>Ga0207421_10004764_pt1 | contig 15477 bp, 18 predicted proteins | sample SodLakKL_010_SED_4_FD_187542 | JGI IMG/M metagenome (GOLD analysis project Ga0207421, IMG submission 187542) | Alkaline sediment microbial communities from Lake Tanatar, Kulunda Steppe, Russia - 8KL_010_SED (SPAdes) (version 2) | ecosystem: Environmental > Aquatic > Non-marine Saline and...
TTTTCATTGAGTACCTCGATTACGCCGTGGTCTTGAAAATTATATCGTTGATAGCCGTTGTAGACGTGCAGATAATCTGTATATTCGTAGAGTTCTACCCCTTGAACTTCAGTAGTGTTTTCATCAGTAAGAAATTCTTCTTCTGCTTCAGTAGTATTCTCTACTTCAGATGAACTAGCCTGTGGAGCCTCACTGGACTCAGAAACAGTAACAAATGTCATAGTGGCCAGTAGTATTGCTAGAGCCACTACTACGATCATCGTTTTTCGTGTGTGCGGACCTTTATGATCATTTTTTTTCCTCATAATATCATACACCTATTGATTTTGATGTCGATCCTCACGGACTTGAACCGCACAAGATCGAAATAATGGAAAAAGAAGAGTTTTTGAGTACGGCCGCTAGTTGAGGTCGTCAAACACACCTCCGAGCAGGTTGACTATCAGCGGTACAACGAATCCGACAACGACTATGAGCGGGAACAGCGCAACCAGCAATTCAGTCATTTTACTGACCATTTGCCCCATCCTCTCTTCGATGTCGACTTCACCGGTCCAGCTGTCCGTTTCCTCGTAGGTCGGCGTTTCTTCACCGTCATCGACTGTGAACGTTATAGTGATGTTTTCCCTTTCCGCTTCTTCGATGTCTGTAAGTCTCACGGACCAATCGATAGTCTCGTTGTTGAGTGTCAGCTCTTTGTCTTCAAGATCTTCCACGTAGTAGGTCTCATTCTGTATCTCTATCGAGACGTTAGCGTACAATCCAGGGTACTCGTTATCAATGTCTTCCGAGGCCTCGTGTGTCAGTTCGCCCGTGATCAAGTACCGTTCTGATATGGTCTCGGGCGCGCTGACGTTCAATTCCTGTTCTGCAGTCCAATCGGTTTCATTGAACACTGTTTCGAGAAGAACGTACCGGTCGTCCCCCTCTTCGTAAGCGGTACCAAGCGCCACCTGTGAAGAAAAACCGAGTACCAGAACTGCAATGACCAAAAGAGTAATGCATTTCGCCAAGCGACCGCGCTTGGGATTGTCAGGAGATAGCCAAGTCATGCTACCTCCCTCTCTATGCAAGATCATCTGTCAAGGAACCCAAGACGCCCATGATGACTTTAAGAACCATTACCACTACTATGAGCGGTACGATGGCGATCACGACGTCTATGATTCCGGCTATATCCAATTCCATCGGTTTACACCATCACACTATATTATTTTGTGCATACATAAAACCAATCAAGAAAAAAAGCCGTGTATATATAAAGAGGTCTGATAAATCATTTATAAACTACCTATAAAACAGGGTTTTTTTGGGCCTCCCGCATGGGAAACAGGATATTTGTGCCACCCGACAAAAGGTTAAACCCTATTCATCCCAAACGGGCGTTTACCCACGTAGTGCCTAACTGTTCTTCATCTCTTCCACCCTATCCTGCCATGTATGCCTGTAGCGATGATACAACTGCCTGAAAGCGACGTTCATCGCGTTAGCGGTCTCCCGAAGGTTCAGATCCTTACCGATATACAATCTCTTGAACATCGGCCAGTAATCCTGATAATTCTCCTTGAAGTCCTCCGTCATCCCAGGATTCCACTCCTTATCATTCAAACCTTCTTCGAACGGTGAATCTACTGCCTGCTCTGCGTGTTCCCGATCCTGCTTGATGTAATTGATAGCGTTGCGGACCGCGTTATTGCTGAAGTCCCATTCAGGATGTTCGGCCTTCAACCTGCCAACGACGACAGAGGTCGCCTCGTCTTTAGAGATCTCTTCGAAATCTAGATCCATCTCCTTCAGTATGTAACCGGAGACGTCCATCATATCCAGCTTCTTATCACTCTTATTTTCCTCCAGCTTCTCGCGGCCCTTTTTCTGCACTTCATCGATGAACTTCTTCTTTCTTTTCTCGTACTCCTCTATCATCGATTCATCTCTACCCATCTCTCTGAGGACCTTGTAGACGTCCGCGACTTTCACGTTTGAGTAGTCGTTGTTCGCGGTGTTCCCTTTCAGGACCTTGCCCTTCATGGTCGGATAAGGGTGCAATATCTGCTTTGAGACCCTATCCTTGACTATGTTCTGAACTTTCATGTGCTTCTTGCGGGTCATCTGAGCTATCACGTCAGCCTCTTCCCGCACGTTTTTATCTATCCTCGAAGGATCGGGGGTACACCATATCAACGCAAGTCTATCGGCTCTGAATGTGTCTATCGTCGACGTGATCACATCGTTCGGGTCGGAGTACCACTTCCTCGCGTTCGCTATCTCTCCGCCTTCATCGAGCTGTATTATGCTCTGAGGCGGTAATCCTTCATCGAGTAATTCCATCATCTTTGCCGGCCTGAAAACGATAGTATCTTCGTTGAATATCGGCTCCTCTTCAGGATCGTGCATGACCGAGGCGTACATCACGGACATCAACCCGGTGACCATTCCTGCGTAACTTTTCCCTGATCCCGTATCTCCTACTAGCAGCATGATGAAGTTGTCATTTTCTTTCTTCGAGGTTCTCTTTGCCGCGAGTTTGGGTATGACGTTATAGACACCCATCTATCCCACCTCTCTCTTTCTATATTCCTCAAAGATGTTCTCTTCCTCGGGCTGCTCACCCATGACGTCAATATCTCTATAACTCATCTGCATCCTTTCGCGGTTCATGACCCTTCCCTGGATGAGTATCTTGTCGTTCTTGCTTTCGTTCAGTCTCAACCGTTCCTCTTCCGTAGTGCCTAAATTCCCTTCCAATCCTGTACAGGCTTCCTCCCAATCCTTGTGATCTTTGTTAGAAACGTAAGGGGCTAAAAGAGAAAATCCTATATCGAGGACGTGGTGTAAAGAATTGTAAGGGTTGCTTATACCTTTGAGTTCTATCTTTTCCGTCAATTGCCTGCGCGCGTCAAGATAGTACATCATAAGTGTCTTCCAATCTAGTGTCTGCGCTACGGAGTTTGTATCGGAACTGTAAGCGTTTATTTCAGGCGCCATATCGCTGTATTTCAGGCGTTCTCTATCTAAAGAAGGCGAAGGTATCGCTTCGATGTTATACAGCGTGAGAGCTATAGTCCTGACCCTATGCATCCCCTCTTTGTATTCTGACTCCAACTCGATGCCGAATTCAGAGGGTTCATCCCTGTATTTCTTCAGCTTCGGTATCATGTAGTCATCGAGCATGTAAAGCGTGTCCTCGGCTATCATGCTGACGTCACCCTGTAAGGACGCTATGTAGATGAGGTTCTGTATGCGCCTCGATATGTTGCGTTTGAAAGAAAACTGGTTTCCGTCTTCGCGGTTATTCAATCTTATCCACCAGTCTGTAGACTTTCATCTGCTCTTTCAACCTTGCCTTGAGCAGCTTTTTCTTGCTCTTCAGCTTCTTTTCCTTGATCTTCAGCAGGTATTTCTTCCACCAGGCTTGCTTCTTAATCTTCTTTAACTTAGTGTTTATCTCTTCAACCTCATCCTGAAGTCTCTTTCTTCTATCTGCGATCCTCGACTTCCAGTTGCGGGAATTCGTTTCCCGGAGGTGCGTCCTCTTCACCATCTCTCTGACTGCCTGTTGCGGGTCTAAAACCCCCCATTTACCCATGATTTCCATCAATTTCACGGCTGTTGTCTCGTCGAGACTCAGTTCCATCTGTCGTATCTCGTCCTCTTCGAGCATATCTTTCGGTTCTAGACCTGTTTCTTGCGCTATACTCATTCTTCTTCCTCCTTGAAATTTTCATCATCTAATCTACCCGCCGGACCGTAACCTAACGTGCATCCGTAGATGGTCCGTAAAATAACGTAGATGAGTATTATCACTCCTATCACGATCGATATTATTCGTTCAATCATCACGATCACCTCTGAATATTATCATTAAAGCCGATAGCGAGGTAAGCCAATATGAATACAAAAAACAGCGCTTCAATCACCGTTTTTCCTCCCGATATAATTAGGCACTACTTTTGTGTTCTCGAGGTCCTTGACCTTCTGGTGCAAGTAGGAGACGTACTCTCTGATCTGTTTTTCGTTAAGGGTGCGGGAAAATTTGTTCGGTTTCTTGATGAGTTTTCCTTTATATTTACACCTTCTACATCCATCTCCCTCGCAGCTCGGACAGGTGACTTTCATGTTGAAGTAATCGAACGGATCCATCAGTTCGTCCTTGTTGGATGCCATGTCTATCAGGAAGTTGAATATCTTCATCCTTTCAGATACGAGTTTTCGGCTCCTGTTACCGTGAACGCCGACGGAGATGTTGATGAACTTGTTACACCATTTTTTGATGTGAGCGTACTCGGATTCCCGCACGTTACCGTTATCAGACTCACCTATATCTATATCGAATTCATCCATCTGCACCCACCTCCAATTCTTTCATCACGTTCCTTATTTGGCTCTCTGAAAGTTCTTCGGGATCTATCTTCCTGCCCGTCTCTTCTTCGAGCTTCATCGCGGCTATATCCTTGTCTTCAAACTCCGCGTACTCCTGCTCGTGTGGTACAGAACCGAGAGCGAGTTGATATTGCTGGCTCTCGGCGTTGGACGTCACGCCTTGTTGTGCGAGCTTGTCCGCAAGGTTGAGCTTTGACTTGCTGCTTTCAGTGTAAAATTCGGGACCTACGGACGGTGTAGTCGCCTTGCTGTCGTTGCTGGCTATCTTCGAAGAGAGTTGGTGGAATTCCTTGTGCCCTTTGTAGAATATGTACAGATCTTTTTTCCATTTTGCCATGCCCCCCTTGAAAGCCCACGTTTCCCTGTTTGCCTTCGGTATGAGTATCTTATCGACGTTGAACCCTATAGGTATCTTCCAGAGGGTTTTCACCTCTACGAAGTAACAGAGTCCGTCGAACTTGTTCCTGTACTTCTCTTTGACTTTCCTGTTATAGAAGAAACTACCGTTCCTTATGAAGAACAGTTTTCTACCGAGATACCGTCCGCGCCTCGGCTTATCGGGTGGGGCGAGATATAGTATGTTGAATGGCCATCTTTTACTAACCCAGTTGAGTATGGATATTATCGAAACCGCTATGAAGATGACAAGGGCTATAACCAGGCCGTATTTCTCGAAGAACAATTCCGGATCGCTGATCATGAACTGCAGGCCGCCTATGAACCACCATACCAGTCCGGTCAGCCAGGCATAAAAATCTACAAACCAGCCTATGATGAAACCTATCATCATACTCTCACACCTCCTTCCTGGGATTGTTCTGACTTCTCTATCCTCTCGTGTTCTTTTTCTGCTTTTCTTTCGACAGATTCCTGTTCCTTGACGTCAGGTATGTTCATCCTGACCTGTTCTCTTCTCGATGAAGCTCTCTGTCCTCTTATGGCTGTCTTGGTGTTCTCCCAGACATCGTTGTTGAGGTCCCAGTTCCCTTGCTGGTTGAACAGTTTGTTTGCGAAAGCTTCTCTTTTTTTCTGTATGTTTTCATCCCCGTATTTTTCGACCATCTCGTCTGAGGGTACGACCCACGTGAACTTGTCGGTGATCGGGTGTATGCTTGAACCTTCTATGATTATATCTCCCTGGTGCAGATCTGATATGGCCTCCCCTTCGACCATCAACATCCTTGCACTTTCCCGTATGTTCCACCATTTTTTCTTGATCGGAAGGATGACGTATTCCTGGAAGTTGAGAACTCCTGCGACCGTAGTGCCTATTTTGTACATTGGTGTGTCCTTGTCCCCTCGCAAATAGACTGGTGTTTTCTTCTTCAAATACGTCGACTTGGCGTTAAGCAATAATTTCTTGTAGATGAGTTCATCTTCACTTTTTACCTCCCTCTCTCTCTTCGTCCTGTCTGGTTTTATCTCTTTGAACATCTTGATGATCATCACAAATATAGTCGCGATTATCATAAAGTATATCAGCGGTTCCATCAGCACGTTCAGAAATCCTTCCATCATCTTCTATCCCTCCATTCTTCGATTTTTTTCTTCGTTTTCCTTCCTATATCTATACCTTTGAACAGCCTATCTATACCGCACAACATCGACACGGTCACGACGAGTATCAGCATCTCCCATACAGGCATGGTATCGTACCAGTCGACCCTCTCAAATTCTATTTCTGCTTTATCTCTGGAAATCTCCCTTCTTCCATCCATCAAACGTGCTTCTACAGTATGATTGCCTTCGTCAGTATCGTAAAACATCCAAGCCGACCTATCGCCGACGCTCTGCCAGCTGTCGTTCTCATCTAGCCTGACTTCTACGTGGGAGTATTCCTCAGTTCTTATTGTCCATTCAACTTCTATATCTCTGCCTTCAATTACATCTTCTTCTTCAGGATGATCTATCTCGAATACGGGTTCGAAGACAGCCGTTAATGTCATGTCTCTTTTTATGGTGAAGTTTATACTGTCTTCTTCGCTCTCGTAATCACCCTTCCATTCAGTGAATACGTGTTCGTCGTATGGCCTTGCTATCAGTTCGACCTCATCACCTTCCATGAATTCGTGCGTCCCTTCGCCATAAACAAATTCGAAACCTTCACCTTCTATCTCTATCGTAAGTTCATGAATATCTTCGTCTGCTGTAACTATACTGGGGGCCATTATCGAGAAAAGTAGGATCGCGGTGAAGATGATCGTTGTCTTTTTCATCCTCTTCCCTCCGTTATGTATACATAGGCACTACGAAGTGTAGTGGTGCCAAATATTATGACCAATACGAGCGGTATACCTTCCATGAGCAGTAGTTCGCTCATGGCTCTCATACTGTCTCTGACAGGCGTTACTATGAATTCTTCACCGGTCCATCCCCAGGCTCCCGCGCTCAGAATATAAGTGGAAAACCTAGCTATGTAATAGAATATTATTGCGTAAGGTATGAACTTCAAGGCTGTTAGCATCCAGTCTCTGTCTTCTATCCTATCTCTTACGCTCGACTTCCATTCTTTTGTCCTTATTACTTCATCAACAAAACTGATGAGTTTATAGAAGACTATCACGAATATCATCGCTGGTAGGACGACGAGCATCAACACCACCCATTGAGGTATATCCCACATCTATATCACCTCTTTAACACATGTCATAATAACGGCCCCGCTATGATTTGTATCGTGTTCCAGAGGATTATCGCAGCGAGTATAACGAGGTTTAACAGGCTTCTGCCTTCATTGCGGATATACGTGTTTGCTCTGTCCAAATTGGTCGTACTCAACAGGTACCAGTAGTTTGCGAACTTGGCGCTTACCCAGACAGTGCCCATGAATATACCGAAAGACATCATCATCGTGCCGAAACGCAAGAACGTGTATATCAACCACTCAGCATTATCTACAAGGAATTCGACCGCTTCCACGAGGTATCCTCCTACCCACCTGACGCCGTCGCCGATCGTGGTGTCCAGGAAAGTGACCAGATCTCCTATAGTGGTCTCGGTTAACAAGTATTCTCCCATATCTCTGATCTGATTCAGCAACCATTCTGCACCCTCTCGGATGTATCCTGCCGCCATCTTTATACCGTCTATAAATATCTCAACAGCTGTTCTCTGTTCTTCATTCCTTAATTCATATTGCCTTTCTGGTAATAAAAAGTCGACTGATATATCCGGAGGGACAATATTTTCTAATCTGAAATCATGAGTCTGGAGGGTGTGGAAAGGAACATAACCGGAAAATGACATTCTTCCTGGTTCATTCTTTCTTCTAATCCTTGAATGAGTATATTCGTATTCCTCCTCCATGTCATTTCTATCTTCCATCCATACCGAAAAGGAATCGCTTGCAGGGTGAACTTTCAGTTCGATGTGTGCGTTATCGACTGATTCTCCTTCTTCCAATATATCTACGGCGAATTCACTTTGAAATACAAAACCTTCGAATGAATCTATCGTCGTGGTGTGGCTAGTAACATACTCTTCACCTGAATAAAGATTCATATTAACATCCATGATTAATGTAGAATCTTCTTCGGGTATGTGGAATGGAAGAGTGAATGAAAAGGCGTTGCTATCTGTAGGCCTGTATTCGAGTTCGTACGTTCTGTCTTCGCTGAGTTCTTCGGGGATAAACCACCCTTCGCTTCTTCTTATATCATAATTTTCAGGGGCGATGACGTCACCCTGTGCATTTCTGAGTTGATAATCGTTTTTGAGGTTGTTGTGTGATCTGATATCGTAGACTCCTTCACCGCCTTCTCTGAATATACCTATCGGCAACGCTTTTTGCATATGATCTATGGTTTCAGTTCTGACATTGTCATCATCATCCCAAATGGTAACTTCTACGCCATCACTGACTTCTTCAAATTGGTACTTCATCGATTTATTGCCTAGATTCTCTTCATAATACAATTCCTCATCAAAAGAGGAATCAAAACTCATCACTTCAACACGTTCCCTTTCTTCTATCTGTATTTCAACGGTGCTTTCAGAGTCGGAAACGTGGTACCAGGTCTCAGCAAAGGGATCGTAATGTTCAACGCGGGAATGGACGTCGTAAGTCATGTCTTCATCGAGTCTGTCGACCGGTTCTGAGAATGTGATAGGTTCGATGTATGAGTCTTCGTGTCCTTCGCCCCATCTTTTTGTCAAAGTAGACAAAACATCACCCCCTTCTCTTACAGAAATCTTCAACTGCGTCTGCGAATAATTATATCCTGCGAGATTATATGCATGAGTTTCTGTGTATATGTCTTCGAGTTCAAGGAATGAATCCATATAGTCTGGTGTCAGAATACTGGTGCGTGCTGTCATGCTGAATACGGCTTCAACATACATATCTTCTTCTATGATAAACTGTATATACTCTTCAGTTTGAAAAACATCTACATCTCCTCGCCATTTTTGAAATTCCCAGCCTTCTTCATCGGTTGAAGCGATCAATTCAACTTCGTCACCAGGTACAAAGGTGTGAACTCCTTCTCCGTGAACTATTTCTTCTCCTTTACCATCGATATTTATAGTCAGTGTGTGAGTTTTCTGTTCTATGTTCCAGGTAAGATTATCATCGTAAAGAGTTGGATATTTACTTTCATCTGAATCTGTAAATTCCATGTCCCACGGCTCGTTCAAATCCGAATATTCTTTATAAGAATGGTCTGTGTAGAGAAGGTAATTCTTCATGTCTTCCTCTGGTGCAAGGGTGACTCTTCCGACTTCCTGTCCCCATTCCTTTCCTATGAGAGGAGTCCCTTTATCTTCTCCAAACGAATCTATCACGGTTCCTTCGTTCTCTCCTATCAGCTGACCGTAATCGGAATCTTCAATTCCAACAACATCGGCCGTGCTGTATGAATTCTCCACTGTATCGCTGTTTCTACCTACTAGACCTCCTACGTAATCGTTACCTTGAACACTCCCTACCGTATAAGTGTCTTTGATGTACCCACTGTTCTCACCGGCCAGACCCCCTACTCGCTCATCTCCGCTCACATTTCCTGTTGAATATGTATTCCTGATGTGTCCTTGATTGTGTCCCGCCAGACTGCCTACCATGTCTCTTCCGTCTACTGTAGCGTTCACTGATACTCTTTCTATCATCGCTTCTTCAGTTGTATATGCAAAAACCCCGACCCAGTCTTCAGTGGGTCTATTTATATAGAGGTCTGATATCGAATTGCCTTCGCCGTCAAAAGTCGCGTTGTATGGTTCCGTGGGACCGGCTATAGGATCCCAGCCATTTTCAATATCGACCAACTCGTCATACCCATCACTTGTCTTATCGAGATCATTGATGAGACGGGCATCCATATCGAGATTATTTCTGACGTTGTCAAGGTCGTACCAGTCCGTGATTGAGAGAAAATCGCCGACGTCGACCTCGATTAGTATATCATCATCATCGAGGTGATACCATCCTTCAGGGGCGTTGTATTCCAATTCGACTCTGACTGTATGCAACCCTTCCTCCCAGTCGGAATCCAACTCTCCGCTTATATTTTCTGATTCAGAACTTGCTGTAAAGGGATAGATTTGCGTATCTATCACTTCAGAGTTTTCCAATCTGAATATAACTCTGTATTCTTCGCCCTCTCGGAGGTCTTTTGTTGTAGTATCGACCGTAAATATCCTGTCGACCACATCCCCTTCTTCTGGGTTTGTTATGCTTATCCCTTTTTCTAGAATGTCGACGGTTATTTCATCGGAGTCCACGTGATAAAAATCGCCATCCGTGTCTTCTGACAGCAGTTCAACTTCGAGTGTGTGATCTCCTTCACTGCCACCTGAATCCATCGTTGCTTCTTTAGTCTCCGTGTCTTCACTCGTAAATTGGTCTGTCTGATAAGAATCTACCAATTCATCGTGTTTGTAGAGCCTGAAGGACATCATGTACGTGAGATGTTCTGAAAGACCGCTTGCAGTTGCTTTCGCGTTAAAAACTGGGGAAATGAGTTCGTCATGTTGAGGTTCGTCTATTTCAACATAGACACTGACCACTTCGATTCCCCGCACGTCATCATCTACATAATCCCACTGCTCTTCAAATTCGTTGAAAAATTGAAGTTCTGTTTCAACTTCATGATGGCCATAATTACCGTCAGAATCCAACATACCGTTCTCCGTGTGAGAAGTCCCCTCGTGGTCGAAAGAGACAGTATTGGTGTCTATAATAGTCCCTCCATCATCTTTCAGCATGAACACAATCCTGTAATCAAGATTTTCGTTTAGGTCATCGCAAAAGACTTCAACATCAAAGGTACTATGCACTGAGTCTCCTTCGTTTGGTTCTACTATAGTTATAGACGCCCCCGAGTCATGTAATTCATATTGAGCTAATGCTTCTTCGTCTAAACCTGGTGATATTTTTTCACCTGCAAGTTGAGAAGACTGACCATACTCATGTAAAGAATCTGCAAGCAAGTTGACGTTCCAATTTTTCATCTCACCATTTAAATATGCCGACGAATTGTACCAATCCTCTATACCTGCATCGCTTTGAGTGAAAAACAATTCTTCTATGGTAGTGGATTGATCCCACTGCCATATCAACAAATAATTTTCACCACTGTAAACAGGAGCATTTGAATTAAAATAACTGAAATCATAACTTATATTTCTCCATTCTACACTGTGATGTTTGTGTCGTGATGTGTTCTCGCTTGCATCGTATTCTTTTTCCCATATCAGATCTTCGTTAGCCACCCAATTCAATTCAACATCGTGCCATCTGTTTTTTGTTTCCTCTACCTGAATATTAGCCTGTTTGATAGAATCTATCCTGTATATTTCCAAATTGACTTCTATATCGTCAGCCTTCCTGTTGAACGGTGCTCTCCACCACTGCACCGACGAACCTTCCATTATGTCTTTATGATCGAAGCGAGTCATCTGAACAGCCATATTAACGGATGACTCGTCGACTTCGAATTCTGCAGGACTCGGAGGATAGAAAGCTGAGCTTATCGAACCTTCTATGCCGCTTTCATCAAGGAACGGTTCCCAAGTGATGTCATAATTAGTTTCATTGCCCTCGACTATATCGATCTGTTCATCCGTGTTTCTCTCTTCAAAGGTCACTTCTTGTGATATCTCTTTATAAGCGTTGGCCTGTGCTACCGGCATCATACAAAGAAGAAATATGGATATGAATACGAGTGTGAAGTATTTTCTCGGCATCAGTTATCACCTTTTCGAATGTCCAGTGAGTCGGTCACGTAAACCACTCCGTACGTCATGATCATCATACCTACGACGCCGATGGTGTATGTGAAAGCATGCCCCATCATGAACGCCATATCCAATATATCGCCGGCTATTTGGGTGATGAATTCGACTATGGACATGACCGAACGGTGTATCCATTCACCGACATCCTGTATCCTTTCCCACATGTCTCCGATGAAACTTGTTATGCCGACCCACACCTTTTCGAGCTGATCCCTCACATAAGCAAGATTTCTCCTTATCGCTCCCGTGACTCTGTCCACTATATAATTTCCAATCGCCATCACTGTTTGTTTTGGTTTTTCCCACGGATTATCGGGTAGCAAACCACCATCATCGTCGTCAACCTCAACATCATCTACATTACCTTCAACTTCGATGATATAATCCCTGTGCCTTGTCCGTATCTTAGTTCCTTCAGGGATGCCTCTTTTGACCGCTTCTTCCGCGTCTATATATTCGACTGAAGGAGGTAACTTTATCGTGTTCCATCGTCCTTCTGTCCACTCATTTGCTGTGTGAACATCATAAAAATACCTCTCTGGAAAATCATCTTCATAATCGGTATAATATTCAAATATTTGATGTGCTACTCCTTCTTCACCCTCACTCTCATTCTCTAGTGTAACTTCTCTTTTCCTGCCACCGAATCCCCATTCTGTATCCTCTCCAACTCTCATAGTTTCTCCTAACCAATGTGTCGCTCCCTTTCCCCACGTTGTCCTATCTTCATTAATAATATCCCCGTGTATAGGTTCTCTAGCTCCTGAAAAACCTTCACCTAAAGTATACCTTTTATTGTAAGTAAAATCATCTTCTCTTTCCTTTGCGAGGAATGTAAAGTTCTGCGGTAAATCCTCAAAAGTATAGCCTATGTTGGCATCATGACTTTCTTTTTCTGTAGTGTGATTAAATTTGTAAGAAGAAAGGAGAAGAAATCTGTTAAACTCAAAACCGTAATCTACATCCCTGCCGTTCCGTGTTGTATTATCCACATCTTTAGTAGACCAATCATAATAAGACGTTCCTTCATCCTCATTCAAGAAAGTGTCTTGGTTCTGGTCTGACAACCTCACACCTATATGAGGTGTTATGCCACTACCCTCTAAGTCATCATATTTGAAAGGTATATAGTGACTAAGGTATTTGTTTTGCACCTCATTCTCATTAAATTGTATGTTATCAGACACAAAAACTGTACTTTCTTCATCTAATGAAGCTCCGAATAGTGACCCACGCCCTGTTCCTGATGTAAATGTAAAACTGAAATGCGGTGACATGTGTAAATCTTCTTCAGAAGACTTAACTGTAGTAAAATCACACATAGGGTGTTGAAAATCCACTATAGTCCTTCGCACATCTAAGTCAAACGAAGCTCCTTCCATCTCCATACTTTTCATTGTGATTTTACTATCTTCTGATTGCACTTCATCCATTTTTATTTCCGGTTCATCTTCAGTAATCGCTAAAAAGGCAAGTGTATACTCAACATCTGGCTGTATTATAGCGTTTATTTTCTGATATACTGAATCGCGATAGAAATTATCTTTAGTGATTATCGAATTTGCATGAGAGTACGATTCTTCTTCACCACGTAGGTCAAATATACCACTTGTATAATCTCCTTCAATCTGGAATTCTTCTTGTTTTCCCTCAAATATATAGAAACCGGGATGGATTGTGGTTTGACTCTTATATCTCCTTATCGTCTCGCGGTCGTCTATATCTCTTTCGTATTCTATATTATGATCTATCGTAGTCAATTGACTTGCATGAATAGGCATCTTTACCCAGAATTCACTCGCTCCACTCATTATATCATCTGCTGAGAATTCTATTGTATCCGAAATTATCGATACACCATATTCACCGACATCCTGACTATAGCTATCTCTTTTATCATTTTCTTCGATTACATCACCCTCTTTTCTTGACCTTCTTCTAGGTGTATAATCATACCTTAACGTTGAAGGTGAAAAATACTGTCCTACATATGTCCCTTTAGGCACTTCCTTTCCTCTGGATGCGAAATCCTCCTGCCATTGTAAGAAGTTTATATGTTCTGGGTCAGGGTCTCTCGGGTCGAATTCGGTGTTCACGTCTTCGTCTTGTTCAAAATCCATCCTTTTCGTTTCGAACTCAAGTTCCCTACGGCTGACTTCCCGGCCCTGAACGACTGGTAGGCCTACCGTCATCATGATCAATATAGCGGTCAATACTATCGTATAGCTTTTAATCCGATTTTTCATATAGATCAACTCCAAATGGTGAGATAAAGGCTGTTAAAGTTCCGAAGAAAAATGATAGGTATATCGCAGGTTTGGAGGCGGAACCGGACCAACCAAATCCGTCGAATCTCACGTCCTGGTCGAGTAGTTTCAGGTACCTGGTCGTGTTGACCTTCACCTTATCGACCATGTCCCACTTGTGATAAAAGAGGTTGATAAGTATGTAGATGCCGAGAAAGAATATCGCGGGAATTATCACAGCGAACCCCTCTCAAATATTACCTTGAATCTCTTTCCGTTCGATTCCCGCACGGTCCAGTCGTCGAGTTGTTTTGCCTTGTCCCAGAACTTGTAGACTCTCGCCAGCTGTCTTTTGTACTTCAGTTTTTCGAGTTTTGTCATCGTGTGGCCGTTGTTGCTCTGTACAGGGATGTCTTTTGCCAGCTTGCACAGGTTTTCGGGTGTGAGGGAATACTGTAGGCCTTCACACTGTTTCAGCTCGTTCTCGATCAACCTGACTGTCGGGTCGATTCCCGCACGCGTGAGCTCGTTGAAGTCTATCTTCGGTGACATGTTTTACAGCTGGGTCTTCGATAACAGGCTGCGGGCCATCAGGATCATACCCATCGCGAGGCCGATCGTGAAGCTAGCTATGACTATCAGAAGGTTGAGATTGTAGGCGAAAATGGATAGAGGGGTCCGTCCAAAATAGAACGAAACCGCTGTTATCGACGCGCCTGCGATGATGGTTGCCGCAAACAGATAATAAAGAATGGTCGTTTCCAAGGCCCGCTTGACCCGGCCCATCGAGTCTTTCACATCTTTTTTGGTCAGATCTGCAACTTCATTCATCTTAGAGCTCCTCCAATTCTTTTTTTAACTTCTTTGCATCATCATCTGAAGCATGAGTAGCGACTTCCCTGGTGAACGTGCCGAGTGTGTTTTTTGTGATCTCTTCGAGTTTTTCATCGGCTTTTTGTTTTGAGCCGCACTGTTCGATAAAATCTTCACTGGGTTCTGTTTTTACCTTTCCGTTTTCCATCTCGACGCTTTTAGCCTTTTGGCCAAGCGCCTTTTTTATCATGGATTTCATGCCTTTTTCCACGATACTTTCTTTATCAAACATCTAAGATCCTCCCATCTCTTCTTTAATCCCGCTGAGTGTTTCGGAAAAAATATCTTCTAGGCTGTAATCGTTAGCTTTCGCGACGGTCCTGTAGAATCGGATCAAGTCGTCGTACTTCACGCTCAGAACCTCGAATTCGTCGTTGACTTTATCGACTTCTTTACGGAGTTTATCACGGAGGTCCTTTGATACCGATACGCTCGTGAATTCTTCACCCATACTACCTATAGATAGTTTATAAATGGGTTAATATAAAGTGATTTGTTTATGTGTTTTTGTGTGCGTAATAAAGATTTTTATATGTACTATACATTATATAGTATCAGGGCTAAGACCTCTTCCTTTAGGGAGAGGAGGATGTCACGAAGTACATATCTTGTATATAGTAAATTACAAATTAATAGTTACTATAAGAAGAATATAAGAGAATATGCTTGATAGGTTATTATTGTTAAGAAATCTAAAGAAATCTATATTCTATATAGTTCATCTATTTATATCAACTCACTTTTTTAT
>Ga0207421_10004765_pt1 | contig 15474 bp, 12 predicted proteins | sample SodLakKL_010_SED_4_FD_187542 | JGI IMG/M metagenome (GOLD analysis project Ga0207421, IMG submission 187542) | Alkaline sediment microbial communities from Lake Tanatar, Kulunda Steppe, Russia - 8KL_010_SED (SPAdes) (version 2) | ecosystem: Environmental > Aquatic > Non-marine Saline and...
GATGGTGTAAAGACCAGGAAATCGCAGGTGGAAGGGGCGCTCATGCTGGGAGCTACCCCCTCGATGGCGATGAGATCAGTGGTCTCCGATGCATTCGCAGCGGCTATCCTCCCCACCATAAACTCCATGGTAGGGATGGGGATCGTCTTCCTGCCGGGTATGATGACCGGGCAGATCCTGTCCGGGGTATCCCCGCTGACCGCCATCGAATATCAGATCGCCATAATGCTCGGCATCGTAGGCAGCGTAGCTCTCACTGTCTTCATACTCCTCGAACTGGGCCACAAAGCCTTTTTCAATGACCGCGCCCAAATCAGAGAGAGTTTTACGGACAGCAACGAATAACGAAAAAGAGTGTCAGGCAATGAAACACTGAGAACACCCAGGGAGCATACGGGGCGCTTCCGGCTGCTGATCGGGGCATGATGATTTAAAACGTGTTCTGCCGTTGGCCAATTGCTATTGGAACACAGGCTGCGGAGAAATGTACCTCCCCCCTCCCCCCCTCAAGATTCGCACGTTTTCGATCTTGACGTAACATCGAAAACGGGGGGATAATGATGAGAGCAAAACACAGTTTGATGCGGCCATGAAGGGGATTGTAGGACGGTATCCGGCCCCAGAGAGGGATCCCGCGGCTGGGAGGATCCCGCCGTAACGTTCCGAACCCGACCCCGGAGCCTCTGCCTGCTGTCCGGTGTGACCGGACGGTAGAGCAGCGTACCCCCGCGATACAGGGGACCAGCTGCCAGGCTGAATGAGTGGGCCGCCCCTTTCTGGCGGGCGGCCAACGAAGGTGGTACCGCGAACCCTCGTCCTTCGGGCGAGGGTTGTTGTGTTTTTTGCGGGCCGGCACAGGCCGGTGTGAACAAACAAATGATCTCATACAGGACGTGAAGGGAGCTGAGGTCGCGTGCGGAAGGCCCTATCAGATGGAGATATGGAAATCGGTATGATCGGAGCCGGACAGATGGCAGAAGCTCTTTTGCGTGGACTGATCAGAGGTGCCTGCCTGCCACCGTTTTCCATCCGGGTCACCAACCGATCAAACCGCAGGCGACTCCAGAAGTTGGCTGATAAATATGGAGTCAGAGTTGCACCAAGAAAGGAATTGGTAGTCCCCCGATGTGGATGCATCCTGGTGGCCGTCAAACCCCAGGATTTTGAGGTGGCCATGACCCAGACTGCCCGTCACCTGGAGGCTGGCCACGTCGTCATTTCCATGGCAGCCGGGGTGAGCCTGAATCGCCTGGGAAAATACCTGCCCGGGGGCGCCTTTGGCGTCCGGGCCATGCCGAACACTTCATGTCACGTGCTGACCGGGGTGACGGGATTGGCCTACGAGGAAGAGGTGCCGCCGGAGGCCCGGGAGCTGGCCAGGGGGATTTTCGCGGCTGTGGGTGAGGTGGTGGAAGTGCAGGAGGAAGCCATGGACATCGTGACCGGTCTGAGCGGCAGCGGGCCGGCCTACGTCTACCGGATGGTTGAGCTCCTGGCTGCCGCCGGGGAGGCCGAGGGTCTTTCACCTGAGGTGGCCAAGGTGCTGGCGCGGCGGACCATAGTGGGAGTGGGCGCCATGCTGGCGGCAAACACGGAGGAACCGGGTGTCCTCCGCGAACGGATCATGTCACCGGGAGGGACTACCGTTGCGGGACTGGAAGCCATGGAACGGGCAGGTTTCGCCCGGGTCATCCACGAGGGCATACAGCAGGCCACCCGGCGATCCCGGGAACTCAATCGCTGAGGGGTCAGGGCGGGTGATCCGCGCCCTACGTGCTCATCGAGATGATGGGGGCAGCCGCTCCCGGTCATTGACGTGTGCTGCCCCGCGATCCCACAATATTTCACTGCACGGCGTCTACGATGAGCCGGACGAACTGATCGAGTTGCTCACGATCAATCCACCGCACTACGGCCACCAGGTCGTGTTCGGGATCCACCCAGATAATGTTGGCCCCCTTGCCGGCGTGGAAATAACTCGTCTTTGGGGCACCCGGCAGCAGCATCTTGCCGGTGTTTAGCATCCAGTTCATGTATCCATAGTCAATCTTGTACCTGGCGGGAACTGACTGCCCCGCCGGGGTGAGCTCCTCGGGGCGGTGCGTACCTGTGGGGGTCCTCGCCCTCCGAATCCAATCCTGCGAGAGTAGCTGTCTGTCCTTCCATCTACCATCTCGCAGGCAGAGCAGGCCAAAGCGCGCGTGGTCCCGGGTAGAAATCCACATGCCGCCGCCCCAGTGCCCGCCCCCGCTGACCGACTGCATCCGCAGACCGTCCACCGTCACCCACGAATTGTCGTAACCGTGCCACTGCCACGTCGGGGACGCACCTATCGAGTCCATGATGTACTCGCGCAGCACCTGGGGCAGGGGCCTGCGCCATATCCGGAGGAGCGAAAGGGCCAATCGGTTGACCCGGACATCGTTGTATTTCCAGCGTGTGCCCGGGGTGTTGAGCTGACGGTGGGGCCAGCTGGCCCTGTCCCCTTCCGGCCGATCCGCCCAGTCGGGTTTGCCCCACAGGGTGCCTGACCAGTCGCTGGTCTGGTTCAACATATGATGCCACGTGATGGGTCGATTGTGGGATGAATCGAAGCCACCATCGGTGACATAATCGCCAACTCTGTCGTGCACATCATGGATCAGCCCACGGTCAAAGGCAAGGCCGGCGACGGTGGAAAGGTAGCTCTTCGTCACACTGAAGGTCATATCCACCCGGTTCGTATCCCCCCACTCCGCGACGATATATCCGTGGCGCAGAATGACCCCGGTGACACCGCCACGCTCTTTCATGGGACCGATCACCTCAGCATACGGCTCCTCGAGCTTGAGGGCCGCCTCGAGGGCCAGATCCCGGGGAAGTTGAGTCTCGGCCTCGCGGGAAAACTCAACGGCGCGCTCAACTCCCTCCGGACACATATCCACTTCTTCCGGGCACTTCCGCTCCCATTCCCTCCAATGACCAGGATAATAATGACTGTCTCTGTCTGAAGGCAAATCGATCCCTCCTAATCATGATTGTTCCCCCGCCACCGGTAGACTTCGACAGCCCGCGTCGGGGTCGAGGGCCGCAAACTGGAGAGCTGGCAGTGGTCTCTGGATGGAATGGCTGAAAGACTCCGGGGCGAAAGCGGGCAGGCTCCCCACCTCCGCCTGCGCGTCCTCATCAATGAGGTCGCTCATCCAAAGCACCGTTTTGCCGTCAATTCGGCTCCTGGGAATCCCCGGGCGGATTCAGCAGCTGCAGGATCGCCCTCGCGTCCGCACACGACAACGACGCCAGATACTCGAAGCTCAGCAGGGGGCCCGCAAACCCCGCATGACAGTACAGCACTCCCCGGTGCGGAACATGCTGGACCCTGACCTGGTGGCCTGCTACGGAGTACCTCTGCACATTAATCGGATCGCGCGACCCGCGCTCAATCAGTTCATCCTGCCGCTCCTCGAGCGCAATATCAAGCACCTGCTGCATCACTGACTCCCAGTTGACGAGATCAGCATCATCAGTACCAAATGATGCCCCGGCGACCTCCTGAATCTCACGCGCCTCCACGATGGCCCCGGCCGTATTGAAGTACAGATCCAGCAACTGTTCATTGATTTTTCTGATGTTCAGCTCCACTTCGCCTTCCTCTTCATCCAGCTCAGCAAGACCGAAGGCTATCTGCGTTGGCACCCTGGCGGCAAATTCAAGGTGGAGGATGCGCGGGTGGCGGGGTACGGTCGGGCCCGTGCTCGACTGGGCGCTGGTCAGCCACTTGAGGCGCAGGCGCAGATCGTCAAAATGTGTGACGGCCGCGTAACCGCCCGCCGCGGAGGAGGCAGGCGTCAGGCGTACCCGGGGCGGTGAGTTGACCTGGATTTCCGCCTCGAGGATGACGTTGCGCGGCTTCCATACGGATACGCCTCCCGACCCCTGTCCGGCGTCGGAGTATATCAGGCGAAAAATCTGATTGCCGATGCTGTTCCTCTGCTCACTGTCCAGCTTTCGACCGAAGGCTCTCTCCGTCCATAGCCACAGGGCATAGTGATTCAAAAATCCCTGCGAGAGGGCAAAGGAAAGATAGTGGCGCACATCGCCAGCTGCGGCGTCCAGATCCGCGCTGAACCTGTCGCCATCACTGCGGATGAAGTCACGCATCGCGGTGTCGACATCGCCGACTTCGGTGTCAGCATCTGCGGGCACCATCCTGGACTCCAGATAGAGATCCTTCCCCTCCCTGGCGCAGCTTCCGCTGTCGCCGATCGTCGCTCCGAAGCGGCACACATCGCCAGGGAAAGAAACCGGCACATCGTCCAGCAGATCGCTGAGCTCACTCCCCAGGGCGTCCTCCAGTTCGTCGAAGACCTTATCGCTGGTCTGCAAGACATAGTTCACTATCTTGTCGAATACCTGATGTACACCGCTGGGAATGGAGCTCACGTGGTATACGCCGAAGTCGCAAGCGGACAGGCCGAACCATCCGAGCCTCAGCCCTACCTGCCCGTCTTCCTGCACCTGCGGGTGTACCCGCGCCTCAATCTGCAGACCTGAACCATGCACCTCTACCTCGCCGAAATCGTGGGCCAGAATCACGGCCACCGCAGCCACGGTGCTGGTAACGGCGCAGCTGAACGGGAGCACCAGGCATGAGGCCGCAGCTCCCACCGCGCTGAACCAGAACCTGCGCGTCGCCTTGCGATCCAGGAGGGCGGAGAACCGGGCCCCGGGAATGTGCACGCCCAGCCTCAGTCCGTGCGACTTTCGCGCAGCACGCATTTCCAGGACCTGTGCCTGCTGCTGTAGCACCCTCGCGTACAGGCTCTGCCCGCGTTCCCGTAACTCCTCGGCCCGCTCCCTCCGTTCGGCAGCCTGCGCCAGGAGATCGGAGACTATCTCGTCGTCCTCGATGAACTGCATGGATTCGACGATGTTCACGGCATCCTGACCCGCCGTGGCCGGGTTAATATCGAGGTTGAAGGATATATCGCGCAGCCGCACCTGCAGCAGGTTCCCGGCGATGGTCTCCCACTCGGTCTCCTCGGGAACATCGGCCCGAAGGACCCCCACACGCCGCCAGAGCACCGCCTGCGTCAGCTCGTCGCGGTGATCGGGCTCCAGCGCTTCGAACCGGGCCTCCGGATGCAGTCCCGGGTCTGCCAGCAGCTGCAGTATCGCCTGCCTTGTGGAGGCTCCTATACCCAGTGCAGCCAGCTCGTTGTACAGCATAATAGCCGCACCGGAAGGAATGCTCATTATGTCCCGCGCGATTTCTTGCGCGACATCGTCCAACAGGCCCAGCCCCTCATGCTCGTCGTGCAGCAGGCAGAATATGCCGTCGCGGCCCGGATTATAATGCGCATGAATCCTCAGCTGCTCCAACCAGTCGATGACCAGCTCCCCATCCCCTGCCGTGAAACCCCGCATCCGTTCTGAGATGATGCCGGTGACCTGCCGGATGTCATCGACCAGCGGCTGCCTGACGTTGACGGCCACCTTGTTCGGACCATCCGGTGAGACGATATCTACGGGAGTGGGCTCAAGCACGTCGGGGATGTGCCAGTCGGAGGAGGGAATGGACGGTTGCTCGTCCTCTTCTCCCCCGTCGTCGGGTTGCGGGGAGTCACCGGAACCGTGCGAGCCGGTCGGGGGATAGCCCGAAAGGTCATCCAAGTCTACCGGCGGCATCACTGGCCGCATGGCCGGATGGGCAGTGGTGTCCGACAAGGGCACGAGCCTCTTCTCGGCCGGTCGCTTCAACTCATCCCTCCAGCGGATGCCGAGATCTTTCGATTCCTTTGGGAGCATGAACTCAGCAGGATTCACGTCGCCGACTTTCAATTCATTGATGGTGGTGCTGGTGAGATACTCATCATCTCCCTGCACACAGATTCTGGCGGAAAGAGGCATGCCCAGTTTTGCTATTTCGCCCGCGGGATATCCGGACGGACTGCCCTCACCGCAGGCACATGCGCCTCCGCCCATCATGAGATCCACCGTCTGCCCGGCAAAGGGCATCAGATCCGAGTCAGCACAGACCAAAAGCCTCTGAACAAAGCTCTTCCCCCTGGGTTCCTGAATGTGCACAATCACTTCGGTCACCTGGCGTCCCTCATAAGCGGACCTCTTACCTGTCCGGTCGATCTTGCAGACGAGGGGTTGGCGATAGGCCATGCGGACGCGATGATCGTCGGGAATGCGGAAGAATCCCTTCGTCTCCGGGTCCACGTATGTCAGATTACCCGAGTCGCGAGAACCCATGATACTGCACGGACGACCCAGAATGCCAGGCTCTGCAATCTCTACTTTCATCTGATCGCTGGTAAGCGTGACCTCCAGGCGCTGCTTACGTGCATCCTGGGTATCATCCACGCCGACATCGACAACTGACATCAGAACTGAACGTCGGTGCTGATTGACCTGCACCTCCGCCGTAAACCGAAGACCTGTAGAGCCAGTATTGTCCAACGGGATCACTCCTTCGTGCATGAAATAGTGAGCGGCTGACCCGGTTGACAGGAAAAAGAGAGTGGCCCTGAGAAGCACCTCGCTCGCTGACTGGTTTTTCCCGTGGATGGCACTCTCACCAGGTAAGCACTGTACAGATGCCCCGGATACTCACGTGCAGATGGCCGGCGGACTCCCGGCTTCCTCCGACGCGAGCACCCTCATCTGTTTCTATATTTCGACAATTCAGTGTTCTGTTCCTGCGAATTTCCAGACTCATCCGTCCCTCGATGCTTAATTCCGGGCACCGAAAATCAGATGCATGAACAGGGTGCTGGTCTCCGGAAGGCCCCACCCAGGTCATCTGTGGACGGGGCAAAGGTGCATCTGGGCTGCAGGGCAGCTGCTCAGGTGGTGCATCGTCGATCTCGGAGTGCACCGGGCTGCCCGGCGTCAGTCAGCCGGAGGTTTTGCGATACCTGCGTGTGCACCGAGATGTGCATCCTATGCCAATCTGGGCAGTCTCTTCGACCGGAGCCGCCCCGATCAGCCAGTTCACCTCCGCGAGGTTGTACGGGGGCATTATCCGAAATGCGCCCGTAAGCTTCCTGGAACCATTCGGATCCCTCGTGAGAAAATGAGATGTAGGAGCGTGTAGAGCAAGAATGCATCCGCGGTCCGACGAGGTACAAATCAGACGCCTGCAGAACGCCGAGTCCCACTCGCAGGGACAGCTGCTGATCCGTCGGGTCAATACCGGTAACTTGGGGAGGATTCTGGAATGTCCGGAATTCACAGAAACTCAATCGTTACTGTTTTTGTCATCCTCGTTTTGATGACTGGACTCACGGGGTGCGGTGATAGTCCCGAGCCTGACACTGAACCCGCACCTGCCGAGGAGACGACCGAACTTGAGGAAGAGCTCGAAGAAGAGGAGGAACCCGAAGAGGACCCCAAAGATGACCCGGAGGACGACCCGGTAGATCCCGCAGACGACCCGGAAGATACTGAGGATGAAAGGAATCACGATGACATAACAGAAATCGAGGCCCACTTCATCGACGTTGGCCAGGGTGACGCTATTCTGGTTGAGGCCGGAAACGTCAATATACTCATAGATGCTGGTGTTCGTGCTGCAGGAGAAGTGGTCGTCGAGTACCTGGTGAATCGCGGCATCCGGGAGCTGGACATAGTGATTGCGACTCACCCCCACGCCGATCACATAGGCGGCCTCATTGATGTTCTGGCCGAATTCAAGGTGCACCGCATTATCGACTCGGGAAAACCGCACACGACGATCACCTACGATGATTACCTGACCCAGGTGGAAAAGCAGGTCAATGCCGGGCACTGCACATATGAAACTCCAGAAGATCAGGTCATCCCCCTCGGGGGCAACGCCGAGCTGAGCGTCCTGGGCCCGGATCGCGACCTGGGGTCGCTGAATGACAACTCAGTGGTATGCCGCCTGGATTTCCAGGATGTTGCCTTTTTGTTCACAGGTGACGCTGAGACTGCAGCAGAAGAGAGACTCCTCAAACGGGACGTCAATCTGGCCGCTGACATACTGAAGGCCGGACATCACGGAAGCAGAACCTCCACCACACAATCTTTTCTGGACGCGGTCTCACCGACCTATGCCGTGATACAGGCGGGAGAGGACAACCGATACGGTCATCCCCACGATGCGGTGTTGCGGCGATTGAATGATGCCGGCGTCGAGATATTCCGAAATGACAAACAGGGGACCGTGGTCTTCACCACAGACGGAGAATCCATCTCTGTCGATGGCGACCCGTGGGAATACACAGCGGAAGAGCAGGTCGATCCAGACCCTGAAGATGAAACCGAGGAGGCTGCTGTCGGGAGCGTGAATATCAACTCCGCGAGTCTTGAAGAACTGCAGGGGATAGTCCATATAGGCGAGGCGAGAGCACAGGAAATCAAGGAGGAGCGACCGTTCGATTCACTGGATGACCTTACGCGCGTTACAGGCATCGGGCCGAGCCGGCTAAAAGACATCCGGGATGAGGGCATAGCATACGTCGATTGAAAGGTGGTGTGCGGGATCATGCGGGCAGTTGTCGATCGCATGGAAGGTGATACTGCAGTGCTTCTTCTGGGTGAGGAGGAAATCCAGCTGGACCTTCCCCTCAAGTACCTGCCTGATGGGGTCGAAGAGAGCACCATACTCTACCTGAGATTTGAGATTGACCATGAAGAGACGAGCAGGACTCTCGAGACCATGCAGAAGAGGATCGATCGTTTGAAAAGGAAGTCGAGGTAGAAGGAAGGTCAACAGACAGTCAATGAGCTGGGCATCCGCGCAAACCGGGGCCCAGCTCCGGTCACTGAGTCTCCATCAAGCTCTCGAGCAATCCCACCCCGGCAGCAGCAACTTCGCTATCAAGAGGACCTATGTGCATTGGATTGCCCACTCTGCGGCGAAGGATCAATATCTCTCCTTCTTCCTGGGGGCGTCTGTCTATGAATACGATATCTTTGATATTCATCTCTGTGGTGGACGTGCCGAGGCGCTTGTGCTCCACCAATCGTACGGTCTCTTCTTCTATAAGTGCGAAGTCCTCTGAGCCTAATCCGCGCATCTTGTATGGAGTCTGCATGGTCCTGCCCTCCTGATCGGTCATCTCTAGCTCCTCTCCCTGATCTTCGCTGCCTCAGATCAGCAATTTATACGCTGCCATTATATCCATTATTCGACCTGACGTTGGAAATCTCCTCTTTATCGCTGCCATCTGAAGCAGCATCGCCCAGTCTAATCCAGCAGCGAGCAGGCTACGGTCAGTAATACGTGAAGATGTACCACGAGACACATGGCGAAGAGAAGTGGATTTGGAGAGCGCTGACGAGATGAACAGCTGGCGGGGAGCACACGACCCGACCCCCCGTTCCGAAAGTATGGTATTGGGGGTTGATCGGTCATGTTCAGCCTCAACCTGCTCCCCTGCTCAGAATCCTCTGGGCCACCAGGTCATCAGTAACCAATTCCTTCTCGGCGGGGGTCAACGTAGATGCTGCTGCCCATCTCCTGTTGCTTCCATTGCCAGTACACACTGAGCACGGCTCCCCGGACGGTCTCCATTTTGCACCCGGATCTCAACGGCGTCGACAGGAGCCTCACCCGGCTTGACTGCTCTCCCCGTCGTAAAGACTATGGAAATGGATTTGATCACGTGCATGGGGAGCCGGGTGATATTGAGGATCAGTTAATGATCCGAACCTCATTCATTCCAGGGACGTGATAGGGTTATCCTGGGTGAGTAGCCCGGACGGTTCACCTGCCTTAGCTCTGCTCCTCCACAAATTTGAGCCACTGCTGTACATCGGTCGGCTCGGGATCACCGGGCCAAAGACCGCGCATGATCCGCATGCGGTCGAAGCACACTTCACGCAGTATCTGGTGCAGCTCGGCGGCGGAGCGAAGCTTTTCGGGCTGCCCGCGTACCAGCTGTTCCACCACGTCGGAGACCAGTCCATCAACGGGTAACCCAGATGGGAACATCTCCTTCACGTTATTTTTCATCCGCTCGATGTGATCATCGATATCCCTCTGGAATGCAGAAGCTCCCTGCAGGAGAGCCTCCATTTCCTCCTGTTCGGCGTCCTTCTCGTAAAAGGGGATTTGAGCTGCACGGGGATGCTCGAGGAGGTAGTAAGACGGGAAGAAATACAAAAACCGGGAATCCCGCGGCAAAACATACATGGGGAGATGAGGCGCAACACCGCGCGAAAAGTCGTGCAGGCCGGCGAGCTTGCGCATAAGGTCATCGGGGGTCTCCTCCCGCACGTACTTGAGTATGTTGTAGCAGGTCTCGACCAGCTGCGCATCCGCGGCGCGGATCTGTTCCTCGTCGCGCTCCCCCTCCTTCTCTACTGTCATCCGGTAATGGGGGGGAGCGAGATCCACGATCTCAATGACCAGCTCGTCTCCCAATGTGAAGTCGTTGTCCTCGAAGAAGACGTCAATTCCCAGAAGGAGCCGGTAAAATACGTACCGGAGGTCGGGAAAAAACTCCTCCTTGAGGTGAGGTGGACGGGGGCCTCCAGGATTGGACGTTCTCACGGGAATCTCATTCCCCTCCTCATCAGTCACGATGAGGTCCATCTCAGTGAACTTCTTCTTGCTGTCATCGAAGGACGAAAACACCAAAGACAGATCGTGTGATACGTTGAGAACGCCGTGATTCACCTCTGAGACGGATGGCCGGTAGCGGATTCTCGCGCCGATAAGCCGCCGCAGCAGCAGATCGTATCTGCCGCGGCCAACTCGAACGGCCAGGTCATTGTCTGTGCCCAGGGCACTCCTGATCTTCCCGTGTGCCCTCTTGCGCGAAAGGTCCGGTAACAGTTTCTCTGCCATCTCATCGACAGTCATTGCCCGGCCCGAATCGTTCAGAAGATCCATCACCTGCTGTCGAAAGCTGGGTTTCCTTTCCGACATGGGCTCATCCTCTCCGTTTCTCCATCTTCCCATTTTGCCCAAACGGCTGCACGCTCCATGACCATGATATCCCTCCGGGACCGTTAGATGCCAGCCGTCGAAACTAACCCGGCATTCACCCATTCTGTCGCGGACTGAAAACAGATTTGAAGGCCAAGAAGGGCACCTCGTGAGCAGAATACCACTGCCCTGGCATATGGCATGACGCCCACAATTCTCTAGCCAATGTCTCCCATCAGGCACACTATGACATCTGCCGGCCTCCGGCCCCCCGCACCCCCGGCGAGGGCAGTCTCGCGCACTGTTTCATTCACCTTCTTCCCCGCGGGTTTCTGCAAGGCATCATGTAGGTCAGAATGCTCCCCCGCCAGCGCAAACCGCAGGCCCGCCTCGCGCCACGGGAGCTCTCACTGAGAACCACTTTGCACCTGCAATATGAGATGCGCGCAAAAGCAGGGGGCACGATCTGCCATCCAGAAATATTTACTTGACACACCTTCGTTGATCGTGCCGCCGTATGGTTGTCCGCTTCAGTGGCAACATCTGACCCTCAATGTTGGTGTGTCGTTGTAACTGCATGCTCCACTCATGGTTGGTAAACGTACTGAATGATATCACGGAAAGGATTGGATAATAGGTGTTACGGCCAGAGCAAGTCAAACCCTGTCTGCTGCACGCAGAGCAAGCGGTACGTGAACACGCAATCACGTATTTTGACACCGGCTGCAGTACGGATCGAGAGCTCATCCCGCTCATATTCCAGGCCCATGACAGCTACGGGGAGGAAGGCAGCCTCTCCCTGCTGAGCTTTGCCACCCGGTTCTCACAGACTGAAGACAGCCTACGCAAAACGATAGACCGATTAGAGCACACTGAGAGTGCACAGATCGCCTATCAATACAGCTCCATAATCGCCTCCGCCGATGCACACCTCCTGTCCCCGATGATGCCGGATCTCAACCAGACACACAACCTGACTGAAGAGGCGCTGGGAATTATCCGGGAAAAGACCCGTCTTTCTGAGACATCCACCCCGGATCTCCTGGGCGAGTTAATGCAACAGGAGGGTTGCGGCCATCTTCCTTCAGCTTGCAGCACAGAAGATCAACGACCCCGTTTCATCGCGGAGATCCTCGGCGAAAGAGATGACCTCGATACCGATGCCGTAGCGGCTGTCCTGCGCGACGAGGAAAACTGGGAGCACTACGATGAACTCCACCTGGTCATCGTGGCCGGGCTGGCGCGCATTGAGGAGGCAGTTCCGACCCTCTTAAACCGACTGCGAGCCGACACCGATCTGTTGTGCGACGAAGTCAACCGGGCGCTGATCCGCATCGGAACAGAAGAGGTCATCCGGCAGCTCGCGGAACGTTTTCCGCACGAACACAACCACTTCCGCCTCTTCTCTTCGGCCATCTTTGGGGGGATCAAGAGACCGGTGAGTGAAGAGGCCCTTCTGCAGTTGTTTCCGCGGGAGGACAACACCTCCATACGGACGCTTCTGGCCATGGAGTTCTGTCACCTGATATCCTCGGAAGGATTGGCGCATGTGTGGCGGTTGATAGATGAGGAGGAATATGATCAGACCATTGTGGATATGCGCGAACCCCTGTACGGCGCCGGCAGGATCCTCGGCATAGACAGGGCAGACTTACCCCAGACGCCGTCGAGACGGAATCGGGGGGCACATTTCCCCTTCTAGTGCGGGTGCAGGCGGCCATTCAATACAGCCGGAACCGGCGGCGCGGGGAAACCGTCACAACCGTTGCGAATCAACGACGGTGCAGCTGCGACCCAGGCTGAACGAGAGAGAAACGGCTGAGTGAATACTGGCAGTTGAGTACAATTTGGGAGGCACAGATGAGTGAAAAAGCTGGTTCTTACATTCTGGAAGTAATGCTGGACGAAATCAGCCCGCCGATAACGAGAACCCTGCAGGTTCCCGCAGACATGACGCTCAACCAGCTGCACATGGTGCTGCAGGTGGCGATGGAATGGGAGCAGTACCACCTGCACCTATTCGAAGTGGGCGGAAAATCCTACGGCCTGCAAAGCTTCGTGGACTATCCACCGGATCTGCAGTGCTCGCTGACAACGCGACTCTCCGATCTTTATCTCAAACCGGACGACACATTTCTGTACGAATATGACTTCGGCGACTCCTGGCGCCACATCCTCGTCGTCAATGATGTAACGGAAGAGGAGATACCGTACCCCATCTGCCTGGACGGATGCCGGTGTGCACCACCCGAGGATGCAGGCGGAGCATGGGGATATAGGGAAATGCTGGATATATTGGCTGACCCCGAGCATAGGGAGCACAAGAGTATTGTTCAATGGTTGGGTGAGAACTTCGATCCGGAGCACTTCTCACTGACAGTTACCAACACCCACCTGCATTGGTATTGGGAACACCGGGAATGCCTTCCCTCCCAGCGGTCGGCGGACAACATGGTCAGGCACTTTCTGGCTGAGATGCATCACCGGCTGCGACCGGGCACTGTGGACCGGTACCGGAGCGACATGGGCAAGGTCCTGGAGTTCCTGGATCGGTATGGGTTCTACTACGTCTACATCGATGGAGTACTGTTACGGATGAACGAGGTAGAATTCTCCCGGGTCGCCGACCCCCTGCCGCTTCTGATGAGTCTGGACGACTTTTTCTGGATCCATCTTCCGCAGCATCTGGTCATGGGGTCCAGCGTCATCAAGGGATGCCGAGCCACAATGGGACAATTCATCAATTGGCTGCACGAAGAAGAGATCATCTGTGAGGACGTCCGAGACCACTGCGAGGAGACGATCAAGGAGGCTTCGGAATGGGGACTGCAGATCAGAGAGAAGTACTGGTGGGAGCTCGACTATCCAGATGCCGACGACATCACCCCGTCGAGGGAAAGTTTCCGCTGCCCGGTTCAGGTCATGCAGGTGGGAGATACTGGGGCCAATCTTGTTGACACGGAAACCACGAGGATGCTGCGGGAGGTCCGGGTGGCGCCGGAGCTGTTGAGACGACTCAAACCCGGGACATATCTGGGAGCAAGAATTACTATAGGAAGCGAGGGTTACTACCTTACTGGAGCACTGTATCCAGTCAAGATGTCCAGACCAGACTGACCAGGTACTCACCAACAATGTCGAGTATCTGCTTGTCCTTCTTGCTATGGCGTGTGATGCCCCGGAACACGCCTGCAGCACCATGTTCTTGCGCCACGATGGGAAGATTGTTTGACCCGATGAGGTCAGAGTAAGGTGCGTGCAGGGGATTCCCGAATGGCCGCCTCCCGACGCCCGTGGGACTTGTGGGACGGGTGCCAATTCTGCATACCGAGGTTATCGGAGATTATGGCAGCCACCCGCAGGTTTCTGGCCTACATCGCCGAGAAAATAATGAGGGCAACCAACTTACACCATCCCGACACATGTCTCAGGCTGAGTCGAATTCAGGGGCACGCCTCGATCTCGATGATGCTGTGGAGCGGGTGCCGCACGATATCATTGAACTGCAGGATTTTGTGACTGTCATATGGGATATTGGCGAGCTGTCGGAAACAGGAGCAATCGTTTACCCAACGAAGGCATCCAAGTAGGAAAAGGTCCACCTGGTCGGCCTGATCTGGACACCGGATGAGCGAAGCTGGAGGTATGAACTGCGGGAATAGGAGCGAAGCGCCCAGATGATCTGGCCTGTACTGGTACGTGTCAATCGATACCTCGAGCATCGGACTGATGAATCAGGGGTAGCGAACCCCGCCCCAGACTGCTATTCTGGCTGAAGACAGATACGCTGCTGACAGCAAGTCGGCGTTACCTTCTTCGAGGCCGCAACCTTTACCAGACAGATGATTACGAGTCTCTTACTGGATCATTTAGGTTTTCTCGGCTTGAGGGAGATCCCCATAAATGCTGTGGCCAAATTTCAGCAAATGGTGTAAAAGCGACCCTCCCATAGAGAGTGATTGCCTCACGTCAGTTAGTCACCTTGCCTTTTGATTCTTCCGTCATGAATAAGCGTCGACGACGACGTAAGCTACAAGGGGCAGCAGGACCACCACCTCGCGGGAGACCGGCGAGGCAGTCGGCCAGGTCGCGGGGATCAACCGGGAGATGGCGCAGGGGCACGGGCATCGCGATCGGCTGCAGCATGAGCTGCAGATGGCGCACGAACACCTGAAGGAAGAAGGGAAGCTTCCTGCCCGAACAGGTGCGGGTGTTGCTCGATGAGTTCATCAGCGGCACCGGGAAGAACCTCACCAGCATGGACATGGCAGACGGGCGGTTGCAGCTGAAGGTGAGCTCCCGGATCAGACGGGGAGAACCGTGATGCGTACTGACTTCTCCGGCCCGCACAGATGCCCTGCGCAGATGTTCCTCTTGCGCAGCCAGATTTCCCACACCCACCAAGCAATAGGCCCCGGATAACCCCAGGTATCGCGATGGCAGCTCAGTATTTGATGCGCAGGTCTTGGTCCGCTCCACCGGCGTCACTTTCTCCCGAAGGCGGCGCAATGTACTGTACAGAGGGACGCCTCGGCGTCGGCTGTGGATACAGATCCATCAGCTCGTAGATCTCCTCCGGAAGCCCC
>Ga0207421_10004766_pt1 | contig 15474 bp, 14 predicted proteins | sample SodLakKL_010_SED_4_FD_187542 | JGI IMG/M metagenome (GOLD analysis project Ga0207421, IMG submission 187542) | Alkaline sediment microbial communities from Lake Tanatar, Kulunda Steppe, Russia - 8KL_010_SED (SPAdes) (version 2) | ecosystem: Environmental > Aquatic > Non-marine Saline and...
CGACGTGCGCGAGCCGGGCGTGATCCGGGCGAGCCGGGGCCGTCGCATGGTGCCTGGTCAGCTCGGGTCGGCCATCCACGGCGGGCGGGGAGCCTCGATGCGCCCGAGCGTGCTCGGTACGGAGCCGAAGCGGTCGGTGCGGGCGTCCCACTCCCGCCAGGCCGCCGTGATCTCGTCGCGATCCCGCGCCACGAAGTTCCACCACATCTGGACCCGCTCGCCGAGCGGTTCGCCGCCGAGCACCAACAGCCGTGTGTCGTCGTGCTCGGCCTCGACGGGCAACTCCTCGACACCGGTCGGTACCAGCGCGAGCCAGCCGGGTTCGATGACCTCGGAGCCGACCTTGACCCGGCCGTCCAGGGCGACCACGGCGTGCTCGAACGAGGTCGATGTCGGCAGCACGGTCCGCCCACGTCGCAGCGTCAGGTCCGCACCCATCAGCGGGGTGTCGGCCCGGGCGGGCGAACGCGCCTCCGCGAGCGCGCCCATGAACACCAGTGCACGGCCGTGCTCGAATTCGACCTCGGGCAGTTCCGCGTGGTGTTCGAAGGCCGAGGCGCCGTGGCGGGTGCCCTCCGGTTGCGCGACCCACATCTGCACGCCACGGAACGGTGGTGCCGCCGCGAGCTCCGCATGGGCGATGCCGTGACCGGCGGTCATCAGGTTCAGCTGTCCCGGCCGGATCATCTGCTCCGTGCCCAGGGAATCGGTGTGGAGCGCCTCGCCGTCCATCAGCCACGTGACGGTCGAGAGCCCGATGTGGGGGTGGGGTCCGACCTCCATCGGGTCGGGGTCCTCGGCGTCGGCCGGGCCCATCAGGTCCACGAAGCACCAGGCGCCGACGGTCCGCCGACCCTTGGTGGGAAGTACACGGGTGACGTCCAGGCCGCCGACGTTGGTGGCCCGCCCTTCGCGCGCCTCGACACCGGCGAGCCGTTCCTGCTCGCACTCCAGATCCGGGGACTGGATGGGGCCGCTCATCTCGATCCGTTCGGGTCGGTCGCGTCAGCTCGGGGACTCGGTCGGTGGCCGCGTCTCGGTCGGGCTGTTCGGCAGGGTAGAGGGGGCATCGGTCGCGACGTTGATGGGCCCTTGCAGGTAGGTGCGGGTCGTGCGATAGGCCAGGGCGATGTGTGGTTCCGTCGCGAACGACGCGAGCAACGCCCGCCAGACCTGTTGCTCCACGGCCCGCCGTCGGCGCGTGTCGACCAGGATGCGACCGGTGAGCTGGACACCGCTCTCGCGCACCGTCAGGTAGACGGTCGGGGTGAGGTGGGTGTACTGGATCTTGTAGGACCGCGATGCCCGTTTGATGCGTTGCTTCGCTTCGTCGGCGGTGTGGCCGGCGACCTCGTCGAGGACCTGTAGCAGCAACCGTTCGGCGCGTTGCCAGTCCGATTCGTAGGTGATCAACACGGGGATCTCGTGCCACAGGTAACCGAAGGCCTCGGTGGCGTTGAAGATGGTGTCGGCGAGGACCTGCCCGTTGGGCACGTGCACGATCCGGCCGGTCGACTGGTCGGCGTCGACCCAGTTCCCGATCTCCAGGAGGGTCGTGCGGAACAGCCGGATGTCGATGACATCGCCGGCGACCTCACCGATCTGGATACGGTCGTCCACGCGGTAGGGACGGCGCAGGATGATGTAGGCCCACCCCGCGAAGTTGCGGAGCAGATCGGCGAGTGCGATCGCGACGCCGGCGGACACCAGCCCGAGGAAGGTCCCGAGCTCGCCCAGCGCGCCGAACCAGATCCAGAGCAGGCCGAGCAGACCGACCGCGGCCAGGGCGTAGCTGGTGGCCTTGCGGGCGCGGTAGCCGACCGCGTTGTCCTCGACCCGCTCGGCGAGCGAACGCGCGATCACGATCCACACCGTGACCAGACCGACGATCAGGGTGGCGCTGAGTGCGATGTTGGCACCCAGTTCCGTCATCTCGGTGTTCTGGGACATCCAGTCCGCCACGCGTGCGCCCTCTCGACGTTTGGCGGCACGCTACTGGCCGCGGCCCCGGGGGAACCGGTAGGCGCCCCGTAGGCTGACGTCCGATCAGCCGATGCAGGAGCCGCCGTGGATGCCGCCGACCGGACCGAGGACCCACCCGGACTGCTCATGCGCGATGTCAGCCGGGCGGGGCACGAACTCGGTCGCGCCCTCCTGGCCGGGTTACCGGCACGCCTGACGATCGGCGCCCTGCTCGAGCGCCGCATCCGTGACGAGGTCGCGGCCTACAACCGCGCTCCCGGCCCCCGCTACGTCGGCTTCGTCCAGCCCGAGGACGCGATGCGCTACAGCGACGGTCACCGGATGCGGCGTCCGCGGACCCTCGACGCGGACCGGTTCGTGCTCGCCGCCCAGCAGGCCGTCGAGGTCGGGCTGCTGTCGTTCCGGATCGACGGGAGGACGGTTGGCGACCTGGACGTCGAGGTGGCACCGGCCGAACTCGAGGAGATCGTCGCGGTGATGGAGCGCCCCGTGGTCGCGCGTGACGCGTGAGCCGCCCGAGCCGCGCGAGCCGCCCTCGATCGGCACGGCGCATGCAGGCATGAAGAAGCCCCGCCGGAGCGGGGCTTCATCTCGACCTCCGCGGGTCCGCGTCAGCGGTCGCTTGTGGTCGCGTGAGAGATGATCAGAGCGGACGAACGTCGCTCGCCTGCGGGCCCTTCTGGCCCTGTGTCACCTCGAAACCGACCTTCTGACCCTCGTCGAGGGACTTGTAGCCCTCGCTCTGGATCGCGGAGAAGTGAACGAACAGGTCCTCGCCGCCGGCGTCCGGGGAGATGAACCCGTAGCCCTTGTCGGCGTTGAACCACTTGACGGTACCTTCTGGCATTGTGTTTCCCTACGTGAACCGCAACTCGACGGGTAGTTCCAAGTCTTAGGAACGCGACACCCCGAACGAGTGCGGGAACCAGAAGTCTACCCCGACACTCGCCTCCGGCGCGAGCCCCGGTTCGGGCCGTGTGGACGGACCGACGGCTGCATGCGCCGGTAGTCGGCTCAGCTCGGCACAGGGACGACGCCGGATCCGATCGACGGCTCCTGCTGTGGCGCCGGGGCGCGATCTGCCCGCCGCGTCTCGGTGTCGCGCTCGAGGCGGTAGATGAGGCGCCGGACCGCGTTCCACTCCTCCTGGCCGAGAGCGAGCTCCGCGAGATCGTCGACCAACGTGTCGGTCTCGGACCGGTCGATCTGGTGGCCGGCATCCATGCGCTCGCGTCCATCCCGGATGCGGTCCTCGAGTCGTTGTGACTCATCGTCCCAGGTGAGGTACAGCACGCGCTCGTCCATGGCGTCGACGAGGACGGCGTGCAGGCGGCTCACGATCTGCTGGGGGCCGATGATCGTCATGTCCGCGGCGTGGAGGGTGATCTCGAACCAGTCGTCGCGCTCGACGTCCTGGTCCTTCGGGCGCAGTACCCGCATCTCGTCCGCCACGTCACGGACGAAGATCCGCCCGAGCACCCAGCCCAGCAGCCGGAACAGCGTGCCGATGGTGCGGGCCGGCCGGCTGACGGTCACCTCGATGCCGTGCGCTGCGAGGCGTTCCACCATGTGGTCGAGCGTGTCCTGGTAGGCGTCCGACGGCACCATCACCAGGAGCCGCATGACCTCGAAACGGCGGGTCACGTAGGCGATCTTGACGATCGGGACCACGATCACGACCAACGTCATCGTGACACCGATGACCACGGTGTAGGGCAGCCCCATCGCGAGCTGGAGAAGCGTGTGCCCGCGGCCACGTTCACGGTTGTTGCGCATCATGGCGACCGTGATGCCGACGACGACCGGGATCACCACCGCGAGCGAGACGGCGATCCAACGGGTGAGCTGGTCGTCATCCGGTGCGAACGGGATGATCATGTGGGCGAACGCCGGCACGAACACCGCGACGAACACCGGAAGCCAGGTGAGGGACAGGATCCCGACGAGGGCGAGCTTGTCGTCCTCGCGCGACGGCATCCGTCCGAAGAAGGACATGGTGGCGAGGCCGAAGACCTTGCTGAGCAATTTCGCGATACCGACCGCGACGAACCGGAACATGGGCATGGGGCGCTGCCTCTCGTCGCGGCGACATTATCGGGCTGAAGTGATCGAGGACCCCGGCCATCCGGGCCGAGCACGGTGCGGAGGGCCGGGAGGCGATCCTCTCGTGGACAGCTACGCGTTCGGTCGGCCACGGCCCGGACCACGTCGCGTTCCGGACGAGGTCCCTGGTCGACCGTGGGGACGGACAACGGCCGGCGGTGACCGGGCGGGGTCAGATGGCGAAGACACGTCGTGATGTCGTGATGCATCGCGTGATCCGTCGACCATGAGGTGACACCGTGGGACTCAAGCTGCAAGACGCCGTCGTGGTGGTGACCGGGGCCTCCAGTGGCATCGGCCGGGCGACCGCCGAACTGCTGGCCGAGAGCGGCGCCACCGTGGTGGCCGTCGCCCGCCGGGAGGGTCCCCTGCAACAACTCGCTGACCGCTACCCGGGCAACGGCGACCAGGACGGGCAACGGGGGGCCAGGGGCCGGGTCGTGGCTCGGCCCGCCGACGTCACCGATGCCGACGCTCTCGAGCGCATCGCGAAGGACACCGTGTCGGACTTCGGGTGGTTGGACGCCTGGGTGAACAACGCCGCGGTCAACCAGTACGGGACCTTCGAGGAGGTCCCGCTCGAAGAGTGGCGACGGGTGGTCGAGACCAACCTGTTCGGCTACGTCCACGGCGCGCGGGCCGCGATCCCCTACTTCCGTGAGCAGGGCAAGGGCGTGCTCATCAACGTCTCGTCGGTGCTCGGCAAGGTGCCCTCGCCGCTGCAGAGCGCCTACATCGCCAGCAAGTTCGGGATCAACGGCCTGTCCGGCGCCTTGCGCCAGGAACTGCAGGACGTGCCGGGGGTGACCGTCTCGACCGTGATGCCCGGACCGATCGACACCCCGCTGTTCCAGCATGCGGCGAACCACACCGGCTACCGGGTCACCCCTCCGGCACCGACCGTCGACGCCGCGCGTGTCGCGGTCGCGATCGTCAAGAACATCCGCCGTCCTCGTCCCGAGGTGCCGGTCGGGATCTCGACCCGGCCCGCGTTGCTCGGGCGTCGCCTGATGCCGAAGAAGACCGAGCGCATCGCGGCCCCCGTGTCGGCGGCGGCGCACCTCACCGACGAACCGAGTGAGCGCACGGCGGGCAACGTCATGGAGCCGGTCGACGAGGGCACGGAGGTCAGTGGCGGCTGGAAGCCCGCTCGGGCGGGCAACCCCGGCCGCACGCTCGCCATCGTCGCGGTCGCCGGCGCCGTGGCGGCCGCCTGGTGGACCTCGAGGTCGAACGAGCAGGGATGAGGAGCTGCGCGAGCGGAGTGGATGGCCTGCCATGAGTGACGCGGGCGAGCGTGTCGGGTACGAGGCCTCCGGATCCCGGTGGCGTGCGCGGTCGACCCTCGTGGGGGAACACGCGGTCGCGAGCCGCCACCTCGCCCCGGCCGGCGATGACCCGACACCCGACGCGCAGGATCCGGCACGGGAGCGCCGCGTCGTACTGGTCCACGGATTGGTGGTCAGCAGCAGCTACCACGTCCCGCTCGGCGAACGGCTCGCACAGCGCGGTTTCGAGGTGCATGCCCCGGACCTGCCGGGCTTCGGACGCAGCAGCCAGCCCGACGAGCACCTCGACACCCGCGAACTCGGACACGTCCTGGCGTCATGGCTCGAGGCGTGCGAGCTGCCGGGTGCCACGGTGGTGGCCAACAGCTACGGCTGCCAGATCGTGGCGGAGGCGCTGCTCGGTCGGCCGGAGCTCGCCGACCGGGTGGTCCTGTTGGGCCCGACGATGGAGCCACGGGCCCGACACGTACCCGAACAGCTGCGCCGCTGGCGAGCGGAGCAGAAGACCCAGAGCCGCCCGCTCCAACGCCTGCTCGTCCGCGACTACCTGACCGCCGGCATCCCGCGGGCGATCGCGACCTTCCGGCACGCGCTCGCGGACGTCATCGAGGACAAGTTGCCCTACCTCGGTCAACCCACGCTGGTGTGTCGAGGGAGTCGCGACCCGATCATCTCGCAGGCGTGGGCGGACGAGGTGCGGGACCTGCTGCCGGACGGGCACGGTGCCGTGCTGCCCGGAGCGACCCACGCGATCAACCACGAGATGCCCCTGCAGACCGCTCGGGTCATCGACGGGTTCCTGCACCGCACCGCGGCTCGACGCGCCGCGGGGACCGAAGACACGACCACCCGCACGACCACCCGCACGACCACCCGCACGACCATCTGATGGAAGGCGACGACCATGGCCTCCCCACCGAGCTTCATCGCCGGTTTCGATTCGGCCACCGCGATGGCCGAGTCCACGGCCGCGTTCCTGCGCGGCGAGGACTGGCCCGCGCTCGGCAATCCGCAGGTGCTCGAGCCACCCGTGGCCTTGTCCAACCTCTTTCCGAGGAAGGTGCGCGAGAAGATCTTCATCACCAGCGGCGCGATGGAGACCATCTCCCCACGCAAGCTCGGCGACGTGGATCTCGACGAGGTCGGCCGATGGCTGCACGAGGAGTACCCGAAGCGTCGGTTCGCCAGCGCCGCGGTCGGCTCGTCGAGTGGTGCGGGCGTCTACCTCCATGCCGCGCTCGGGGCGCCCTGGCTCCCGCAGACGGTGTTCCTGCCGGTGCGCCAGCGGGTGCACCCCGACGACCCCACGACCGCGATGGAGAAGGGCATCGAACCCGGTCGGGCGCTGATGGACGCCAACCCCGATTGGCAGCTGCACCACATGCACGACGCCAACCAGGACCGGTTGATGGTGCGGGCGCTGACCTACTTCCGGGTCAAGCGCCGCAGCCTCGGTCCGGAGTACGAACGGTTCCTGGTCGATCGGCTGCCTCCCGGCGGCACGTTGCTGTTGATGGAATGCCGAACGTCGTGGAACACCACCCGCATCGGTGAGCGTCACGTCTTCCAGCACGGCGCGGTCGGGGGCGCGACGGAGCAGGAGTTCCACGAGGGCAGCGAACGGGTCGAGGAGTACCTCGAGCGCTACGACTCGCCGAAGCGCCGGTGGGACGGTCCGGAGCCCGACACGGTCAGTCCCGAGGCCGAGTGGGGCTTCGAGGAGGCGCTGCGCGACGACGTGTTGCGCCTCGCGCGGGAACGGCAGTACCGCGTGCGGCGGATCGTCTTCGACGGCCCCGACGACCTCAGCCCGATGGTCGCCGACCTCTACCGGTGGTGGTACGCGCGCCGCCGCATCCCGGCCAACCGCCTGCTGATCTCCTCGTTCGTGATCAACGACCCGTACTGGGCGTTGCGCACGGGGTCGGTGCCCTACTGGATGCGCTTCAACATGCAGCCCTCGCTCGACGGGGTCAACGCCTACCTCGACGAACGGGAGCCGTTCGACGACATCCACCTGGCGCTGTTCCAGCACGGGGTGAAGGCGGTCGGCATCCCGGCCCCCGACGACTGGCGGGCGCTGCTCGCTCGTGCGCGCCGGTCCGGCACCACGCTCGGTGCGGACCTCGACGAGTTCCCGTACGACTTCGCGCAGTACGCGCAGTACGGCGACGCGCTGAAGGCCATCCCGGCTCGCTATCCGATCCCCGGTCCGCTCTCGCGACACGAATTCGACGAGTTCATCGCGGACCACGGCCCCTGGAAGAACGTCGAGGTCGAGGACGTGGAGCCCTGAGTGCTCCGGCGCCGGCGCCGACGCCGACGTCGCTGGGTCGCGCCGGCCACGACCGGTCTCCTCGCCTACCTCGCGCTCGTCGGCACGGTGACGATGCTGACGGCCGTCGGCGTCCTGCCACGGTGGCCGGGGGCGGCGCACCTGGTCGCCCTGCCCCCGCTGGACGTGGCCGCCGACATGCGCGTGCTGGTCGCCCGGGCACCGAGCTGGCCGGTCTTCGCAACACTCCTGGTGGGGGTGCTCGCCCTGCGGATCGGCGTGCTGGCGCTCCTGCTCGGCGGGGCGCGGGCTCCCCGGTGGCGACTGGCGGCGGGGATGTATGCGGTGACGACGCCGTTGGCACTCCTGGCGGCCCAACTGGACTTCGTCGCGCACGCGGCGCTGTACTCGCGCCTGTTCGGCGGGGCACTGGGTGTGCTGGCGGCGAGCTTCCTGGTGCTCGCCGCGGCCCCCTGGGTCGGGGTGTCGGACCCGGGACGGCGACCGTACGTCCGGCGTTCCGAGACCCGGATCGGGGCCGCGGTCCGCGACGCCGCGCGCCAGGGGTTCCGGGTCACGGACCTGATGGCCTACGGGCTCGGCCTGCTCGGGCTGGGCGCTCTCGCGCAGACGGCCGGAGCGACCGCGAGCGTGCTGTCGGTCCCGGTCGCGGGGCTGTGGACGGTGGTGGTCATGGGCCGCCTCCTCGGCCCACCTCCACCTCACCCGCTCCGCCGACTCGCCGGTGTGGTCGTGCTGGGGTTCGCCATGTTCGCGGTCGTGGTGGTGACCCGTGGGGAGCCCTGGATGGTCTCGGACGCCTCACGTGACGGCTCGGTGCTGGTGATGTCGGGCATCAACTCGGCGTCGGGGGAGGGGGCGGTCTTCGAACTGGAGCCCGAGCGCATCGGCTACCGGTGTGAGCAGTTCGTCTACTACTCGTACGCCGGGACCGGCGATGGTCAGCCGCGGGGCGACGCCGCGTGCCCGAAGACGAGCGGGGCGCCCTACGTCCCGGAGGACACCCAGCGGCCCTTCGACGAGCAGGTCGCGCTCCTGGAAGCGCAGGCTGCCGACCTGGACCCACCGCTGGTGGTGCTCGCGCATTCGCAGGCGGCATGGGTGGCCTGGCAGGCGGCAGCCGACGGCCGGCTGCCAGGACCCGCCCGCCTGGTCTTGATCGGCGTGTTCCCGAGCAGTCCGTTGACCTATCCGCCGCCCGGTGAGACCGGTCCCGGTTTCGTCGGCGGCGAAGGCTTCCGGAGGTTGATCCCGCTGGCCGACCTGGTCGACTTCGACTTCACGGTGGACGCGCCGCTCGCCCGGGAACTGCTGGCGACGCCCGATGCCGCCGCAGACGTGTTCGCGCAGCCGCTTCCCGATGACGTGGAGGCGCTCGCCGTGACCGCGACCAGTGACCTGGCCCTGATGGCCGACGGGTGGCGGATCGAGGGGGCCGTGGACGCCTGCCCCATCCGCGAAGCGCACCCCTACCTGCCGATCACGCCGGCGTTCCACCGGGTGGTCGACCGGTTCCTGGCCGGGGAACGGGGCGGGTCATGCCCCCCGTGGCCGGAGTCGTACCGGGTCGGCGTGCAGGCGCTGGGAGCACCGCCGCACGCCCGTTGAGGAGGTGGGCACGCTGCCCGTGTGCCGTGGGCCGCTCGTCTCTACCCCGCTTGTCTCGACCCCGCTAGTTACGGTACCGTAACCAGCGGCTCTGCGACCCGGTGCTCGCCCCGGTGCCCTCGGAGGGTCGGCAGGGAGCCCGATGCCACAGCGTCCACGCGAGCCGTCCGCACCGCCGGCCGTTCGCCCGTTGTTGCGCGGCTGGCTCCACGCCGTCGCCGCCGTGGTGCTGTTCGCGAGTGCACCGCTGTTGTGGTCGGTGGCCGAGGGCAACGCGGTACGGCTGGCGGTCGTGGTCTACCTGCTGGGCGTCGGGGCGATGCTCACCGTCAGCGCCGTCTATCACGTGCCCGACTGGGGGGAGGCGGCCAAGCGCCGTCTCCGCCGGGCGGACCACTCGGCCATCTTCCTGTGCATAGCCGGCACCTACACCCCGGTGCTGGCCGTGGCGACCGACGGTCGCTTCCGCACCGGGATGCTGATCGCGGTGTGGGTGGGTGCCGCCGCCGGGATCGCGATCCGCAACATCCTGATCAACGCGCGGCCATGGCTGGTTGCGACGCCCTATGTGGTGCTCGGTTGGGTCTCGGTGCTGCTGCTACCCGCCCTGTACCGCTTGTCGGTCACCGTGACGGTGCTGGTGATCGCCGGTGGCGTGGCCTACACGCTCGGTGCGGTCGTCTATGCACGCAAGCGGCCGGACCCGTGGCCGCGGGTGTTCGGCTTCCACGAACTCTTCCATGCCCTGACCGTGGTCGCCATCGTGGCCCACTGGACCGCGGTCCGCCTGGCGCTCCAGCTCTGAGGACGCGCGGCAAGGGTGCCGGGGTCGGCACCGGTACGCTTCGGGCGGACGGGTCGTGTCCGCGGCGAGCCGTCGCCGAGCCGTCGCCGATCGCCGACTCGCCGATCGCCGACTCGCCGAGACGACGACCCATCTCATCGCCCTCCGCCGACCCGAGGCGCCATCCGCTGTGAGCTACCCGATCGAGCGCATCCGCAACTTCTGCATCGTGGCCCACGTGGACCACGGCAAGTCCACGTTGGCCGATCGTATGTTGATGCTCACCGAGTTGGTGGACCCGCGCAACATGCGGGCGCAGTACCTCGACAAGATGGACATCGAGCGCGAACGTGGCATCACGATCAAGGCCCAGACCGCTCGGCTGCCCTACAAGCCGCTCGGTGACATCGCGGACGAGTACCTGCTCAACCTGATCGACACGCCGGGGCACGTCGACTTCTCCTACGAGGTCTCCCGGGCACTCAACGCGTGCGAGGGTGCCGTGCTGCTGGTCGACGCCGCGCAGGGGATGGAGGCGCAGACCATCGCGAACCTCTACCTCGCGCTCGAAGCCGATCTGGAGATCATCCCGGTCATGAACAAGATCGACCTCCCGGCCGCGCAGCCGGAGGTGGTGGCCCGGGAGATCGCCGCGATCATCGGCGGGGAGCCCGAGGACGTGCTGCGCATCTCGGCCAAGACCGGCGAGGGCGTCGGTGCGGTGCTGGATGCGATCGTCGACCGGGTTCCGGCTCCGAAGGGCGACCCTGCCGGTCCGACGCGCGCACTGATCTTCGACTCGGTCTACGACCCCTACCGCGGCACGCTCGTGTACTTCCGTGTGGTCGACGGCGAGATCAAGCCCGGGTCGAAGATCCGTCTGCTCAACACCGGGTTCGAGGGTGAGGTCGACGGCCTGGGCGTCCACTCGCCCGAGGAGACCGCGATCGGCGCGCTCGGGGTCGGTGAGGTGGGGGTGCTCTCGGCGGCCATCAAGAAGGTCAGCCAGGCCAAGGTGGGTGACACGATCACCCTCGCCGGCAAGGGCGCGAAGGACGTCTCACCGTTGCCCGGCTACCGGGAACCGCTGCCGATGGTGTTCTCCGGGCTGTACCCGGTCGACTCCGACGACTTCCCGATGTTGCGCGACGCGCTCGACAAGCTGCAACTGAACGACTCCTCGTTCACCTTCGAGCCGGAGACCTCGGCGGCGCTCGGCTTCGGGTTCCGCTGCGGGTTCCTGGGCCTGCTGCACCTGGAGATCATCACCGAGCGGCTCGACCGCGAGTTCAACATCCCGTTGGTGGCCACGGCACCGTCGGTGCGCTACCGGGTGGAGCTCGAACACGGGACGGATCCGGACACCGGGCGACCACCGATCGTCGAGGTGTCCAACCCGCAGGACCTGCCGGAACCCAACCAGATCGCCCAGATCTCGGAGCCGACCGTCAAGGCGATGATCCTGACGCCGGCGTCCTACGTCGGCCCCGTGATGCAGCTGTGCGAAGGGCGTCGCGGGAAGATGTTGGCGATGGACTACCTCACCGAGGAGCGGGTCGAGCTGCGCTACGAGCTCCCGCTGGCCGGGATCATCACCGATTTCTTCGATCAATTGAAGTCGATGACCCGCGGCTACGCCTCGCTCGACTACGAGCGCGGCCCCTACGTGCCCGCGGACCTGGTGCGCGTGGACGTGCTGCTCAACGCCGAGCCGGTCGATGCCTTCAGTTCGATCGTGCATCGCGACGACGCCTACGCCTTCGGCAAGTCGATGACGGAGAAACTCAAGGAGCTGATCCCCCGTCAGATGTTCGACGTGCCGATCCAGGCCGCGATCGGCGCGAAGATCATCGCCCGCGAGACCATCAAGGCCAAGCGCAAGGACGTGCTCGCCAAGTGCTACGGCGGGGACGTCTCCCGCAAGCGCAAGCTGTTGGAGAAGCAGAAGGAGGGCAAGAAGAAGATGAAGTCCGTGGGCTCCGTCGAGGTGCCCCAGGAAGCCTTCGTCTCGGCGCTGCGCTCGAGCGGGCCGAGGTCCGACTGAGCCCCCGATCGAACGGCTGCGCGGCCACCTAGTCTGGTGTTGGTGGACCGACGAGAGGTTGGCAGGTGCCCGACGACGAACGCCAGGATCCCGTACCGGTGGGGTTCGACCCACCACGGCACCCTGCTCCCGGTTCGGACCTGCAACCGGTCGACGCCGCGGAGGCCCTCACGGCGGAGGAGCAGGCGGTCGTCGACCATGCGAACGCGGCGCCCCACGGCTCGGACGCCGACCTCTGGGCGTTCGGGTTCGATTCGTCGCTGCGGGCCCAGGAGGCGCTGCTCGCCGCGATGCGGTTGGTGGCTCGCGAGCACCTGGAACTCGAGGATGCCGCGATCGTCGCGAAGGTGCGCGGCCGGGTGCGCATCACGCAGACCAAGGACGTGTCCCCGTCCCAGGGGGCGGTCGGCGGAGCATGGATCGGAGTGCTCGCGGGACTCTTCCTCGGCCCCGGTGGCCCGCTCGTGGGGGGCGCGCTCGGCGCCGCGGCGGGAGGCCTGTTCGCCAAGCTCCGCGACATCGGGATCGACGACGACCAGATGAAACAGATGGGCGAGGAGCTCGGCGAGGGAGAGGCGGCCCTGTTCCTACTGGTCGAGGACTGCCACCGCGTGCGAGCCCTGCACGAGGTGTCCCGGTTCCCCGGGCGGATCCTCGCCACGACGGCCGACCCCGAACTGGTCGAAGCGGTCGGTGCCCGGTTGGCGCTCGATCCCTGGGGATCGCTCTGAGCCGGTGGAGAGGACCCGGACCCGATCCGGCCAACCCGCCCGATCGGTCACCGACCTGATCCCCTTCCGCTGACCTGGCCGTCTCCGGCCCCGATCGTCGGTCCACCCTCCGCCTAGGCTGTCGCCGGCCGGCTCGCCACCTTCGCCCGGTCGAGCCGACCGTCCGACCTCACCCGAGCGTTGGTGAGCGAGCCGAGGAGCATGGGTGCCCGAGCAGCAGTTGCGCCCCCGCAACGACCTCCGCCAGTACGACGACCTGGCGGACCAGTGGTGGGAGCCTGGCGGTCGGTTCGCGGCCCTGCAGTGGATCGCCGCCTCGCGGGGTGAGCTGATCCCGCCTGCGCCCGCGGGGGGTGGGATGTTGCTCGACGTCGCCTGCGGCGGAGGGTTGATGGCCCCGGTCATCCCCGCGGGCTACCGGCACATCGGGATCGATCTGGTGACCTCGGCGCTGGTGCAGGCCGCCGATCACGGGGTGCAACCCCTGGTCGCCGACGCCACCGCGCTGCCGTTCGGCGACGCGGTGTTCGACGTCGTGGTCGCCGGGGAGATCCTGGAGCACCTCGACGACCTCGACACGGCGGTCGCGGAGATCTGCCGGGTCACGAGACCCGGGGGGTGGATCGTGATCGACACGATCGCCGACACGCGGTGGGCGAGTTTCTCGCTGGTGACCGTCGCCGAACGCTTCCCCGGCGGCCCCCCGCCACGGTGCCACGATCCGGAGCTGTTCGTGGCTCCGGAACGTCTGAAGGCGCGGTTCGCCGCCGGTGGCGTGGAGATGCGGCTGCACGGGCTGGTGCCCGCACCGATCCAGTACCTGCGATTCGCGGCGACGGGGCGTGGCGGGGTGCAGATGCGTCGGACACGGTCGCTGTCGGCCCTGTACGCCGGTGTCGGTCGCAAGCATCCATCGGCGCTGAACGGTCCGGTCAACGGCAACGGAACGAAGGCTCACTCGTGGTGAACGCCGCATCCATCGTCGGGCGCGGATGGGCGACACCGTCGCCGATGCCGCAACAGGAACTCTGGGACGGGTTCTTCGCCGAGCACTACGGCCACCATCGTCTGGCGAAGCGCATCTGGGACCGCGCCGGGGTGCTGACACGTCACGGCGTCGCCGACCCGCGTACCGACGATGTCTCGAGCTGGGGCACCGAGCAGCGGATGCGCCGGTTCGTCACCGAGGGGCTCGCACTCGGCAAGGAGGCGGTCGCCGACGGCCTCGCGGATGCGGGGATCACCCCCGACCGGGTCGGACAGTTCACGGTCGCGAGCTGCACGGGGTACGCCACGCCGGGGCTCGACATCCTGCTGGCCCGCGACCTCGGCATGCCGATATCGACACAACGGCTGCACGTCGGTCACATGGGGTGCTACGCGGCCATCCCGGGGCTCGCAGCGGTGGCCGCCTCGACCCGGATGCGCGACGAGGTCAGCGTGCTGCTGTGCGTCGAGCTGACCAGCCTCCATGTGCAACCGCGGGACACCTCCGGCGGACGACTCGATATCGAGCAGGTCGTGGCGCACGCCCTGTTCAGCGACGCTGCAGCGGCCGTGGTCGTGGCTCCGGACGCCCCCGGGCTGGAGTTCGTCGACGTGGTGGCACGCACGGACGTCGCACGGTCCGCGCTGATGACCTGGGACGTGACCGACCTGGGCTTCCGCATGGGGCTGTCCCCGCAGGTGCCGGCCGTCCTGGCCGAACACGTCGAGGACGCCGTGACCGAGCTGCTCGCGCCCCAGGGCCTGAAGCGCACCGATGTCGCCCGGTGGGCCATCCATCCGGGAGGTCCGCGGATCGTCGAGGTGGTGGCCGAGCGACTCGGGCTCGACGACGAGGCGGTCGCGAGCTCGCGGCAGGTGCTCGCCGATCACGGCAACTGTTCCTCCGCGACGGTGCTGCTGATCCTCGATCGGATCCTCGACGAGGGACTCGAACCGGGTGACCCCGTGGTGGTCATGGCCTTCGGGCCGGGACTGACCCTCTACGCCGCGTTGCTCCGCGCCCGGTAGCGCGCGGTCCCCCGGGTGCCGCTACCGTTCGGGCCCGAACGGTCTGTGGAGCGAGAGGAGCCGGAGCGTGCGTCCACGCATCGCGATCACCACGTGGCGGCGTGAGCTCCCGACGTTCGTCGGCCCTCGCACCCTGCTGTACACGCTCGCGGACGAGTACGTGCGGTGCGTCGTCGACGGCGGTGCCACACCGCTGTTGCTCCCGCATCTGGAACCGGGCGAGGCGGACAGCGTCCTCGACGGCGTCGACGGACTGGTGGTGGCGGGCGGTGGTGACGTGGATCCTGCGAGTTACGGGGCGATCGATGCGGGCAGTTCGGGCACCGATCCCGCCGCCGACGCCACCGAGATCGCGCTCGTCCGGGCGGCGCGGGCGCGAGAGGTACCCGTGCTGGCGATCTGTCGCGGGATGCAGATCGCCAACGTGGCGTTCGGCGGATCGCTGGAGCAGGACATCGGACGGGTCGGAACCGTGCACGAACCCATCTCCGAGGACCCGGAGGAGGTCCTCGCCGCCACCCACGAGATCACCATCGGGTCGGATTCGCTGCTCGGTCGGGTCCTCGGCGCCGGTCCGCGGACGGTCAACACGATCCACCACCAGGCGATCGATCGGCTGG
>Ga0207421_10004767_pt1 | contig 15469 bp, 15 predicted proteins | sample SodLakKL_010_SED_4_FD_187542 | JGI IMG/M metagenome (GOLD analysis project Ga0207421, IMG submission 187542) | Alkaline sediment microbial communities from Lake Tanatar, Kulunda Steppe, Russia - 8KL_010_SED (SPAdes) (version 2) | ecosystem: Environmental > Aquatic > Non-marine Saline and...
CTGGAAATAGATCTGGAAAAACGGGAATACAGTGAAGCCCGGGTAGATGAAGCCCTGTATCGGGAGTACCTGGGAGGTGCCAGCCTGGCCTGCCGCCTGACAGCTGAGCGGTTAGTCCGGGCGGGAGACCCCTTCAGCCCGGACAATGTGCTTTCCTTTATGACCGGTCCTTTTAACGGGACCCGGCTGACATCCACCGGTCGACAGGCCGTAACAGCCCTTTCGCCTCTGACCGGTTACTGGGGCGAAGCAACAGGAGGCGGGCTTTTGGCACAAAACCTGAAAGGGTGCGGCTATGATGGCGTGTTGATTAGCGGAAAATCTTCTGCACCACTTTACCTGTATATTCATGAAGAAGGGGTGGAATTTAGGGATGCCAGCCACCTCTGGGGCCTGGAAACCTTTGAAACCTTCGACCGGGTTGTGGAGGAAACCGATAAAAGAGCCCAGGTGGCAGCTATCGGTCCTGCTGGAGAGTCCCTGGTCCGTTACGCCTGTATTCTCCGCAGCGGAGGCGGTGTTTCAGGACGCTGCGGCATGGGAGCGGTGATGGGGGATAAAAACCTGAAAGCTGTTGCCTTTAGGGGGACGAAGCGGCCTCCCCTGGCAAATGAAGATGTTTTCCGGTTTATTTCCGGGGAAATCTTTCGGGAAGTGGAGCATAAAGGTGATTTTTTGCGGGAATACGGGACATTGGGTTACATCGATGTAGGTATGTACTTCGGGGATGTCCCGGACCGCTATTTTACCAGCGGGGTATTTCCTGTGGAAAAAGTAACGGCCACCACCATGCGCCAGCAGTACCAGGTTAAGGCTTATTCTTGCTGTGCCTGCGCCATCTCCTGTAAACGCAAGACCCGCATGGAGAAACAGGGGTTGGTCATGAGCGGACCCGAATATGAATCGGCGGTAGCCCTGGGGCCTCTGTGCGGCATTTATGATTTAGAGGCCATTAACCTGGCCAGCCATCTCTGTGACCGCCTGGGCCTGGATACAATTTCCGCAGGGGTCACCCTGGCTTTTGCTGCCTACTTGCTGGAACAAGGCCAGGTTCAGCCAGGCGATGTGGGATTTTCGTTTGCTTTCGGCGATACCAGGGCCATGATGAACTTGCTGGAAGCCATAGCCTACAAACAAGAAGGAGCAGCCCTGTTGGGCGAAGGAGTAAGGCGGATGGCGCAGGAGCTGGGCGTGGATCCCGGGCTGGCTGCCCATGTCAAGGGGCTGGAGATTCCCATGCATGAACCCAGGGCTTTCGAGGGATTGGCTTTAACTTATGCCACCGGATCGCGAGGTGCCTGTCACCAGCGGGGGGATTTTTACATGGTCGAACTGGGCCAGGTTGAAAAGCCGGAAGCATTGGGCCTGGAGCCGGGGAACCGGTTTAACGTTCAGGGCCGGACCCACCAGGTTATTACCATGCAGGATTACCGGGAAGTTTTCAATGCGCTGGTGATGTGCAATTATGCTTCACTACCCATTGATGTTCTGACCAACCTGTTAATGACAGCTACTGGCTGGGAGCTAACTTTTGATGATGTCCTGGGTATGGGGAAAAACAGTATGGACATTAAGCGGGAACTGAACGTCCGCCTGGGCTTGAAGCCGGAGGAAGACCATCTGCCTGAAATCGTAACCTGGCCGTTATCCGAAGGAGGGGCGGCAGAAAAAGAATTGGAACTGCAAGGCCTGCTCCAGGAATACTACCGGGAACGGGGCTGGGATCCCGAAACCGGATTTCCGGCTGAAAAGAAGCTGGATTAACCGAGTGGCAAAAGGGACCGGAAATGGCTTTTTTATTCCCTTCCCTTCCCTTCCTTGAAAGAGATCCGCTTCCCTGACTTGGCGACCCTGCAAGCGGTACGAAAGCGTTTGGCGAATGGTTTTTCATCTTGAAGACCCGGCTCCTGTTTCCTTTCCACTGTGCTTTTTCAGAAGCATCCAGTGTTAGGGAAGGAAAAGCCGGGTCTTAAGTTCTTATCAGGCGTTTTTTCCAGCTTACTTAATATTTTGTCCCCATTTTTCTTCGAACGCGATTTCGGAGAGGTCTTTTCGGAGAGTGGGTTTGGCTTCTTTGTCGGGATACCCCAGGGGAGTCAGGGCTACAACACGGAACGCATCCGGCACATCGCATGCTTTGCGGATGGCTGCTTCGTCCATCCAGGCTACCCAGCAGGTGCCCAACCCTTCAGCATGAGCAGCAAGCACCAGCTGCTGCATGGCTATCCCTACATCCAGGAGATAATAATCCTTTCCTTCAATACTCCCTGAGGCCTCGGGATCAGCGCAGGCAACTACCACAACAGGTGCATTGGCCACGGCCTTGGCCGCCGGATTGCCTTCCGGTAAAGAATCGGCCAGCTCCTTTTTCCGGTCTGCATCCTTAACCACCAGGAAACGCCAGCATTGCTTGTTAGCCCATGATGGGGCTGCCCGGGCTGCATCCAGCAGCTTTACAAGCGTATCCTGTGGAACAGGATCGGGTTTATACTTCCTTATGCTTCGCCGGTCGTTAATCGCAGTGTAAAGATCCATCTTTTCACAACACCCCTTTTTTTTCTTGCTTATACTCTACTTCGACAGATGCCAACTAAATCCTTCCAAAAAACCTTTATAATCTGTGTGAAGCGGAAATCACCTGGCCAGCTCGGGTCCCCTTCCGCCTTTCCCTTTCCCTTGCTTTACTTTAGTTTTCCAGCGAAAAAAGAGCGAAAAAGTAAGTCTGTTCGTTGCGGACTGCCGTGGCAACTTTTTTCTTTTGCCAGGGAAGGGATTGGGAATTTAAAGTCTAATTGTATATATGATTCCTGTATATATTGCTTTTAGCAACGGGTGTACGGATGGAAGGGTTGTTTGGATAAACGTGACAGATAAAGTGTTTGTTTACGGCACACTTCAACAAGAAAATACAAATTATAGTTTATTACAGGAAAGCACTTGCCTGGGGCGGGGCACCCTCCACGATCTGGCTCTTTATGACGTGAATCCCTGGTATCCCGGTGCTGTCAGATGCCCGGGGAAAAAGGTGCTGGGGGAGGTTTACGAAGTCAGCCCGGCGGTGCTTTCACAACTGGACCTCCTGGAGAACAACGGGGTTCTTTACCAGCGGGAGATGATGCCCGTTGTTCTGGAACCCAGCGGTGAGAAGGTAGAGGCATGGGTTTACCTGTGGCTGGGCAATGTAACCGAAAAGAAAGAAGTGCCCTTGCACAGGCAGCCCTGGAAAGGATAGGGCTGAAATAGATGCTTTCCCGGCTTAAATACGTAAAAAGGAGTGGAGAGTCTGACTATGTCACAACAGCGCCCACAAATTTTTCATTGTTTGAATTCACGCCAGTTTTCCCGGCAGTTTGTAGAAGAAGCCTGCCATTTGGCTGACCTGACCCGGGAAATAGCCAAAACCAAAAAAGGCATGGAGTTTTTATCTACCGTCTTACAAGATAAACGCGCCATGCTCTATTTTGCCCAACCTTCCACACGCACATTCCTTTCTTTTTACAGTGCCTGTCAGATACTGGGCATTCCCTGCGCAGAGGTCCGTGATACCCGGACTTCTTCGGAAGTAAAAGGTGAATCGGAGGAGGATACCGTCCGCACCTTTTCTTCATTTTTTGACCTGATTATCATGCGGCACTACAGGGCCGGTTTTGCCGAAACGATAGCTGAGCTGCTGGATGGGACAGACCGGACTGTGCCTGTGATCAATGCCGGTTCCGGGAAAGACCAACATCCCACCCAGGCCTTGCTGGACATTTATACGCTGAAACGCTGTTTTGAGTCCTACGGGGGGATTGATGGAAAAAAGATTGCCTTTGTCGGGGACCTGCTGCGCGGACGCACCATCCGCTCCCTCTCTCTGCTGTTAAGCAGGTTTCATGATGTCGAAATGTACTTTGTGGCCCCTCCTGGTTTTCAGACGGGTAGAGATATCTTAAATCTGCTGGAAAAGGAAGGGGTTTACTTTACCCTGGAAGATGATCTTGAGTCAGTAATTTCACGGGTTGACGCTATTTACATGACCCGTCTTCAAGATGAGTGGGATAAAGAGGAAGGAACAGAAAGTGAGATCGATTTGAACCGGTATTCTTTTCGGGAGCATCATTTAAAGTTGTTAAAACCCCACGCCGTCCTGCTGCACCCTTTGCCCCGTCGGGGCGAGATCGCCCCCGAGGTGGATCGGGATCCCCGGGCCGTCTACTGGTGGCAGGTCCGTAACGGCATGTGGATCCGCGTAGCCCTTGTAGCCATGATTTTTGAGCGCCAGGATCAGATATATTCGTATCATCAAGCTCATTTTGCTTAAACACCTGAAAACCTTCTGGAGGTGGTCCCGTGAACCGGTTTCGTTCTCATGACCTGGGGCTGAACCCTCTGCTTTTGAACTGGCTTCATCCTGCTCAGTTGGAAGAAATTCACCAGGCCTCCCTGGAACTGCTGGAGCGGACCGGGGTTCGCGTGGAACACCAGGAAGCTGCCGGTCTGTTAAAAGAAGCGGGATGCATTGTCCGCGACCGGGTTGCCCGCATACCGGCCTGGCTGGTTGAGGCTTGTATTCGTCAGGCGCCGGGAATGATTCCCCTGTACAGTCCAGGAGGAGAAAAATCCTTGACTGTTAAGGCTCGCAATTCATACTTTGGCCCGGGTTCAGGCCTTGCCTGTCATTTGGACCTGGATTCCGGAGAACGTCGAAGGACTGTCAGGCAAGATCTGACCCATGCAGCTATCCTGCTCAATGCGCTGCCCCGGTATGATTTTGTGATGAGTTATGGGGCTCCCTCTGACTGCCCTGCAGACAAAGTGGATCTTTACCAGTTTGAGGCGATGCTATTACACTGCAGCAAGCCAGTTTTTTTTGCCTCGGCAACGGAAGAAAACACCCGCAAGATCATTGAAATGGCCTCTATTGCTGTTGGAGGCGTCAGGGAACTGGAGCAGGCGCCTTTTCTCGTTTATTCTTATCAGCCTGAAGTTCCCCTGGTCTATACCCACGATGGGCTGAGCCGGGTTTTTTGCTGCCTGGAATACAAGATTCCTGTAATCTTTGCTCCCACTGCTGTAGCAGGCCAGACCAGCCCTGTTACCAAGGCAGGCACCGTTTTACAGGTAAACGCCGGAAACCTGGCCGGGGTTGTGCTCGCCCAGTTGAAAAAAAAGGGTGCTTCGGTGATCCTGGGGAGCAGGGCAGCGCCCCTGGACATGAAGACTTCTTCCATCCTCCGTGGTTCCCCCGATACTTTTATCCAGCAGGGCCTGACCACACAGCTGGCTCACTTCTATGGTCTCCCCGGTTTCTCTGAGGCGGGATGCAGCAATGCCCCTGTGCCCTGTGCCCAGGCCGGGATGGAGGCAGGGATGAGCATCTTGCTGGCCACTTTGAACGGCTCCAACCTGACCCACAACCTGGGTGCCCTGGATGGCGGGACAACGGGCTCCCTGCCCTTTTTAGTCATGTGCCATGAATACATAGGAGCAGCCCGGCATTTGGGAGCGGGGGCAAGCATGGACCGGGAAAGACTGGCCCTGGATGTGCTGCAAGAAGCAGGTCCAGGCGGGAACTTTGCCGGGAGCAGGCATACAATTAATTATTTCAAAAGCGAAAACTGGATGCCGGAGACGTTGAACCGGCAACCCTGGGAGACGTGGGAAGAGCAGGGAAAAAAGGATTCCTTTGTTCTGGCCCGGGAAAAAGTCCAGAAAATATTATCTGAAACCTCCTCGAGCTTGCTGTCTGACGAAAAAAAACACCGCATCAGGCAAGTTGCTAGCAGGTGATACAAATAATATGGAGAAATATGTTATTAGAGTTTGATCTAATGAAAAGCAGGGCTGTTTGCAGGAACACCGGAGAGAAGCTTGAGCTGAGCCGCAAGCGCTTTTCCGTGAAGAGCAAGCGGAGCCGATACCGGGAAACGGAAATAACCTGTTTATGCTGACGGGGGCTTTAGATGGGTTTATTTACATTTATTTTGGATAACTTTTACCGGATCATGGAGTATACCTGGAATCATTTTACCCTGGTTTTAACTGTTATGCTTCTTTCCCTGCTCCTGTGGTTTTCCGTGGGAGTTATTATCAGCCGCTATAACAGGCTGGCAGGTCCGGTTTTGGGCCTGGGTAACCTGTTGTTTTGCCTTCCTAGCATTTCTTTGTTCGGTTTGTTTATGACCATTCCCCTGCTGGGTTTGGGTCGTCGTTCCGCGGTTTTAGCCCTGCTGCTTTATGCCATGATGCCCCTGGTCCGTAATGTCTACCAGGGGATTAAATCCGTCGACCCGAGGGTGGTTGAAGCCGGACGGGGAATGGGCCTTTCCCCCTGGCAGTTGCTCTGGCAGATCCAGGTGCCCATGGCCTGGCCCGTGATCTTCGCCGGCATTCGGATTACTGTGGTGCTGATTACCGGTATGGCTACGGTGGCTACCTTTATCGGGGAAAGGAACCTGGGCAGGCTGATCCATCACGGCATCACCCGCTCCCATTCGGAGATGATCCTGGCCGGTGCCTTGATTGTATCCGTTGTGGCCCTTGTTCTGGATCAGTTCATGGGCAGATTGGAAAAGAAGCTGGTTTCACCCGGTCTGCGCTATCAGCAGCGGGAATAAATTCTGGAGCTGTTTGGATTGTTCGAATTACATGAAGTGACCAAACGTTTTCCCGGGACAGATACACCGGCAGTCGACAGGGTTTCTTTGCACGTGGAGACCGGTGAAATTTGCATGTTGCTGGGTCCTTCAGGCTGTGGTAAGACTACCATTTTGCGGATGATTAACCGCCTGATAGAGCCGACGTTCGGTTCTGTTTTTATCGATGGACAAGATATTGCCCAGGTCAACCCGGACCAGCTACGCCGCGGGATTGGCTATGTCATACAGCAAATTGGTCTGCTTCCCCACCGGACAGTGGAGGAAAATATTGCCCTGGTGCCCCGTTTACTTAAATGGCCCCAGAACCGGGTTAGTGGACGGGTACAGGAACTTCTGGAGACCGTTGGCCTTGACCCCCAATTGGTGGGAAAAAAATTTCCCTACCAGCTGAGCGGTGGACAGATGCAAAGGGTGGGAGTAGCCCGTGCCCTGGCCGTGGATCCCCCCATCATGCTCATGGATGAACCGTTTGGGGCCGTGGATCCGATTATTCGATTACGGCTGCAGGATGAATTTTTGAACTTGCAGCAGTCCTTTCGCAAGACGATCTGCTTTGTGACTCATGATATGAATGAAGCTCTCAAAATGGGTGATAAAATTGCCATTTTAAATAATGGCCGCTTGATCCAGCACGGCACACCCCGGGAAATCCTTTCCCATCCCGCCGATCCTTTTGTCAGCCATTTAATTGGCGAAGACAGGGGCGTGAAGCTTCTGGACCTGGTCTGCGTTGAAGCACTTATGACCTCGGGAGATAATGATGGAGCCAATGGAACGTGTGTCCAGCTGAACGACCCGGCAAAAACGGCCCTGGATCTTATGCTTCAGGAAAACACCGACCGGGTAACCGTTTGTCAGGGTCAGAATGTAGCCGGATATGTAACCTGGGGTGCTATCAAGGAATATGTGCACCGGGTAGGCGGTGATGGCCCTGGATAGCCAGCTTTTTTTCGAAGCGCTGCTGGAGCGTTCCCCACCACACATTTTGGAACACTTCAGGTTGGTCCTGGTCCCTTTGTTTTTTGCCTTCCTGTTGGCTTTTCCCCTGGGGGTTTTCTTAACCCGTCCCCGGTACCAGCGCTATGCCGGACAGGCTCTGGCCTTGCTAAATGCCGGGCAGACGGTCCCGCCCTTGGCTATAATTGCTGTTTTCCTCCCTTTTTTGGGCCTGGGTTTCTTTCCCGCCGTTTTTGCCTTGACCATTTATGCCCTGCTGCCCATCGCCCGTAATACCATTGCCGGTATTTCCTCGGTCCCTGAGGAAGTCAAGGAGGCGGCACGGGGCATGGGGATGACTTCCTGGGAAGTGTTCACCCGGGTGGAACTCTTGTTGAGCTTGCCCGTTATTATGGCCGGCTTGAAAACCTCGGCCGTGCTGACCGTCGGAACGGCCGTTTTGGCTTCCCTGGTTGGTGGGCGGGGGATGGGGGCGGTTATTTTCGCCGGGATTAATTTTTTCCGCCCTGAACTCATTGTGGCCGGCACCCTGGTGATCGGCTTGATGGCTGTGATCCTTGAACGGCTTCTGTCAATGGTGGAGTGGTTGGCCCTACCTCGACACCTGCGTTAGCAGCCTGTATGGTTGTCCATTCTTATTGAAAGGAGTGATGTCATTGAGACAGAAAAATGCTGGTTGGATGATTAAAGGTCGGAAAGTTCGCAACTATCTCCTGCTGGCAGCACTGCTGTTAGCTGCCCCGACTATCTGGGGCTGTGGAGAAGGGGCACCCCAGGAGGATGCTGGGCCTATTGTTGTCAGTTCAAAAACATTTGCTGAGGCCATAACCATGGGGGAAATAACGGCGGAACTACTTCGGGAGCGGGGTTACCAGGTAGAAGACGAGATCGGTTTGGGGGAGGTGGCTGTTATCCGTCCGGCTATCGAAAGCGGGCAGGTGGATCTGTACTGGGAATATACGGGGACAGGTTTGATGAACCTGATGGAATATGACCAGGTGGTAACGGATCCCGAGGAAACATATCGCCTGGTAAAGGAATGGGACCTGGAAAACAATGATTTGGTCTGGCTGGATTATGCTCCGGCGAACAATACCTTTGTTTTGTTCGTTTCCCAGGAAGTAAAAGAGGAACATGGCTGGTCAAAGATATCTCAACTGGCTGAATATGTCGGCTACGGGGAGAATGAATTAAAGATAGCTACCCCGGCGGAGTGGACCGAGCGAAAGGATGGGTTGCCCAGCTTCCAGGAGCATTATGAATTTGAGTTTCGTGACCAGGACATTGAAATAGTGGAACTGGGTCTGGCGTATGAGGCCGTGGGGCAAAACCTGGCCCATGTAGGAATTGGCGATGCTACCGAGGGGCGCCTGGAATATTTTAACCTCACGGTTCTGGAAGATGACAAGCAATTTTTCCCCGCCTATAACCCGGCTCCTGTAATTCGCCGGGAAGTGCTGGAAAACCACCCGGAGCTGGAAGATCTGTTAAGAGAGTTGTCTTCCCTGTTTGATGTGGATACCCTGATTGAATTGAACAAAAAAGTAGCTGTCGAAGGCAGGCAGCCTGAAGATGTTGCCCGGGAATTCCTGGAAGAGAAAGGATTGGTGGAGTAAAACAGCGAAATATAATTTATCCTGCCCTGCCCTGGCCTGGCAGGTTGCAATTCAATCATTTTCTCACTCACTTTCCTGTTGAAAGGACCCAAAGATAATGAAAATACTGGTTGTGGACGATTTTGAAAATAACCGCCTGCTCCTGGAAAAAACGCTAAACGAGGCCGGCTACGAGGAACTCATTCTTGCCTCCTCGGCGTACGAAGCCTTTGAAATTTTAAAGCTGGATGATACCGCCACAGAGGTGGATATCGATTTAATTATTATGGACATATTAATGCCCGGGCTGGATGGAATTGAAGCCTGCAGCCATATCAAGGAAAAGGAGCACCTGCGGGATGTTCCCATTATCATGATCACCACGAAAAATGAAACCGGTCTGCTTCATGAGGCCTTTAGAGCCGGTGCGGTGGATTTTATTGTCAAGCCATTCAACAAAGTGGAGCTCTTGGCCAGGGTGAACTCTGTGTTAACCCTGAAAAAAGAGATGGACCGGCGCAAAGCCCGGGAGAAGGAATTAATCGAGGTCACCCGGAAGCTGGAAGAAGCCAACCAGAAACTTCAGGAACAAACCTCGATTGATGGCTTGACAGGAATAGCCAACAGGTGGGCCTTTGAACAGTACTATGAAAATGAATGGAAGCGCTGCATGAGGGAAGCCAACTCCCTTTCCCTGATCATGGCCGATATCGATGTGTTCAAGGCTTTCAATGACAACTACGGCCACCTGGCCGGGGATGAATGTTTAAGGCAGATCGCCACAGTCCTGCAGCAGTCGTTAAAACGTCCAGGTGATCTGGCAGCCCGCTACGGGGGGGAAGAATTTGTGATTGTTTTGCCGGGGACAGATCAGGCGGGGGCACAAATTGTGGCCGAGGAGCTGAGAAAGAAAGTGGAAGAAAAAAACATTCTTCACGAATTTTCTCCTGTGGGCGACAGGGTTACCATCAGCCTGGGCGTAGCTTCCGGAGTGCCTCATGCAGGCTTGGAACGTGATGTATTAATCTCCCGGGCTGACGAGGCGATGTATTGTGCCAAGCAGGAAGGAAGAAACCAGGTCAAAGTATACCGGGATGGAACAAAATAACAAAGAAGCAGGATATTTTCTATCAATATGGAATAAAAGAGTATAAGGTGTTGCAAGGGAAAATAAATATCAATGAAGGGAGCGAGTTAAATGGTTAAAGTATATGCTTTGAGCACCTGTCCCTGGTGTAAAATGGTTAAAGAGCTGCTGGATGAAAAAGGGGTGGAGTATGAGGCATTGGATGTGGATAAAATTAGCGGGGATGAACAAAAGCAGGCCCTGGCTGAAGTGGAGAAACTGACGGGTAAGCGTTCATTTCCGGTGACAGTTATCGGTGAAACGGTGATCCAGGGCTATAAAGCCGATGAGTTGACAGGGGCGCTGGAGAAATGAGCCAGGCAGTGTACTGCCCGGTCTGCCGAATTAACTTTAAGCCTAAAGAAGAAATCGTTCCCGGTGCCGTGCTGCTCTGCCGGATCTGCGGGGCTAAAGTTGAAGTCATCCAGGTTGAGCCGGAAGTAAAAGGTCGCAAATACCCTCAGGAGCCCCGGGAAGAAATATTTGACCGGGTCAACACCTTTGCTGAGCTTAAGGGGTATGTGTTTAAAGAGATGAAGGAGCTGGTTATGGAGGGGTTGCTGCAGAAAAAAGAAGAGCACGAAGACTTTTACTGTCCCTGCCGTTTTGAAAATATTCCGGAAAATATCTGCCCTTGCCTGGAAACCCGGCAAAACCAGGTGAAAAAAGACGGGCAGTGCTTGTGAGGCCTGTTTTTCCTCCCGGAGTAAGTTTTACTCCTGAGTATGGGTTAATTGGGCTCACCTGCAGTCTTGCCTATCCCGGGGGCCCTTGGCTGGCCCCCGGGAAATAAAACAGGAATTACCAGCCTTGCTTTTTCAGCTGTTCCAGCTCTGTTTGCAGGGCTTCCATTTCTTCCAGAAGATCCAGGATAACCCCTGCACCCATCAAGTTTATACCCAAAGCGCGACGCAGCCTGAGCGCTTTAAAAATGCGCGCGATCTGGTCACTGCGGACATGGTTCTGCTGGATTTCGATAATCCCCAGCTCGCCCATTTTTAGGAGCAGATCCCGGGGCAGCCCCAGGCGGTGGAGCTCAATCCAGCGAAATTCATCATCTTCGCAGATTTCTGCGTCAAAGCAGTAAATTTCTACCTGGTATTTTTTCATTGGCCTCGAACTCCTTATTGATTATGGGTTTCTGCCAGCTGTTGATAAAGCTTTTCCTCTTCAGGGAGGATTTCCTTGGGGTTGTCGATGACAACCCTCAAGTACAGATCGCCACTTACCCCAGATTTTCGGGGCAGCCCTTTGCCTTTCAGGCGTAGCTTATGTCCTGTGTGGGTGCGCGGTGGTATGGTAACCCGCACACTGCCTTCCAGGGTTGGTGCGTTGACCTTAGCCCCCAGGGCTGCCTGCCAGGGATAAACAGTCAGGTTAGCTTCCAGATCGTCTCCATTCAGGCTGAAAACGGGATGGGGGGCGATTTTTAGTTTCAGGTAGAGATCGCCTTTCTCACCACCCGGTTCAGCTTCTCCTCCCTGGCCTTTCAGGCGGATTTTTTTGCCATCGCGCGCATCCCGCGGTATTTTTACTTTAATGGTTTTGGTTTCGGGAATTTGACCACTTCCGCCGCATACGCTGCATAAGCTTCTGCCAAGCAGACCGGTCCCCCCGCACTGGTCACAGAGATCCTGCAGGTTGATTTGAAACTGTTTTTCCCTGCCCTGGTACACGTCCTCTAAGCTGACCTCAAGCTCGGCTTCAATATCTAAACCTCTGTCAGGCCTGCGGGCCCGGGATGAGGATGTCCGGGTGCCGGTTCCACCCCTGGCAAATCCCTGGCCGAAGATGGCTTCGAAGAAATCACTGAAACTGCTGGCCCGTCTGCCGTCATCTCCGCCAAAGGAAAAGCTGAAACCTTCAAAATCGCCGCCGAAATCGCGGCGCATACCTTCGAAATCTCCCGGGCCATACTGCTGCTGCTGTTGACCATACTGCTGCTGGTGCGAAGCAAACTCGTCTCCATGCTCCCAGTTGGGGCCCAAGCGGTCATACTTGGCACGTTTTTCCGAATCTTTGAGGACTTCATACGCTTCCCCGATTTGCTTGAATTTTTTTTCCGCTTCTTCCTTTTTTTCTGGCGGCTGCACATCCGGGTGGTATTTGCGTGCCAGTTTGCGGTATGCATCACGGATATCTTTTTCTGTTGCGTTGCGGTCTACTCCAAGGATTTTGTAATAATCTTGAAATTTTACCGCCATAATTTACTTCACCTCTTCTATTCTCCTCTATTGTGTTGTAGCTTTATTCAAGCTTAATAAAGGTTATTCTTTAATTTTCCCTTGTCCCTAAATTATAACAAATGTTTATTTTTATGGCAACGTGCAGTTCCACCGAGTAAAAACTTCCTTTTAAGAGGAAAAATGAACAGGAAAACAAGAGCAGGTCACGAATAAATGCAGTGATAAACGGTTTTTCATACTAACCGTCACGGCCCATCCGGGCCACAACAGGGTTGAAAAACCTTGCTTATGATCGAAGATCTGGTTTTCAACACCCCGCTCCCCTAACCGGGGAGATGGCGCATTCGTCCGGCGACGTTGGTCTCTGTGGCCAAAGGCGTTTGGTGACCGAAGATCCTCGGGCGGTCCGGCCGACAGGACGTCGGCCGCCGGGATCGACCTGGACGGGAGTTAAACCGGGAAGGCCGCCCGAGGACCCCGAGGGAACCTTAGCGCCTTCCACAGAGTTACCCAGTCGTCCGGACGACAGCGCCAAGACACGGTTTATCATACTAAAAGCAACCCAACTGACAGTTGACAATCTTTATTTTCAATTCGTTACAAAGGTCCCCTACTTCAGCAACTGAGACGTTATGCTCCCGGGCTATTTTAAAAGCCATGATACAGGGAAGCTTTCCTTCCGGGGCAGAATCCTGCAGCACTTTTTTTACTTCTTCCATAATTATATCCTCCTTCGCTCCAGGTTTTATTAATACCTGTGCTTAACAGTTTAATGCTATTATAACTCAATCTCTTTGTCAATTAAAGAAGGTATACTCAAAGCTCAGGTAGAAAAATAACATGATGCAAAAACTCCCTTCTATGAGAAGACACTGGATGGAGGCACTGGATTGAAAAAATTGCTGCAGGGGATGTTTCTCGGCCTTTCACTGATCTTGCCCGGAATGAGTGGAGGAACAGCTTTTGTAATCATGGGGATTTACAATCAGGTATTGGAGGATATAGCTTCACTTAACCTGAGGCCTTATATAACGTTTGGATTGGGGGTAGGTGGAGGGCTAGTCATTTGGGCCTATTTTTTCAGCCACCTGCTGGACAGCTGGCCGGAGCCATCTTATGCTTTTCTTCTGGGCGCACTATGGGCTTCTGCCCCCCTGTTATTAAAAGACAGGGATAACCGGTTGTTTATCCCTTTTACCTGGAAACGTATTTTTTACCTGGCAGGAGGGGCACTTCTGGGATTGTTGATTGCCTTGGAACCCCTGGGTATGTTTCACTTGGGGAACCCTGAGTCTCTTCCAGTTATTTTTGCTGCCGGAATTATCTCCAGCGCAACCATGTTAATTCCGGGAATATCAGGCAGCGCTATTTTACTAATCCTGGGAATTTACCATGAAATTCTGGGCTTTCTCCGCTTTTTTACCTGGCTGCCATTGAGTGTTTTTGCCCTGGGTTGTGGTTTGGGTCTTATTGTCCTGGCACGGGTAATATCCCTAATATACAAACGCTACAGGCCCTTCTTTTCTTTTTTTATCGCCGGTTTAATCATTGGGTCAGGACGCGCACTGTTTCCAGATAACATAAGTATTCCTGTTTTTATTGCCGCACTGGCAGGAGCCTTTATCGTCACCAAATGGGGAGGCAAAGGTGATTAACCTACTATAAATTGATAATTATGATCCGGTCATCTTCGGCAGAGTAATATACTTTCACATTTGTTTGCATTTCTTCAAACTTGTGGATCCGTTTACCAAAAACAACAATAACATTTTCATATACTTTGCGAAATTTGGCTACAGAACTGGAAGAAAGCTGAATTTTCCTCGGTTTTATGGCCATGCCTGGCGAACCCGCTTCTCCTATAAAGAGGTTTCCTTCTGCCGTAATCCCTCCACCCCTGGAAATTCGCTCAATATGAACATCCCCTCCAGCATAGAAGTAAGAATTATAAGTGCCTGGCCCGTTTATAGTAATATTGCCGCTGGAAACCACTGTGCAGTTCTGTACATAACTGGCCATTACATCCCCTACCAGTTCATCCATGGTTCGCTCCACAAAATCCCTGGTTTCCTTAGCTTCTTCGACCAACTGCATCAACTCTTCATTGCTTTGAATATCAAGGAAACCCATTTCTTTAAACAGGTTTTCGTACCTGCTGATAGCATCTGTTAGTATTCGAGGTAACACAAAATTCGTTTGGTTAACGAGGCTGCTGACTTCCTCCACTGTTTGAGGAAGTTGCTCAAACTTTTTATCGGCGATTAGTTTGGCCAGGCGGCCGGTTTCCTTTTCTTCAACAGACTTGCCCCTGCTGGTCATCACTTCTTTCAGCTGTTCCACACCATAATACAGAGTCGATAATGTTTCTTCAACTTCACTTAAAAGAGGCAGTAAGGATTTATATAACCCTTTCAGCGCCCCTGCCTCAACCTTTGTGTTAATCAGGTTTTTATGAAAAACCACGTTTTGCCCGCCTAACACGCGCGCCCCTGCCGTACTGCCCATAACTTCCACACTGCCCGCCCCTTCAATAAGCATGCCCTCATGCACATCACCTGCTATTTTAACATCACCGGAAAAACGAATATTTCCACTATCCATGTCCACATCACCATTATGGACGAATAGGGGAGCGATGGTGAACTTTTCATTCTTTTTGCCCTCAACCACAGGTCGCCCGGCCTTTTGAGCTAATACTTTGTCTCCTTCGGGGCTTAGTGTACAGCCTTCTTTGCACTGCACCTGGACTGGTTCCACGGGAGGTGGTTCCAGCGCTTCCCCCGTAACCCGTTTTCCAGGTTTACCAGGTTCAGGTGGATGGATTGTGGCCAGCAGATCTCCTTCACTGACCGAAGGGATTTCTATTTTTTCCTTGTAATCTACCCGGGACAGGGCTTCCTGATCATGGGTTATCGACTTAAGCTCCACATCGACATGGAGTTCCACGTAACCATCTTTTCCCGG
>Ga0207421_10004768_pt1 | contig 15465 bp, 14 predicted proteins | sample SodLakKL_010_SED_4_FD_187542 | JGI IMG/M metagenome (GOLD analysis project Ga0207421, IMG submission 187542) | Alkaline sediment microbial communities from Lake Tanatar, Kulunda Steppe, Russia - 8KL_010_SED (SPAdes) (version 2) | ecosystem: Environmental > Aquatic > Non-marine Saline and...
CGCCAGCGGTATGCAGCCGAAATCCAGCGTCTCATCCGGGAAGATGTCGCACGACTCGTTGAGCGCGACCTCGAAGCAGCCGGTGGCCTCGATGCGAAAGTTGATGAAGTGCTTGCAAAGGAGTCAGACCCCTACACGGTCGCAGATGAGATGCTTGCTGCCATCCGCAATCCCGTCAATACGACAGACACAGAGTAACAATACAACGCCGTACAAAATCATACCCATGCACATCCGCGAGGCAACAACCGACGACGTCAACGACATTCGACAGGTGGCAGAAGCGTCCTGGGACGGTGATTATCCGGATATCCTCAGCCGAGAAACCATCCACGAGGGAGTCGACGAGTGGTACTCGCCGGAGCAACTACGCGACTCGCTGGCGTGGGCACACACGTTCATTCTCGTTGCTGAACAGGATGAGACTGTTGTTGGATTCGTCCATGCTATCTCCGACCGCGAATCAACGGCCGGTGACCTCCTCCGGCTCTACGTCCACCCAGACCACCGTGGCGAGGGCATCGGACGGCAGTTGTTCGAAGCCGTTCGTGACAGGTTGGCCGCCAACGGCGTTGAGCAACTTCGGGCGATGGTGCTTGCGGAAAACGACGTTGGAATCAGCTTTTACCAGTCGTTTGGCTTCGAACTCGACCATACCGAGGATATCGTTATCGGTGGCGAGCACTGTCAGGAGCAGACGCTCGTTCTTGACACCGAATGATAACGCCGCCCGTTTCGGAACACCTGTCGAGACCAGTTAGAATTTCTCCGGAGCCACGGATTCGATAGTCTCGTCGCGTAGCTCATCCGAAGCTGGGTCCGGAATGACGACAATTGGTCGGTCGGTCACTGTCTCTTCGGTCAGTTCTCGCAGACGGCCGCGAACTTCTTCGGGCGTCCCGGCGATACCGAGGTCATCAATCATCGCTTCGGTCACTTCCGCTGCAGCCTCGCCGCGGTTGCCCTGCTTCCACTGTTCGTTTACTCTGTCAACTTCTTCCTCGAAGCGCATCGATGCGGCTTTCCGGTAGCCTTCGCCGCTTGAGACGTAATACGCGATGTGGCGACGGAGGGTATCCCGTGCGTTTTCTCGGTCCTCGCTGGCGGCAGTCGGAAGATACGGGGCAACCGTAATCTCTTCTGGCTCTCTATCCCGTTCCCTTGCTGCTTTCTCGACCATCTCGAAGGAGTCGTTCAGCTTGGAGAGAGGGATGTTGTGGGGCAGCCAGCCGTCAGCAAGGCGGCCCACAACCCGGCGGTTCGCTGGTCCGAGACCAGCATGATAGACCGGCACGTCAGCATCCTGTGCGGGGAAATCTGCAACGGAGATGAGTTCGCCATCGTAGTTGACGCGCCCCTCGCCGGAGGTAAACGCCGAAAACAGTTCGAGTGTCTCGTGAGCGCGACGAACCGGGCGGTCGAATGACATTCCGTGCAGGTCCTCGATAACTTTCTTCGTACTCACACCGGTCCCGAGGATGAACCGTCCGTCCGAGACGCGGTCGAGTGCGGTTGCGTTCATTGCCAGCGTTGCCGGCGTTCGCCCGTAGACGTTGACGATTGCGGTTCCAAGCAGTAACTCGTCTGTCGCAGCGGCCATCTCGGTTAACTGGACGAAGGAGCTTTCGCCCCAGAGCTCGGTCAACCAGATGCCGTTATAGCCGAGCGATTCGACGTCTTCCGCGACTGTTCCTGGCTCCTCTCCCTGTAGCTCCGTGACCACGAGGTCTACATCCATGTGCCGTGATACACAACCCTGGTACAAAAATCATCACTCCTACTATCCACTCCTCAGAACAGCGTTGCTAGCCGCAAGATTGTTCAACTAGTTGGGTGAATAGGCCCGCATGGATGGTAGCTTGGAACGCCTACAGGCAGCGGGTATCTTCGAGACTTTTGACCCGGCCGCACAGCCGTGGGTGCGTGCGATGTATGAACTGCCACAGCCACTTGTGGTGTCAGATGCGAGCGGGGACATTATTCTGTTCAATCCGTCGATGGAGGAGTTGACTGGAATCTCGGCGACAGCCGTCGAATCGATGGAGCCGTGGGAAGTGTACCGAACACAGGAGACACATGGAACGAAACAGACGGTGCTTGACCGAACGCTGGAGACCGAAAAACCGCTTCGTGGTATCGAAACAAATCTACTTGACCACGAGGACAACGAACTGACTGTTGTCGCAACGAGTACGCCCATTTACGACGCTGACGGGGAGCTCGTCGGGGCTGTCGGCGCAATCAGAGATGTGACTGAGCGCCGCGAGGCAGAACGGCAACTCAAGGAGACAAACGAGCGAGTCGCCCAGCAACTGACGGGGGTTGTTGAGCGCCTGGAGACGGTCACAAAACGAGTTGCCGATAATACGGCTGATATCAAGACGAAAGCGGTCGAACAGGATGATGACTTGCAGGAAGCCCTCTCGGAAGTGGAGTCCATCAGCGCGAGCATGGAAGAGATTGCAGCAAGCACGGACCAGCTAGCCGAAACCACGTCACAGGCACAGCAAGCAGCCAGTCGCGGACAGGAGGCAGGCGAGCGTGCTGGTGAAAGCGCCGAGAATATTCTGGAGACGAGCGAAGAGCTCGTCGAGACGGTTGACGAGTTAGCTGAGCGGATGGACCAGATTGGCGAGGTGACAGATGTCATCGCCGAAATTGCAGACCAGACGAATATGCTCGCACTAAACGCCAACATCGAGGCTGCGCGCGCGGGCGAAGAGGGTGATGGCTTTGCGGTCGTCGCAAACGAGGTCAAATCGCTCGCAAACCAGACACAGGAGCATACGACGGAAATCAGAACCGAGATTGAGGAGATACAGGCCGAAACCGACCGCACCGTTGATGCAACCGAACAGACCTACGAGCGTGCGGTGACAGCAAGTGAGGAAGTGAGCAACTCGCTTGCTGCACTCGAAACAATTGTCGAGGCTATCGAGGATGTGACCGCTGGAGCAGACGAGATTGCAACCGCAAACGAAGAGCAAGCAACGCGGGTTGAAGCGGTCGCAGCAACGCTCCAGACCAACGCCGAGCAGGCACAGGATGTCCGTGACGAGGCTGTCGATACCGCTTCGCTCGTTGACCAGCAGGAGGAGGTTGTTCACGACGTGCGAGATGCGGTTCGGGACCTTGCTGCTGATGTCGAAAAGTAGCTCCTGCGGCATCTGGTATTGATACTACCGGACGTAAGCGTTTAAACAATCTCGCCACCCTGGGGTGGCGAGTACGTTTACGAAGTTACGTCCAGCAGTATGACAACAGCGTTGGACAGCGAACTGTTCTTATGTATGGCTCACAAATTTGGCAGTATGAACCATCTCGCAGCCGTTGATGAGAATCACTGGCGACTGCCCTTGCATGCGCATATTATCGTTCACGAGACAAACGACGGCAACGAGTTCATCACTATCTATGACTGTGGGGCGGCCCAGCAGCCACCCACTGCACAGCTTATCGGCAACCTCGTGCGGATTGATGCAGAACACGAGTTCATTCGCCAGCCGACGGGATATATCGCAAAACTTCGCGAGGAGGCAACGCTTGCACGGCCGGATGATGACCACTGGGTTATCCGTGCTGAAACGTCCGAACATTCGGAAGTTCCGGCCCGACAGTAATCGTCGGTTGCTAATTTTCCGTTGTTGTCAACCGGTGAATCTTAATCACTCCGGTTCAAAGGGGGTGTATGGAGCTTACGAGCGAACAGCAGATGGTTCGTGATATGGTCCGGGAGTTCGTTGAGCGCGAGGTGGTCGACATTGCCAGCGAAGCGGAAGAGACCGAAACCTTCCCCGAGGATGTCTGGGATGGGCTGTCGGAACTCGACCTTGCGAGTATGACCGTGCCGGAGGAGTATGACGGGTTCGATGCCGATATGCTCACTTACAGCCTCGTGAACGAGGAGTTGGCACGAGGACATCTCTCGCTTGCAACGGCGCTTTCGGTCCACTGTCTTGCAACTTCCTGTATCAGCAAATTCGCAACGGAAGGACAGAAAGATGAGTGGCTCACACAGATGCGTAATGGCCGACCGGTCGGTGCATTTGCACTGTCGGAGCCACACGCCGGGTCGAACCCATCCGAGATGTCAACGCTCGCTACGCGGGATGGCGATGAGTATGTCATCAACGGCACCAAACAGTGGATAACCAACGGTGAGCGGGCAGGCGTTGTTATCCTCTTTGCCAAAACGGATGCTGACGATGATGATACCGTCACACAGTTTTTGGTTCCCAAGGACCTCGACGGACTCGAAGTTGGAAAACACGAAGAGAAGCTGGGGCTGAGAGCGAGCGATACGACGACGCTCATCTTTGATGATGTTCGCATCCCTGCTGAGAACCGATTGACGCCGGTCGGCGATGGACTCAAAGCAGCGTTTTCGATTCTCAACGGCGGTCGCGTCGCCATCGCCAGCCAGGCTGTCGGTGTCGCACAGGCGGCACTCGATGATGCCGTTGCGTATGCGAACGAGCGCGAGCAGGGCGGCAAGCCGATTATCGACCATCAGGCCATCGGGCAGAAACTTGCGGATATGCAGACCGACGTACAGGCAGCGCGGTTGCTCACGCGGGATGCTGCGAAGAAAAACGACGGCGAAGTCGACCCTAAAGCGGCGAGCATGGCCAAATACTTCGCCAGCGAAACGGCGGTGAGCGTCGCTGATGATGCCGTACAGGTACACGGCGGCTACGGCTACACGAAAGATTTCAACGTCGAACGCTACTACCGCGATGCGAAGATTACGACCATCTACGAGGGCACTTCCGAGATTCAGAAAGAAATCATCGCGCGCCACCTGAAACAGTAGCGAGTATTCGTTTTCGGTCGGCTCTATTCGTACTCGTAGAAGCCACGTCCGGTCTTTTTCCCGAGGTCACCGGCTTCGACTTTTCGTTTGAGCAGGTAGGCTGGTTTGTAGCGGTCGCCAAGTTCTTCATGCAGCGTTTCGCTTGCATGCAGGCAGATATCGAGGCCGATGTGGTCGGCGAGTTCGAGCGGTCCCATCGGGACGTTCGTTCCGAGTTTCATCCCGCGGTCGATATCAGCCTTTGTCGCAACTCCTTCGTCAAAGGCACGAACGCCTTCGTTAATCCAGGGCATCAGAATTCGGTTGGTGACGAAGCCGGGTTTGTCGTCGGACTCCCACGTTTTCTTGCCGAGGTCTTCCGAGAAGTCATGAGCTAACTGCACGACTTCGTCGTCGGTTCGCTCGCCGACGACAATCTCGACACCTTCCATGATTGGAACCGGGTTCATGAAGTGAATACCGACGACGGAATCCTGTCGGTCAGTCGCGCTGGCGATAGTCGTAATCGAGAGTGTGCTCGTGTTCGTGGCGAGCACAGCGTCCTCCTTTACAATCTCATCAAGGTCAACGAAAATGTCCTGTTTGATATCCAGGTTTTCGACGGCGGCCTCGACGACGAGGTCGGCATCAGCAAGGTCTGCCAGTTCCGTTGTGCCAGTGATGCGGTCCTGTGCAGCGTCGGCCTCGTCCGCCGAGAGACTGTCGCGCTCGACGAGTCTGTTGAGGCTGCCCTCGATTGTCTCGAAACCGCTGTCGACATATTCCTGTTCGATGTCGCGCATGATTACGTCATAACCGGCAACTGCGGCGACCTGTGCGATTCCACTACCCATCGTTCCAGCGCCGACAACGCCGATGCTGTCGAGTGAGTCGATATCGTGTGCCATCAGCTACAGTTTGGGCGAGCACGGGCATATAGGGTTCGGTTTACCCCATGGTTCCAGCAGGTGGCCGCTCGATTAGCCCCAAAAGATATGCTATATACTCTCTATCATACAACTACAATGTCGGAATCACCACCAAATATCCGCCCACCAACGAAAGCGGAGATTGCGGAACTGGCTGCAGAACACCACATTAGCCTTTCCGAGGACGAAATCGAGGACTTTGCGGCCGTTATCCCTGCGGTACTTGAGGGATATGAACGCCTCGATGAGTTGCCAAATCCCACACCGGACGTACAGTATCACGAGCGCGACCCCGGCCATCAACCCGCTCCTGAGGAAGACTCACTGAATGCCTACGTACGCAAGTGTCACGTACCCGGCGCAGCAGAGGGGCCGCTTGCTGGTTACGAGATTGGCCTCAAAGACAACATTTCGCTTGCAGGCATCGAGATGACCCTCGGGTCGAAACTCTTCAAGGGATATGTCCCGTCAACGGATGCAACAATTGTCACTCGGTTGCTTGATGCAGGGGCGACAATCACGGCAAAGTTGAATATGGAGGATATGTCGTTTTCGGGAAGCGGCGAACTCTCGGCAACGGGGCCGGTGTTGAACCCGTACGATGACGACTATATCGCTGGTGGCTCATCATCCGGAGCGGCCGCAGCGGTCGGAACCGGTGAGGTCGATGTGGCGATGGGTGGCGACCAGGGTGGCTCAGTGCGGATTCCGGCGTCATGGAGCGGTATCGTCGGCCACAAACCAACGCACGGGCTGGTACCGTATACGGGTATTGCCGGCCTTGGGCAGTCGTTTGACCACACCGGGCCGATGGCACAGACTGTCGAAGACTGCGCGCGGGTGCTTGAGGTAGTTGCTGGCGAGGATGGACTTGACCCCAGACAGGGAGCAGTAACCACTCAGAAATATACCTCTCATCTTGACGATGACCCATCAGAACTCACCGTCGGTGTACTGGAGGAAGGATTTGGCCATGACGAGAGCGAACCCGGTGTTGATGAGACGGTCCGTGATGCCCTCGATGCCTTCGAGGCTGAAGGGGCAACTATTGAGTCGGTCTCTCTTCCGATGCATCTCGATGGGATGGCGATTTGGAACGCAATTGGAAACGAGGAGATTACTGCAACAATCGAATCCGAATGTATCGGTCACTACGGCAAGGGATTTTACGACGCACAGTTTGCCGATTTCTTCGGTCGCGCCCGCCGTTCGCAGGCGGATGATTACCTGACGACAGTCAAATTGACCCTCGTCCTTGGGCAGTATCTCTCCGACCAATACCGTGGCCAGTACCACGCGAAAGGCCAGAACCTCAGCCGGAAATTACGGGATGAGTACGATTCGGTCCTTGCGGATGTTGATGTGCTGGCGATGCCAACGACGCCACAGACCGCACACGAGGTTGACCGGAATCTCTCTCGAGTTCAGGCCATCCAGCGGGCACTGAACATGCTCAACAATACGGCACCGTTCGATAACACGGGCCATCCAGCAATCAGCGTCCCTGCGGGAACGAGCGATGGTCTCCCTGTGGGCTTGATGTTCGTCAGCGAGCGCTTCGACGATGCAACAGCGTTGCGGGCCGGATATGCGTTTGAGCAGACGGTCTCACCTGACCTCTAGACTCTTCGTGGTACCGAACCGCACAAGTAGCCACTCGACGAACACTTTGATATGCGAAAACTTGTGAACTTGCTTGTCCGAAAAGATGGGATGACACACGACGAATTCGTCGAGTACTGGCTCACCGAACACGCACCGCTCGCCGAGGGCCTTCCTGGTGTCCATACCTATACGACTTCGGTACCGGCAGACCCGGAACAGACCACGTATGATGGTATCGCAGAGCTGTACTTCGAAGAGGGAACCAGCGTTGGTGACGTGTTCGGGAGCGAAGCTGGTCAGCAGATACAGGCTGATACTGAGAACTTTCTCGATGATGAGGCCGGCGAGATACTCATCGTCGACGAAACGGTTCAGTTTGGGTCGGACTGATAACTGGATTTGGTCACCGGTCTCAATGGCTCTCAGAGTCCTCAACCTATTCTTTAAAATACTTTATTATCTACCTAACTATGTTTACGTTCAAGTAACTTCTAAAAATAGTTGATATTTTATTCAAAGAGTTAATTTATTTTTAATGTTGTATTTATTACCTAAATAATGTAGTTTAAACCTTCTTCCAGCTATAAATTGTGGTTATTTTTAAAGCTATGTAGAATATCAAACACAACAATGTTCTATTTTTGGCCTTCAATATTTAAAATACAATATCAATAAAACCGACAGTCTCGGGTGCCGGACATTTGGTGCAGCACTCCCAAGAGGCGGTAAAAAAGAGACGTTGAAGCCTGGGCTTGTGACGCTATGGGGAGGGTCGCTTTGTCTGGACAAGTAACGCGGCAAACAGTACCACCAGCAACAGGAGAGACAGGATGGCGTAGATATCACCAATAACCTCGCCCCTGGCAATTGCGCCGCCAAGATACTCGACTGCATTAATTGCAAGTAATGCCGCAACGAAGACGCCGACCAGTTTCACAACGGTTTCTTTATCGAACGAATCGGACATACAGACTCTATTGTTGACCCCAATATAAAAAACAGGACGGCAGAGCAGTTCACTCTTCGCTCAACGCCGCCATCTCGGATTCGAGCGTTGCGACCATCTCTTCGACGGATTCGACGAGCTCTGATTGCTGTTGGTTGGCATCGGCAATCGTCATAATCTCCTCGGCAAGCCGTTCGGCACTTGAGGAAACATCATCAATCAGTCCAGCCACCGCCTCGGTCCCTTCTGCCTGGTCGTCCATCGCCGTCGCGACATCTTCCATCCCCTGTGCTGTCTGTTGGATTGCGTCGCTGATTTCCACCAGGTTATCGGAAACTGTCTCGGTCTGCTGGACTGCGTCTGCAAGGCGTTCGCTCGTTTGCTGGATAATATCGACCGTATCAGCAGTTGTGCGCTCGACTTCGGCAACCATCTCCTCTATCTGGCCAGCATGGTCTTTTGACTCCTCGGCAAGGGATTTCACCTCATCGGCGACAACCGCGAATCCTTCCCCACCTTCAGCAGCGCGTGCGGCCTCGATGCTTGCGTTCAGCGCAAGCATGTTCGTCTGGTCAGCGATACTGTTGATAACCTCGACAATGCTGTCTATCTCGTTGATACGCTCCTGAAGGTCGGTCACCTGCTGTTCCATCTCGTCTGCGGAGTCTGTTACCTCATCCATCACGTCCAATGCGGCCGCAGCCGACTCGGTCCCTTCCTCGGTTAACGCCTCAGCACGGGTGCTCTGTGTTTCGACTTCCTGTGCGGTCGAAGCAACTTCCTCAACGCTTGCGCTGAGGTTCGATATCTCTCCGGCAATCTGGTCGAGCGTTTCCGATTGGTCACGGGCGAGACCACTGCTCTGGTTCGAGCTATCTGCAACATCCGTTGCTGTCTCCCGCAGTTTCGCTATCGCTGCGTTAATCTCCTCGGAGAGTTTGGTCTGTGCTTCTCGCATGCCGTTTCGCTGTCTAACGATATCCGTGACGATTGGTGTCATCTCGACCGCGCCGACAGTGTTGCCGTCGAGGTCAGTCAGGTGGACAGCCATCGAGCGGTTCCAGAGGTGGCCATCAGGTGTCGGCACTTTTCGAAACTCCTTTTCCCAGATTGTCTCACCCGTCCGTGCAACCGTTTCCGCAAGGATTTCTGATTCGCCTTCCGTCCCGAAAAACTGGTAGCCTTCCGTGCCAATTGCTTCGTCTTTCGACCGGCCGTAGGCCGCTTCTGCCTCCTCGTTAAAATATCGGAGCCGTCGCTCGTCATCGACAGCAAAAATCGGCTCAGGAAAGTCAGCTATCAACTGGTTGAATAGATTTCGCCACTCGTCTCGTTCGCGCCGAAATTCCTCTCTTGTCTTCTCGCTATCCGACTTGTCGGATTCGACGAGCGGTGCATAGGTTTCTTGCTCGTTTTGCTGCTGTGCCTCTGACATACTTTCACCCAACACAATTCACCGTAATAAATTCTGTGTGCAGTCGGACTGTTGCTTTATTTCCCGAAAACACAATTTTGAGTGGCTGTAGCTCCACTTTCTATCGCAAAAAGATTATTCTCAAAACAGTGTTATTGGATACTCTGAGTGTCGTCTTCGATGACTTGTTTTCCAATTTTCTACATATTAAATAGTGAGTATTATAATAGTGAACGATCCGCTAGAGTCCTTTTAGAACGTAACGTAATCGTTTGTAGCTGCTGTATCATGGTGGAAAAGCGGCATGCTAACAATTACCCAATGTGTGTATATAACAAATTTACATGTTAAAAAAGGAAAATAAGAAACCTTTAAGTGTGTCATGGTTGCACATAGCCGTAGATGTGGGATAGTGCGATAGCTACTAGGGATAGCCTTCGGGTACACTCACGACACTGGTTGAGTGGTTACACCCCACATCGGATAGCTATGAATTACAAACACAATCAACAAATGACATATTACGGGAATGGGGCACAGCATCGTCTGCAAAGACCGAGACATCAGAGAAAGATAACTGATAGTACGGACGTACACCGACGTTCTGGCTATCGGTTTGGAGGTAATGTATGAGTAGTCTCGTACACCTCGCAACAGTGTTGCAGGCGGATGTCGACGAGGTAATTCCTGGTGCATCCGATGCAGGTGCTGTTGAGCTATTGATGGCTGCACTGCCGCTGATTATCACGGCAGTGTTGCTGGTCGGATTACTCTGGCCGGCGACGCGGGCAATGCCGATTGCGTGGATTGTCGCGCTCATTGTCGGATTCGTTATCTGGAACCTGCCGATCGACTGGCTCCTTGGCTCGTCGATAGTCGGTGTCATTACAGCCTTGGAGATTTTGTTCATCGTCGCTGGTGCACTGGTGTTGCTCTATACGATGTTACAGGCCGGTGCATTGGACCGAATTAACAAAGGGTTCGCAGCGGTCTCGGATGACCGACGTGTCCAGATTATTCTGCTTGCCTTCTTCATGACCACGTTCATCGAGGGTGCAGCAGGATTCGGAACACCGGCAGCAGTCGTTGCGCCGCTGTTGCTCGGGCTTGGGTTCCCGGCGCTTGCAGCAGTGCTTGCGGCGCTGATTGGTCACATTATCGCCGTGACGTACGGTGCGGTCGGAACACCAATTATCGTCGGTATCCAGTCACCGCTCGAGGAGGGACGGTATCCTGAGGCCATCTCCGAGGGTGGCTTCGAAGTTGTTGGGTTCTCCCAGGAGATTGCTGCCTGGGCAGCGACCTACCACGCGCTCGTCGGGTTCATGATGCCGGTATTTGCCGTCGGGATGATTACATACTTCTTCGGCGAGGAGAAATCGCTTCAACCCACCAAGGAAGTCCTGCCGCTCGCGCTGGTTTCAGGGATTTCGTTCGCTATCCCATACTGGATTTCGGCGTGGTTCATCACCGCCGAGTTCCCATCGTTGATTGGTGCGATGGTTGGTGGAACGTTCGTCGTTGCACTCCTCAACGCTGGCTACTTGCTTCCGGATAGTCACTGGGACTTCCCGGAGCGAGAGAACTGGGCCGACCACTGGGTTGGCGACATCGAACCTGGCGGAGAAGGAATGGCACGTGGTGACGTTGAGGACATGTCGCTGGTGAAAGCGTGGTCGCCATACATCGTGCTCGTCATCTTGCTCGTCATCACGCGCGTCGTCGATGCAATCTCCGGCCCAATAAATGACCCCGAAAACGCAGTATCGTTCTCCGTAGATGGTGTCGGTGAGTTCGTCGTTGGTGTCGTCATCAACTGGAACAACATCCTCGGCTACGAAGGGCTGTCCGGAGGCATCGGTCTCGTCAATGTCCCCGGCTTCTGGCTGTTCGTAACGGCGATTATCGCCATCGGTATCTTCGGACTGCCGGGTGACCGCGTGAAAGCCGCGTGGGTCGAAGCCGGTCAGAAACTGGTCGCGCCGTTCATCGCACTGGTGTTTGTCATCGCGATGGTGCAGGTGATGATTAACGCTGGTGGCTATTACGGAGTCGAAGAGCTCGGTGATTCCGAACTCTGGAAGAACGCCAACATGATTGAGGTGCTTGCAGTCGCCACGGCTGATACGCTCGGTAACGCGTATCCTGCAATCGCCTCGTTGATTGGCGCACTCGGTGCAGCGATGACTGGTTCGAACACGGTTTCGAACATCACGTTCACGCAGTTCCAGTTCACCGCTGCTGAGCAACTCGGGCTCTCGACACAGATTATCGTTGGCGCACAGGCGGTCGGTGGCGCTATCGGTAACCTGGTCGCAATTCACAACATCGTCGCAGCGCTGGCAACAGTCGGCTTAGTTGGTCAAGAAGGTCGGGTGATACGATTGAACCTGATACCACTTGCCTACTATGCCTTCTTTGTGGGCATTCTGACGATGCTGTTCGCGTTCGTGTTCTTCACGGATCTCTTCGTCCTCATTCCTGCCCTGTTCGCTGACATCGGCGGACTTATCGCCGGTGTCGCAGGGTCCGTTCTCGGACTCATTCCGGGGCTCTAAACACAGCCCTGGTTCCCGTGACTGCGGTTGCACTCCATTCCACATTTTTCAACGAATCGATAAGCGATGTCTCCTCCGCTGAGTGGACTGTTCGCTTGTGTAGCAAAAACATAGAAGTGAGAGGCATACTAACTATAAACAAGTCAAAATGTCACAAATAACAGCAAAGACCTACGACCAGTTTACCGCGGCAGTTGGGAGCTACGGCGTCGATATCACAACGGCTGAACCCGAGGGAGTTGCCGACGTTATCGAGGAGTTGGTTGACCCCCCTGCCGTTGGGACGCCACTCCCGTGGGACGACGTTGCGCTCCCTGATACTGTCCAGACGGAGCCAACGACTGGGGCTGTTGACGAGGCCGTTACCGGCGTCACTGCCGCATCGCTCGCCATCGCCGAGTACGGGAGCATCCTCTTGCGAATGGACGAAGACGGGAGCGAACCGGTGAGTCTGTTCAATGACCTGCACGTCGCCGTTCTCCGGGAGGAAGATATTGTCCCTGATATGGCTGCCGCCTTCGAGTGGTTGGGGCCTGAACTGCGCGACACACGTGATTCTGCTATCCTCGCAACCGGTCCATCTGCCACCGCGGATATGGGGGCACTCGTGCAGGGAGCACACGGTCCAAAACAGGTGAAGGTGGTCGTCGTCACATGAGCCTGTCACGCGAATCCAAAGCCGAACATATCCGCCATATCATGCAGACAGAGGGGAACGCGGTTGCCGAGAATACCCGTGGGTTCAACCAGGGACGGTACGATTCGGTCGCGAAACTCGAAGCGTACGACGAACTCAAAGATGAAGCCCGCGAAATCAAAGAGGACGCCATCGAACGGCTGCCGGAACTCATTGACGAACTGACCGAGACAGTCGAGGCAAACGGCGGCACCGTCTACATCGCAGAGGATGCCGCTGATGCAAACGAGTACGTCGCACAGGTCTGCGATGAGAAATCTGCCGACCGACTCGTCAAAAGCAAGTCGATGACGAGCGAGGAAATCGAGGTCAACGAGCATCTTGAGGCTCAGGGCATGGATGTCGTTGAAACCGACCTCGGCGAGTGGGTGTTACAGATTGCAGACGAAGCACCCAGCCATATTGTCGCACCAGCGCTCCACAAATCTCGGGCGGAGATTGCGACGCTGTTCAACGAATATTTCGAACCCGAGGAGGAGCTTGAGACTGCAGAAGAGCTGACGATGTTCGCTCGCGAGCAACTTGGCGAACTCATCGAGGGTGCCGACGTTGGGATGACGGGCGCGAACTTCATCACGGCTGATTCCGGAACCATGGCCCTCGTGACAAGCGAGGGGAACGCCCGCAAGACGGTGACTGTCCCGGAGACACAGATTGCCGTTGCGGGTGTCGAGAAAGTGATTCCCACGGTCGAGGACCTCCAGCCGTTTATCGAGTTGATTGGGCGCTCCGGCACTGGCCAGGACATTACGAGCTACATCTCGCTGTTGACGCCGCCGCTCAACTCGCCGACGATGAATTTCGACGACCCGGACTCCTCTGTTTCCGGTGCAGGCGAGGACAGAGAGTTCCATCTCGTCCTCATCGACAACGGCCGGATGGAAATGCGCGAAGATGAGCACCTCAAAGAGACACTCTACTGTATTCGTTGCTCTGCATGTGCGAATACCTGTGCGAACTTCCAGTCGGTCGGTGGGCACGTCTTCGGCGGTGAAACCTACTCCGGCGGGATTGCGACGGGCTGGGAGGCGGGTGTCCACGGACAGGAGTCCGCTGCGGAGTTCAACGACCTCTGTACAGGCTGTTCACGGTGTGTCGAGGCCTGTCCGGTCAAAATCGATATTCCGTGGATAAACACGGTCGTTCGCGACCGAATCAACTCCGGGGCAGATGTTCCCGTCGAAACGCTTGTTGATGGGTTAACGCCCGATACGGAAACGTCGGGGCCCGGACTCCAAAAGCGGCTCTTTGGCAACTTTGAACTGCTGGCAAAGCTCGGGAGCGCGTTTGCCCCGCTATCGAACTGGGTTGCGAACTCGCCGCCGTCGTCGTATCTGCTGGAGGAGATAGCGGGTGTCGACCGGCGACGCGACTTGCCGAAGTTCCAGCGGACGACGCTCGTCGAGTGGTTCGAATCGCGCGACGCTGTCCCACCTGCTGACCCTGACCGCAAGGTCGTCCTCTATCCGGACCTCTATACGAACTACATGATGGTCGACCGGGGGAAAGCAGCGGTTCGGGCGCTCGAAGCGCTCGGTGTCGAGGTCCTCATCCCGCCCGTTTCCGGTGCAGGTCGTGCGCCGCTTTCACAGGGAATGATTGACACGGCACGGTCGAAAGCCGAAGGTGTCGTCGACCAGCTCGGTCCCTACGTCGAAGCAGGCTACGACGTGGTCGTCATCGAACCAAGCGACCTCGCAATGTTCCGGGAAGATTACGCACGGCTGGTTCCACAGGAGCAGTACGAATCCCTTGCCGAGCAGAGCTACGAGATACTCGAATACGTCTACGGGCTGCTGGCAAACGGAGCAGATGCCGATTCGTTGAACCTCGCAACAGATGGCGAGACGGTTGCCTATCACGCGCACTGTCAGCAGCGGACGATGGGCCTGGATGAGTACAGTCTGGCAGTCCTCGATGAGTGTGGCTATACCGTCACCACAAGCGACGTGGAGTGCTGTGGGATGGCTGGCTCCTTTGGCTACAAAGAGCAGTATTACGAACTCGCGATGGACGTAGGGTCGAATCTGGAGTCACAGCTTCGTGCTGCCGACTGCGACCACGTTATTGCGAGTGGGACCTCGTGTACGGAACAGATTGGCGACTTGCTCGGGGACGAACCGTTCCACGTCATCGAACTGCTTGCCCCACAACCGACACAGACAACGGAGGAAACACTGTGAGTAAAACTGACCACACCACGGAGAAGACAGCACAGCAGCGTATCGACCCATCAACCGATTCGCGAAGCAACTACGACTACCGAGACGAGGATATCGAGCGGCCGGAGCTAATGGCCGACCTCGACGCACTGGTTGACGGTGACGTGCGGTTCGACACCTATACCCGCAACCTCTATGCAACTGACGCAAGCGCCTACCATCAACTGCCAATTGGCGTTGTCGCGCCAGTTTCGACGGCCGATGTCCAGGCCGTCATGGAATACTGCGCCGAGAACGAGATTCCGGTGCTCCCGCGCGGCGGTGGTACGAGCCTCGCCGGCCAGACCGTCAACGAGGCCGTC
>Ga0207421_10004769_pt1 | contig 15465 bp, 16 predicted proteins | sample SodLakKL_010_SED_4_FD_187542 | JGI IMG/M metagenome (GOLD analysis project Ga0207421, IMG submission 187542) | Alkaline sediment microbial communities from Lake Tanatar, Kulunda Steppe, Russia - 8KL_010_SED (SPAdes) (version 2) | ecosystem: Environmental > Aquatic > Non-marine Saline and...
TAAAGGGCAATGTTTTTCATGGTATAATACGTGTTAGACTAATCGAGGTGATTCGTGTGAAACCCTTTATACTTGCCAGCAAATCCCCGAGAAGACGTGAATTGATTGAGTTGCTTGATTGTTCATTCGAGACGGTTTCTCCAAACACAAAAGAGAACATGCCCGCAGCCGAAACGCCCGAGGAAGTGGCGATTGCTTTGGCGTTGAAAAAAGTCCGCTCCGTTCAAAACGATTATCGAGACAGGTTGATTTTAGGGTGCGACACAGTTGTCGAGGTGGATGGACGCCTGTTGGGCAAACCGAAAAATGAAGAAGATGCATACGCAATGTTGTGTACATTGAGTGATAGAACACACCGTGTTGTGACAGGATGTGTATTGGTCGAAGGCGTCCGTGAAAAACGGTTCTTTGGCGACGCTAAGGTAACATTTGGAAAAATTTCCGATAATGAGATTCGTTCGTATATAAAAAGCGAAGAACCGTTTGGAAAAGCCGGAGCTTATGCGATTCAGGGAAGGGCGGCAAAGTTTGTCGAACACATCGAAGGCGATTATTATTCGGTGATGGGGCTTCCAGTGGCTCAAGTTTACCGCTTCTTAAAAAACTATGAAAACGGGAAGCTTTTTTAAGTGTGTAATTTGCGGTACAATAGATGTAGAATGTTTGGCATGACTTTCTCTTCACCCCGACTGTGCTATGCTAAAATTACATTTTCGGAGGGGTACTATGTTTAAATTGAAGGCTCCAAGAGGCATAAGAGCCCGTCTTCGAAAAAAATTGAAAATTGTTGACAGCAAAAGATACGACTATGTTGTCACAACGGATAAAGAATATGTTGAAGAAGACAAAATCAACATTGTTTTTCGTGAAGAAGACGCAAAGAAGGTCAACCGCATTCTCAACGCCATCGCCAAAGGCGAAGACGTATATATAACGGGACATAATCCTAGAGGAATGAAACATATTGAATCTCGTCGCATTCATTATTTCGTGGTGGAACAAGAAGAGGTTTACGCTATTTTGCGCGATGCCAAGTTCCGTGTACGGCATAAGCTTTACGAAGTGGAAGAAATGCTTCAAGACAAATACTTCATTCGGGTCAGTAAATACGCTTTAGTGAATATCAACAAAATTGAATACATCAAACCCGCGTTTAACTCGAAGTTGCTGTTGATAATGAAAAACGGTGACCAAGTAGAGGTAAACAGACGGTATTATAAAACGTTCAAGAAGACGCTGGATTTGTAAGGTGGTGGGACTGTGAACGTGTTCATTCAACTCGCCGAATTCATTTACAACAACTTGATGACAATCAGTTTTTTCTTAGCGCTTTTTGTCTTTTTTGTTTTTCATGTGAAACAACTGGTTCAAGCCGCTATGATTAACCAGAAATTGAATGTGAAGAAGAAATTCATGAGAAGCTTGGAGGGAATGAACTTTCGCAAGCTCTTTACGAAACGCGTGGCTGTTCTCGTTCTCCCTCTCTTGATTCTTGGCGGAATTTTTCTGTTTTACCCCCGCGATTCTGTTACCTTTGACGATTACTTAAACAAAATCACATCGAAAGAAGATGTTGTGGCTCGGTATGAAAATTTCAACCAAAGATTTTATTCACATCATTTTCAAGATGTACCGGAGCGACAAGACGATGTGGACATTTTGAAATCTCTACGAAGCAAAACTCCTTCGCTGCATGAAAATGTGGATACGGTGGCTTGCCACGAGGATTATATCTTTAGCATCGATGAAACCAATGTGCATATAACCTACAAACAACATGAGGGCAATTTAACCCATGTGGATTCACTCTCGTTTGAAGAAGAAACAAGCCCTATTGAAATATTTCATCCCTACGGTTTATACGTCGATTACAACAAGCTCGTTGTGATTGGGCAAGTGAAAGAAAACATCCCGGACGGCTCGCGAGACAGCGCTTACTTAGAAGAGAATTTTCGTACCGTTGTGAAAGTGTTCGACGTTGGCGATGGTTTTGAACCGCTCGACACTTACCGTATGGATGGAGTATTGACCGATGTTTCCTTTAACGGAACAAATCTTATGATGTCGACGACTAGGTATTTGCCTTTCGATTATGAATCGTTCGACTTAGACGATTATCGACCTTGGTCGCAAATGAACGATGAAGATCGATATTACAATCGTTATACTTCCATGCGCTATGTAGAACGCGTCAAGCCAAACAGTCTTGTGTCGTTCCATACCTTGAATGTTCGAACGGATAATCATGATTTTGAAACGTTGCTTACCGATTACCGTCATAAAGTTGCGATGAAAGACAACGACATTTATTCAATCGCCAACAGCTACACATTTTATGAAATCAGCGACGGTGTGAGCTTACCTAATCCAGTTCGATCCACAGACACTACAATCACCCAATTGAACGTAATCGGCAACCGGTTGTATCGTCATCGCGCCAGAAGACTAGAAGGCACGGTGAATTTGGATGTGGGTGTTTCCATCGCCCAACGAGATTTTGTGATTTTGACTTTATCCGACGGCCATCAAATCATCAACAAGTTGGACCGTAAAATGATGCAGCCCGTTCAAAGCAAGACTGTAGAAAAAGAAGGCTCTTTTCGACATATGTATTATCACAACGGCCTTGTTTACCTTTCCCGTTTTGTTGAAAACAGTCCGTACATGAATGTTTACGATGTTCGAGACGATGATGGCATTGTGCACAAAACCACCCATGAATCATCGCCTCTGACCTCTTGCACGGTGCCTGTTGGAGATCGTGGTTTTCTCTCGTTTAACCGCGGCCCTTCAACGTTGCACGCCATTTCCTATATCTCAAGTGAAGACAATGATATTGACTTTGTACATATGAGGGTAATTGCCCCGTTGGATTATCACTTTAGGTTGGAAGAACGTCCGATTGATTGCCGCAATGTTCATTATGATTCGGAGAATCGTATCTTTAGCTTTCCGATTTATGTCTCGGCCCGCAGACAGTATAACTTTGAAGAATTGCCTGCGGTGTTGATGTTCAATGTTTCTGAAGGAGGCAGTTTGTCAAGCCCTGATGTCTTGCACATGCCTTTGAGTTTCATTTCCGATAACCCTTTCGGGTATCGGACACATACAGACGGCGACTATCGCTACCACATAACACCTAATGGTATTGTTTCGACCGAAAGGACGGACGTTTCCGAAACCATAGATGAGGTTCTGTTTCCTTGACATTGTAAAAAAATAGATGCCTGCAAGCATCTATTTTTTGTTTGCGGTTTCTCGGACAGCTTTTGCAACAGCTTCCGCGACCCTGTTGTCAAATGGTGAAGGAATAATGTATTCTTCCGAAAGTGCATCATCATCGATTATGTTCGCAATTGCATACGCCGAGGCTTTTTTCATTGTTTCGGTGATTGTATTCGCTCTTGCATCAAGCGCGCCTCGAAAAATGCCCGGGAAGGCTAAAACGTTGTTTACTTGATTGGGGTAGTCGCTGCGCCCCGTCCCAACAATTGCTGCTCCGGCTTTTTTGGCTTTTTCGGGTGAAATTTCCGGGTCGGGGTTGGCCAAAGCGAATACAATGGGTGAATCGTTCATGTTGCGAACATCCTGTTCGGACAAAATATTGCCCGCAGAGACTCCGACAAAGACGTCCGCTCCCGTCAGCAAACTTGAAAGCGACCCTCTTCTTGTTTCGGGGGGCGTTTTAAGGATATTTTTTTGGAACAACGTTTGGATAGTCTTGTCGTAATCTTTTATGCGATCTTCACACAACACACCACTCGTGTTGTAAGCGTATAGATTCTTTACGCCAAGCGCATGAAGCATTTTCGCGATTGCCTGACCGGCTGCGCCGGTGCCGCAAAGCACGACATCAAGATTAGTTAGAGAGCGTTTTTGCAAACGGCAACTGTTGATAATGCCGGCGGCGGTGACTATCGCAGTACCATGTTGATCGTCGTGAAAGACGGGTATGTCCAGCTCGTTTTTCAGACGCTCTTCAATTTCTATACAGTTTGGAGCGGCAATATCTTCTAAGTTGATTCCACCGTATGTCGGCGCAATGAGTTTACAAGTTTCAACAATTTTGTGTGGATCTTGTGTGTTTAGACATATGGGAACGGCATCAACATTTGCGAAAGATTTGAACAGGATGGCTTTTCCTTCCATCACCGGGAGAGCCGCCTCGGCCCCGATGTTGCCTAAACCTAAGACCGCACTGCCGTCGGTTACAACGGCAACCATATTCTGTTTGGTTGTGTAGGTATACACCGCGCCTTTATTTTCGGCAATCTTGCGACACGGCTCGGCCACCCCTGGGGAATAGGCCAACGAAAGGTCTTCGTTGTTGTTAAGCGGTACTTTGGAACGGATTTCAAGTTTTCCTTTATTTTTTTGGTGCAACAACAAGCTTCTTTCTTGGAGGGTTTTTTTCATGTGGATTGCCTCCTGAAGATGGACTTCCCGTGCAAATCGTAAGCGACAAAGCAAGGAAAATCTTCAACTTGCAACTCGTAAACGGCTTCGGGACCTAACTCCTCGTAAGCCAAAAGCTTTCGAGATTTGATTTTGCTGGCCAATAAAGCGGCGGCACCGCCAGTAGCGATCAGATAGAGGGCTTTATTATTACGCATCGCTTTTTGAAACGCTTCGCTTCGGTCGCCTTTTCCAATCATGATTTTAACGCCTTGTTCCATTAAAGGGACGGAAAGTTCGTCCATACGGTATGCCGAGGTTGGACCGCTTGATCCTATGACTTGACCTTCTTTGGCGGGGGTTGGCCCTACATAGTAAATGATTGCCCCTTGCAAAACAAAAGGGGGATTTTTTTCTTCGACGAGTCGTACATGCGCCTGGTCCCTTGCGGTGTAAACCGTACCTGTGATTAAAACTTTATCGCCTGCATGCAAAGAATAGAGCGTTTCTTCGTGAACAGGAGGCCTGAGACGCTTCATAAAATCACCTCTTCATGCCGAGCGGCATGACATTGGATGTTAATCGCGACGGGCAAGGAAGCGATATGCATGGGGAATGTGTTGATTTTTACGCCTAAACATGTTGTTGCCCCGCCTACGCCCATCGGACCGATGTCTAAGTCGTTGATTTCATCGTACAGTGTCTTTTCTAACTCTTTTAGCTCCGGATCGTTGTTTTCATCGTCCAAATCACGGAAGAGCGCTTCTTTTGCCAAAAGAGCGCTTTTTTCAAGATTGCCGCCCAACCCGATGCCGACAATGATTGGGGGACAAGGCTTGCCACCGGCTTCAGTAATGGCGTCAAGAACCATTTTCTTAACCCCCTCCATGCCATCGCTTGGTTTTAATATTCCCACTTTTGACATGTTTTCACTTCCAGCTCCTTTAGCGGCGACTTTGATTTTCAGCCGATCGCCCAGGACTTGTTTATAGTGGATTACGGCCGGGGTATTGTCGCGAGTATTTTCACGGCGAAAAGGATGATTGACGACAGATTTTCGCAAAAAGCCCTCTTTATAAGCTTCTTTGACACTTTGGTTCAATATGTCGTCCAAAGAAAAATCCATAATGATTTCGTTGCCCGCTTCTACGAACATGACGACCATGCCCGTATCCTGACAAAGCGGAAAAACACCTCGCTTTGCTATTTCTTGATTTTCTATTAAATCGTCCAAAATCGATTTGGAAACATCCGATTTTTCTTTTTCACGGGCTTTACGAAAAGCCGTTAGCAGTGAATTGTCCAATTGATGATTCATTCGAATCAACGCTTTTTTCACGGATGCTTTGACAGTATTCGCATCTATCTTTCGCATAAAACCACCCTCCTCGTATCACAATACTGATTATAACATACCTAAGAACGATGAAGTTGCGCTTTTTGTGGAAAAAACTTGCGTTCAAAATGTCTTTTTGGTATAATCATTAAGCGTTGAACTTACTATGATGAAAATCATGGCGGAAGGAGCATTCTATATGAAAAAAGGTATTCACCCGGACTATAAGAAAGTTACTGTCAAATGCACAACATGCGGTAACGAATTTGAAAGTGGTTCTGTTCTGGATGAAGTGCGTGTTGATACATGTTCAAATTGTCACCCCTTCTTTACTGGCAAACAACGACACGGAAAAACCGCGGGTCGCGTTGAACGTTTCAACAAACGTTACGGCATGAAAAAAGAAACCGAGTAAACAGACTGAAAAGGCCACTTCGTGTGGCCTTTTATTTTTCGTGAGGATGGTATGATGGTGAAAAACGATAAGTTTTACATGCAAGAAGCCTTGCAGGAAGCACATAAAGCGCTTAAAAAGCAGGAAGTGCCAATCGGTGCTGTGGTGGTCTGTGAAGATGCAATCGTTGGTAGAGGGTACAATCAACGAGAAACTTTGCAACGTTCGACCGCTCACGCCGAAGTCATCGCTATTGATGAAGCTTGTCGAACGCTTGGCAGTTGGCGCCTGGAAGATTGCACCATCTATGTCACTGTGGAACCTTGTCCGATGTGTGCCGGCACAATCATCCAATCGCGCATCAAGCGTTTGGTTTACGCAGCGGCCGACAACAAAAACGGAGCCCATGTTTCTGGAATAAACGTCTTTAACGGACCATTCAACCATACAGTAGACATTGATTCAGGCGTGATGGCAGAAGAAAGCAAAGAAATGATTCAAGCATTTTTTTCATCTTTACGAAAATAGGAAAGTAAGGTATAGTATGTAAGGTAGAAGTCTCTTGTCGAGCATCCTCATCCAATAGGCGCGGGTGAACCAGGTCAGGTCGGGAACGAAGCAGCCTTAAGCCTTGTGTCTATGTGGGTGGGGATGCTCGGCGGGAGACTTTTTTCATCCATTAAAAAAGCGAAAGGAAAATATCTATGTCCGATACAACAGCCCGATGGATATTCATGGATCTGGACGGGACAATTGTTGACCATACGTCGCATACAGTGCCGTCAAAAACACGTGAGGCTTTAAGAAGACTTCACAACCGTGGACACCACCTAGTTTTGGCGACCGGACGACCTCCTTCGTTGCTAAAAAACTTCATCGAGGATTTGGGGTTTTCAACTTTTATAGCCGCCAACGGTAGATTCGTCAGCCATCACGGGCGTGTTTTGCATCAAGATACCATCCCGAATTACATCGTGAGCCATTTAGTGGACGACTTGCACAACAGGGGCATTGACGTTGCGTTTTTGTCATCAAAACAGTACGCCATGCATGAAAAAAACTCAGATTTGCCCGATCGGTTTAGTGAAATTTTCGACATACCAAAGCCCAAAATCATTCGAGACTTCCATAGACATAATCCCATATTGCAGATGGTTATGTTTTATGAGGGAAAAGATTTCGACAAAATTGCACAAAATTATCCGTCGTTGGATTTCAACATATCCTGTGATTTCGGCATCGACATCAATCGGCGTGGAGGAATGAAAGAACAAGGCATGAACATTCTCGTCGACAAGCTTGGATTTTCTCGTAAAAACACAATCGCCATCGGGGACGGTTATAACGACATATCGCTTGTAAGAGAGGCAGGAATCGGCATTGCCATGGGCAATGCATGCGAACCGCTCAAAGCTGTGGCGGATTTCGTTACCGACTCTGTAGAGAACGACGGATTGTTCAAAGCGTTTGATAGATTGAATCTCATTTAAACCGTCTTTTGACGGTTTTCTTCTATGTTTTGCACGTTACAATCGTCTGAACTCAGTGAAAGTATTTACTAATGGAAAAATAAAGTATACAATGGTTTTGAAGTGGTGATACTATGTATGATGTTGTTATCGTTGGCGGCGGCCATGCTGGAAGCGAGGCGGCATTGGCGGCTGCGCGCATGAATAAAAGCACTCTGTTGGTCACAGGAAACCTTGATTATATCGCTTCAATGCCATGCAATCCATCGATTGGCGGTCCCGCCAAAGGCATTGTAGTCCGAGAAATAGACGCACTTGGTGGCGAGATGGCGAAAAACGCTGACGCCACTCAAATTCAGATGCGTTTGTTGAATTATTCCAAAGGACCCGCCGTCCGCGCTTTGCGTGCGCAATCCGACAAAATAGAATATCCCAAACGAATGAAAGAAACTTTGCTCAAACAAGCGAACTTGACGGTTGAGGAAGCGTATGTCAAACAAATTTTGGTTAAAAACGGACGGGTGTACGGTGTTTCAACCGTAGAAGGTGAATTTTACGGAAAAAGCGTTATCCTTACGACCGGCACTTTTTTAAACAGTCGCGTATTAATTGGCGATCAAGCCAAGGCTGAAGGCCCTGAAGGCGAAGCCCCTTCTTTGGGCTTGAGTCCTCAACTGAAGAAATTGGGCTTTTCTCTTGCTAGGTTGAAAACCGGAACTCCGCCTAGGGTAGATAAAAACACAGTGGATTTTTCAAAAACAGAAGAACATACAGGCGACAATGTGATGAGAAGATTCAGCTTTTATTCTGATGCCGAGTATGATATTGAAGCGCAACAACCGTGCTATCTGACTTATACAACGCCCAACACACACGAGATCATTAACCGGAACCTTCACAAGTCGTCCATGTACAGTGGCGTTGTAGAAGGTGTTGGACCAAGGTATTGTCCTTCGATTGAAGACAAGATTGTTAGATTCAAAGACAAAAAAAGACATCAAATCTTTTTAGAACCTGAAAGCCTGTTGCTTCCCGACATATACATTCAGGGGTTCTCCACCTCTTTGCCACGTGATGTGCAAGAAAGAATCGTGCATTCCATACCGGGACTTGAAAACGCTATGATTACGAAATACGCATACGCAATTGAGTACGACGCTATTGATTCTAAGCAACTATGGCCAACTCTGGAGTCCAAACTAGTAGAAAACTTGTATTTTGCGGGACAGATTAATGGAACGAGTGGTTATGAAGAAGCCGCGGGACAAGGTTTGATGGCCGGTGTAAATGCGGCCTTGAAAATCGAAGGTCGAAAACCTTTTATATTACGCCGAAACGAAGCGTATATTGGCGTGTTGATTGACGATTTGGTTACGAAGGGGACAATTGACCCTTATCGGCTGTTGACCTCTAGAGCCGAACATAGGCTCTTGCTACGTAACGATAACGCCGACATGCGTCTAATGCGCAAAGGGTATGAGATAGGGCTGATTGGCGAAGATAAGTACCAAATATTTCAAAAGAAGCAACACGACTTAAAGACTTTGAAAGAACATTTGCAATCGATTGTTCTATATCCGAAAAAAACCACCAATGAGACATTGGAATCTTTGGGATCAACCCCTTTGAGGGATAAAACAACCTTTTACGATTTGATCAGAAGACCTGAAATCAAAGCGATACACAGCAAACGTTTCACGGATGGTCTCTTATTTGATGACGAGATTTTCGAACAAGCCGAAATCGATATAAAATACGAAGGCTATATCAAAAAAGCCGAGCGTCAGTCAGAAAGGTTGGATCGTCAAGAGGATACGAAAATCCCGATGGATATAGATTACGATCAAATCAACAACCTTGCGCATGAAGCTAAAGACAAGTTGAAACAAATACGCCCACTGACGTTAGGGCAAGCCTCAAGAATCAGCGGGGTTAATCCAACAGATATAGCCATACTGAGCGTATTCCTACGTAGTCGCAGTAGTAATTGAGATTGCGGCTGCATGTGAGAATACCCCTCCATGTCCTTCGAAATTGTGAGAAGCGAAAGAAAGGTGAGAAACAAGAATGGAAAAAGCTCAAACTGTTTTTGATGAATACGATATATCTCTTTCGCAAAAACAGATGCAGGATTTTCATACATATGCAGAAATTTTGATTGAATGGAACAAAAAAATGAATCTAACCGCTCCGCAATCCATAGAGTCCATTTACCAGAAGCATTTCATCGATTCTTTGATGATGGACCGTGTTTTGACATTGCAAGCGCAAACCATGCTGGATGTAGGAAGTGGAGCCGGATTTCCGGCGGTACCTTTAAAGATTGTGCATCCCGAACTAAATGTGACAATTGTCGATTCGACCAAAAAACGTATTCGTTTTCTTGAACATTTATCTACAAAAATGAATATGAGGCTTCGTTTGATTCACAATCGCATTGAAGAGCATGAAAATAAAGAATGTTTTGACATTGTTACCGCTAGAGCTGTTGCTTCATTGGATATGTTAAGCGAACTGTGTATACCTTATGTGAGAAAGGGTGGCTATTTCATTGCATACAAAGGCAGACACTATCAACAAGAAATCGATAAAGCCAGAAACGCCTTGAAAACGCTTGGTGCTAAGATTGATGATATCTATCACTATTCACTCGACAATACCAAAAGAGTGATTCTAAAGATTCAGAAAATATCATCGACTCCAAGCCGGTATCCTAGAAAATATTCCCACATCAAAAAAGCGCCATTGTAGAATGGAGGCCGTTTATGAAACGCCTGTTGGACAGCCATTTAGACCTGGGACAACGTCAAGTTGAGCGGGAAGCTTCAAACACCGAATATTTTTTCCTACAACGAAAAGCATTTTTTGTTGCGTTAATTTTGATGGTTTTGATTGTTCCCATCAATTTTATGCTTTACGCTTCGGGGGCTTTGGTTCTGACAATGATTGCCTACTCTTTGTTTTTACTGACTATTGCCATTGTCAACGGAATATTTTATTATTTGCATTTCATTTTTCCTGATACAAAGTTGGCCGCGTATGTCAGCACATTGGGTGTGTACCTCTTGTCAATAGGCCTCATTTTAGAGTTGCGCGAGCCTAGTATATTCACGATACTTTTCTTAAGTTACGCCATCATCGCCATTTATCAAGATATGAAAATCGCTAATATGAATAGTGTCGGCTTATTCATCGTAGGGAGTTTTGTCATCTTTCGTTTTCCTGAGTTTTTTGATGTTGGAACCGCCCTGTCGCCAAACACTTTCTACATATTTTTGTTTCTGTTGATATTTGTCGCACTTCTATCGGTATCCTCTTTCATTATGATTAAACGAAAGAGATTTTTTTACCGCCAGCTTGCACAAATTAAAGAACGTGAGTTCAAAATTATTGACATCTTTTTTCAGCTGCAAGAACGGTATTTCGGGAGATCGTTTGATTATGAAGAATACTATGATCAGATTGAAACTTTTACCGAAGAATTTTCCCGTAATATTAACGTTGAGAACGTCTTTCAAGAAAAAATAGATATTCTAAGGAAAATGCGCAACTCAAGCAAAGATGAACTGCTATCGGAATACTCCTCTTACACGCTGGAAGAACTGCACGAATTGGAACAGTTAGAATTGTCTGTAGTGAAAAAAATGCCACGGATTGCTTTCAAGGTAAGCCAGTCTCAATATATTCACGTTAGCAAGAAGGATGTTTTTGCAGAAAAGCAATACTCTACCCTCAACCACAAAACCGATGATTTGGAGATAAAAGTTGTGGCGTTTTCCGTCTTTTACTCCCTACTGAAAATGAACACTCCCATTTCGAAAAAAATGACCGATGAGGAAATCATTCGTATATTGTCGTCAGAAGAGTTCCAGCAGATTGTTCCTTTAGAAATTTTGAGTGTATACATTCGATACAAAGATTTATTTGCGGATATTATTGCCGATACTTTGGAAATAGGTGATTCCTCATGAGGGATATGTTCAAGAAGATTCGCGACAGTGAGTTTTTGTCCAACAGTGAACTGTTGCAACTCAAAGTTTCTGTAGTAATGCTTTTTCTGCTGGTTTTCGGCCTTTTGACAATACCCATATCCATTGTCGAAGATTTTGGATTCACCATCCGCATCATTGTTCCTTTGGTGTTCTCTTTTCTATTCTTGCTGACATTTTTGATGCTTGTATTCAACAAGCCTAGAATAGCCATGCATTTAAGCATTTATATTTTTATAGGTCTAACATTGTATTATGTCGGAGAATCGGGCCAATTTTATAGCTATTTTCTCTTCTTCATAACCCTGACCATCATCATTTTTTATCAAGACATTTCCACATACATTGTATACGGTGGCGCATTGACTATCTACGGCTTGATTTATATTCATAATGCTCCCGAGATTGCATCCGGCGTCGAACTTCTTCACCCAGAACTCTCACCCTTGATTTATCAGTTCATTTTGGCGGGTTTTTTCCTGATCTTTTTGGTGTATTTTATACTAACAGATAGCATCAACGAACATTTGACCGAAGATTACTTGAAAACCCAAAAAAGTATAGAACGCTATCGGTCCATGTCGCTTAGACAATCCGAAGAAATCGATTATAGTATGCGAAACCGTCCCATACACGAAGATATAAAACTTGAACAGACGGTTAAAAGAATTAGCGCTCTATTAATGGATAAGCTTTCCGCTGATGGCTCTGACTCAAACGCCGATATAGACAATTTAGAAGAAATCGTCGAATTCTATTTCTACCTTCATAAACGCGATTTAAAGAAAATCTTGGATGATTCCAGTGTTTCTTTGTTGACCAAAAAGTACACTGTGCAGCTGTCAAAGTACTTGTTAGATAGAGACAGCGAGTTAAATGCAATACAATTTGATGTGGCTGCAAATTTCATCCCCCCTCTTGAACATGAATACAAAAGGTATAAGTCTCATATAAATGAATTGTTTTATAGCAAAACAAACCGTATTATTGCTTTATGCATCATCTATAAGTTTTTGCGTACAGAAATTACGCAATATGATAAATGGGGAAGAGTGGCAGCCTCTTTTGAACATGAGGACATTAAGAGACTTTTTCAGTCCAAATCTTATCGAAGCTACATTTCTTTTGCGGACATGAATTTCTTTTTGCAAAACGAGAGCTTGTTCAAAAGGCATCTCCGTTAAGTTTTCCACATGCGCTGTGGAAAACTTTATTTTTTTCACAATGAATTTTCATTGATCGTATGGTAGAATGAATTTACTATCGCGCAGAGCATCGTTTGCGCGAGTTTTTAAGGGGGACGTATGGGAAAAATTCTTGCTGTAAGCAATCAAAAAGGCGGCGTGGGGAAAACTACAACCAGTGTAAATCTTGCTAGCTCTTTGTCTTACTTAGGAAAAAAGGTTTTATTGGTGGATATCGACCATCAAGCGAATGCTACAACATACATGGGAATTAATCGCTCCAACCTGGAATACACGGTTGCGGACATTTTTACACAAACCGCTCCAATAGAATCTGTGATTCACCCCATTGATAGTGTCAAAGTGGATATGGTGCCCGCCCGTTTCGAACTGGTAAACATTGAGGGCAGATTATTAGAGGACGAAAACAAAGAATTTGTTCTCTCGAATGCTTTAAAACGGGTCCGCCACAAATACGATTATATTATCATTGATTGCCCCCCCTCACTAGGAATCATTACCACAAACGCCTTGGTAGCCGCAGATGGCATTCTAATTCCTGTACAATGCGAATTTTTGGCTTTAGACGGGCTGACACAATTGCTGAACACCATCAGAATTATTCAGAAAAAACAAAAATATCAACAAAAGAAATTAACTATAGAAGGGGTTTTGCTCACCATGCTAGATACTAGGAGTAACATTGGTTATGAGGTCATCAATGAAGTTAAGACCTATTTCAAAGAAAAAGTATTTAAAACAATTATTCCGAGAAACGTTAAAGTTGCAGTAGCACCAAGTTACGGCCTCCCGGTAACAGAGTATTCTCCCAAGTCCAAGGGAGCTATTAGTTACAGGAAACTGGCCAGAGAGGTTGTTTTCAACAATGACCAGTAAAGAAAAATTAGGACGCAAAATTTTGGATTTGATTGAAGAAAATGAAGTTCAACTCTATGAAAACGAGAAGATAGTTGAGCTTAAGATTCCCAAAATCAAAAGGAATCCCGAGCAACCAAGAGTTCGGTTCGACGAAAAAAGATTGAAAGATTTGGCGCGTTCTATTCGGCGTTATGGCGTTATTCAGCCGGTTATCGTCAAGCCATCAGGCGATCATTACATCTTAATTTCAGGGGAAAGAAGATTGCGTGCGTTGCGAATGATTGGTCGAAATACTGTGCCAGCAATTGTCAGAGATTATGATTCATTGTATCTAGCTGAAATTGCTATTTTGGAGAACTTGCAACGCGAAAATTTGACAGTTATCGAAGAGGCAATGGCCTATCAAAGAACTATAAAAAATTTGGAAATCACTCAAAAGGAATTGGCTGAAAAATTGGGAAAAAGCCGCTCCTACATCACGAACATAATTGGATTGCTCAAGCTTCCAGTCAACATCATAAATGATGTCAATAGAGGGTTAATCAGCCCTGGGCATGCCCGTGTTTTAAGTAAGCTGAATGATGATGAGTTGGCTTTAATTTTAGCAGAACGCATTAAAACTGAAAAATGGAGCGTTAGAGAAACTGAAGACATCGCTCGCAGAAAAAGATTCGCTTTAATGGCAGAATATTCATATGTAGAGCAGCTTGAAGAGACCATTCATAATAAACCTATTTTCGAGCAATGGGCAAAAGAGAAATTAGGAGAAGAAACAGAGATATTCTTTAACGGTAATGAGATTAAACTTCGTTTTAGAAACAGAACTGAATTCGCTAAGGCATTGGATAAAGTAAAAAAATATCAGCAATCATAATTGTTATGAGTTCGTGAGATTTGCTGTTGGCATTTAGCATAAGAAGGTGGTTGTGATGAACAATTACAAAATTCATGATGTTGTTCGCATGAAAAAAGCTCACCCTTGTGGTGAGAACCGATGGGAAATAATTCGTTATGGCGCTGACGTTAAACTACAATGCTTGAAATGCAATCGCGTTGTCCTAATCGAAAGACCTAAGTTCATAAAGAATGTAAAAAAGAAATTAAATGACAAATAATGCTCTATGCGAGGTGTATAATGGAAAAAATCACAAAGGCCATTATTGATTTTCGTGACAAAAGAGGTTGGAAAGAGACCGATACGCCTGAAAGCTTAGCAAAGTCCATTGTGATTGAAGCGGCGGAACTTTTAGAGAATTTTCAGTGGGGAAAGGAAAGTTTTGACAAGGCTAATGTGAGAGATGAAATAGCTGATGTTGTCTTGTATTCATTGGCTTTGGCATATGATTTGGGCCTAGATATTGAGACAATTGCATTTGATAAACTTAAAAAAAACGCTCAAAAATACCCGTTGAAAAAATAATCTTGCTTTTTACAAGTGATTGTTATAGAATGATATTTGCGTGTTTGGAGGGGTAGCGAAGTGGCTAAACGCGGCAGACTGTAAATCTGCTCCCTCAGGGTTCGGCGGTTCGAATCCGTCCCCCTCCACCACACATTTATATGTTTCTTAATATGAGAGAGTTGTTGGTAAGATACTCTTTTCTTTTATGGCCTTTCAATGAGGGGTCGAGAAGATAAGACATTATTAAGGGCATCTTGTTGACAACAGATATCAAAAGTAGTACAATATTACTCGCATTTAATATTGAAATGGTGATGTGGGCCTGTAGCTCAGCCGGTTAGAGCGCACGCCTGATAAGCGTGAGGTCGATGGTTCAAGTCCATTCAGGCCCACCATTTCGGGGCCTTAGCTCAGCTG
>Ga0207421_10004770_pt1 | contig 15464 bp, 7 predicted proteins | sample SodLakKL_010_SED_4_FD_187542 | JGI IMG/M metagenome (GOLD analysis project Ga0207421, IMG submission 187542) | Alkaline sediment microbial communities from Lake Tanatar, Kulunda Steppe, Russia - 8KL_010_SED (SPAdes) (version 2) | ecosystem: Environmental > Aquatic > Non-marine Saline and...
ACCGTTTCAAAGTGTACCGTTTCAAAGTGTACCGTTTGCAGCAAGCGGGCGGAAATGTACCGCCCTGTAGATACTTCTTTTATGCTTGTAAACCAAACATGCGTTTTGATAAAACTATTTCTTGGGCAGCAGATCATCCACTGAGTACCGCCCCGAACCCATCAGGGCGAGTGCTGCACTCGTCAACAGCAGGAGAAGATCCAGACGGTAAGCCGCAAATGGCTCCCCGAACTTTGTCGTGATGATGGCTACGACCATAATAATGGCCAGCAGAATGGCTGGTACGCGGATGAAGGCCCCGGCAAGAACCATAATGCCGCCAACAAACTCAATGATGGCCACGACCCATGCCATGAGACCCGGCAAGGGTATTCCAAGCCCTCCGAAAAACCCCTGTACATTCTCAATGCCGGTCAATTTTCCCCATCCGGCTACAATGAAAATAATGCCAACACCGATACGGAGCAGCAGCAATGCCGTATCCTTGTTCTGGTCAGTGGGCAGGTTGTCCAGATCCCGTGCACCTGAAGTCGTTTGATTCATAGCGATTCGTGGTTGGTTATTGTTTCGTGGATTATCGCACTTTCGTGGATTACCCCAGCTGTGAAATAATGCTCTCACTTATGCTGTGTAACAACCGCAACCCCCTCAACATTCATGGCTTGGGTGACTTTTTTTCCGTTGCCTGATTGCAGAAGTGGCTGTCTGGTGAATTGCGGGATTTTTTTTTAAAAAAAATGTAAGGAAAGTGCTGTATCGGGCTCTATAAGGAAATGGGCTTGAGGTTGTCCCGCATGGGATGTCCTCAAGACCCAGAACTGAAAGCAGGGTCGGACGTTGAATGTCGTCCGACCCTGCTTTTTATTCCGCATAATTGGTTATTTTTATACGTTGCCATGCAACCGGTAAGCGGCGACAGATCCGGGTGAAGGATCTGACAGTTTTGCGCCGGCATGTCCCTGCACCGTAAAGACAGCGGGCGGTCCGGCATGCCGGTTCCCCCAATAATGACACATAAAAGGTCTGAACATTTTGAAAAAAGAAACCCCAGGAGTGAACGGCAGTCCGGGAAGCAGCGCTGCTTCTGGCATGATCGTTCGCACGGTTCTGATGGTCCTGCTTGCGGCGGGACTGGCCACGGCCGCAATTGCTTCCGGTGCCGGCAAGGGTCCGGATGGATTTGCGGATTTGCTCCATGACCATAACCCCGCCGTCACCCGGGCTGTCGCCAGCCCGGCGCAAGACACAACCCAGGCCGATCGCGACTACTACGAATTTGTGGAGAACTGGCACAAGAACAGGATTGAACGGCTCCATGATGATCGCGGCTGGCTGCGGCTGTCCGGTCTCTACTGGCTGGATGACGGGGAGCAGTCTTTCGGCAGCGGGCCATTCGCAAAAGTGCGTTTCCCGGAGAGTTCCATTCCGGAAATGGCCGGCATTTTCGAAGTCCGGGAGGATACGGTCTTCATGCGCGTGGTCGGCAATATCGATATCCGCGACGAGCGCGACCGCCGGATCCGGGAAGGGATCATATCCACCCCGGAGATGACACGGGAGCTCACCTATCGCACACTGACCTGGTTCGTGGTGCGGCGTGATGACCTCGTTGGCATCCGCCTTTACGATGACAACAGTCCGCATCTGCGGCATTTCGACGGGATCGAGCGCTACAACATCGACAAGGACTGGCGGGTGGAGGCCCGGTTTGAGCCCCGCGAGCAGGGTGCGACCATGCTCATTGAAAATGTGCTGGGACAGATGATTGAGTGGGATGTGGCCGGCACGCTGACGTTTTCGGCGGAGGGGCACGAGGTGTCCATTGTGGCTCTGGGGACCGGCGACCGCCTGTTCATTCCGTTCGCCGATGCGACATCGGGCAGGGAAACCTACCCCGGCGGACGTTTTCTCTATATTGACCGTCCGGAACCCGGTGAACCGGCCATTGTGGATTTCAATGTGTCATATAACCCGCCGTGCGCCATCAACCCGCATACCACCTGCCCGCTCCCGCCGCCCCAGAACCGGATGCCGTTCCCGATCCGTGCCGGCGAAAAACATTACGAGATGTATCAGGAGGAGTGAGCCGCCTGGCACAGCTCGATGAGCACGCCGTGGTGCTCTTTTGGATGCAGAAAGGCGACCAGTTTGCTGTCCGCGCCGGGTTTGGGCGATTCGCTGAGCAGGGTGAAGCCCAGCTTCCGGCAACGCTCCATTTCCTTGTGGATGTCGTCCACTTCAAAGGCCAGATGGTGCACGCCCTCGCCGCGTTTTTCCAGGAACCGTGCCACCGGTGAATCGTTCCTGGTGGACGCCAGTAGCTCAATTTTACTTTCTCCTGTGTAGAAAAATGCCGTTTCCACACCCTCGCTTTCCACGGTTTCCCGCTTGTAGCAGACTGCCCCCATCATCTGCTCGTACCGCGAAACGGCCTCGTCAAGATCCCGCACGGCAATGCCGACATGTTCGATTTTCCGGAAGGGTCCGGTCGATTTTTTACTCATTTTACACCAAGTATTATGCAAAGCATCAGACGTATCTGATCAGACTCATCTAACACGTTAGTTCAACCCGCAGTCGACTTCTTGAGCCACTTTTGAAGCTCACTAAGCGGTTTGGTATTGAGGATGTGGCCGGCGGTGAACCCCGCTTTCCGCGCGATGCCGATGCCGTAGCGCACATGGTCCAGCCCCGGAACGTCGTGGGCATCCGGACACACGGCGCTCATCATTTTGCACTGACGCGCTTTGCGCCCGTAGCGCCAGTCCAGGTCCAGCCGCCACGGGTTGGCATTGATCTCGATTGCCGTTTTGTGCTCGGCGGCGTGTTCGATCAGCCGGTTGAGGTCGGCCTTGTTGCCATCGCGCCGCAGCAGCAGACGTCCGGTCGGATGCCCGATCATATGGATGTGCGGATGCGCCGCTGCGGTCATGAGCCGGTCGAGCATTTTTTCGGGGGGATAGTCCAGCCCGTAATGCACGCTGCCGATCACCAGGTCGAATTCGGCGAGCAGGTCGTCGGGATAGTCGAGTTTGCCGTCCGACAGGATATCGGATTCAATCCCTTTCAGGATGACAAACTTCTTGCCATCGTCCGCAAACTCCCGGTTAAGGGCGTCGATCTCCTCCCACTGCTGCCGGACCCGCTCGATGGACAGTCCGCCGGCATAGGCCGCCGTGCGTGAGTGGTCGGTGAGACCGAGGTATTCATAGCCGCGCTCCATGCAAGCTTCGGCCATTTCGCGGATGGACCGCTTGCCGTCGCTCCAGGTGGAGTGGGCGTGCAGGATTCCGCGCAGGTCCGACAGTTCCACCAGTTCCGGGACCTTGCCGTCCTTTGCCAGTTCGAACTCCCCGTGATCCTCACGAAGTTCGGGCGGGATGTATCCCAGGTCGAGATGTCCGTAGATCTCTGTCTCTGATTTCGCCTTCAGCGGCCGGTCAAGATCGGCCTGTTTGTCCTTGCCCAGGTGAAAAAGACCGTATTCGTTGAGCTGCAGTTTCTTGTCGCGGGACCGCTGGCGCAGGGCCACATTGTGCTCCTTGCTGCCTGTGAAGTACATCAGGGCGGCGGGATAGTGATCCGGGCTGACGATGCGCAGATCCACCTGGCGGCCTTCCTTCGACCGGACGGAGCTTTTGGTTTCGCCCTGCCCGAGCACCTCCATCACCCCTTCGAGTTCCACAAAACGGGACATGAGACCCGGCGCGTCCTTCTCATCCGCTGCAATCAGGAGGTCGATGTCGCCAATGGTCTCCGAGGCACGCCGAAGCGAGCCGGCTACTGAAATTTCTTTGACGCCATCCGCATCCTTCATCTTCTCAAGGAACAGTTCTGCCACCTCCATAGCTTCGTCGATCCGGCAGCGCTCGGAAAATTCCTCCATCCAGGCAATGGATTTGAGGATTTTTTCCGCGGTCTTTTCACCCATCCCCGGCAGTGCGGCTACGGAACCGTCGCGGCACTTCTCTTTCAGCTCCGCAATTTCGGTGATGCCCAGTTCCTTGTGGATTTTGTAGATCTTTTTTGGGCCCATACCGGATATGCCGAGCCAGGCAATGAGTCCGTCCGGCACCTGCTTCCGCAGTTTTTCAAGCACCTCGACACGGCCTGTTTCGGCATAGGCATAGACATCGGAAGCAATCGATTTGCCTATTCCTTTCAGATCCGTAAGTGTCTGCTCTTCAATATATTTATTAATGTCACCATCCAAACTTTCGATGGTTCGGGCGGCCCGGTCGAACGCCATGGCGCGGAAGTCATTTTCACCGGCCAGGCGCATCAGGGTTCCGATCTCTTCCAGCAGGTTTACAATCTCATCTTTTTGAACGGGTTTGGGCATGCAGGCCTCACAGGTTTTTTATCAATTGGACCAGGAACAGGAACACCACGGCGCCCACGAGTGCCGTGAACAGCGAGCCGACGAGTCCGTGACCGGTGGTTATGTTCAGGAACGAGAACATGTAACCGCCGACCATCGCTCCCAGGACCCCGACGATCATGTTGCCCAGCAGGCCAAAGCCTTCCCCGCGCATGATGAGTCCGGCCAGCCAGCCTGCGATCATGCCGATGATGAGAAACCAGAGAAGTGACATGTTTTTTTCCGTTGGTGAAGGGATGTGTTGGTTCCTGAACATAAGAAAATATTGCCTCATGGACTACGGTCGCATTGCGACGCTTAATGTCGTACTGGTGTGCTGACCCGGGCTGTGAGGTCATTTTTCCTTTTCAAATGGATATTGTTTTTGGTAATCTGTGGGAGCCGGTCCCAATGACATATCAATGGCATTCCCTGTGTGCAGGCCGGCAGCAACTACTGTCAGCGACAATACCATTGTCAGCAAGAATACTACTGTCACCCCCGTCACCATCATTATGAAGTGGACCCGTGAACATGCCAGCCCGGATCCGGCGCAACTCTGGCAGATTCTGCTGGAGGAGGGTCGAAGTCCGGATACGCTCATCCTGGTGAGCAATCTGCTTATGGAGCGGGAGGTGCGCAAAAAATGGCAGCGGGATAGCGGTGATTTTGCTCCTGACATCCGTACGCTCACTTCCTTTGTCGAGGAGCTGGCCATGCACAGCCTGGCGGAGGAGGACCTGCCCGTACTGGTACCGTCGCCCGAGGAGCGCACGCTCTGGCTGGAACAGTGGCTCTCCAGTCACGGGAACCCTGAGTATCGCCGCTTTGCCGGAATGACCTCCGTCACGGCCATATCCAACATCATTGCCGACCTGTACCGGGAGCATCTGAGTCCCGGCATGCTTCTGGAAAAAGAGCGGGGTTCAGGATCGCCTATGACGCGCGACAGTAACGTACTGACAGGTTTACTGCACGAATATGAGCAGAAAATGGCAAGGAAAAAGTGGGTCGACCGCGAACATCTTCCCGGAAAAATGACACGATGCAATCAAGATGTAGTGCGTCATAAAAAAATCGTACTGTATCTCACCGATGTGATCGATAAAGTCAACAGGCATGCATTTGGGCTTCTCGGGGGGACGGAACTTGTTGCCATTCGTTTTGCGGATGATCCGACCGCCTCACTTCCTTCCGATAATATTTATGTGGATGTCTTTCATCACCCTAGGGAAGAATTGGAGCAGGCCGTGCGTCAGATTTTGTCCATGATGACTGAGAGCAGTGAGGATCATGAAAAACAAGCCTCCATCAGCAATTATGAGGAGGTGGTCATTTTAACCGGTGATCTGTCGCTTTACGAGCCGATGGTCACCTCCGTTGCCGGGAGGTTTGGAGTCCCGCTGTATACCAGCCGTGGACCCTCGCTTATCAGCAATCCGTTTATTCGGCGTCTGCTGACCTATTTCAAGCTCGGCGACAATGAGTTCCCCATCGACGATGTCTCCCGCGTGTTTGCCGACAATCGACTGGTGCTGCCTGACCTGCTGGATCATGACGAGAACAAGGCGCCCAACATCCGGCATTTTTCCCAGTTTTGCCGGGAATACAACTTCCGGACGCTGGACGAGGCGGTCACGGGTATGGACCGTGTTTTTGACTGGCTGCTGGATCATATCCAATTTGAGGACGACGAAGAGAGGGAGGAGCAGCGCCGCAACCAGGAAAGACGCAACCGGGAGTTTTACTCGTCCGTTCTGGATCATCTGGAGGCGCTTCGCCGGTTCTATCACACCCCGGAGCGGCAGACACTGTCAGCCTGGGTGGAATGGATCCGGACTTTGTTGCTGCTCCAGGCAGATTTGATGAGCCGCGAAGCCAATGAAGCAAAGGAGTTGCTGGAGATTATCCTGGAGAAGCTGAAACAGGCGGAAGCGCGGCTGGGTCTTGGCCGCACAATGGCAAAGCGTGAATTTTTCCGGGTTCTGGAGTTGCGCCTGAAAGAGACCAGGGAGCGTCCGCAGGAACGTCCCGGCGGAATTCTGCTCACCGAGATCCGTCAGCTGCCGGAGGTGCACGACAAAACCGTATTCATCCTGGGTCTTCACGAAGAAGGGTTCCCCCGTCCGGAGAAACCTGATTTTCTGCAGTTCCGTTACGAGAAAATACTGAAAATACTCACAGAAAAGGACGGATCGGAAGGGTATGTCGAAGCGCGCATGCAGTTTCAGCGGCTGCTTTCGTCGGGCAAGCCGCGTTATCTGAGCCGTCCGTCCCTTGTAGCCCAGAAATCCGTGATGCCGTCACCGCTCTGGCTTGAGATGCTTGACAGCCGGGAAGAGCAGGACTTCCGACACTGGCCGATAACCGCACAAAAATGGCTGATGAGTGAGTTTGAAGCCGGCCGGCTTGTGTCAATCCTTACCCGGCAGGACGATCCGGCGCATGTCATCGATATCGAAGGGCGGATCGCTGACGGCAAAATGACGCAATCCCAAAAAGATTATGGCGCGTCATTAAAAGACGCCGTACAGCGTGACGCCTGGAGCCGTATCCACCAGAGAAACTCTGTTTCCGCAACAGAAAATCAGCCTGACAGATTTGCATGGCAGCTTTCGGCGGCGGTTCAGAAAGCGCGTCAAAATCCCTATGAGATGGGGCGCTACGACGGAGTGCTGGACCCGGAAACAGTATCAGGCTGGCTCGGGCAGCAGCATGGCGACGGATCGATGCGAATGAGCATCAGCCGGCTGGATACGTATGCCGGTTCGCCGCACGAGTACTTTTTCAAATACGTGCTTCGGTTAAAGCCGCTGCATGAGTATCAGGACGATGCCGAGTCCAATATCAAGGGCAGCCTGCTGCATCAGATCCTCGAGGAGTTCTACACGAAGACTCCGGAGGAGGGCCCGCCGGTCTGGCCGGAGGAGGATCCCAGGGCGGCGACGGAGCGGATGGATCGCATACGGCGACGGCTGACCGAGGTGTACCGTCATCAGCTCGGCAATCCGCAAAGTCCGTTTCCGGGTATCCTGGAGAAGAACCTGGAGCGGGTGACACGGTGGTTCCTGGAGAAGGAGGCCGGTGGCCGCGAGGATTTCCTGACAGAGGTGGAAGATGCGCGTCCGGCTGTCTTCTATCCCGGGTCGGGATTCCGGATGGAGCAAAAATGGACTTTTGAGAAGAAAATGGCAGGTGTGCCCGTACTGTTCCGGGGGATGATCGACCGGATAGATGTGACCTCTGACGGACGGCGTGCGCTTATCTACGACTACAAATCGGGCAAGTCCGGGACAAGGTCCTACCAAAGCATCCGGCACGGCTCCGGCTTTCAGCTCCCGGTCTATGCCATGTTTCTCCGGCAAAGCGGCCTGGTGCAGTTCCTGGCCGGATATTACATCCTTCCGATCAACGGGAAGAAGAAAGAGGTGAAGTGCGACTATGCGCTTGGTTCGGCGGAGCTGATCGATGAAGACCACCTGCTTTTGAAAAACAAGTCCGCAAGGAAAAAGACCATGCTGAAATTCAAGCCGGAAGCGGAAATGGATGCGTTCATGCAGGCCATTGAAGAGCTGCGTATATCCTGGATCGTGGAGGCGATCCGTTCGGGACGGTTCCACGCCAGCCTCACCGGCGATCCCGCCTGGTCGGATTTCAAGCACATCAACCGCTACGATGTCCGCATACAGCAGCAGCGCAAGAACCGCGAGGTCTCACGGCGACGCAAGAAGAAACTGAAATTTGAACTGGACCGGTATTACCTGTTCGAACCGTTCTGGGAGGATGCGGATGGCGGATGAACGCGACAATGCTGCACGTAACAATGCCGCACGTAACGATTTTGCAAGCCACGATATGGAACAGACGCCGGACGCGATCACCGACCGGATCCGCCGGCACCATGGGTACCTCATCCTGGAGGCCGGCGCAGGCACGGGCAAGACCCATAACCTCACAGAGCGCGTCATCCACCAGCTCATTGAAAACGGGGTGCGGCTGGAGCGCATGCTCGCCCTCACCTTCACCGACTTTGCCGCCGCGGAAATGCGCTCGCGCATCTATGTCGCCATTAACCGGAATATCGGTACCTCGAAGCACCTGCAGGCCACCCGCCAGCGCTTCTCGCACAACTATATTTCGACGTTCCACTCCTTCTGCAACCGTATCCTGCAATATTTCCCCGATGAGGTCACCGGAATATCGGTGCCGGATGCGCCGCGCGCCTTTGGCCGCCCGGATCATGAGCGCAGTGTTGACGGGGCGCTGGAGCTGCTGACCGATTACGATGAGGTGCTCTGGATGATGGAGTGGCGCAAGCGGTTTTACAGCAAGTACAAGGATCACGAAGTGCTGCAGCGTCAGCTTACCCGGCTCTCCGTTTCCGATTTCGAGAAGTTCATGAATGAGTTGTCGGGGGTGGATGAAAAGGCGCTGGAAGAACTGGCGTTGCTGTCGCCCGCAGAGTATCCCGGATGGCTCGGCGAGGTATCGAATCACTGGCGGGCGGAACGGGATGCGCTGCTTAAGGAGCTGCTGGATACGTTTGCAGCCCATCCGGAGTGGTTTGCGTCACCGGACAAAATCCCGCGGTCGGTGGAAGCCCTTGCGGCCATCAAAAACAAATCGGGCGGTTTCGCGAAAAAGGCATTCAACAGGAACGAAATAGATGAGGAGACCCTGGCGGAGATCGGTGAGCAGGGTGATACGCTGTTCGGGTACCACAATGCGCTGGTGATGCTCGACGGGTATCTGTCGCGGCCGGACCTGGTGCGCGAGCTGGCAGACTATCCCGAACAGGAGAACTTCGATCCCGACCACGAGGCGTACTGGAACATGCGCGACCTGGCCGAGCTGGGCCTGCGGTGGGGCGCGCTCATGCGGTATCAGCGCTTTGAGGCGGGCTATTTCAACTACGACGACATGATCTGGCTTACGCACCGGCTGTTTACGGACCATCCCGCCGTAACCGCGCAGATGCGGGCCCGTTTCGACCAGATCCTGGTGGATGAGTTTCAGGACACCGACCGCCGGCAGTGGGAAATCCTGGAGAAGCTCGCTTTTCCGGATGGTGTTGCTTCAAGAGGGGGAATAGAGCCGGACCAGGATACCGGGAATCGTGAGGGCAAGCAGCTGCTGATCGTCGGCGATGTGAAGCAGGCCATCTATGGATTTCGCGGCGGCGATGTGGCCATGATGCGTCGTGCCGGGGGGGAGCTGACACGCAGGAGCGAGGCTCCCGGCGCCATGCCGCTGATGTCGGTGGAGCTGCCCTACTCGTTCCGCTCAAACGAAGCGGTCATCAGGTTCACGAATGACCTTTTCCGCGGCATACTCGGCCCGAAATCACAGGCCGCATCCTACGAGGCGCATCACCAGCCGCTTCGCTGGCCGTCTGCGGGACAGTCCAGAAATGCGGAGGCCCCCGGCGAGGTCCGCATACTGCTGGCCGATGGCGGGGCGCTGGAAGCCGAACTCAAAAAACGGCAAAAAGGGAACCCGGAGGGGGAATCAAACGGGAACTCGAAAAGTGATCCAAATGGTGGTTTGAAGGGGGATTTCATCGGTGGTTCAAAAGGTGATTCAAAGGAAAATTCGTCCGACCTGGTGGAAGCGGAAGTGCTCGCATCGCACCCCATCCACCTGGAAGCCCGTCGCATAGCCAAATTTCTGTGCGAAATCCATGACGGACGGCGTGAGGCCTATGACGCCATCCACCAGAAAATGAAAAAAGGTAAAAAGGCGGTCGGCGTGCTGTACAAGCGGCGCACGCACATGTATGCACTGGAGGATGCGCTCCGGGAGGCCGGGTTGCCGTTCACCGTGGCCAAGGGCAAGAGCTATTACATGCGCAGGGAGGTGCGGGATGCCTGGCTGCTGCTGTCGTTTCTGCTGGATGCGTTTGACGATGTGTCGCTGACCGGACTGCTGCGGTCGCCGATGGTGTCGCTTTCCGATTCGGGCCTGCTGACCATGCGGCTGGTGATGGATGAGGACCGAAGCAAATATCCCAATTTCTGGAGTGTGGTGTCGGGTCATGCGTCGTGGCACGGGCGGCTGCGCGATGCCGATCGCATGGCGCTGGAATCGGCGGTGCCCCTGTTGCGGAAATTGCGCGAAAAAGTGCCGTTCCGTCGTGTTTCCGAACTGCTGGAAGAGGCGTTTTTCACGTCCGGACCGTATATCGGCGCGTTCCCGGCCGATCCGCAGGTGCGCGAGAACCTTGTCAAGCTGCTGGATGTGGTCCGTAACCTGGAGAGCACCGGACGCGGCACACTGTTCGAGGTGACCGGGTTCCTGTCCAACCGCATCGGTGAAGAGGCCGGCGATTCCGAGGCCGAACAGGCCGATCCCGCGCCCATCCAGCTTATGACCATCCACGGTTCCAAGGGGCTGGAATTCCCCATGGTGGTGCTGCCGGACATGTATTCGGGGGATAACGACAGCGGCGTGCAGCTGTATCTGGCCGATGACGATCCCGACAGTTTTCTGTGGCCGGCGCTGGCGTACAAGCCGGGCGATATCGAAGGCGACAAGGACAGCGAGGGGTCTTTTCTGTTTAAAATTCTCAAGGCCGAGCGGGTGAAACGGCAACGGGCGGAGACCAAGCGGCTGTTTTATGTGGCGGTGACGCGCGCCGAGACGCATGTGCTGCTGAGCATGACGAAGCCGAACCGCCGCAAAGCGGGATCTTTCGCCGATCTTCTGGAGCCGTGGGTGATGGAGCAACAGGCGTCTCTGGTGCAGAAAGCAACCGTGGAGCAGGATGAGGCCGTGGAGCGGGAAGCGGCCCTGGAGCGGAAGGATGCAAACCAGGATGATGCAGACCGGCAAGAAAAGGGTTCAACGGGGAGCGGGGAGGTGCCGGGTGCCCGCGGCTTGGAGGGCGGTACGCATAAAATAGCTGAAATTGACTGGCTGACGGTGGAAGAACTGATGGATCTGGCCGCAGGTCCGGGAGGGATCGGTACGGCGGATATCGATCAAGCTGGTATTGGTCTAGCAGGCATTGAACAAGACATCGGTTTGGCAGGCATCGACACGAAAAAAATCCGCATTCCCGACCGGAATTCAGCGTTGTTCCGGAAGGCCGATGCGAGGGTCTCCGTGGAAGTCCGTGCGGCATCCGGGAAAAAGACCGATAGGCCGGACATTGAAGTGGATGATGCGGAACCGTTTGGAGCGGAACGGGAAGGCGAGGGCCCGGAGGTCGGAAAGTCGGCTCTTGCAAAACCGGGGGGCGGGGGTAAGGAAGGCTTGGGGCGGGAGCCGGAATATAAGGAACCGGAGCTGCCCTGGCGGGATCTTTCACCATCGGATGCCGGGACGCTTGTCCATCGCACGCTGGAAGTTGGGCTGGATGCCGGAGTGGAGCATGGAGCCGTATCCACCAGGGAAATATCCAGCAGTGAATCATCCATCAAGGAATTGAAACAGTTCTGGAAGCGGGAGCTGATCCGGATGAACGTTGCGGATCCCGGGCGCGTGGTGGCCGCCAACGCGGGGCAGCTGCTTCGACATTGCCGAAATGCCCGAGATTGGATTAACACGCACTTCGGGGAGGATGCGTCTGCACGGTTCGAGGTCTCTTTCGAGGTTCGCGTCCCGGTGAGCCGGGTGGACGGGGACAGTGCAGGCAGCGGCGACCGGAGTCAAGAGAACACCGGCCGGATGGAAGAAAATGTTACCATTCGCGGGTCGATCGACATGCTGATCCGTGACAGTGAGGGTCATATGCATATCGTGGATTTCAAAACGGGTCCGGTCCCCGGCCTGATGGGCGGAGTGACGGGAGGGGAAGAGAAGGTCGAAAGCGCGGATAAAAGCATGAAAAATAGCACCGATATCCTGGTTCGACATGCACGGAATCTCAGCTACGACAAGCAGATCCGGAATTATCTGATGGCCTGGGATGAGCTTCACGGTACATCGCACACTATGGATGCCGCCCGGGTCTGGCTGCTCTTCACGGCTCCGGAAACCGCCCGCGCCGTGGCACTTGCGGATTTCTGAAAGGCAACGATTTACGAATTCCGTCGGTTTTATTGCTATATTTGCGCGGTTTTCCGTTTTGGTAACGCGTTCGGCGCCTGTCGCCACACGCATCCATCCGAAACCGGGTTATTTGTTATTCAAAATACGCTAAAACGATGCACACTTTTCGATCAATCCTGTTTCTGAATATACTTATCATGGCCGTACTGGCTTTCGGCCTTCCTGCTCTCGCCGCGGGCGATGGCGATGATGGTCATGGCTTCCATGCTGATGATGCCAACCATGCCCGCAATGCAGTTGCGAATAGCATCCAGTCCCCGGCCCGGTTTCTCGGCTACGAGGCCGGCGAGCGGTTCACACGCCATCACGACATCCTCGCCTATTTCCGGCATGTGGCGGATGCGAGTCCGCATGTGCACCTGAAAGAGTATGGGGAGAGTTATCGGTTCCGTCCGCTTATCGCGGTTTTTGTAAGTTCGGAAGAGAATTTGCACGGGCTGGATACGATCCGGGTGAATAACAGGCGAATGGCCGGACTTGATCCCGGCGAGGTGGAAGGGCGTACGGCCGCAATTTTGTGGATGAGTTACGGCATCCACGGAAACGAATCGTCCAGTCCCGAGGCGTCGATGTGGACTTTGTATGCGCTGGCGGCCGGGATGGATGGCGACCGGGAAGCCGCGTTGGGTGAGGGTCTGGAAACCGGGATGGATGGCGACCTGGAAACCGCCTTGGGCTCAGGGCTGGCATCCGGCTCCGACATCCAAAAATGGCTGGAAAACACGGTGGTGGTCATCGATCCGGTGTTGAACCCGGATGGACGAGAGCGCTATGTGAACTGGTTTGATCAGACCCAGGGGCGTCACCCCGATCCGCGCCTCGAGACGCGCGAGCACGCCGAGCCCTGGCCGGGCTCCCGGACCAATCACTACTATTTTGACCTGAACCGCGACTGGTCCTGGCAGACCCAGATAGAATCGAAGCAGCGCGCCGCATTGTATTACCTGTGGATGCCGCATGTGCACGCCGATTTCCACGAGATGTTCACCAACGACTACTATTTTCCGCCGGCTGCAGAGCCATTTCACACGGCCATCACGCCCTGGCAGCGGGAGTTTCAGCACAAAATCGGCCAAAATCACGCCGGCCGGTTCGACCGTCGACACGAGCGGTACTTCACCGCCGAGATTTTCGATCTTTTCTATCCGGGCTTCGGCGATACCTGGCCGACCTTCAACGGTGCCATTGGCATGACCTATGAGCAGATGGGACACAGTCGTGCCGGCAACAAGATGATCGACGAGCACGGCGATACCCTGACACTGGCCGACCGCATCCGCAATCATCACGAAGTGGGGTTGTCCACCGTGGAGGTGACCGCACAAAACACCGAACGTTTGCGGGAGGAGTTTGCCCGGTATTTCCGTCGGGCGCAGGAGGATCCTTATGGACGGTATTCCGCTTTTGTGATCAGCGGCGAGAATCATCCGGACCGGCTCATCACATTCCTCGATTTTCTGGACCGGCAGGAGATCCGGTATTACCTGGCCGAGGGCGGCCGGCGATTCACGGGCAGGCATTATGCCTCGGGCGAGGACCAGCGTCGACGGACGGCGGACACGGACATTGTGGTGCCGGTGCGGCAGCCCAAAGCGGTGCTCACGCATGTGCTGTTCGACCCGGATCCCGCGGTCGTACTGGCCGACTCCAACACTTATGACATCACGGCGTGGGCGATTCCCTATGCGTACGGACTGGAGGCATGGGCCACCGCGGATGAGATCCGGCTGTCGGATGAGCCTGTGCGCACATCCACCAGTTACCGGCCGCTGTTTCCATCTACCGATGATGAACCGGACCGCACATCTGATAACCGGCATTCGGCATTTGGGACCGACGATAACAATGCTGTCCGGACTTCCAACGAATCCGGGCAGAGTCACACATCAGTCGATAGCGAACCATCCGCTGCTGAACGTCCATCTACTGATGAAGGTCCATCCGGTGATGAAGGCCCATACGCTGAGGAAGGCCCATACGCTGATGAAGACTATGCGTGGCTTCTGGCCTGGGGGGATGTGCGTGATGCCGCTTTTGTGGCCGGTTTGCTCAGCCGCGATGTGCGCATGAGTATCACGGAACGGTCGTTTACCATTGCCGGGCGTTCGTGGCCATCCGGTTCGGTTGTCATCACCCGTCGCGCCAACCGGCATCTGGGCAATCGCCTGCCGCGCATCATAGACAACGTCGCCGCACGGCATGACCGTTTTGTTCAGCCCGTGTCCACCGGCCTCACCGACCACGGCGTGGATCTCGGCTCGCCGCATGTGCGTCCGCTGGAAAAACCTGTGATTGCCGTGCCGTCCGGCGATGGCATCGCTTCCGGGAATCTTGGTGAGATCCGCCATTTCTTCGATTACACGCTGGAATACCCTCTCGCGGTATTCGATCAGCGCCGTTTTTCGAGGTTTCCGCTGGAGGACTACAACGTGCTGCTCCTGCCCGAAGGAAGCTACTCCGGCTGGCGCGATTCCGACTGGGACCGCATCATGGAGTGGGTTCGTGAGGGTGGACGGCTGATCGCCTTTCCCTCGGTCCTGCGCACGCTTTCGGACCGTGAGGATGTGCCGCTTAGCCTGCGCAGTTTTGATGCTCCGGACGAAAGTGATAACAGTGCGACTGCCGGCACAAAAGGGGTCTACGACGATCCTGAGATTGCATTTCCGGTCAGTGACACCCGCTTCGAGAACCGGCGCCTGCAGGCGTTGAACCGGCAGATAAGCGGGGCGGTCTTTCGTGTGGAACTTGATGACAGTCATCCGCTTGCGTACGGGATCGGCCCGGCGTACGCAACGCTCAAACGCGGAACGGTGCTGCCGGATCTGCTGGAGGACGGCTGGAATGTCGCCCGTATAGCCGTAGAGGATCCGATCCTGGGTGGATGGGCCGGGCAGCAGGCGCAGCGGCTTGCCGCCGGATCGCTGATGGCGGGAACCATTTCTTCGGGACGGGGTCAGATTGTGGTCCTGGCCGACAACCCGCTTTATCGCGGTTTTTGGCGCAACGGACAGCTTCTTTTTTCAAATGCCGTTTTCCAGGCCTGGATTGCGCA
>Ga0207421_10004771_pt1 | contig 15464 bp, 14 predicted proteins | sample SodLakKL_010_SED_4_FD_187542 | JGI IMG/M metagenome (GOLD analysis project Ga0207421, IMG submission 187542) | Alkaline sediment microbial communities from Lake Tanatar, Kulunda Steppe, Russia - 8KL_010_SED (SPAdes) (version 2) | ecosystem: Environmental > Aquatic > Non-marine Saline and...
TATTTGTAAGCAGAGCCTGATATGTTATAATTAATTGAAGGGTTTTTTAAATTATTAAATAATTATCTGTTACAAGGAGGAATAATGTGAGTAATACAGAAGAGATTATTACAATCAAGGATTATGATAAGGCCAGGAATATTTTTGGCCAGTTAGATGATAATTTAAAAATAATAGAAGATAGATTAGATGTTAAGGTTATCGCCAGGGGAACTGAGATTAAGGTTCAGGGTGATGAAGATAATGTTTTTATTGCTAAAAGAACTCTTGAGGAGATGCTTGAATTACAGGAAAGTGATAACGCTGTAAATTCCAGGCAGCTTAAATATATTATTGAACAACTTCAGAATGATAGTGATTTGAGTTTTAAAAATTTATATGATGAAGTTTTACAGGTTAATTATAAGGGGAGAGAGATTAAAGCTAAAACCCTTGGCCAGAAAATTTATATTGATGCTATGAAGAGGTCTGATATAGTTTTTGGGATTGGGCCTGCCGGGACCGGTAAGACTTATCTGGCTGTAGTTATGGCTGTTAAGAATCTCCTTAATAATAATGTCAATCGAATAGTTTTAACCAGGCCAGCCATTGAAGCTGGAGAGAATCTTGGGTTTTTACCAGGAGATATGCAGGAAAAGGTTGATCCGTACTTACGGCCACTTTATGATTCTTTATTTGATGTTTTAGGGCCTGAGAAGGTTAATAGTTATATGGAAAAAGATATTATTGAAGTGGCTCCTCTGGCTTATATGCGGGGGAGGACTTTAGATGATTCCTTTATAATTCTTGATGAAGCCCAGAATACTACTTCTGAGCAGATGAAGATGATGTTGACAAGAATTGGTTTCAATTCAAGGGCTGTAATCACAGGTGATGTCACCCAGGTTGATCTGCCCTATAGTAAGAAATCTGGCTTAGGAGAGGTGGAGAAAATTTTGGCTGGGATTAAAGGGATTGAATTTATCTATCTCGATGAAACTGATGTTGTCAGGCATAACCTGGTTAGAAAGATTATTTCTGCTTATGAAGAGAGTGGGAAATAAATTCTGTTTTTTATTTGTAGGTGTTATTAATGAATAAATATTTAGATAAAATAAAAAAATATTTTGATGAATTGAAGGACTCGAAGATATCTCCGACTAATTTGAGTGATGATACAAGAAAGCTTATCATCGGGATAATCTTCTGTTTAGGTATTATATTTATCCTGACAGGCCATCTGATTCCTGCTACAGGCGAATATGAAGTTGGTGAGGAGAGTCCTCTGACTATTAGGGCACCTCAATCTGCTGTTGTTATTGATTCCGAGGAGACTGAGCTCAGGAGAGAATTAGCCAGGACCGGGATCCAGCCTGTTTATCAGGAAAATAGGACGGCTTTTTCTGAGACAATGGAGCAGATAAGAGAAACCTTTAGTATTATCCAGGATTTTGATTCTGAAACAGATAATATTGCAGACTTGAATTATGAGCTGAATTTTTTAGACCATAATTTTTCTCAGGAAGAACTTGAATTGATGGTTGGTTTTAGCTCTGATGAACTGGATAGGTTTGAGGAAATCTCTGAAGATACTTTAAGAGATATTTATAATGGAAGGGTTGCCAGTGATCATTTAGATGAAGTTTTTGATGAGGTTGAAGAGAGGTTAATAGATACTGATATTAGCGGCGAGGTTAGAGAGCTTCTGCTGAGATTTATTGAGCCTGCCCTGGTACCTAATCTTATCCTTGATCAAGAAGCTACTGATGAGCTCCGAAGTGAGATGGCCAACCAGGTTGATCCGATAACTAGAGAGATAGCTATTGGCGAGGTAATAATTAATAGAGGCGAAGAATTTACATCTGAAGATTTAGAGATGCTTGATCAATTTGGCTTAAATAAATCTGATTTAAGCTGGTTTCAGATAACAGGTATTGCCCTATATTTCATTATAATCACAATAGTTATGGTCTATTATATTAGAGTCTATCAACCAAAGATCTGGGAAAAGAATAAAAATATAAATCTTATTCAAATCTTGCTCTTGATTTTATTTATTCTGGCCAGAATTCTGACAGTTTTTGAACTGAATTTATTGATGTATCTAGCCCCGGCAGCTATGGTTCCAATTTTATTATCTGTATTAATAAATAGTTCTATAGCTGTGGCAATGACTTTTTATATAACTTTATTATTACCGCTGATATTTGGTGGCGATTTTAGTATTGCGGCCCTTGCCTTTGTCGGAAGTATGGTCGGTATTTTTAGTGTTGAAAATTTAAATCAGAGAAATGATTTAGTCCGGGCTGGTTTTAATGTAAGTGCTGCTTTAATTTTAACCCTGATTATGTTTTCCTTTATAGAGCCGGCCTATTCAGCTATTGATACGCTGACTTTAATGGCTATAGGGTTATTTAATGGAATTTTAGTAGCTATTGCTGCCAATGGTCTGCTGCCTTATTTAGAGAGTATATTTGGCATGACCTCTTCAGTTAAATTGCTTGAGCTTTCTAATCCAAGTCAGCCTTTATTGAAGAAGTTATTAGTTGAGGCACCAGGGACTTATCACCATAGTGTTTTAGTCGGTAATCTGGCTGAGACTGCTGCTGATAATATTGGAGCAAATTCTCTGTTGGCCAGAGTTGGTGCATATTATCATGACATTGGAAAATTATCAAGACCTTACTTTTTTAGTGATAATCAATTTGGTGGCGATAATCCCCATGATAATATTAAGCCTAATCTGAGTGCTTTAATTATTAAATCCCATGCTAAAGATGGGGTTGAAATGGCTAAAGAATATAATCTCCCTCCTGTTATTGTTGATATTATAGAGCAGCACCATGGGACTAATTTGATTTCTTATTTCTATCAGGAGGCGTTAAAACAGGGCGACGAATCTAATTTTAATGAGTCGAACTTTAGATATGATGGACCTAAGCCTAAATCGAAAGAGGCGGCAATTATTATGCTGGCTGATATCTGTGAGGCTGCTGTCCGTTCTAAAAACTTTAATAAGAGCAATCATAATCGGATTGAAGTCTTTATCAAAGGTTTAATTAGAGAAAAACTAATTGAAAATGAACTTGATAATTCTGAACTGACTCTGAAAGATTTAAATATTATTGCAGAGAGCTTTACCAGGATTCTGACTGGTATCTATCACCAGAGGGTCGATTATCCTGAAGATATTGAAGAAGAGATGGGGGCAAAGAAGAATGGCAAGAAAAAATAATATTATGATCAATAATTTAATTGATGATGAACGACTTGATTCTAATTTGCTTAATGATTTAAGTGAACTGGCCGATAATCTACTTTTAGATAAGGGTATTGATGAGGCTGAAGTTAGTATTACTTTTGTTGAAAATTCTAAAATAAAAGAATTAAATAAGATTTATCGGGAAAAGGATGAAATTACCGATGTTCTTTCTTTTCCGATAGATGAAGAGCTATTAGGTGAGGTAATAATCTCTTTGCCACGGGCTATAGAGCAGGCTGAGGATTATGGCCATAGTCTGCGCAGAGAGGTTGCTTTTTTGATGGTTCATGGATTATTGCATATTTTAGGTTTTAATCATAAAACTGATGCTGATAAATCTGAAATGCGTGAGGCTGAAGAAGTCTTATTAGAAAAACATGGGTTTACTCGTTAATCTAATTAATATTGATATCTGGGGTTGAAGGGTTTGAACTATAGAAAATATCCTATTTTAGCTTTAATTATTATAATTATATTAATAATAACAGTTGGTTACTTTTTTCGTTCTGAAACCGGTAAAGTTGCTGATGGAATGTATGAGTTATTTTATGAATTAGATTATCAGGAGTTTTTTAGTTTTTATGAACGGAATTTTAGTCTGGCTGTTGATAATCAATTATTGCTGCCAGATTATTATCAGTTAGGCGATAGGCAGAATTTGAAAAGGCCGGTAATGGTAGCTGTTGAGAATCATCCAAGGTCAAGACCTCAGTCAGGGATTGAAGAGGCTAACTTTGTTTATGAAGTTCTCTCTGAGGGTGGGATTACCAGGTTTTTGCCTGTATATTATAAAGAACTGCCTGAAAGAGTTGGTCCGGTAAGAAGTGTTCGGGATTATATGGGTGAACTAGCTGCTGAACATGGCGCACTTCTGCTCCATGTCGGTGCCAGTGAGGGCGGGTATGCCAGGATTTCTGCTGAAGATGTTTTGAATTTAGATGAGATTAGCCGGAGCCAGTATTACTGGCGCTGTAGTGAGCGGAGAATGCCCCATAATCTATATACTGGAAATGAAAGGATTAAGGATTACCTTGAGGGCCTTGACTGGCAGCAGGATTTATCTGCTTATAAATTTGACTTTACTGCTGGGAATAATCCAGTTGCTAATGAAGGTGGTTTGGTTAAAGAGTTAGACCTTTTTTACTGGGGAAATTATCTGGTCAGTTATAAGTATAATCAAACTGAAAATAGATATTACCGTTATATCAATAATGAACCCCATAAAGTTGATACTGGGCAGCAGTTGATTGCAGATAATATTGTTGTTATTCATGCAGACACCAATGTGATAGATGATGTTGGCAGGGTATCTGTTGATCTTGATTCAGGAGGGCCTGCTTATCTCTTTCATAATGGAAGTAAACAGGAAATATTATGGACGAGAACTAATGGCAGGCTAACTTTCTTTGATAAAGATTACCAGGAGGTTTTGCTCAAAACTGGCAGGACCTGGGTTCAGATAATGCCGAATTCTGCCAGAGTTGAATTTGAATAGAATTTTATAGATATAAGTATGGAGGTAAGATAGATATGGATAAAGAGATTATAGAAAAGTTAAAGAAGAAGGCTAAAGAAGCAAGAGAGAATGCATATGTTCCTTATTCAGAATTTCCAGTAGGAGCAGCTCTATTAACTGTAGATGGTAATATTTATACAGGGTGTAATATTGAAAATGCTTCCTTTGGTTTGACTAATTGTGCTGAAAGAACTGCTATTTTTAAGGCAGTTTCTGCTGGAGAGACTGAATTTAAGGCGATGGCAATTGTTGGCGATACACCTGGACCTGTTTCACCCTGTGGGGCCTGTCGTCAGGTGATGAACGAGTTTTCTCCAGGGATGGGTGTTCATTTATATAACCTGGCTGAGGATAAAGAATTTACAACTGCAGCTGAGCTGCTGCCAGGATTTTTTACTTCAAAGGATATGAATAAATAATGGCTTTTAGATCAGGTTTTATAACTGTTGTTGGTAGACCGAATGTTGGTAAGTCGACACTGGTAAATAGGTTGATTGGTGAGAAAGCAGCGATTGTGTCTGCCAGGCCTCAGACTACCAGACGGAAGATAAGGGCTATTTTAACTACCGATGATTTTCAGGCTGTTTTTGTTGATACCCCAGGTGTTCATAAAGTTAAGAATAAACTTGATGAATATATGCTTGATCAGATTTATAGTAGCTTAAAGGATATAGATTTGATTTTTTTTGTTGTTGACAGCACAACTGGTTTTGGAAAAGGAGATCAGTTTATCTTTGATCAGATTAAAGATACTGGTTCGGAAATTATTCTTGTAGCTAATAAAGCAGATAAAGTCAGTAACAAGAAACTTGCAGGGAGATTGAAAAGATTTAAAGAAAAGACAGGACTTGAGCCAATTGCTATTTCAGCAACTCAGGGCAAGGGTCTTGATAATCTTGAGAGGATACTGATTGAAAAGTTGCCTGAAGGGCCTAAATATTATCCTGAAGATATGTTTACTGATCAGCTTGAACGGGATTTAGTTGCTGAATTAATCAGGGAGCAGATCTTTAATTTGTTAAGGGATGAAATTCCATATGGGACTGCTGTTATGATTGAAGAGATTAAAGAGCGGGATAGCGGGATAATATATATAAGGGCTAATATATTTGTTGAAAGTTCTAGCCATAAAGGAATTATTATCGGCAAAAACGGGAAGATGTTGAAAAAAATTGGCCAAAAAGCAAGAGAAGAGATTGAAAAATTGCAAGGAGGCCAGGTTTTCCTTGATCTCTGGGTAAAGGAGAAGAAAAAATGGCGGAAAAATGAACAATGGTTAAAAAGATTTGGCTATAAAGATGAAAATTAAGCAGGAGTATGATTTTTAATCGAGAATATAAAAATAGATGTCAATAAAAGAGTCTTAGTAAATTTATTTATATTTTAGTTAAGGAGTGAATTTTAAAATGGCAATTAAACCTAAAGATATGGCAAAAATGATCGATCATACTTTTTTAAAACCTACAGGCAAGGTAGAGGATATAAAGAAATTATGTAAAGAAGCTCTAGAACATGAATTTGCAACAGTCTGTGTTCATCCTATATTTGTTCCCTATGCTAATAAAATACTTAAAGACAGCTCAGTTAAAGTTACTACTGTTGTTGGATTTCCTTTAGGAGCAAATACAACTGAAACAAAGGCTTTTGAGACTAGAAATGCGATTAAGAATGGCGCTCAGGAGATTGATATGGTAATGAATTTAAGCGCTTTTAAGTCAAAGGCTTTTGATCTAGTCAAATCTGATATTAAATCAGTCGTTGATTCAACAAATACTGCTGGAATTACTTCCGATATTATTGTTAAAGTAATATTAGAAACCTGTTATTTAGAAGAGGATGAGATAGTTAAGGCCTGTGAGATTGCTAAAGATGCAGGGGCAGATTTTGTAAAAACCTCAACTGGCTTTGGAACTGGTAATGCGACAGTTGAAGCAGTTAGTGTTATGAGAAAAACAGTTGGTAGAGATGTAGGTGTAAAAGCATCAGGTGGGATTAAAAATTTCAAAGATGCTCTGGCTATGCTTGATGCCGGCGCTAATAGAATTGGTGCCAGTTCTGGTGTTGAAATAGTTACTGATGAAGTAGATTAGATTAAAAGTGACTGAAGAGTATACTGAAGTTGTAGTTTTAAAACGTTCAGATTTAGGAGAGAAGGATCAGTTAATAACTTTTTATACTAAAGAAACTGGAATTTTAAGGCTGGCCTATGGTGGAGGCAAGTCATTTAAGAGTTCTCACCTGGGTCTGGTTCAGCAGTTTAACTGGCTTGATTTGACCTATTATCAGGGAGAAGGTTTAGGGAAAATAATTGATGTTGAATCAAAGTATAATTTTCCAGGTATTAAAGACGATTTTAATAAGCTTTCATATGGGAGTTATATTTTAGAGTTCTATTATTTAACTGGTACTGCTGAGCAGAATCCTTTATATTTTAATCATCTTATTTTAAGTCTGATTAAGTTAGAAGGTATTGAGAGTGATATTCAATATAAAAAAATGATGGTTATTTTCAATACAGCAGCTCTTTCTTTATTAGGCTATCCTTTTCAGTTAGCTGGTTGTGATAATTGCAGGGACCTGAAAAGAGATATTAATTATTATTTCTTAGTTGATGAGGGCAAATTTTTCTGTCAGCAATGTATTCCTGGCAGTCTAAATAAAGGTTTGTCAGTAAATTTGAATAAAAAAGAGGTTAAGTTTTTACTTAGGTCAAAGGAAAGAGGGTTTGGTGCTGATAAATTTCCAGCAATAACTGAGAATTCTTTTAATAAGTTAAATAAATTATTGCTAGATTTTATTAAGTATCATCTAGATTTAGATTTTAAAGCTTTAAGTATGCTGAATCTTTATAGATAGAAGTACCTCGTCCCTTACGGGGTGAGGTATTTTTGATTTAATTAAAATGTTATTACCAAGGAGATGATTTTATGTTATTTCAGGATATTATTCAGAAGTTAAGTCAATATTGGGGTGAGCAGGGATGTATCATAGAACAGCCTTATGATGTTGAGGTAGGTGCTGGAACTATGTGCCCTGGCACCTTTTTAAGGGCCCTAGGGGAAAAACCATGGAACTCAGCTTATGTTCAACCTTCCAGGCGGCCACAGGATGGCAGATATGGAGATAATCCGAATCGAGTTCAGAGGCATTTTCAATTTCAGGTTATTATGAAGCCATCACCTGAAAATATTCAGGACCTATATCTCGATAGTTTAAGGGAATTAGGAATTGATCCTCTTGAACATGATATTCGTTTTGTCGAGGATAATTGGGAGGCTCCAACCTTAGGATCCTGGGGTCTTGGCTGGGAAGTCTGGCTTGATGGTATGGAAATTACTCAGTTTACATATTTCCAGCAGGTTGGCGGTTTAGATGCCAGGCCTGTAACTGTTGAGCTTACCTATGGCCTTGAAAGAATTGCTATGTATCTTCAGGAGGTTGAGAATGTATATGATCTTACCTGGGTTGAGGGAGTAACCTATGGCGATATCTATTATCGGAATGAATATGAACAGTCTAAATATAACTTTGAAGTAGCAGATGTTTCCAGGCTGCATAGATTATTTGATGATTTTGAGGCAGAAGCAGAAGTAGCATTAACTGATGATTTAGCGCTACCTGCTTACGATTATACTTTAAAATCTTCTCATATCTTTAATATACTTGATGCCCGGGGAGCTATTAGTGTTACAGAAAGAACTAAATATATTAAGAGGGTTAGAAATTTAGCTCAGAAAACAGCAAAAGTATATCTGAAAGTTCAGGATGAAAAGGAGGATTCAGGTAATGAGTAATAAATTTGTCTTTGAATTAGGAACTGAAGAAATTCCGGCCAAGATGGTCGTTAATTTAAGAAATAATTTGTTAAGATTGGCTAAAGAAAGTTTTGAAAAAGAATTAATAGATTATGACAGTCTTGAAACTTATTCAACTCCAAGGAGGCTCGTTCTCTATGGCGAAGGTTTATCAGATAAACAGGCTGATAGGGAGGAAGTTGTTAGAGGACCATCAGTTGAAATAGCTTTTGATGATGATGGGAATCCTACTAAAGCTGGCCAGGGGTTTGCCAGAGGTCAGCAGATGGAAGTTGACGAGTTAGTTGAAAGAGATGGTTATTTATTTGCTGAAAAGATTATAGAAGGTGAACCGACTGCTGAAGTTTTAGGAAGGATTCTGCCTGATATTATTGATAAATTGCCACAACCTCAGAAGATGCGCTGGGGGGATAATGAGTATCGTTTTATCAGGCCTATCCGCTGGATTATGGCTTTATTAGGTGAGCAGGTTATTGAATTTGAGCTGGCAGGTTTGAGTTCTGATAGATTAAGTAGTGGTCATAGATTTTTAGGAGATTCTGAATTAGAGATAAATCTGGCTGGAGAGTATTTTGAAAAGCTTAAAGAGGAATCAGTAATAGTTAACCAGAATGAACGGGAAAAATTAATTTTAGATCAAATAGATAGTATTTTGGCTAATAATGAAAAGATTTATAGAACTGAAGGATTGTTAGAAGAGGTAGTTAACCTTATTGAATTTCCTACAGCTTTCAAAGGAGGCTTTAAAAATGAATATTTAGAGTTGCCTGAAGAAGTGCTGACAACCTCTATGATTGAACATCAGAGATATTTTCCTGTGATTAAATCTGGGAAATTACATTCTGCATTTATAGGAGTTAGAAATGGAGATGGGGAAAAAATAGAAAATGTTATAGACGGAAATGAGAAAGTTATCAGAGCCAGATTATCTGATGCAGTTTTTTTCTATAATGATGATACATCCAAGGAACTTGATTATTTTAATGATAAATTAAACGAGATAGTTTATCAGGAGGAACTTGGTTCTTTAGCTGATAAAGTTGAAAGGTTAAAAGAAATATCAGACAGAATAGCAGAGCTAGTTGATTTATCCAGTGATGATAGATATAAATTAATAAGAGCTGCTGAATTGGCTAAATTTGATCTGGCTACAAGTATGGTTAGAGAATTTGCCTCTCTGCAGGGCGTTATGGGTGCTAAATATGCTGCCGAAGCAGGGGAACCTAAAGATGTAACTAAAGCTATTAACCAGCATTATAAACCTACAGGAGCTGGAGATAATTTGCCAGAGAATATACAGGGCAGACTCTTAAGTATTTCTGATAGAATCGATGATATAGTGAGTAATTTTTATTTAGAAAATATTCCAACTGGTAGTCAGGATCCATTTGCTCTAAGAAGAAAGGCTACTGGAATTATTAGAATAATTCTTGACGGAAAAATTGAATTGAAATTGGACAAAATAGTTAAGATAGCCTGCAATCTTCTTGAAGCCGATGGGGATGTTAAAGAAAAAGTTTTTGATTTCTTTAAACAAAGAGTTGAAAATTATTTCTCTGAGAATGGGATTAGATATGATGTTTTAGATGCAGCTATGACAGTTGATTTTTATGATCTTAAAGATCTTAACAGTAGGCTTGAAGCAATCATGAAGTTTAGAAATAAAGATTATGATCGCTTTGTTAAGCTTTTATATGGCCTGCAGAGATGCGAAAACCTTGCTGCTCAGGATGAAGGTTTAGATGAGATTAATCCAGAATTAATCAAGGAATCTGAGGAGAAAGCCCTTTATGATGCTTATATAAAAATTAATACTAAGATAGAGGCTTATTTTGCTAGAGATAATTATTATCAGGCATTAGAAGGAATTGCTGCTTTAAAGGATCTGGTTGATAATTTCCTTGATAATATAGTTGTAATGGTAGATGATGAGCAAGTTAGAATGAATAGAATAGTACTGCTTGAAAGGGTAGCCAGTTTAGTGAGACCGGTAATGGATATAAATGAGATAGCTTTAGATGAAAATTAGGGAGGAAAACAGTCATGGTTGATAAAAAAACCGTATATGTAGTTTCTGATTCTTTAGGTGAGACAGCCAACAGTGTAGTTGATGCTGCTGCCAGTCAATTTAATACTGACAGGATTGAAACTGTCAAGTTTTCTCATGTTAAAACTGTAAGAGAATTAAAGAATATTGTTTTAAAGGCTGCCGATAAGGATGCCATGATCGTTTATACTCTGATTAACCCTGAATTAAGAAAAGAATTTTTCACATTTGGTAGAGAGAGAAATATTGTAATGATCGATATTATGGGGCCAATCATGGATAAGATGGAGAATTTGTTAAATTCCAAGCCGGTATTACAGCCTGGAATTAGACATCAGTTAGACCAGAATTATTTTAAGAGGGTTGAAGCAATGGAATTTACTGTAAAGTATGATGATAGAAATGATAAGAAAGGGATTGAACTGGCTGATGTTGTTCTGGTTGGAGTATCAAGAACTTCAAAAACACCTCTCTGTATTTATTTATCTTATCGGGGATATAAGGCAGCTAATATACCCTTAGTTCCAGAGGTTGATGTTCCTAAATTATTATATGAAAACCCTGAAAATAAAGTTATTGGTTTAACGATTGATCCTTTATTATTGAATGAAATTAGATTGGAGAGGCTAAAGGCATTAGGATTAAGTCAGGATAGTCAATATGCTTCTATAAAAAGAATAAATGAAGAGCTAGATTATGCTGACCAGGTTATGAAAAAAATTGGATGTCCGGTTATTAATGTTACTAATAAGTCTATAGAAGAATCGGCAAATGAATTACAGGAATATTTTTAAGATGTTTACCCGTGAAGATTTAGAAGAACTAGAAATTAAAAAGTTATCACCTAGAGCCCAGTATAGTTCTGAAAGTAGGGGCAGAAGAGACCCTGAGAAATTATGTAAATTTCGAATGATATTCCAACAGGATCGAGATAGAATTATTCATTCAAAGTCTTTTAGGCGTTTAAAGCATAAAACTCAGGTATTTATTTCACCTATGGGAGATCATTTTAGAACAAGACTGACTCATACCCTTGAGGTATCTCAAATTTCAAGAACTATTGCCCGCTCTTTAGGTTTAAATGAGGATTTGACTGAAGCTATTGCCCTGGCTCATGATCTTGGCCATACTCCTTTTGGTCATGCTGGTGAGGAAGTTTTAAATAGGCTTTCAGATAAAGGATTTCAGCATAATCACCAGAGTTTAAGGGTCGTTGATAAGTTAGAGAGCAGAAATGGAAACAGATTTGGCTTGAATTTGAGTTATGAGGTCAGAGATGGTATTTTAAATCATACAGGAGAAAAGTTGCCGGAAACTCTTGAGGGGCAGATAGTAAAAATTGCTGATAGAATTGCTTATATCAACCATGATCTTGATGATGCTATGAGAGCAGATATTATCTGTCTTGAGGATATTCCTTATAGCTGCATAGAGGTGTTAGGTAAAAGACAATCTGATCGAATAGATATTATGGTTAAAGATATAATAGCAACTAGTTCTAAAAGTGATACTATTGGAATGTCTGATGAGGTGGATGAGGTTACAAATAAATTAAGAGATTTTCTATTTAATAATGTATATATAGGTTCTGAAGCTAAGGTAGAGGAAGAAAAAGCTCAGAAACTTCTAGAGAGATTATATTTTTATTACTATGATAAACCTGAAGCTATGCCTTCAGAGTTTTATGAGCGGATTGATAAAGAAGGTAAAGAACAGGCTGTAATAGACTATATTGCAGGCATGACCGATCGGTATGCGATAAATCAGGGAAGAGAGCTTTTTATTCCATCATCTTCTTTCTTTTAGGAGCATGCAGGATTTTATTTAATTATAACGAAATATAATATAGGATTGATAATTATGGCTTCTATATCAAGAGATATAATTAATAAAATAAAGGCAGAGATAGATATTGTTGAATTAATCGGGGAGTATATAGACCTGAGTAGTTCAGGCAAAAATTATGTTGCCCTATGCCCATTTCACCAGGAAAACACACCTTCTTTTACTGTTAATCCTAATAAGCAGTTTTATTATTGCTTTGGTTGTGGGGCTGGAGGAGATTCAATAAATTTTATTCAGGAGATCGATAATTTGTCTTTTCAAGAATCGGTTTTAACTCTTGCTGAAAGGGCAGGCATAGAAGTTGATATTAAGGGCGGGATCGATAAAGAAGAGATGAAGCTAAGAGAGGCTATCTTTTCTGCTAATAATTTAGCCTCAAAATTTTATAATTATTTACTTTTAAATAATGATATTGCCAGTGAAGCTAAAGAATATCTTAATGAGCGAGGATTTAATGAGGAGGATATTAAAAAATTTAATTTAGGATATGCCCCAGATAGTTGGAGGGGCCTATATAATTTTCTGTCTGATAAAGGTTTTAACCAGGAAGTTTTACTAAAATCCGGTCTGGTTGTAGCTGGAAAAAATAATAGCTATTACGATCGTTTTAGAGGTAGAGTTATTTTTCCAATTTATAATGTCAGATCAGAAGTTATTGGTTTTGGAGGAAGGGTTATAGATCCAGAGGATTTTCCTAAATATTTGAATTCACCTGAAAGCCCTGTTTTTTCTAAGAAAAAATTGCTCTATGGACTTAATATTTCAAAAGAGGGGATTCAGGATAAAAATGAAGCAGTTATCGTTGAAGGTTATACTGATGTTTTGACTGCCCATAAGTTTGGATTAACAAATTTTGTTGCCTCTCTAGGAACAGCTTTAACCAGGGAGCAGGCAAATTTATTAAAAAGATATTGTGATAAAGTATATATAGCATATGATGCTGATACTGCCGGTGATAAGGCTACTTTAAGAGGCCTGGAGATTTTGCGTCAGGCAGGACTTGATGTGGCAATTATTGAGTTGCCTCAGGACCTTGACCCTGATGATTATATTAAAAATAAAGGCAGTGATGCTTTTATTGAGCTGGAATCTAAAGCTCCTGACTTAATTGAGTATAGAATTGATTTAATAATGGAAAAATATTATGACCAATCTGCTAACAGTAGATTAAAGGCAGCTAAGGCAGGTGTAGATTTTCTTGCAACTATTAAAGATGAATTAACTCAGGATGCCTATGCAAAGGTTCTGGCTGAAAAGACTGAGATTGGTTATAAAGAGATAAAAAATAAAATTGAAAAAGTTAAGAAAGAAAATAAAAAATCCAGAAGTTGGAAGCAGCAGAATAGAGCTCAGGAAAAGAGTATTGAAGAAGATACAAAGGATCCTGAATGGCAAGTACTGGCTTATATGTTGCAGAATCAGAAATATCGTGAGATAGGTATTGATAAATTGGATCCTGCTTATTTTTCTGAGACTACTGCTGAAATTGCGAGACAGATCTGGGGAGATATTGATATTACTGCTACAGAGGTTATTTCTGACCTGGCTGAGGAGAAAAGAGATAATTTGGCCCGGTATTTTTTTACCGAGGACAGGTTTCCATCAAAAAATAAATTTAATAATTTGATTAAAGAAGTAATAACCGGTAATATAGAGAAAGAGATTAGTAATATTTTAATTGAATTAAATAAGTCTAAGGAATGTGATTATATAAATAATTTATTATTATATTATAAAAGATTATTAAGATTAGAAAGGAGGGACGTATAATGTCAGATGATTATGCAAGTCCCGGCAAGATTAAAGAAGTTAGAAAACTGATAAAACACGGAAAAAAAGAAGGAAAATTGACATATAAAGAGATTATGGATGCATTAGAAGATGTTGAACTTGATTCTAATGATATAGAAGAGGTTTATGGTATCTTTAATGAGATGGATATAGATGTGATTGAAGAAGGGGAAGAATCTGAAGAAGACAAAAGCTTGGATCTATCTACTCCCCAGGGAGTGGGGATTGATGACCCTGTTAGAATGTATTTAAAGGAAATAGGAAAGGTAGATCTTTTAACTGCTGAAGAAGAGGTTAGTATTGCAAAAAGAATTGAAGAAGGTGACGAAACAGCCAGGCAGGAACTTATAGAAGCTAACTTAAGGCTGGTTGTAAGTATTGCTAAAAAGTATGTTGGAAGAGGATTATTATTTTTAGATCTTATTCAGGAAGGTAATGTTGGTTTGATGAAAGCTGTTGAAAAATTTGATTATACTAAAGGGTATAAATTTAGCACCTATGCTACCTGGTGGATACGCCAGGCAATAACTAGAGCTATAGCAGATCAGGCTAGAACTATAAGAATTCCTGTTCACATGGTAGAAACAATCAATAAATTAATTAGGGTTTCAAGGCAGTTGCTACAGGAATTAGGAAGAGAACCTACTCCTGAAGAAATAGGAGAAGAGATGGATTTGAGTTCTGATAAAGTAAGGGAGATTATGAAAATTTCTCAGGAACCAGTTTCACTTGAAACACCAATTGGTGAAGAAGAAGATAGTAATTTAGGAGATTTTATTGAAGATGAAGATGCTCCTGCTCCTGCCAATGCTGCTTCTTATTCTCTTTTAAAGGAACAAATTGATCAGGTTCTTGATTCATTAACTGACAGGGAGAAAAGGGTTCTTGAATTAAGATTTGGAATTGAGGATGGCAGACCACGTACTTTAGAAGAGGTTGGCAAAGAATTTGGAGTCACCAGGGAGAGAATAAGGCAGATAGAGTCAAAAGCCTTAAGAAAGCTCCGTCATCCTACCAGAAGCAAAAAATTAAGAGATTATTTGGATTAACCCTTGACGAATTAAAGTTTTTATTCTATAATTTAATATGTGCTGAGAGAAATTTGATAGGGCCCATAGCTCAGTTGGTCAGAGCAATCGGCTCATAACCGATTAGTCCCAGGTTCGAGTCCTGGTGGGCCCACCATGTAATTAATAACCTTGTTCTTTA
>Ga0207421_10004772_pt1 | contig 15460 bp, 13 predicted proteins | sample SodLakKL_010_SED_4_FD_187542 | JGI IMG/M metagenome (GOLD analysis project Ga0207421, IMG submission 187542) | Alkaline sediment microbial communities from Lake Tanatar, Kulunda Steppe, Russia - 8KL_010_SED (SPAdes) (version 2) | ecosystem: Environmental > Aquatic > Non-marine Saline and...
CTTTTCCAGCCTCCAAACACTAGAACCTCACAACGCCTTTAAAAAGACACGAGAAAACAAAGCACGGACATAAAAAATCAACTACTTTGTGGACTACTGAATGCATGGAAAAATTTAAATGAAAGTTTAGAACTGATGCCCTCACTTAACTGCACGAAAGTTCTCCGCCTGACGTTAGTAGAAAACTTGAACCTGAAAGACCCGTCAGGATACGGAAGATTGATAAGAAAGGCTAAACCTGACTTCGTAGAGCCAAAAGGGTACGTGGCCGTAGGCCATTCAAGATCTAGATTAGGAACTTCCTATATGCCCACTCATCCCCAGATAAAGGAGTTTTCGAAAAAATTGGTGAAAGAAACAAGCTATGAAATAGTCGATGATTTTGAACCCAGCCGAGTCTTTTTGCTATCTTCATAAATTTTACACTATCTTTTTGACTTTCGAGATCTCAATTTATATCTTTTAAATATAAGTTCTCAATCCTTCAACTTATTTTAAATGAAAATATATTTTTGATAAGACGATCTTACTTTTTCCGGATGGAACTGAACGAACTCCTTAAACTGATAATTTTAATCATTGCTCTACAGATTGGTTTAGGGGTAGTCCTTTACACAACGATAAGGGGGGCACCAGGTGTCAGTTTCATCTCGGTCGGATTGAGCGTGTCGATTCTCGTCGTCATCTCGTGCTCAATCGGAGGTGGACTATACTGGCTTGTCGGAAAATATGTGAAAGAACGAGCGATAAAAACGTCCCTTATGACCTTAAGTAAAGACGAGGAAAAAGTTCTTAGAGAAGTTATGCATCGAGGCAAAGTTAGACAAGACGAATTATCAAAATCGCTCGATTTCTCAAAGTCGAAGTTAAGTGCACTTCTAAATAATTTAGAGGAGAAAAACGCGATAGAAAAGACACGTCAAAGGCGTACAAACTGGATAAAGCCGACCGAACATTTTCGTACCTGAAATTTTCTTTCTGCAGTCAACTGATGCAAAAAGGCAATGTCACTTAAAGGGATAGATAGAATTAAGTTTGAGAGAAAAAATGGAAAAAAATGTAAGAAAGATTTTGGATTTTCTTGACGGACAAGAGGAAGTGAGAGAAAACTTGCTGGATGTCTCCCACAAAGCAATTAGAAAGTCTTCCATCGCGATAGCAGCTCTCCACAGAGGGGACGACGAGGAATTTTCGGAAAAGATCGAGACTATCGAGGAAGACATCGAAAAACTCAACAATATCCTAAAAGAAGAACCTCAATTTGCAGAACACGGCAGCCTGATAGCTGCGCATCGGGAATTTTCAGAGGCTGTCCTAACACGCGCACTCATGAATGGGGAAGAACTTCCGGATCCGGACGAAATTGAGGTACATTATAAGGGATACGCTCAAGCACTGGCTGAAACCACCGGCGAACTCCGCCGACACTTATTGGACTTACTGAGAAAGGACCGGCTGGAACGGGCACAAAAGATTCACGAGCGGATGGAAAAAGTCTTTGATCACTTACAGCAGTTTGATTACCCGGATTCGATCCTATCCGGTATGAAACACAGAAAAGACGTGGCCAGAAAAAATCTCGAAAAAACCAGAGCTGATATCACAAGAGCTATCAGGGAAAAAGGTCTCGAAATGGCCTTAAAAAGAGCCGAGGACTTGTTCGAGGGATAAAATGAAGTTTGACATAGATGAACTCAAGGAAGAATCAGAAAAGGATTACGAGCGAGCACGGGAAAATTCGAAGAAACTGATCAGAAGGAAGGGAAAACTGTTTACCCTTGAGGACAGGGAATCCCCTCATCCCTTGTTTGAATTAGTTCAAGAATTCAGAAAGGTTTTCTTAGAACTCGGTTTTAAGGAAGTAGTAGTCCCCACACTTATAGATAGGGACGAGATTCGGAAGCAGTACGGCCCCGAAGCACCTGTGATATTGGACAGGGTTTTCTTCCTTGCCGGCCTGGATCGGTCAGATTTGGGTATAAGCAAGGAAGATCTAGAAAGGATTAGAGATAAAGTCCCCAGTTTCGACAATGTTGTGGGTCTGAAGGAAATATTCAGACGTTACAAGAAAGGAAAAATTGCCGCAGATGATTTAACTGAAGTTATGGTGGATGAACTCGAAATTACGGACGAAGAAGCCTCCTATATCCTCAGCCTCTTTGAAAACTTCAAAAAACTTGAACCAGTACCATCAGAGGTAACTTTAAGATCCCACACCACGGCAGGATGGTTTCAAGTCTTAAAAGAAATGCAGTATCGAGATCCGTTGCCAATCCAGCTCTTTACAGTAGGGGCGAAATATAGACGCGAACAGAAATTGGATGAAACGCATCTTTATCGTTCCTGGACCGCTTCTCTCGTCATCATGGCGGAAGAGATTAGTTTGGAGGACGGAGAAAGAATAGCGAAAAAAGTATTGAAAAAGATCGGGTTCGACGAAATAGAATGCGAAACAAAGAAAGCCACTTCACAATACTACGCCCCCGATTCAGAGTTCGAAATATTTGTAAGACATCCCGAAACTGACGAGAGAATAGAAATTGGTAATGCAGGGTTTTACAGTCCGATCTCCCTAGCCAATTACGAAATACCGTTTCCGGTTTTTAACCTAGGAATTGGTCTAGAAAGAATTTTGATGACTCGGACAGGAGAAAAGGATATCCGGAACTTAGTATATCCATACAAGTACGAAGAACTCCAGTTTTCCGATGAGAAAATCTCTCACATGCTCAGTTATAGAAAAACCCCGGCCACGGAAGTAGGAAAAAAGCTAGCAGAGGAGATCGAAAGAGTAGCAAGGCAGTATAAAGATGAACCAAGCCCGTGCGGGTTCGAAGTTATCGAGTCCGACATCGACGGAAAAAAAGTCAAGGTGAAATTGATTGAAACCGAAGAGAATACGAACCTGATCGGACCCGCAGCGTTCAATAGAATTTACATCTACGATGGAAACGTAATAGGTATACCCTCGAAAGGATGGGAAGATGACAAATTTTTGCAAAAAGCTAGAGAAAATGGAACTCCTACGGATATAACTTACATAAAAAGTTTCGCTAATTTAGCTGCTAGAAAAATTGAACAGATGGTCGAGGAAGGCAAAAAGGAAGTGAAAATTCGCATACCTATAGTTGAATCATTAAAAGATCTAAATCTAAAGCTCGAAAGGCCAGCACGTCGGTTCATCACAGATCACGGTAAGAAGATAGACGTTCGAGGACCGGTCTTCGCTACGGTAGTCGGAAAAATACGGAATAATTGAAAAACCGAATTCATTCTCGAACGATAACCATAATCGATATGGAATACTCTCCAATCTTTCCATAAAGAAAATCAATTTTCGGATTTTTCATCCCTAATCAACGGTTTAGTCAGATGTCTCCTTGCACGTGGAGGCACCTCGTATACCCCCGTTTCGAGGTCTCGATCCAATTCTATTTCTTCTACGGCTCCATCCGGTAGTTCCACCCCACATCTTTCACAATAGTACCCCTTTCCCTCGCCAGCCGATTTCACATTCTTCCCACAACTCTTACAGGTAATATTAGTTCTTTTCTTGATCGGCGTAAGCTTCAAAATTTCCATTTTTTCTAAGTTTATAGTAGTAGGGAAATTCGACTTCTTCTTAACTCCTCCATAAACCCTAACCCTATCACCGGGGGTAACCCTTCTTACCACTTCCCTGAACTTTCCTGTCGGTTCAAAAGCGGCACATCTAACTCCTCCCGTTTCATCCTTTATGGAGAAAAAAACATGTCCACCTGTAATGGTTTCTGGCTCCTCCGAAACGGTGCCTTCCACAATTACAGAGCTATAAGGCTCGATCCCACTCACGGTCGACGGCTGAAAATGTTCATCAGTAGCCTGATTTGTCTTATAAAGAATAGTTCTTTCTATCGGTTCCTCTTCCCTGACTATTTCCTGGGCTTCAAAAGCCGCCTCCGGAGAATCAGAGCGTATTCCATATAGAATCGGACAAGGTGTATGAGGTGTTATACTGACCTCTCCAGTTTCATCGTCTAAGTTATCAAATGTTTTCGGAAGCATCTTTTCATTCATTTTCTCTACGGATTTTTTATCGATCTTTCTCGGGGCCCCCCTATTTTCTTCCGTTCGGTAGGCAATGATTTCATAAGTATAATCCTTATCGAGCGGATGACCTATCGCAGCAAGAGCACCGATAATACCTCTCCCCTCCCGAAATTTGTGAAATTCCGCGCCTATATCCTTGGCCAGCGCTTCGGCCTGTTCTATAGTTACAACTTCTTGAACCGTTTTTCTAGAATAACTCTTTAACTTATCGGGAATTTCATCGCTTTGATAAAAAACCACTCCGGGGGTGGTTTCCTCAATTTGAAGTTCAGCTAAATCTTCGACCGTCTCCAGTACAATCTCTTTAACTCGAGGAATCTTGTATTCCTCAGTTCGAACTTTGAAGGATACGCTACAATTACCTCTCGTCTTTTTGATCCAGTTAGGGTTCAGTCTGATGAGATGTGGAGTTTCAACCAATTTCGCGCCGACATCTTCCAACTTCGAAATCGCTATCGCTCCAACATACGTGGTGCACATTCCATATTTGGAGTCCGTATCGTCGATGCCGATGATGATTGTCTTCATGCTTTACCTCTTTTCGATTTTGAAATGACGTTGCCTATTTCTTTACAATACCGATGTTATTAGTATTTACAGAACCTCGTCAAAAAGTTCATTCGCTTTAGCGGTGGGATGAATGGGGAATACTTTAACCAACCTCTCGTCGTTCTTTTTAAAGTGGTTCGAAGTGAGTTGAATTGTAGGATTTGTATAGAAGTGAAAAGGACTGATCAGGGAAAGTTCGTCTGCAAGGACTGCGGTCTCGAAGATAATGCGGATAAGAACGGTGCTCTCAATATCGCTAAACGAGCTTTGGGCAAGTCTATAAGTCGTCCTCTGTCCGAAGCGGGGGCACTACTGGCAGTGCCCGGAACTCCAGCAGTAGAAGGTGAAGCTGCATGCTGAACGGTGTCCGACCGGAGAACCCCACGCGCTTCGGCCGTGGGAGAAGTCAGATGGGAAATTCATTAAATTCTTGAGTGTAACTAATTACGGGAGAAAGTGTCAAAATGTCTTACAGTCCATGGAGAAAATTTGAGTCCGACGTATTAAACTCGTTGTCACAAGCGTTTGAAGAGTTAGATTGGCCCGGGAAAAATTTAAGGGAATCCCTGGAAGAACCTCCGGACCGTTCCTTCGGGGATCTAGCAACCACTGTTTGTTTTGAACTTCCTGAAAAGCTCAAAAAATCCCCTCAGAAATTATCTGAAGTATTGGCCAGTGAAATAGAACCGAGTGACTTTGTGAAAAAAGTTGAGTCCGAGGGCGGCTACGTAAACTTTTTCGTTGATGAACCGAAACTAGTTTCCACTACTTTGAGAGCGATAGAAGAGAGAGGTTCAAAATACGGATACGTGACTGGAGAGAAGGAAAAAGTCATAATCGAGCACACAAGTGTAAACCCCACAAAACCGCTACACATCGGACATGGGAGAAATGCAATACTGGGGGATACGACGGCCCGAATATTGGAGGCTTGCGGGCGAGAGATCGAAATTCAAAATTATATTGACGATCTCGGACTCCAGGTCGCTCAGACTTTAACGGCTTACCTCCCCGAACAGGACACGCCGAAGGAGAAATTTGATCATTTTTTGGGAGAATTATACGTGGATTTTCATGAAAAGATTAAATCAGACCCCCAATTGGAGGAAAAAGCAAGGAAGATCCTCTCTAAAATTGAAAAAAATGAAGACGGGTTTGGGAGGAAGTCAAGGAAAATGGCTGAAAAATGTTTGAAGTCCAATTTGTCGACCACCGATCGGTTAAATGTTGATTACGATTTGTTAGTGTGGGAGAGCAATATATCCGGATCGGGGATGTTGGACGAAACTTTAGAGAGATTGAAAGCAACTCCCTATCTTAGAGAGGGGGAGGACGAACATGAAGGGGCCCTAGTCTTACATTTGGAGGACTTTGGGGTTGAAAACAAGGTCATGGTTAGGTCCGATGGAACTGCCGTCTATACGGCTAGAGACCTCGCATACCAACTATGGAAGTTTGGCGAGGTAAGTGCCGATCTTGAATTTAAATTACATTCCGTCAGACCGAGCGGGACGAAAACTTATACCACCGTTGACGAAGGGGGGTCGAAAAATTCGTTTGCCGGTGCTGACAGGGTCATAAATGTAATAGGGGTAGAACAGAGATATCCCCAGGAAGTCATCTCCACCGCCCTAAAGACTCTAAACCTGGAAGAAAGACACGAAAAATCTCATCATCTAGCATACGAGCACGTCCGTCTCCCAAAGAAAAAATTTAGCGGTAGAGAGGGAACTTGGATAGGATTCTCAGTCGACGATGTCCTAGACGAAGCGGTCGCCAGAGCGGAGAAAGAGGTCGCGAAACGAAACCCGGAAGCCGATGAAGAATTTTTACAGAAAGCGGCGGAAAAGGTAGCGGTTGCTGCTTTTCGCTTTTCATTGATCAGTTCATCTCCCGAAAAGGAAGTAGTATTCAAATGGGAGGAAGCCCTCGACTTCGAGAGAAATAGCGGTCCTGCAGTTCAATATTCTCACGCCAGAGCGAGCAGCATTTTGAGAAAGGCCGTTACCGAAGGTGAAAAAGATCATCCGTCAGATGTGTTTGAAGAGCCGGAGGAGTACCAGCTGATAAAGAAACTCGCCAAATTCCCTGAGACTGTCCGAACTGCAGGCGAACAACTACGATCTCATTTGCTTGCGGAATACGCCTCAGATCTTTCTTTGCTATTTAACAAGTTTTATGAAGTCGCACCAGTTCTCAACGCAAAAAACGATGAATTAAAAAAAGGACGCCTCCGACTAGTTAAATGTTCGCGGATAGTCCTCGAAAATGTGCTCGGTTTACTGGGGATTGAAGCTCCCGATAGGATGTAAGATCTAAATTTATCCTTGAAGATCTACCTAAATTTTATCGTAAATTATCCAACGGCTGAAGCCAGTGGGCTCTCCGCCGAAATTTTGTAATCTTATTCTATTTTCCATAGATAAACCCATCCCCCGCAGATTTCATCTCCTTCTCGACCTCCCCTTTTTCTAGCCGTTCGTACCAATCCTCCCCCACCGGCTCCTCTTCGTGAAGCTCCTTCCGATTTGCTTCCAAGAGATTCGGTTCTATCCCTATAAGTTCGGAAGCAGTCATTACTTCGTGTCCCCTTTCATCTGCGACCTTTGCAATTGGCTCCAGAAAATCTAGATATTCGGTACTCCTAAGAAGATGGTGATCTATAACCAAAATCGGAACTTTTTTTGCGAGAGCCTTTAGGTTCTCCCTTGCATTTCTCAAATCCTTTTCTTCGAGCTTAAAACTGATATAAGTAGGTGGACCGCCGATTAATAACAAATCCGGATCTTGAGAAAGAATATATTCCAAACTCTCTCTATACATGGGTCCCTGAACGTCCGGAGCGTGTACTACGTTAAAGTTTGGAGTTTCGACGGTCAGAATCAATGTATATCCAAGTTTTGTTCCCTTCGGACCGTGATAGACCGGTTTTGAAAATCTGAGCTTAGTCGAATCCATCTCAGTCTCGTACCCATCGGCTACTCTGATCTCCTCAGAGAAATCTAAATTTTTCTTCCTGAACATATACCCTCTCTTACGTTGACTTGCATTGATGTTTTCGCTAATATCCTTGGCTAAAACTAGTTTATCTTTATAAAGACTCTCGGCCATCTCCGGGGAACTCCAGATGAACTTCCAGTTTTCGAAATTCGGAACGAAGTGGTCAAAGTGATAATGACTAATTGTCAGCAAATCCACGCTGTCGGAAGACATGAGAATTTCCTCCCGTGTCTTAAAAAGAGCTGTATATTCGAGTTCGTGGGGATCCAAATTAAAACGTGGCCCTAAGGCCGAACCTGGGTCTATGATCATTCCGACATCGTCGGTTTCGACATGAGTAGCCATCCCCCTGACACCTAAGCTTTCAAATGCCAGAGGTTTGATCCTCACCGCACCGTTTCCGAAAGATTTGAAATCCATGCTCTTTTCCAATGAACTTTAAACCTAGGGAGTTATATTCTCTACTAATGTCATCCGACTTAAACTACCTTAAGGAAGTAGAGCTCAAAAACCCAATAGCCGTAGCGGGTTTGCCGGGAATAGCTTTGGTGGGAAAATTATCCATCGACTACCTAATAGAAGAATTAGACGCTGAAAAATTCGGCGAGCTTGAGTCCGATAAATTTCCCGGTTGGGCGATCAGAGAAAATGGACTCGTAAGAGATTTAAAGATTTATTTTTACCATGCTAAAATAAAGGGTTTTGACAGAGACATCGTTCTTCTGACCGGAGATGCTCAAGCCTCCTCATCACAGGGACAATATGAACTTTCTTACGAAATACTCGAAGCTTTATCTGGCGAAGGGGTTGAGACCTTAATAACAATGGCAGCCTTCCTGGAATCCGACGGCAAGGAATCATCGGTAGTCGGCGCCGCTACCGATTTAGAAACTGCAGAAAAAATTAAGGAGAACGACGTCGGGCTTTTAAATAGCGGAAGAATAGTCGGTATGAACGGTTTGCTCGTGAGTCTGGGTGTCGAAAATGATATGAACGGTTTCTGTCTTCTCGGAACGACCGAAAGTAAAGATACCGACCCGGAAGCCGCTAAGAACGTTCTCTCAAGATTTTCTGAAATATATGATCTGAGTCTGGATTTATCGAACTTTGATGAGAAAGCCCCGGATCTGCCCAAATTTAAACCGCCGGAGATAAAGATGCCTTCAGTAAGCGGGGGCGAGAAGGACATCAGCTATATAAGATGAATAATCAACCTTAACGATTTTGACAGCTTTTACACTTTGACTTGTAGTAATTATAGATCGAATTTGTAACCTCATCGACCTTAACCATGGAGGCAGGACAGAGAAAACACAAATTATCTCTAATTTTCCAGTTTTTCGGATTTACCTTGCGACAGTCATTTATAATCTCCATCCCCGAGCTCGTTCCGATTCTGTTAGCCCCGGCGGCTATCATTCTGGTAGCCCCTCTAAGGCTTTTTATTCCACCAGCGGCCTTTACTCCGAAATTTTCCCCTACGGCGCTCCTCATCCTATATATGTGCGGTATGTTGGCTCCATAAGGACCGAAACCGGTAGCGTTCTTCACGAAGTCCGCATTCGCACCTTTTACAATTTTACAGGCTTTTGATATCTCTTCTAATTCGAGGTAACCAGTTTCCAATATAACCTTCACCGGACGTCCGCCCGCAACGTCTACCACAGTTTCTATTTCTTCCTTCACTAAATCGTATTTTTCATCTCTGAACGCAGCCACATTTATCACCATATCGATTTCAGTTGCCCCGTTTTGGATGGCCTTCTCAGTTTCAAAGGCCTTTTCTTCGATTGTGTTTTGCCCCGAGGGAAACCCCACCACCGTATCTATCGATATACCACTGCCCGATAGTCTTTCGGAGCAAAATTTCGTATAATATGGGTTTACACATACGGAACGAAACCCAAGTCTTTCAGCCTCCTTACACAACTCTTCGATAGATCCTTCAGTCGCGTAAGGAGAAAGCTCCGTATGGTCGATCATCTTCACTAGTTCTTCTTGAGAAATATCCATTTCTCTAGATTTTTCTTCGGTTTCTCTTATGGAATCAATAATATCTACCACCTCTTCGCAAAATCATCTCAAATTATTTATTTTGTACCTATCTTAAAAAGCGGGAAAGATCAGGTTTTAGTATTCATATTAATTAAGACGTTGAAGGATGTCGTATTTCCCAAACTCATCTAAAAAACGTAGTTTCTATTAATACTAATAGGGAGTCCCAAAATGTGTTCCACCTTCATATACGAAAATATCGAGTTGAAAATATTTGACGAAGTTTACAAGCCGGCGGAAGATACAGTTTTCTTGGCCGATAATCTAGAGGTGGAAGAGGGAGAAAGAGTTTTAGAGATTGGCACTGGATCCGGATTGCTTGCCATTATTTCGGCACTGAACGGAGCCGATGTCGTAGCGACAGATATTAACGCGAAAGCTTTAGCTTGCGCAAAGGAAAACGCCGAATCCGCGGGGGTGGGAGACAAAATCGAATTTAGGCTGGGTGATATATTTGAACCGGTACGAGATGAATCGTTCGAAACTATAATCTTCAATCCGCCTTATCTCCCCGTTCCAGAAGATGAGTCCTTCGGATCGATAGAGGAAAAGGCATGGAATGGGGGAACGGACGGAAGGGAGGTCCTGGATCGGTTTCTTGAACGGATCGAGGGCTATCTAGAGTCCGGAGGTCGACTTTATCTCATCCAATCCTCTCTAACAGGAATATCTAGAAGTGTCGATAAACTCAAAGATATCGGGTTCAAATACGAGAGAATGGAAAAAAAGACCTCATTCGAAAAAATTATACTTTTCATAGGAACATTATCTCAATAGTAACCCCGTATTCTAAACTAACCGATTAGTCTTTCTTTTGATTACTACGCTCCCCGCTTTCTGTACGTGCATTCATCTATCGGAATACTTTCCAACTTTCTTAACACTTACAATCCTTCAAAATTCATATAATTATTACTTGACCCATCTTATATCCCATTCAGACGGATAGATCCATTATGATCGAACTAAAAAATTAAATAACTACCTAAAAATAGATTCATTCTAAGAAAATACAAAAACGACTCTTTTTATCCATGAAACGAAGCAAGACAACTTTTGAAAAATATATGCAAAATATAACAAAAAGAATCAAAATTAGATAAATTTCAACTCTTATCGAGCCTAAGAAGATATAATCTTCTAAAAATAATTAAAAATAAAAAAAGAAAGGTTTAGGTTCCAAAAAAAACGCCGTAGATCAGGCACGGAACCTACTAGGTAGTATGGGATAGGATATCGGCTGGCCCCTGATAGTCAACCTTTTCGGCCAATTCTTCTAGACATTCCGGATTACTTGCCGTGGTCATATCACCCAATTCTTCGTCCCTGATGAGGCTCTTGAGGAATCTTCTTATTACCTTTCCGCTCTCCGTTCTCGGGACATCCGAAACTAGATAAATTGCGCCTGGCGTTGCAACGGCTCCAACTCTCTCTCTGACCTTTTCAATTATCTCTTTCTTGAGGTTATCTCTTTTCTCTTCAGTATCTATGTCCGTTGTAGGGATTGCAAACACTGCAGGGACTTCACCCTTTACGTCATGAGGTTCCCCTACGACAGCATTCTCAACCACGCTATCCAGTTCACTTATCGCATCTTCGATTTCCGCAGTTCCCAGCCTATGTCCTGAAACCTCAAGTACATCATCAATTCGACCTACAATTTCGATGAGTCTCTGTCCTCCAATTTCCATATCGATTTTCCTCCCGCCATCTCCTGTAAAGTATATCTCGTCGCCGAACTCAGACCAATACTCTTCTTCATACTTTTCCGGCGACTTATAGACACCTCTGAGCATGCCGGGAGAGAAAGGATGCTTAATCACCACTTTGCCACTCTCTTTTGGCTTAACGGGTTCACCGGTAGAATCTAGTACATCATACTGTATACTTGGCAATGGTGGTCCGGCCACTCCTGGGACGAAAGGTCCTATTCCTGGGAGAGACGAGAGAAGTATTCCTCCCGTTTCCGTTTGCCAGTAAGTGTCGACTATCGGACATCTTCCGCCTCCTATCTGCTCGAAGTACCAATTCCAAGTGTCCGGATCTATCGGTTCACCGACTGAACCCATTATCCTCAACGAACTCAGATCGTGACCTTCTATCCACTCGTTTCCCTGCTTTCTGAGAGCGCGCATCGCCGTCGGAGCGGTATAGAATATATTCACTCCATATTTCTCTATAATCTCCCACCATCTGTCTGGTTCTGGATGGTAAGGTGATCCTTCGTACCACAAGGTGGTTCCTCCGTTTAGGAGAGGGCCATACAATGTATAGCTATGACCCGTAATCCAGCCTATATCGGCCGTGGAGAAAAATACATCCTGAGGATGTAGATCAAAAACCCACTTTGTAGTAATTGCCGCTTGGGCTGCATATGCGCCACACGAGTGTTTTATCCCTTTCGGTTTTCCAGTAGTTCCTGAAGTGTATAGTAGAAAACCTGTATCTTCTGCATCTAGAGGTTCAGGTTCACAATGAGCACTTTTATCCTCTACTAAATCGCTGAAAAAGTGGTCCCTTCCGTTCTCCATCGAGGGATCCGTTTCAGCGCGATTGACGACGATACAATTTTCAACGTCTATCTCTTCAAGGACTCTATCGATCTTTTCTTTGAGTTTTATAGTCTTACCGCCTCTAAAGAACCCGTCAGCAGTAATTAACGTTTCAGACCCAGCATCAACCATTCTGTCCTTCACGGCATCAGGACTGAATGCAGTATATACAATTGAATGCCAAGCACCTATTCTTTGACAGGCTAGAGCCGAAATCGCCGTCTCTGGGATCATAGGCATCCAGAATGTAACAGCGTCGCCTTTTCCGATCCCTAGTTCCTTGAAAGCATTTGCAAGTCGGTTAACTTCTCTATACAGGTCCTGGTAAGTCAATATCCTCTGTTCTTCCTCGGTAGGTTCAGGTTCCCATATAATCGCCGCTTGATTTCTCCGATCTTCCAGATGTCGATCGAGACAGTTATAAGCTAAATTTGTCTTACTGCCGATAAACCAATTGAAGTAGGGTGGATCCCACTCCTCAACTTCGTCCCAATCTTCGAACCAGTCCAATGCTTCTCTGGCCCTTTCAGCCCAGAATTCTTTCGGATTTTTTCGTGCTTCATCGTAGATCTTCGGGTCGCTTATCCACGCCTTCTTCTTCAACTCATCAGATGGCCAGTAAACGTTTTCTTTTTCCGGGTCTTCTTTAACCCATTTTTTTCCAGCTTCATTCAATTTGCTTCCGATGTTTCCTGAAATATTTATCACCGATTAATTGTTTTACTATCATCAATAAAAAATTGGCGCCTGTTGAAAAACGAGGAAGTGTTAAAGTGAGAAAAGCGGGACTCACTCCCCATATTCTATTTCCACTATAATCCATATATGTATAATTTTAGCCTGTAATATTCAAATGGAATTTAATTCATGTTATAATTTCTAAAAAAAATTCTAAAAAAGAATAATTTAACTTTTCTTGCAATATTTGATAATTTTCAACCCTCTATTTCTTGATTTCTATGACTCCAAGTTCTTAGTTATCCGGATCAAGTTTAATCTCAACCGATAAGTTTCTGAAATCGTAGCAGCAAAAAATTACTATCGGTCCAATTTACTAATTTTGAAGACTTCAGCTTAAACTTGAAATTCTGAGCGGTGCTCTTAAACCTTAGTCTCCGAAGAAGCTGGAACTACCGACGAATAGAAATTCGCCCTAGAACCCAAATAGAGAGGTTATTACCGCCTTCTCGGTGTGCAACCTGTTCCGAGCTTGTCGAAATACCACCGATTTCGGCCCATCTATTACCTCTGCAGTTACCTCTTCACCTCTATGAGCTGGCAAACAATGCATGAAAATTGCGTCTTCCTTCGCTAGATCCATGAGTCGAGATGTGACTCTATAATCCTCGAAATCTATTAATCTCTGTTCCCTTTCTTCCTCTTCACCCATCGAAGCTAATACATCTGTGTAAACTGCATCCGCACCATCGACGGCCTTATCCGGATCATTTTCAATTTTCACTTCCGCTCCCGTTTCCTTTCCTTGAGCTTTAGCGTCTTCAAGTATCCCTTCTTCAGGTTCATATCCCGGAGGAGTCGCCACATTGATATCCATACCCACCTTGGAGGAACCCAAAAGGAGGGAGTGGCATACATTATTCCCGTCGCCGACGTAGGCTATCTTTTTGTCCGAAAGACTCCCTTTTTCCTCCCAAATCGTAAAGAGATCGGCAATCGCTTGACACGGATGAAGCAAGTCAGTAAGACCGTTAATTACTGGAACGTCGGAGTTCTTCGCAAGTTCAAGCAAATTTTCGTGTTCAAATATTCGTGCCATTATTATATCCACGTAACCCGATAGAGTCTTGGCGGTATCAGAGATAGTCTCCCCCCTCCCAAGTTGGAGAGTGTCCCAGCCCAGGTAGATAGCGTGTCCGCCGAGATGTGTCATCGCCGTTTCAAAGCTCACTCTAGTTCGGGTTGATGGCTTGGCGAAAATCATTCCCAGCGTCCTGCCATAAAGATATTCATGGGGTTCCCATTCAGCCAATTTATCTTTAAGATTTTTCGACTTTTCGAGGACCCTCATTAGCTCATCTTTGCTAAGATCCTGAACGGACGTAAAGTGTCTGACTTCTTCCATCATTTCACCTCGCTTAAAATTTTATCTAATTCTTCTATTAGTTTATCTATATGTCTCCTCTCAACAGTTAGCGGAGGCAAGAACCTTAACATCTTATCTGCAGTCCTGTTAATTAAAAATCCCCCTTTAAGAGCTTTTGAAGATACGGTTTTAGCGTTTTCTTCACTATCTATCTCTATGGCGAGCATAAGACCCATCCCCCGTACTTGATCAACTATATTAGGATAATCATCGGCAAGCCTCCCGAGTTCATTTTTAAAGTATTCCCCAACCTTCTGAACATGTTCAGGAATGTTTTCTCTCTGCATTATCTCGATAACTTTTTTCGAAACTTTACAAGCCAGCGGGTTCCCCCCAAAAGTAGAAGCGTGATCGCCCGGCTCAAAGGAATCCATCACTTCCGCCTTAGCACCCATACTACCTATCGGAAAACCGTTTCCAAGAGTTTTCGCCATCGTGATTATATCCGGTTCTACATTAAAATGCTCCGAAGCAAACCATTTCCCCGTTCGACACAACCCAGTTTGAATTTCATCAATTATTAGAAGGACATCTTCCTCACTACAGATCTCTTCAACCCTCTTCATGTATTCCTTGGAGAGAACATTCACGCCGGCTTCCCCTTGAATCGGCTCTACTACAACGGCCGACGTGTTATCGTCGATATTCTGCTCAAGTTCTTCCGGATCCTCGTTTGAGACAAACTTAGAGTTAGAAAAGGGAAGTCCTCTAAAGGGTCTTTTATATGCATCTTTCCATGTAATCCCCAACGAACCAGAAGTCCTTCCATGAAAGGACTCCTTAAGTGCTATAATTCTATCCTTACCCGTATATTTGACTGCCAATTTCAAGGCCGCTTCAATTGCTTCCGTGCCTGAATTGCAGAAGAAAAATTTTTGAATTCTTTCAGGAGTTACTTCCGCCAGTTTACTTCCTAGCTCTATCTGCTCCCTTATATGGTAGAGATTTGAAACGTGTACGAGCCTCTCAGACTGTCTTCTTAGAGTCTCCGAAACCTCCCGATTCGCATGACCCAGTCCAGTAACCGCAATCCCTGACAGAAAATCCAAATACTCCCTTCCCGACTCGTCTTCTACCTTGATCCCGTTTCCCCTAACTAGAGTAATCGACT
>Ga0207421_10004773_pt1 | contig 15459 bp, 15 predicted proteins | sample SodLakKL_010_SED_4_FD_187542 | JGI IMG/M metagenome (GOLD analysis project Ga0207421, IMG submission 187542) | Alkaline sediment microbial communities from Lake Tanatar, Kulunda Steppe, Russia - 8KL_010_SED (SPAdes) (version 2) | ecosystem: Environmental > Aquatic > Non-marine Saline and...
GGTGCCGACGCGCAGAATCGAACTGCGGACCTGCCGATTACGAATCGGCTGCTCTACCAGCTGAGCTACGTCGGCGTGGGGCGCATGATAGCCGAGCGGGGCGCCCGGCAACAACGTCAGTGGCTATTGCGCCTTGCGGGGAGCGACGCGGATCACCACATCCACGCCGAGTATTTCCATCGCCGGTGACAGGCCGGGCAGGTCGGTGATCTCCACTTGGGCGGGAGCCACGTCCTCGAGCTTTCCTGAGTCGGTGTGGAACAGGTGGTGATGCGGATTCGGGTTCGAATCGTAGAACCGCTTCGCGGAATCGATGATGACCTCGCGCACCAGCCCGGTTTCGGCAAAGAGCTTCAGGGTGTTGTACACCGTGGCCTTGGAGACTTGGCTGGCCTGCATGCTGAGCCTGGCCAGGATCTGCTCGGCACTGAGGTGCTGGTGGCGGGCGAAGAGCAGCCGCGCGATCTCTAGGCGCTGCTCCGTCGGCGCGATGCCATGACGGTCGAGCAGATCCTGCGCCTGTTCCCGCGTCAGCCGGTCCCGCTTTTCTAGTATGGCGCTCATGAAACAGGAGTATAACAGGGGTTTAGACAAAGTCTAGTTCGTATTTCTGCGCGTGCGCCAGCGCCCTTGGGCGGCCGATCGCGGGGCCCGGCTGCCAGTGGTAGAATCCCAGGGTGGCCGGCGCAGGGGGAAAGATGGAGCGGGTGATGGGAATCGAACCCACATTAAGAGCTTGGGAAGCTCCCGTTCTACCATTGAACTACACCCGCGCTGGGTGCAGATTGTATGCGCTCGGTGCCCTGCACTCAATGCGCGATCCCGGTGACCCATGCAGATACAGTTGAATGGCGAACCCTATGCCCTGGAGGCGCCCGACGGAGACGGCGAAGTCACGCTCGGACATCTGGTATCGGCGCTGGATCTGGGCGGGCGGCGGTTGGCCATCGAGGTCAACGAGGAGCTGGTGCCGCGCAGCGAGCATGCCAGCTTCCGATTGTCGCCCGGGGATCGCGTCGAGATCGTGCAGGCCATCGGGGGCGGCTGAACCCACTCCATCACGGCAAGGATCCGCATGAGCCCTGTTGATGTCACCGATGCAGCCGATACCTTCCGGATCGGCGAGCGTTCGTTTTCTTCCCGTCTGCTGGTCGGCACCGGCAAGTACAGGGATCTGGAAGAGACCCGGATGGCCATCGAGGCCAGTGGCGCCGAGATCGTCACCGTCGCGATCCGGCGGACCAACATCGGCCAGAACCCGGGCGAGCCCAATCTGCTGGACGTGATTCCGCCCGACCGGTACACGCTGTTGCCCAATACCGCGGGCTGCTACACCGCCGAGGAAGCCATCCGCACCTGTCGCCTCGCGCGCGAACTGCTCGATGGCCACAACCTGGTCAAGCTCGAGGTCCTGGGCGACCCGAAGACCCTGTACCCCGACGTATTCCAGACCGTGAAGGCGGCCGAGACCCTGGTGGCCGAAGGCTTCGAGGTGATGGTCTACACGACCGACGATCCGTTGCTGGCCCGTCGCCTGGAGGAGATCGGCTGCAGGGCGGTGATGCCGCTGGCGGCGCCGATCGGCTCCGGTCTGGGGATCCAGAACCGCTACAACATCCGCGAGATCGTCGAGAATGCGCGGGTGCCCGTTCTGGTCGACGCAGGTGTCGGGACCGCCTCGGACGCCGCGATTGCGATGGAGCTTGGCTGCGACGGCGTGCTGATGAACACCGCGATCGCTGCCGCGCGCGATCCGGTGCTGATGGCCAGCGCGATGCGCCACGCGATCATCGCCGGCCGCGAGGCCTTTCGGGCGGGACGCATGGCGCCGAAGCGCCATGCCAGCGCGTCTTCACCCGAAACCGGCTATTTTTTCACCTGAAGCGATGACCGGTCCCGTGTCGGAGCATCCCGCGGCGCAGAGCCGGCGGGTCCGCAGTTTCGTGCGCCGCGAGGGTCGCCTGACGACGGGCCAGCGGCACGCGCTGGAGAGCCTCTGGCCGCGTTACGGAATCGCGCCCGGCGGTGGCCTGATCGATGCCGCAGCGCTCTTCGGACGAGTCGCGCCGATCACCCTCGAGATCGGCTTCGGCAACGGCGAGAGCCTGGCTGCGCAGGCGGAGCAACAGCCGGAACGTGATTTCATCGGCATCGAGGTCCACCGGCCGGGTGTCGGGCATCTGCTGGTGGAGATCCAGCAGCGGGGCCTGAACAACGTCCGCATCTTCAACGAGGATGCGGTCGAGGTGCTGGAGCGGCGCATCCCACCCGCGAGCCTGGATGCGGTGCAGATCTTCTTTCCCGATCCCTGGCACAAGAAAAGGCATCACAAGCGCCGCCTGATCCAACCAGCCTTCGTGCGGATGATTGCATCGCGGCTGCGCCCAGATGGGTTGCTGCATCTGACGACCGACTGGGACGACTATGCCGCGCACATGGAATCGGTGCTGGCGGAGGCGGGCGAACTGTTCTCGCCCGAAGGTCGGCAACCGCTCGAGCAACGGCCTTCGCACCGCCCCGCGACCCGGTTCGAGCGCCGGGGCGAGCACCTCGGGCACCGGGTCAGCGACTTCCTATACCGGCGCCGGGGTGGCGAGTGAAGGCCTTCGGCCGGCTCCGCCCTACGAAGCGCTGCAGGGTTTGGGGCGAAAAAGTGCAGCGCCATCGGCCCAACGGACCTCGGGTTACATCGAGGCCTTGACCACCAGAACGGGGCAGGTGGCCTTGCCGATCACCCGCTCAGAGACACTGCCCATCAGCAGGCGACCCAGCCCGGTACGCCCGTGACTGCCGACGACGATCATGTCCGCACCCTTGCGTTTCGCGGTCTCGATGATCACCTCGTCCGGGCGTCGGCCCTCCTCCAGCAATGCGTCGAGCTCGACCTGTTCCTTGGTTGCGGCCTTCTTTACGCGATCGACCACCGCCTGTGAGTCGGCTTTTGTCTCCGCTCCGCTGTCCGGCGCCACCACTGTGATGACGGTCAGTGGCAGGGAGCATTTCCCAACCAGGCGCACCGCGGAGTATGCAGCGGCATCGCCCAGGCGTGAGCCGTCCGTCGCAACCAGGAGGCCCTTCTCCGGCATCCTGGTACCGCGCGGGACGACCAGCACGCTGCAGGTTGCCAGTCCGATCACCTTGGCGGTGGAGTCCCCGACCATCAGTCGCGCAAGGTCGCTGCGGGTGCGCCTTCCGATGACGATGACATCGGCGTGCTTGTCGTTGGCGACGCGGACGATCTCATGATACGGATCGGAGCCCTGGCGCAGCACGGTCTCGGTGTGCACGCCCTCGGCTTTCGCCTTTTCGGCCAGGCCGTCGATGTGCTTCTGGGCCTCCTTCTCGGCCTGCTGCACACGGTCGGGTACGAGGGCCTCGTACTCGGGGTTGGTCAGGACGACCCGGGTCACCAGCAGGCGCGCATTGCAGCGTCTGGCCATTTCCAGCGCCGCGACTTCGGCGGCCACACTGTACTCGGAACCGTCGGTGGCCAGCACAATGGTCTGAAAACGCCCCACAGGGGATAGCTGCTCCGTCATCACGCGACTCCTCTTTCCCTCAGAGTGATGAGAATACCTGAGGCTGCGGGAATCGGCATCCGATTTGCGTGCAAGTCCGCCGGCGGGATTCGGCGGCGCAGTGCGATCGAGGCCCGCTTTTGCTTCGCTGCCCCGGTGGTGAAATAATTCCCCGTTTACGTGGCGGGTTGCATCGGTCGGGCCTGCCGCCGCCCCCGGTTTCCGGGATTGCTCGCCGCCCCTTGGGAAGCTCATGGAGAATCTGACCCTTACCACGGACATGATCGTGGTGCTCGCCCTGCTCGCGTTCACCATTTTCCTGTTCGTTTCGGAAGTGGTCCGCGTCGATGTCGCCGCGGTCTCCGTGATGGTGCTGCTGGGGTTGCTGAGTCTGGTCCCCGGGCTCGGCGGCATCACCGACACGGACAAGCTGTTCGCGGGGTTCGCCTCCAACGCGGTGATCTCCATCATCGCGGTAATGATCATCGGCGCAGGTCTCGATCGCACCGGGGTGATGCACCGGGTTGCGGCCTTCATCATGCGGGTCGGCGGCACCACCGAAAAGCGGATCATCCCCACGGTGTCCGGCACGGTCGGCATCATCTCCAGCTTCATGCAGAACGTCGGCGCCGCCGCGCTATTCATGCCGGTGATGAGCCGGATCTCCAACCGCCTCAATATCCCGTTGTCGCGCCTGCTGATGCCGATGGGCTTTGCCGCGATCGTCGGCGGTACCATCACCATGGTCGGTTCCAGCCCGCTGATCCTGCTGAATGACCTGCTGCCCGCGGGCATGGAGCCGTTCAGCCTGTTCGACGTAACGCCGATCGGGCTGGCACTGCTGGCCAGCGCCATCGTCTATTTCGTGGTCCTGGGGCCGTATGTGCTCCCGTCTGGCGTCACGACAGGCGGCAGCGGTGAGAGCACGGCGGATTACTTCCGGCGCGTGTATGGCCTGCACTACGAGACCCGAGAGGTCCGTGTCGGCAACGACAGCGGCGTGGTCGGACTGACCGTGGCCGAGGTGGAGATCAAGTACGGGATCGTGATCATCGGCAGTTCGATCAACAACGATCTGCGCATCGGCCCCTGGAGCGGTTACGAGATCGAGGCCGGCTGCTACCTGGCCGTGCTCGGCTCCCCCGAGGCCCTCGCCACCTTCGTGGAGTCCTCCGGTGCCCGCCCCAGGCGCGATCTCAAGGTTTTTCAGAACGCGATGGCGCCGGCCAAGTCCGGCATCGCGGAATTGGTCATCGCGCCGGGTTCGCGGTTGATCGGAAAAACTGTCACCGAGGTCGCGATGCGGCGCACCTACGGCCTGTCGGTGCTGCGCCTGCAGCGCGGCGAGGAACCGATCCGCGAAGGGTTGCGCGATGTGCCGCTGCAGTCCACCGATACCCTGGTTGTGCACTGTGACTGGGACTCACTGGCGCGGCTGGAGGGAGATCGCGACTTCGTGATCGTCACCAGCGACTACCCGCGGGAACAACTGCGGCCGAGCAAGGTTCCGCACGCGCTGTTCTTCCTCGCCGTCGCCTTGGGCATGATCCTGTTCACGGAGCTGCCACTGTCGGTGTCGCTGTTGACCGGTGCCCTGGGGATGATCCTGACCGGCGTGATCGAGATCGACGATGCCTATCGCGCGGTCAGCTGGAAGACCGTCTTCCTGCTCGCAAGCCTGATCCCATTGGGCGCCGCGGTGGAGAATACTGGAACGGCCGCCTGGATCGCGCAGAACACACTGGACATCCTGGGGCAGGTTCCGCCGTGGGTGCTGCAGGCCACGATCTTCGCACTGGCCACCTTCTTTACCCTGGTGATGTCCAACGTCGGCGCGACGGTGCTGTTGGTACCCCTGTCCATCAATTTCGCAATGGCGGCGCAACTAGCCGGGATGGATGCCGATCCCCGGGTATTCGCACTGACGGTTGCCATTGCCACCTCGAATTCCTTCCTGATCCCGACGCACCAGGTGAATGCGCTGATCATGGGTCCGGGCGGATACCGCGTGAAGGACTATCTGAAGGCGGGCAGTATCATGACCATCCTGTTCATGGTCGTTGCCCTGATCATGCTCAACATCATTTTCTAGGTATGCTTAGCCGCATCCCATCTTTTTCGAGGAGAAATCCCCATGTCTCAGAAACATCCCGTCATTGCTGTCACCGGATCCTCGGGCGCCGGCACATCCACGGTAAAACGCTCCTTTGAGTACATCTTCGAGCGGGCGCACATCAAGCCGGTCGTGATCGAGGGCGACAGCTTCCACCGCTATGACCGCAAGGCGATGAAGGCGGCGATGCAGGCGGCCGAGGCGGAGGGCAACTTCTCCTTCTCCCACTTCGGCCCCGAGGCCAATCTCTTCGATCGCATCGAGGAGCTGTTCCAGACGTATGGGGAGACGGGGCAGGGCCAGAAGCGGTACTACCTGCATTCGGACGAGGAGGCGGAGTTCCACAACCAGCGCATGGGTACGAGTCTGGGTCCGGGTGAATTCACTCCCTGGGAGGATATCGAGCCCGATACCGACCTGATGTTCTACGAGGGTCTGCACGGGCTGGCAGCACATGGCGACGTCGACGTCTCGCGCCATGTCGACCTGGGCATCGGCGTCGTGCCGATCGTGAACCTGGAGTGGATTCAGAAGATCTTCCGCGACAACGAGGAGCGCGGATACACGGCGGAGGCCATCGTCGACACCATCCTCCGGCGCATGCCCGATTACGTCAAATACATCACGCCGCAGTTCTCCCGCACCCACATCAACTTCCAGCGGGTGCCGACGGTGGATACCTCCAACCCCTTCATCGCGCGTGACATTCCCACGGCAGACGAGAGCCTGGTAGTGATCCGGTTCAGCGACCCGAAGCGCTTCGGCGTGGATTTTCCCTATCTGCTCAACATGCTGCACGACTCGTTCATGTCGCGACCGAACACCCTGGTCGTTCCCGGCGGCAAGATGGGGCTGGCAATGGAGATCATCCTTGCACCCATCATCCACGACATCTTGGAACGTCGCGGCTAGGTGGTTTGATCGGTCGCCTCCGAATGGCCCGCCAGGACTCCAAGCCCCGCGAGAGCGGGGCTTTTTTTCGCCCCTTGCCGGCTGGGCTACGATGCACAACGAGACAAACTGGGAGGATGGACCGTGTTCGGTTTCTTGGCCCACCGGCCAGCGCGGCAGCTGGACCGCTTTCGAGAGCGTTTCACCGAACGCAGCCTGATCGTGCACAGCGGTTTTTCCGGAAACTGGCTCGAGGAGCTTTTGAAACAGCCGGGCGGTGGGGGGCATTTCCGGCTCGACTCCCGTACCCTTCCCGCGAAACGGCCGAGTCCGGTCGAATGGCTCGTTCAGACACACGTGCTGCCGTTGGATTTGCCGCAGCCGCTCTTTCTGAAAGTCCGTGAGGCCGACGTGCTGGTCCGCCACCTCGACCGGGGCGGCAGGGCGGTGCACCCGTCGGAGATCGCGTGGTTCCTCGAGGAACTGGAGGTGCGGCACCACGCCCGGCTCAGGTTCGACCGCGAACCCGGCCGTATCGAGGTCTCCAGGGGCATTGCCGTGAACGACAACGAGGCAAAGAACATGTTGGAGCACCTGACCGGATGACGACCTCAACCGCATTCCGCTATGCCGTGGCCAAGGGCAGTGAGCCCGGCAGACTCGTAGATACGCTGGCCGATGCCCTGGCGCTGGACGCCGGTTCGGTGGTTCCGGCGTCGACGTTCGGTCTCCTGTACCTGTCGGACTCGATGGCCCGGCACGGCAGAGAACTCCTGCGGGGGCTGGAGGCCGCGACCGGGATCGGCCATTGGAGCGGTTGCGCCGGGATGGCCTTGATCGGCGGCCGCGAGGAATTCTACGAGACGCCGGCAGCGGTGGCCCTGGTGGGCACCATGGACCCGGAAGCTTTTCGCTTGATCAAGGGCCCGGTCGATTCCCTTGAGGGGCTGCTCGAACAGTTGCAGGGATTTTTGTCGCCCGAGCAGCCGGGGCGACTGATCCTGCACGCGGATCCCGGTTTCGCCGGCCTCGAGGAACTGCTGACCCGGATCGACCAGGAGACTGCCTGGTTCACCACCGGCGGCGTCAGCTCCGGGCAGGGGGAGGTGGTGCAATTCGCGGGATCCGTCGTCGCGGGCGGAGTGTCCGGGCTGGCGCTGCGCGAGACCGTGCCGCTGGCCGCGCGGCACACGCAGGGCTGCTCACCATTGCCGGGCCAGTATCGGCTGACCGAAACCTGGCGCAACATCATCGTCAAGCTCGACGATCGTCCGGCCCTGCCGGTGTTCCGGGATGTCATCGGCGAGGTGCTGGCGCGCGACCTCCGCCGCGCCCTCGGCTACATTCACGTCGGTCTCCCGATCAGTGGTTCGGATACCGGAGACTACCGGGTGCGCAATATCATCGGTCTCGATCTGGACCGCGACCTGCTCGCCGTTGGCGAGATGCTGAACCAGGGGGAACACGTCCTGTTCGTGCGTCGTGACGGCCAGGCCGCGCGGGAGGATCTGGAGCGCATGCTGGGCGAGATCCGCGCGCAGTGTCCCGGCGGCATCCGTGGCGGGCTCTATGTCAGCTGTCTCGGTCGCGGCCGGCACCAGTTTGGCGAAGAGGGCACGGAGCTCGCGATCGTGCAGGACGCCCTGGGCGACGTACCGCTGGTCGGCTTCTTCGCGAACGGCGAGATCTTCGCCAACCGGCTCTACGGCTACACCGGTGTCCTGACCCTCTTCACCTGACCGCCCACCACGGGGAGTCCACCAACGATGAAGTACCGTCCGCTCGGCCGCACCGGCATCGACGTCAGCCTGATCGGGCTCGGCACCATGACCTGGGGCGAGCAGAATACTGAGGCCGAGGCCTTCGAGCAGCTCGATTACGCGCTGGCGCAGGGCGTGAACCTGATCGATGCGGCGGAGATCTACCCGGTGCCGCCCCGGGCGGAGACCCAGGGTCTTACGGAAACCTACATCGGACGCTGGCTGCAGGCCCGGGATTGCAGGGACCAGGTGGTGCTTGCGACCAAGGTGGCCGGTCCGGCGGAGTCCATGCCCTGGCTGCGAGGCGGGCCGCAACTGGTCCGGGACCAGATGGAAGCTGCCCTGCAGGCCAGTCTGGAGCGGCTGAAGACCGAGTACGTCGATCTCTATCAAGTTCACTGGCCTGCGCGGACGACGAATTTCTTCGGCAAGCTGGGGTACGAACACGAACCGGACGAGGTCGCCACGGAGATTGCCGAGACCGCCGCGGTGCTGGAGGATTTCGTGCGCGATGGCAGGGTCCGGGCGATCGGGATCTCCAACGAGACGCCCTGGGGTCTGATGCAATGGCTGGGTGCGGCAGAGGAGGGGATCGCGCCGCGACTGGTCAGCATCCAGAATCCCTACAACCTGCTGAATCGGAGCTTCGAATCCGGGCTGGCCGAGATGGCCATCCGCGAGGACGTGGGGCTTCTTGCCTATTCGCCGCTGGCTTTCGGCATGCTGAGCGGGAAATACCTGGGTGGCGTACGGCCGGAGGGTGCGCGGCTGTCCCTGTTCGAGCGCTTTTCGCGCTACAGCAACCCACAGGGCATCGCGGCAACCGAGGCCTACGCGGCTCTGGCCCGGGATCATGGGCTCACGCCGGCCCAGATGGCCCTGGCCTTCATCAACCGCCAGCCTTTCGTGACCAGCAATCTGGTCGGGGCCACCCGCCTGGACCAGTTGAGCGAGAACATCGGCAGCATCGAGATCGACCTGACGGATTCGATCTGCGAGGCCATCGAGGCCATCCACGCCCGATACACCTACCCCTGCCCCTGACCGCCACTGCAGTGGGGCGGGTCAGTCCTGTCGGGGCGGGTCCAGGTCCTCGAAGACATCGCCGGGGTCCATGGTGATGCCGACGCTCTCCAGTCGTAGCGGCGCGCCGTCCTCCTGCGTTTCCAGGAGCAGCCAGTGCGCCCCCTCCCGCCGGTACAGTTCCAGCCGCCGGGCCTCGATGTCAACGAGCAGGTATTCGCGCAGGCTCTCCAGCCGGCGGTAGGCGGCGAACTTCTGGCCGCGGTCGAAGGCGGCGGTCGAATCGGACAGCACCTCGATCACCAGACAGGGATGTGAGATTGCGGTCTCCGCGCTGCGGTCGCGCGGGTCGCAGGTCACCATCACGTCCGGGTAGAAAAAGGCGTTGGCTGCATCGACGCGCAGCTTCATGTCGGCCACGAAGACCTGGCAGGGCGAGCCCTTCAGGCGCTGGCGCAGCGTGGCATGGATGGCGCCTGCGACGAGCGCATGTTCCCTGCGCACGCCGACCATCGCGAAGATCTCTCCCGCGAGATACTCGTGCTTTTCCGGCTGTTCGGCCTCCCAGCGCAGGTACTGGTCGCGGTCCATCATCGTGCGCGGCAATGCCTCTCCCATCGGTCACCTCCCTGTGCCTAGTTGAGCCTGCTGCAAGTATTGGCCCGAGCCTCCTGTGGTTCAAGCAGGACTGTGGGTTGCCCGCTCACTGTCATGGCCTCGGAGCGCGGTATCCCAAGGGCTGAAAGCGCAAGCCTCTACGGAGTGCGGAGTTGCTAGAATACCGGGATGCAATCCCCGCCACCGGCAACCTCACTGGTCGACACCCACGCGCATCTCGATGTCGAGGCGTTCGCGCCGGACCGCGATGGGGTGCTGGGCCGTGCCCGCTCGGCCGGTGTCGTCGCGCAGGTGGTGCCGGCGATCACACGAAGTCACTGGGAAGGTCTGGCCGAGTTGACAGCAAGGCACGAGGACCTGTTTCCTGCCTACGGTCTGCACCCGGTCTTCCTGGAAACCCACGGCGACGCCGACATCGGCGCGTTGGACGCGTGGCTGTCGGACCATCCGGCGGTGGCAGTGGGCGAGATCGGCCTCGACGGCTACGTCGAGGCCATCGCCAGCGGTGCGGCTTGGGACCGGCAGTGGCGGCTGTTCACCGCGCAACTGGATCTTGCACTGAATCATGGGCTACCCGTGATCATCCATGCGCGGCGCGCGCTCGATCACGTGCTCAAGGCGCTGCGCCAGCGGCCGGGGTCGACCGGGATCATCCACAGCTTCTCCGGCAGCCGCCAGCAGGCGGACCAGGCGCTGGAACAGGGTTTCTGTCTCGGCTTCGGAGGTCCCGTGACCTATCCGCGGGCCAACCGCCTGCGCCGATTGGTTGCCGACCTGCCCGATGCGGCGCTGGTGCTGGAAACCGATGCGCCCGATCAGCCGTCGGTAAGCCATCGTGGGGAGCGCAACGAGCCCTCCTTCCTGCCGGAGATCGCCGCCTGTGTGGCCGAACTGCGCGGTGTGTCCGTCGCGGAGCTGGCCCAGCAGACCACAGCCAGCGCGAGGCAGATCCTTCGTCTGTCCGCCACTGCGCCATGATGAAGCCTCGCCCCTGCAGCCTGCGGCCTGGTATTCCCCCGGAATGAGCCTTGCGACCGATCCCTTTTCCGAGCGCACGGGGCTCTTGTTGGGTGCCGAGGCGCTGGCGACCCTGCGCAGCCGGCACGTGGTGATTGCGGGAGTGGGTGGCGTGGGCAGTTATGCGGCGGAGGCGATCGCCCGGGCCGGCGTCGGACGCATCACCCTGCTCGACCATGACCAGGTCGCACCCTCCAACCTGAATCGGCAGTTGGTGGCGCTGCGCTCGACGGTGGGCCGGCCGAAGGCAGAGGTGATGGCTCAGCGCATCGCCGACATCGACCCGGCGATCCAACTGCATCCCCTTGCGGAGTTCCTGCGCCCCGAGAACGTTGCGGCACTGGTGCCGGCCGACGCGGACTACGTGCTCGACTGCATCGACTCCATCGCGTGCAAGGCGGCACTCGTGGCGGGTTGCCAGGGGCGGAATCAGCCGGTGATCTCCAGCATGGGGGCGGGTGGGCGCATCGACCCGACACTGGTGCGGGTCGGACTGCTGGCCGAGACCCAGCTCTGCCCGCTGGCGCGGGCGATGCGCAAGCGGCTGCGCCGCCTGGGCGCGAGCCTGGATTATCCCGTGGTGTACTCGCTGGAGGAGCCGCGCAAGGGTACCGAGCATCGCCCGATCGACGGTCCGGTGCCGGGTCGAGCCCGGTCCATCAACGGGACCATCTCCTACCTCCCGGCGCTGTTCGGCCTGACTGCCGCCGGTTGGGCGATCCGGGAACTGATCGAGAAGTAGGTTTCCCTAGTGGGCGAGCCGCCGCTTGGCGCGTTGCTGCGGATTCCGGTGCCCTGAAAGCGGGAGTAAGCGTCCGCGCTCCGTAGGCAAGTCACTGGGAGTCGGTGGTGATTCGACTCGCCTAAGGGTTTTCCGGCTCACCGTCCAGGGGAACGGGGCGCCCCTCGAGTCGCGCCACCTCGGTCTCGATCCATTGTTCGACATCGGCCAGGATCGCCTCCGGCTTGCGGCCCTTGGTCGCGATGGGGGGGCCGACGACCACGTCGATGACGCCGGGCTTTTTGGCCAGGCTATGGCGCGGCCAGAACGTGCCGCTGTTGTGGGCGATCGGGATCACCGGGTGACCGCTGCGTGCGGCGAGCACCGCGCCGCCGATACGATATTTGCCACGCTCTCCCGGAGCGACGCGGGTCCCCTCCGGAAACAGCACCACCCAAAGGCCACGGCCGAGCCTGTCGATGCCTGCCTCGACCAGGTGCTCCAGTGCACGCCGCCCGGCCTTGCGGTCGACCGGCACCGGGTCGACCATGCCGATGGCCCAGCCGAAGAAGGGGATGCGCATCAGTTCGCGTTTCAGCACCCAGACCTGTGGCGGCAGGATCTGCTGCAGCGCGATGGTCTCCCAGGCCGACTGGTGCTTGGCCATCACGATCGCCGCCTCGCTCTGTTCCAGGTGCTCGCGCCCGTGCACGCGGTGGCGCAGGCCGCAGGTGACGCCCAGCCACCAGAGGCTGAAGCGCGTCCACTGCGACAGGACCCGGTAGCGCCGGTGGAAACCGAACGGCAGCACCAGCGGCGCGACCAAGAGGCCGAAGACGATCACGGAGCCGGCAAAGCCCAGCCAGAACAGCAGCGCTCGCAATCGCAGCAACATCGCGGCGCCCTAGCCCGTCGCCAGGCGCGAGATGTCGGCGACCGAGTCGAAGCGGCGTGCGAGCCGCGCCAGCAGCGCGAGACGGTTCGCGCGCAGCGCAGGATCCTCGACCATCACCATCACGTCGTCGAAGAAGGCGTCGACCGGCGCACGCAGGCCCGCGAGGTCCTCCATCGCGGCCACGTAATCGCCGCGCTCCACCGCTGCTGCGACCTGGGGCTCGATCCCGCGCAGCGCCTCCAGCAGCAACTGCTCGGCGGGCGATTGCAGCAGCGTTTCATCGACTTCGCCATGCCGTTCCTGCTCGGCCTTGCGCAGCAGGTTCTGGATGCGCTTGTTCGCGCCCGCCAGCGCCTCCGCCTCCGGGCGCTCCCGGAACTGCTTCACCGCTCGGGCCCGGCGCACGAAGTCCAACGGCGCGTCCGGATCCACCGCGGCCACGGCCTCGAAGACCTCGGGCGCCATGCCCTGGTCGAGCAGATAGCCGCGCAGACGTTCCAGGATGTAGGCGCGCACCCGAGGGACGGCCTCGGGGGCGGCTGGAACCCACTCGGCGACGGCCGTCGCCGCGGTGTTCAGCAGCGGCGTCAGTGCCAGCGGCAACTCGCGCTCGATCACGATGCGCAGCAGCCCGAGGGCCGCACGGCGCAGTGCGAAGGGGTCCTTGGCCCCGGAAGGATCCTTCCCGATCGCGAAGATGCCCACCAGGGTGTCGAGCCGGTCGGCCAGCGCCAGGGCCTGCGCCAGCGGACCCTCGGGCAGGGCCGCTCCGGCGTGGCGCGGCCAATAGTGCTGCTCCAGCGCCTCCGCCAGCGGTTCCGGCTCGCCATCGTGCAGCGCGTAGTAGCGGCCCATCGTGCCCTGCAGCTCCGGGAACTCGAAGACCATCCGGGAACCCAGGTCGCACTTCGCCAGCAGGGCCGCACGACGGGCGAGTTCCGGGTCCAGTCCCAACGGGCCGGCGAGTTCGTCCATCAGGCGGGTGAGCCGCCAGGATTTGTCGGCGAGGGTACCCAGCCGGCGCTCGAACACCACCGTTGCCAACCACGGTTCGCGGCTGGCGAGGGTCTCCCGGCGGTCCTGCTCCCAAAAGAATTCGGCATCGGCGAAGCGTGGCCGCAATACGCGTTCGTTGCCGCCGCGAACGGCTTCGGGATAGCGCGAGTGGATGTTGCTGATCACGATGAAGCGGGGGAGCATGCGGCCGGAGTCGTCCACCAGCGGGAAGTACTTCTGGTTGTCCTGCATGGTCGAGATCAGTGCCTCCTGCGGGACGTCGAGGAAGCGGGCGTCGAAGCTGCCGGTCAGGGCCACCGGCCACTCGACCAGGGCCGTGACCTCGTCCAACAGCCCGGCGTCGATCAGCGCGCGGCCGCCTGCTGCCTCCGCCTCGCCCTCGATCTGGCCACGGATGGACTCGCGGCGGTCTTCGAACGACGGCTGTACCACCCCGTCACGCAGCAGGACGTCCGCATAATCGCGCGCATGTGCCAGCTCGAGCTCCTTTGGACAGTGAAAGCGGTGGCCGCGGGTCACGCGACGGCTGCGCAGACCCAGGAGCTCCATCTCGATCAGGCGCTCCCCGTGCAGCACCACCAGCCAGTGCACCGGGCGCACGAACTCGACTTCGCCGGCTCCCCAGCGCATGCGCTTGGGCGTGGGCAGTGCCGCAAGGCTGGCCGCGAAGATCTCCGGCAGCAGCTGTTCCAGCGCGGCCCCCTTGGTTGACTCCCGATGGACCAGGTACTCGCCCTTGTCGGTGTTGTCCCGCTCCAGGTCCTCGACCGCGACCCCGCAGGAGCGCGCGAAGCCCTGGGCGGCCCGGGTCGGTGCCCCGGTGGCATCGAATGCGGCCGCCACCGCCGGCCCACGGCGTTCCTGCATCTGGTCGGGCTGGCGGGCGGGGATGTCCTCCAGCAGCAGCGCGAGACGACGGGGGGTCGCGAAGGCGGTGACCCCAGAAGGCTCGATGCCCGCATCGCCCAGCCGCCGCAGGCAGTCGTCGCGCAGCGCATCGCGCAGGGACAGGAGCGCCTTCGGCGGCAGTTCCTCCATGCCGAGTTCGAACAGCAGAGGGTGCAGATCGTCCATGTCGTTTTCCAGGTGGGTCCTGCTTGGGTGTGGTCGTCGATCGGGGTTGCGGAGATCAGGCAGCGTCCGGGGGCCGTTGCAGCATCGGGAAACCGAGACGCTCGCGGCTCGCGTAATAGGCGGCCGCGACCGCGCGCGCCAGTTCCCGTACGCGCAGGATGTAGCGCTGCCGCTCGGTCACCGAAATGGCGCCGCGTGCATCCAGCAGGTTGAAGCTGTGCGAGGCACGCAGCACCTGCTCGTAGGCGGGTAACGGCAGGCCGAGCCCGATCAGGCGTTCACTCTCGGAGGCGTGGGTGTCGAAGGCGGCGAACAACGCATCCCGATCGGCGTGCTCGAAGTTGTAGATCGACTGCTCGACTTCATTCTGGTGATAGACGTCACCATAGGTCACCACGGTGCCGTCGGGCGCCTCGGTCCAGACCAGATCGAACACGCTCTCGACGCCCTGCAGGTACATTGCCAGGCGCTCCAGTCCATAGGTGATCTCGCCGGATACCGGCCGGCAGTCCAGTCCGCCCACCTGTTGGAAGTAGGTGAATTGGGTCACCTCCATCCCGTTCAGCCAGACTTCCCAGCCAAGACCCCACGCCCCCAGCGTCGGCGATTCCCAGTTGTCCTCGACGAAGCGGATGTCGTGTACGGTCGGATCGAAGCCGAGATGGCGGAGCGAGCCCAGGTAGAGTTCCTGGATGTCGGGCGGCGATGGCTTCAGCAGGACCTGGAACTGGTAGTAGTGCTGCAGTCGGTTCGGGTTCTCGCCGTAACGGCCGTCCGTCGGGCGGCGTGACGGCTGCACGTAGGCGGTGCGC
>Ga0207421_10004774_pt1 | contig 15459 bp, 17 predicted proteins | sample SodLakKL_010_SED_4_FD_187542 | JGI IMG/M metagenome (GOLD analysis project Ga0207421, IMG submission 187542) | Alkaline sediment microbial communities from Lake Tanatar, Kulunda Steppe, Russia - 8KL_010_SED (SPAdes) (version 2) | ecosystem: Environmental > Aquatic > Non-marine Saline and...
GTTTATCATCCTCTGGGTGGCTCCCGCCGCCAATATTCTGGCGCTGGTCTACACCGGTACCATCCTCGGGGCTGAAATGGTAACCATGCGTATCATCGCCGCCCTTATGGTCGCGTTTCTGGTCGGATTGGTGATGCGCGCGGCATTCGGACATGAGCAGCGGGATCTGCCCGCCCAGGATCCGGCCGGCCCAGAAAATGATCAGACCCATAGCCAGAACAAACCGCGGCCGGCAATCATCAGCCGAGTGGACTTCGGACTGATCGCGCTGGTACTGATCAGTCTGCTGGCTCCGAACTACCTGGTTCGCGAAGGACCCTATCTCGCTAAAGTGCTGGTCTGGGGTGCCGCGACGCTGATTGCCGTAATCTACGCTCTGAGCATGATCGAACGCTCACAGCTGATGCACTGGGTTCGTGAAACCTGGTGGTTTGTAAGGATAATCTTCCCCCTGCTCCTGGCAGGTGTGTTTCTGGTCGGTATCATACAAGCCGTTCTGCCTGAACAGTGGGTGCAGGAGTGGTTGGGCAGCAATACGTTACTTGCCTCGTTCCTGGCCACGCTCATCGGCGCGGTGAGTTATTTCGCAACCATGACCGAAGCACCTTTTGTCGATGCACTAATGGGCATGGGGATGGGTAACGGCCCGGCGCTGACGCTACTGCCGGTCGGACCCGGCATCAGCCTGCCAAACTGGCTCGCTATCGCACGGATCTTCGGCATCAAAAAAACACTGGTCTACGTGCCGACCATCATCGTTCTCGGCACACTGATCGGGTGGTTCTTTGGGAATTTTCTTTTCTGATGAGCTGAACAAATTTGGTTCACCACTTAAATCCAACTCCAAACCTTTACTCAAAATACTGACTCTTATGAAAGTACAAATCGCCGGACCCGGATGTCCGAAATGCCAAACCACAGAGAAAAACATGAAGGATGCGCTTGCCGCACTAAATATGGATGCGGAAGTCTCCAAAGTCACGGATTACCAGGAGATGGCAAAACTGGGCGTTCGATTGACTCCAACCATTGTCATTGACGGCAACATCGTCCTGTCCGGGCGAGTGCCGACTCCCTCCGAAGCCCAGGATTTACTGAATAAAGCCGGGTGATTCGAAATAACTTCAATGGCAATTAAAACCGGAATTTCCTAACCTTGCGCCATGGAAATTTCGGTTTTGATTCCACTTGCTATCGGCATCTTCATCATTGCCATACTCTACTCCTCGGTCGGACACGCCGGGGCGTCGGGATACATTGCGGTGATGTCGCTGTTCAGCCTGGCTCCCGAATTCATCAAACCGGCGGCGCTGACGCTCAACATATTTGTCGCATCCATTACCTTTTATCAGTTCTACCGGGCGGGCCATTTCCGGTGGCAACTGTTCTGGCCTTTTATTGTGCTTTCCATCCCCATGGCCTTCCTGGGTGGGTACCTGAACCTGCCGACGCGGATTTTCAACGTAGTGATCGGCTTGATTCTGCTGTTTTCCGCAGCCCGGTTTATACTTGATCTGCGTCCCGACACCCCGAAAGGCCCGCCTTCCAAACCTGCAGCCATGACATCAGGCGGTGGCATTGGACTTCTGGCAGGACTCACCGGCACAGGCGGAGGTATCTTCCTCACCCCCCTGCTGCTCATGATGCGCTGGGCTACCGCAAAAAACGCGGCTGCCGTATCCGCGCTGTTCATCCTTTTCAACTCAATCTCCGGACTCGCCGGCAATATTACCGCCACCCTGACGCTGCCATTTTTTGCACTGCCTCTGGTCATCGCCGCTGTTACCGGAGGCAGCATCGGCTCCTGGATGGGCAGCCACCGGATGAATCACATCTGGATCAAGCGACTCCTGGCGGCTGTGCTATTGATCGCCGGACTCAAGCTCGTCTTTTTTTAAAAAACGCAGACGGAGCCGCCGTTGATTTCCGGAACTCACTTCCCCCTCAGCATCCGGAAAATGTGCAGTACTCCCGGAAACAGCGCATTCATGCTCTCTTCCGCTCCGCGCCGGCTTCCCGGCAAGGCGATCATCAGGGTATTGCCACGCAATCCGGCAATCTGTTCAGACAACATCGCAAATGGGGTCCGCTGATACCCGTAACTGCGCATCGCCTCACCCATTCCCGGCACAAGTTTGTCGGATACCTCCCGGATCACCTGTGGGGTGATGTCATCTGCGGTCGGACCGGTCGCCCCACACACAAAAACAAGATCCATAGCTGATGATCCGGCACCCCCTGCCGCATCATCCCTCTCCCCGTCACTCCGGCCGGAAAGTTGCTTCAATGTTTCAGCAAGACGGTCAGGCTGCTCCGCTACATAAATATCTTCGGCCACGGACACCGGCTGGTCCGCCAGAAACGCCCGGATCACCTCGCCGGCCCGGTCGGCCCGCTTTCCCTGCTTTTTCGCCGCCGATACCACCACCACCGCAGCTTTCAGCGGTTCCTCAAACCGGTCGGACATATCCGATTTACCCCCGCTCTTCTCCACCAGACGGATCTCCCCGATGCTGACATCCTCCTTCAACGGTTTGAGCATGTCGTAGGCATTGAGCAGCGCCGCGCTCACCGCCGTCATCGCCTCCATCTCCATCCCGGTTTTCCATACGGAACGGACTTCCGCAGTAAATACAATCCGCTCCTTCTCCAATTCCATATGCACCTCCACCCAGTCCACCGGCATCGAATGGCAGAAAACAATCCACTCCGAGGCCCGTTTGGCCGCCTGGATCCCGGCACTCCGGGCTACCGAGCGAACATCCCCCTTCGGGATTTTTCCCTCCCGGATCATGTCAGTAATCTCCGGTGTGGCAACCAGATACCCGGACGCTTTTGCATAGCGGAGCGAAGACCGCTTGTGGCTGATATCAATCATGTGGCAAAAATTTTTACATGGAAAAAGATTAAAAAAAGAGCGGGCAGCTTCCGATTTGTTTAAATAGCTATCATTTCAGAAATTAAGAATATGGAAAAACAGCAGACTTTAGAAGTAAAAAAAGAGGTCGCCGTCGATCTGCTCTGGTTCAGCGTTCTTGCCGATCACCGGGGCAAGCGGTCGGAGCAGATTGTGTTGCCCGGCGGGTCCACAGCCGGTGAACTGATGGACCAGCTTGCCGAAGAGATGCCCGTTATTGCCGACTTCCGTTCGTTCATCCGGATTGCCGTCAACCAGAGTTACGTCGATGAGCAGACCGTGCTCGAAAACGGCGACGAGATCGCCCTGATCACACCGGTTTCCGGGGGATGAACAGCATGCAGCCATTGTACGACACTCACGGACGACTCCACGACTACCTGCGGGTGTCACTGACCGAGCGATGCAACCTCCGCTGCCATTATTGCATGCCGGAGGAGGGGATTCCGCTGCTGCCGAAAGATCATCTCTGCAGCTACGAAGAGTTGCTGCAGCTCATCGATACCTTTTGTGCCCTGGGTGTGCGGAAAATTCGGATTACCGGAGGGGAACCCCTGATCCGCAAAGATGTCGCCTCGTTTTTTGAGGCTCTGGGTGAACGTCCGGCCGAACTGGCTCTGACCACCAACGGATTGCTTGTCGACTGGTTCATCGACACCTTCCGAAAATGCGGGTTGCAGAACGTGAATGTCAGCCTCGACACCCTTCGTGCCGACCGGTTTTTCGAAATCACACGACGGAAAGGGTTGGAAAAGGTACTCGAAAACATCCACCTTCTTGTCGAAACCGGGTTCCGGGTAAAGGTGAATATGGTGGTGATGCGGGGGATCAACGACGACGAAATCGTCGATTTTGTGGAGATGGCCTCGGGGCTGCCGGCCACCATCCGCTTCATCGAATTCATGCCGTTTGACGGCAACCAGTGGAATGACGAGAAGATGCTGCCGGCGGATAATATCCGGGATATCATCTCTGAGAAATATCCGTTTGTGCGGGGCAGCGACGGCCCGAATGACACCACCCGGCACTATCAGATTCCCGGATTCCGCGGACAGGTGGGAATTATCAGCTCCATGAGTGAGCATTTTTGCGGGAGCTGCAACCGGATCCGCCTGCTTGCAAATGGTGCGATAAAAAACTGCCTTTTCTCGGAACACGAAACCGATCTCCGCACCCCCCTGCGCAATGGAGAAGATCTCGAACCGCTCATCCGGCACTCCATTCGGGAGAAGAAAAAGCAGCATGCCGGAATGTTCAACCTGGCGAATATGCCGGGACGATCGATGACCACCATCGGAGGGTAACCGTTGAGGCCAAATCATCGAATTATCCCCGTCACACCCCCCAAACCGATCGCGTGAAACAAGATCATGAAAGAGCTGCTTGAACAAACCACCTGGATCGTCATTGGCAATGAAATACCCGGCCTTGAAAAAGCCGCCGGGTTTGTCCGCCGGCCCGACTGCGGCGCGGTAAACCTGTTCACCGGCATCACCCGCAATCATGAAAAAGGACGGGAAGTGCTTACGCTCTATTATGACTGTTATGAGGATATGGCACTCTCCGAGCTCTCATCCATAGCCACTGCCATACAAAAACGCCATCAGGTTGGCAATATCGCAGTCTTTCACCGCACCGGCGAAGTACCCGTCGGCAGCTGTTCGCTGATTGTCGCCATCAGCTCCGCACACCGGCAAGAGGCCCTCTCCGCCACCCGGGAACTTATCGATACGCTCAAAAAAGAGGTTCCCATCTGGAAAAAAGAGACCTTTTCGGATGATGTGAAGTGGAAAGAAGAACAATAGCAAAAGTTTTCGGAGTCTTGCAGCCAGAATGAACCGCTAATGCACTGAAGCGTCTGGGATTGGAGTTGAGAAATGGAGCCGGGGAAAAGCGGTAAAAAATTAAGAGAAATCTATTGTCATAAGTTTTTTTTGGGATCCGCCGGATGCGTGCTTATATTTCATCGTAGTTTAACGATAAATAGTAACCGGCCAATATTTCCAGCCAGTATTGCTTATGACTGTTCTTGAACCTGAACCCCTTCGATCCGCGGAAGTCGCACTTGACGATCCGGCCACCAAACGGTCGGCACAACTTACCAAAGCATTGGGCCATCCCGTCCGTCTGGCCATCCTCAAACTGCTTACCCAACGCGATACCTGTTTCTGCGGGGATTTTACGGATGTCCTGCCCCTGGCGCAATCAACCGTCTCGCAGCATCTGAAAGTTCTTAAGGATGCCGGAATCATAAACGGGACCAGCAGCGGCGTTCGCACCTGTTACTGTCTCAATACAGAAGGGGTCGAAGAATTGAACGAATGCCTGGAGTCCCTGTCCGACATGTTTAAAATGACCAGTCGCCCGGACTGTTGCTGACTTTGCCATTATTTACAAGAAGAACCAAACACCATATGGATCAGGAAATCAAAACCACAACATTACTTGAAGTGTACGAACCCGCCATGTGTTGCAGCACCGGTGTCTGCGGACCCGATGTGGACGACAAGCTGATCACATTTGCGCAGGATGTGAGATGGCTGGAATCAGAGGGGGTCACGGTCAAACGCTACAACCTCGCCCAGGAGCCGGAAAAATTCAAGGAGCACAGTTCCGTTCTGCTGCGCCTTCAGTCCGAAGGTTCGGAAATTCTCCCCATACTTCTGGTAAATGGGGAGATCATATCAGAAGGTGGATATCCGGACCGGGAGCAATTAAAACAGTTTTTAATGACGGAACAACCGGCCTTTAACCAGAACCCCGAATCACATACCGAAGATTCTGTATTGGATCAGGAACCCGAATCACATACCGGCGGAACCGTAATGGACCAGAAATCCGAATCACACACCGAAGAATCCGCATTGAATCAAGAAACCGCATCAAAAACCGAAGAAACAGGGATGAATCAGGAACCTGCAACACACACTAATCAAACCGAACAATTCACCTACTCGGAAAAAGTAGCTATTCTCGTTGCCATCGGTGCGTCCGTTGGTTCCGGTTGTGAACGCTCCCTCAAAACCCACTTTTCAAGGGGGGAAAAAGCCGGAATACCCAAAGAATATATGGTCAGGGCGATGCAATCCGGCCTGGATGCCCGGCAGGTCCCCATGTCTGATATCGTCGGGCTGGCCAATAAGCTGCTTGGACATCCTGAACATGACAGCGAATGTACTCCCGGTGGAGGATGTTGCTAACCATTCTGGAGGATATTGCTAACCATTTGCTTGCTGCCATCCCGATCCACTCCGAATCCGATTTTTTTGTACGCTTTTTGAACCGGTTTTGGCTGGAATACGAAAGATATATCCATCCGGAAATCAAGAGCCGGAACTGTGAATTACCTCAATCATAACCCTGAAATTATGTTACCCAATATTACGCCCTACCTGTTTTTCACTGGTAAAGGCGGAGTCGGCAAAACATCTCTCGCCTGCGCTACATCGGTAGCACTGGCTGACGAGGGGAAACAGGTGCTGCTCATTAGCACCGATCCGGCATCCAACCTGAAAGAGGTTTTGGAGTCCGATATTGCTGACACGGTAACGCCCGTCAACGGCATCAAAAACCTGTTTGCCGTGAATATTGATCCCGAACAGGCCGCAGAGGACTACCGTAATCGTGCTATTGGGCCGCTTAAAGGCCTGCTTCCGGACCATGAAATCGCCAAAATGCGTGAGGAGCTCTCCGGGGCCTGCACTACCGAAATTGCCGCATTTGATGAATTTACCCGTTATGTGACTGACAAAAAGAAGACTTCCGGTGGCAACGAAACTCCCGGTGGTGATGATCCGGCCGGATCCCGGGCATCAGAGACGGAAACAGAATTCGACATTGTGATTTTTGATACCGCACCCACCGGCCACACGCTGCGGCTGCTCGAGCTGCCGGCTGCCTGGAGCGACTTCATCGAACACAATCCGGATGGCGCTTCCTGCATCGGCCCTTCATCGGCGCTTAAAACCAACAAAGAGCGATACGAACGCGTCGTCGAACAGCTTCGCAACCCGGAATCCACAACAGTCTACCTGGTATCACGTCCGGAAACCTCGGCTCTGAAGGAGGCCGACCGATCCAGTGCCGAGCTGCACGAACTTGGCCTCAGCAATCAGTTCCTGCTGATCAACGGATATTTCGAGCCGCTGGACAGAAATGATCCGCTTGCTCTGAAAATGCAGGAGATGGCGGACCGGGCCCTTGCTGAAATGCCCGATTCATTAAAAAAGCTTTCCATGAAGACTTTCCCGCTCCGGCCGTATAATCTGCTGGGAATCAATCAGCTACGGACGGTTTTCCAACCACTGGATTTTTCGTCAATCGTTCAATCAGATATCACCCGGAATGAATACCGGAGTGATCACGCCACCATTGATGACCTGATTGATGATCTTACCGCTGAGAAAGATCATGGCCTGGTGATGACCATGGGCAAAGGCGGTGTCGGCAAAACGGTTATGGCCGCCACGATTGCGCTTAAACTCGCACAAAAAGGTTATTCGGTCCATCTGACCACCACGGATCCGGCCGCCCATATTGAGGACCAGATCAGTTCAGCGGGGCAACATCCTGAAAATCTGACCATCGGCCGGATCGATCCCGAAAAGGAGAAGGAGGCGTATATCGAAAAGGTGATTGCCTCAAAATCCGATTCCATGAGTGAAGAGAACCTGAAACTGCTGCGGGAAGATCTTGCGTCACCGTGCACCGAAGAGGTGGCTGTGTTTCAGGCATTCTCCAAATCGATTCAGCAGGCGCGCCGCACGTTCGTGGTCATCGACACCGCTCCCACAGGACATACCCTGCTGCTGTTAGACACCACCGGCAGCTATCACAGGGAGGTACTGCGCAACACATCGCTCCCGAAAGACCGGATGAATACGCCGTTTATGCATCTTCAGGATCCCGACTTTGCCAAATTGCTGCTGGTGACGATACCGGAAACCACACCGGTCACTGAGGCGGCCCGGTTACAGGCCGACCTTCGCCGGGCGGGCATCGAGCCGTGGGGATGGATTGCCAATCAGAGTCTGTCCGCCGCCGGGCTAACCGATCCGCTGCTCAGGCAGCGTGCCGTTGAAGAGCAGCCGTTACTGCGGCAAATTGCCGAACAACACACACAAAACCTGTTCATTGTACCCTACACCGCTGATGATCGCATTACAGCCCGGCTATGCCGGTTGACCCCCGTCGATCATACATCATAAAAATTTCACATCCATAAAACCCGGACAACGCTACATGTCCAAACAGCACACAACCAACATCAGCAAAAAAATGTCCCTGCTGGACCGCTACCTGACGGTCTGGATATTCGCCGCCATGATTCTGGGTGTTTTGATCGGATTCTTTTTCAGCGGCCCGGTGGAACTGTTTAATGAGGCCTTTACTGTCGGGGAGCACACCAATCTGCTCATCGCGTTCGGCCTGATCCTCATGATGTATCCGCCCCTGGCCAAAGTCAAATACGAACTTATGCCGAAAGTCTTCAAGGATTTCAAAATCCTCGGGCTCTCCCTGGTGCAGAACTGGATCATCGGCCCGGTGCTCATGTTTGTGCTGGCGGTTGGATTCTTCGGTTTTATTGCACCCGCCCTGTTCGGCCCCGATCCGCGCTGGGGATATTACATGGTCGGACTCATTCTGGTTGGAATCGCGCGATGTATTGCCATGGTACTGGTCTGGAACACGTTGGCCAGGGGCAACAGCGAGTACGCCGCAGGACTGGTAGCCCTCAACAGTGTGTTCCAGATTGTGACATTCGGATTTTACGCCTGGCTGTTCATCACCGTCCTGCCCCCGCTGTTCGGCCTGGAAGGGTTGGTGGTCGATGTGACCATCGGAGAAATTTTTGGCAGTGTCATGATCTACCTGGGCATCCCCTTTGGAGCCGGGATCCTGAGCCGGGTCATCCTCCTGCCTCTCAAGGGCCATAACTGGTACGACAAGGTTTTCATCCCGATCATTTCACCGATCACGCTGATCGCCCTGCTGTTCACCATCGTCGTGATGTTCAGCATGCAGGGGGATCAGATCATTTACCGTCCTTTGGATGTGGTCTGGATTGCCATTCCACTGACCATCTATTTTGTGTTCATGTTCCTGATCAGTTTTTACATGGCATCAAAATTGGGGGCGGATTACAGCCGCAGTACCACGCTGGCCTTCACCGCCTCGGGCAACAATTTTGAGCTTGCCATTGCCGTGGCCATTGCCGTATTCGGAATTGCCTCACCGATAGCCTTTGCCACAGTGGTAGGCCCGCTGGTAGAAGTGCCGGTATTGATCGGACTGGTTCATGTCAGCCTCTATTTCCTCCGCAAATACTTTGGCGGTGTGGCTATTGATGACGGGCCGGGTAGTGAAGAAAACACGAAGCAGGTCCCGGCTTGTGACGTGGCGGATCAGGTATCCGAATCAATAACCAGGAAATAGCACATAATGCGGAAAAACCGGAAGTGGTGAGATCAGTTGCGTTTACGTTTGTGCACCACCTTCTGGTACTCCTCTTTCGTGTTGATATTCCGGATCTCCTCCTCCTTGACCGGCAGTACGGAAACCCTGACTTGTTCCAGGAATCCGGCCACCGAGCGATTGCCGCTCTTCAGATAGTCTTCGAGCTGTTTTTCCACCCTGCTGTGATAGATCCCCAGTAGTGGCTGATAGGTTTTTTGCTCTGCCTTCATGGCACTTTCGGCTCCGTCTCCCCCTGATGCCAATGGAGAACGTGTTGCGCCTGCAATCAGAACATCGCAATGCTCCGGCATCGGCCGGGTAAATAGGTGATGAAGTGTCTCGAGCGTAACCAATGGCAGATCTACCGCCATTACAGCAATCGTATCCGGAGCCTTTTCGCCGGCCTTATCAGACCGGGCATCTCTCAGTCCCGACAGAATTCCTGACAACGGCCCGGCATCCGCCAGTTCATCAAAAACATGACGATTGGGCACCGGATAGGTTTTCTGACCGCTTAGAAGCACCACATCATGAAAAACGGAGTGGCATCGCTCAACCTGGTACTCCAGAAGCGTATCAAAATCATCAAACGTCAGAGAGGCTTTGTCCTGACCCATTCGGCGGGACTTCCCGCCTGTAAGCAGATAGAGGGATCGGTATTCTGTCATGGGAATGTCGGTTTCGAACGTTGTCATGGAAATGTCGACCCGGGGAACGTACCCCGGAGCTGTTATATAACATCTGACCGGGAAAACGGATAGCAATCCACCAGGCTATCCGCCTCATACCGGGTCTCCGGCGGAACCTGCAGATACCCGTTGCAATCCCGGAAAAGCTGCAACAGATGGGAACGCATCCGGGTGTCGGATCCGGTTTCCGCCAGCAGCCTACCGTCGCGATGCTTCACCCTGACCGGCAGGAATAGTGTTTTATTCCCCGGATTGGCCACACTGCCATCCAGCACAACCTTTACCGGCTCCATTGGCGGAAGGCCAAGCAGCCTTCGCACGATCGCCCTTCCGTACAGTTCAGCCGTAAAGACCGCCGAGACCGGATTCCCCGGCAGACAGCAGACCAGCACATCATCCCACCGGAAAAGCGTAAATGGTTTGCCGGGCTTCTGATTGATCTTGCGAATTACGGGCCGGGCACCGAGGCCGGTCAGCACATCATACAAATAGTCATATGCTCCGGCCGAAATACTTCCTGTGGTGATGATGATGTCCGAGATCGGCTTCAGGTCAAGAAGGCGCTGACGGATCCGCTCCGGATCATCTTCGATAACCGGATGCTGCGCTGCGGCGGTTCCCGGCCAGGTGTTCATGATGGCTTGCAGCACCGGTCCGTTGCTGTTGTTCCGGGGAGTTACTTCGGACCCGGTCACCTGTATCGCGACCCGTAATGGAGCGCGGACGGAACACTCGGTTTGGCCCGATTCAATCATCAGGCCCATTTCATAAGCCCGGATCACGGTTCCCGGTTTCAGCATGATATCCCCTTTTCGAAACCCCTCGCCCCTTCGGCGAATCGGATTTTTGGCGGGGAGATCCATCACGCGTATCCAGTTCCCGGCATCCGTTGCTTCGCCCCCATCAATCCGTCCACCCTGTCCCGCGGCTCCTGTCACTTCATCAGTTACCGTCCGCTCATCGGCAGCCTCGCCCCCATCCACCGGTTCCGTCAACTCCACCGGCACCACAACATCACCGCCATCCGGTATCGGGGCTCCGGTCACAATCCGGGCACAGGTCTGTGGGGCCACGGGCGGATGGGTCTCATGCTCGGGCCGGATATCACCGGCAATGGGAAAACAGCGCCGGCCGTCATCCAGGTCCGCTTTGCGAAAGACAAACCCATCCATCGCGGAGTTGTCCCGGGTGGGGCTGTCACCGGCAGCCTCTATTTTCTGATGAAGAATCCGTCCGACGGCTTGTGTTACCGAAACGCTTTCCGGTGCTCTCTCCAGCGGGGAAATGTTGCGGATGCGTTCGAGGGCCTCGTGCACTTCCATGTGTATGACTCCAGCGGTTACAACAACGTGATTTTGGGTCCGCCCACCAGCGAAACGGCGCCGGGAACGGCTTTAATGACGGCGTCGAGGCAGACCCGGATGGCGGGCGGGTTGCCCGGCAGGTTGATAATGAGGCTGCTTCCCCGGATGCCGGCGGTCTGCCGGGAGAGAATGGCGGTGGGAACATGCTCAAGGGAGACCCGGCGCATCTGCTCACCGAAGCCGGGCAGCATAATCCGGCATACCGCTACGGTCGCTTCGGGAGTGACATCGCGCAGCGTCGGTCCGGTACCGCCGGTGGTACAGATGACGGAGCACCCTTCATAATCGCACAATTCCGTAAGTGTCTGCCGGATTTGGGGCTCTTCATCCGGTATCAAACGACGGATATACTTCAGGGGTCCGGCGAGATGCTCTTCAAAGTAAGCCTGAATGGCCGGGCCGGATTCGTCTTTATACTCCCCGCGACTGGCGCGGTCGGAGAGCGTTACAACGCCGATAGATATCATCTCTGTTTGATTCATTTTCAGTTACTCCGACAGCCGTAATTTCTTTTCCGTTGCCTCGGCAACCCGTTCGTCATCCATACTCCGGCACTTCTCCCCCGAAAGCATTTTGATGCAGAACGCCTCAAACAGGTCGCAACACTCCATAAACACCTCAACGTTCAGATCGTAACAAACCGTAGACCCACTGATTTTCCCTTCAATCAAACCGGCCTCCTTGAGCACCTTCAGATGCTGCGACACGGTTGATTGTGCCAGTGGCAATATATTGGCAATGTTTCCGCACATGCACTCCTCCTTGCTGGCGAGGATCTCCATGATATTCAGCCGGGCCGGATGAGCCATGGCCTTGGCGAGTTGTGCCAGCCGAACCTGATCCTGATCAAATTCCGATGATTTTGTAATAGACATAGTTATTTAAAAAGAGTATAAATTGAAAAATCAGAAAACAAAATAAGCATACACCCGCATGGTACAATAACCTGTTTGACTCAAAAAATGGCTTCAAATGATTATATTCGACTATGTGACTGCCAGGTTATCACCTTACGGCTACCTCCTTCCGATGAAGGATCTGGCTGAAAAAGCCCTTTTCCTATCCCTCAAGTCCCTGTCAAATATTCTTGACATATACGGAAATATTAATTTATTTAAAGGCAATCGTATTTCTACGATATACGATACAAAAATATTTTCAATTTCGTAACAGGTTTTCGGTACCGTTGCCATCCATGTCTCACAGGGGGTTCGCTACTCCGGTAATTATTTAACATGGCACGCTGCACACTTCCTGTACATCATATACATAAAATATTCAGGGGTTATGAAAAAAACGTTATTTGCCATTCTGGTACTCGGTATACTTTGTTCACCCCGGATCATGGAAGAGTCTCAGGCTCAGGATTTTGATATCCGCGGACGGCTCCATATGGATACGTTTATCGGCATCAGCGAAGCAGATGATTTTAGTAACGGATTCAACAACCGGAGAGCCCGGATCGGTGTAAACGGCCGGCTTTCCGAAAACTGGGATGGTCGTCTTGAAGTGGATTTTGCCGGCGGCAGTGTAAGTGCAAATGACTTCCGGATGCGGCGTACGTTTTCTGACGGCAGCAGGTTGTGGCTTGGCCAGTACAAAGTCCCGCAGGGTCTCAATGAACTGACCAGTTCCAACAACATCAGCTTTATTGAGCGTGCTACCAACAGCAATATGATCGCCGATGCCCGGCGCATGGGCATCGCCTACGAGCGGTTTGGCGATCGTGCCGGTTTCAAAACCATGGTTTTTGGCAGAGCGGTGGGACAGCGCGGTGCCATCGAAGGAGATATGCCGCTTGGTGTTGCATTGCGTGGTGTTTTTGCACCACAGATCGGGCCGGGCAGGCTGCACGCCGGGGCATCTGTAGTCTATGAAGATCTGATGGATAATAATTCGATCAGTTTCAGCGACCGTCCCGAAGCCCGCGACAGTAAAGGCGGGCGTGCCATGATCGGCCTCCAGATCACAGATATTGTGGAAAGTACGCGCAAATACGGTATTGAGCTGGCTTATATTCAGGGCCCGCTCTGGGTTGAGGGAGAGTACCTGCAGACAACGGTAAAAGTCGATACCGGCAGCGACCCAACCTTTAACGGCTGGCATCTTCAAGCCGGATATGTGCTGACCGGAGAAAGCCGCGCCTATTCCACAGGCGGATTCGGCTCGGTTTCCCCTTCGGGTTCAGGGGCCTGGGAAGTGTCGGCACGTTACAGCCATATGAGTCTTAACGATGGCGGCTTTACCGGAGGCGAACAGACCAATATCACCCTTGGCGTAAACCGCTACGTTACTTCCAACCTGCGTTTCATGGGCAATATCATATTTGTAAATGTGAATGACACACCGGAATTAAACGGGACCGATTCGGACGGCAATCCGATCATCGCTGCACTCCGGGCACAATTTAATTTCTAAATGAGCATCCCGCTGTAAGATCATATACAGCGGACGGCCCTTCGTGGCCATCTATACGCTTCGGCAAATCCTCTACTATTTCCCGGGTTGCCGGCAGACAAACAACATTCCGATTTCCATCAGCAGTCATTAACAGGCATCATCATCTGTAAATATTAAAGGAATACCACTATGACACTAACGGAACCCGCTTCTCCGTATCTGAAGCGCATATCCCATCAATTTCGAATAGCCCTTTTTCTGGGTGTAACCGCTCTGGTCATCGGTGCCTTTGGCGTTTTTCGGGTGCTTTTTTTCGGCGACCTGGGCAATCTTTCTACCGAAGTTCCCTGGGGGCTTTGGGTCGGATTGTATGAGTATTTCGTTCTGCTGGAAGTTGGGGCGGTACTCTCCTTTATTCTGCTGCGGTATGGAGCAGGCATCAGGGAGCTCGACCGGCTCGGGCCGATTATCATGCTCACCGCTCTTGCAGCACTGGTGGGTGCGCTCGTCTCCATTTTCCATGATCTGGGTCAGCCATTCCGGGTATGGCGCCCGATCCTGGCACCGGATTTCGGATCGCTGCTGACCTGGATGATCTGGCTGCATATAGGATACATGTTTATTTTGCTTGCCGAACTCTGGGCATACCGGCTTGGCCGGAAAGACATCGTTAAAAAGATGGCCTACATCAGTGTTCCGGCCGGGGCTGCACTGGTAGCGGTGCTCGGTTCGTTCCTGAGTGTCGCCGCTGCGCGTCCGCTGTGGAATGACCTGCTGCTTCCGGTCGTCTACCTGATATCCGCCTTTGTGGTGGGAACCGGAGTGGTACTGCTGCAGCATATTCTCTTCTCTCCCGACCGCGGAACGGAAACGTACCATCGTCTGGCACGGCGCCTGGGACGCTGGTTCATCGTCTGGATCCTTGTGGGGATGTTCACCGCCCTCACCATTTCGCTGGTCATGACCTACGCCGAAGTTCCGGCAACGGCCGCTATCCTCCGTCAAATGCTTACCGGTGATTATGCCTGGACCCTGTGGGTGTTCCATGTCGGATTGGGTATCGCGCTTCCGATCATACTGCTCTTCTGGCAGGAGACTTTTGAGTCCAGCCGCAACCGGATCTGGGCACTGCTGGCGGCATCCGGACTGATGATCGCCAACTTCCTGATGGTTCCGATGAATGTGGTCATTCCGGCCCTGGCCTACCGCTATGATCACGTACGCGATACGCTGGTACGGTTTGAGTATTTCCCCCAACTGGTCGAGTGGCTGGTGATGGTGTTTGTGATCGGGTTGATGCTGGTGATTTTTGCCATAGGAATCCGCCTGGTCATTGAACCCTTTTACAAAATCGCCGTGCAGACACCAACCACCGGTGATGACAACAGCCCGGACGGGTTTGACAGTAATATCGAAATTAAATCCAAAGACCAATGAGCAGATCAAAAACTTCAAAAGCACAAAATCGAATCACGGATACAGCCGGTGGCCATACCGGTTGCGGAGATGCTTGCCTTTGCAATACGGACAACCCGTCGGTCAGCACCTCCACACGGTATAAAAACGGCTCTGAAAACGACCGTGGCGGCGGAGAACTCTCCCGGCGCGATTTCCTGAAGTCGATGGGTACCGG
>Ga0207421_10004775_pt1 | contig 15459 bp, 11 predicted proteins | sample SodLakKL_010_SED_4_FD_187542 | JGI IMG/M metagenome (GOLD analysis project Ga0207421, IMG submission 187542) | Alkaline sediment microbial communities from Lake Tanatar, Kulunda Steppe, Russia - 8KL_010_SED (SPAdes) (version 2) | ecosystem: Environmental > Aquatic > Non-marine Saline and...
GACTCTCGAACCTCGCCTGATAGCGTGATTCCGGAGGCTGCGCGAGAGCTCGGTATCCCGGCTCTGGAACGCCACGTGTTCATTGACAACAATCCCGATCCGGACGCAATGGCGGAGAACGTTCGGCAGGGCGCTCAGCTTGCTCTGGAGCAAGGCCATGCCGTGCTGATCGGGCATGTCCAGAACCCGGAGCTTGCCACGGTCCTCCGCGATCTCTACGATGAGCTTAAGGAGAAAGGGATCGAATTCGTTACGACCTCGCAGCTTGTCGCCGGCCGTTCGGAGCGGTAGCGCTGAGCTCCTATCACCATAACAACCGGCGTGGTCGGGGTAGCGGTTGTCCCGGCAGCGGTTACCGTTCTTCCCGCAGCACGCGTGGATGTCGGGACTGGGGACAGGCATGCCCGCCCTGAGGGCGGCAGGTGAGGCGCCCCTGGCCGGTACAGCGGCCAAGCCGCAATAGGCGCGACGGCGATGGAAGATTCCGCACCAGCACCATGATCGTATTGGGAATCGAGACGAGCTGTGACGAGTGCTCGATAGCGCTCGTTCGGGACGGTGATGAGATTCTCGGGCACGTTATCCGTAGTCAGATCGAGGAGCATCGGCGTTACTGGGGTGTCGTTCCGGAGCTTGCCTCCCGGATGCACACCGAGTGGATTACGCCCGTCTTTCGTGAGACGCTCGAGCAGGCGAGACTATCGGCGGCCGAGGTCGACGCTGTGGCGGTCACGAACCGTCCTGGGTTAGCCGGTTCCCTGCTTGTGGGTGTGAGCTTCGCAAAAGGATTCTCGCTCGCTCGAGCTCTCCCGCTTGTGGGTGTCGATCATCTGCTTGCTCATCTGTACGCTCCCCGACTGGCGCCTGTCCCTGAACGGCCGCCATATCCGTTCGTGGCGCTTCTCGCTTCCGGCGGCCATACGGTGATCGCAGTCGTCCGGGGAATCACGGAGGTCGAGGTTCTGGGCGGCACAATTGATGACGCATGCGGCGAGGCGTTCGACAAGATAGCTAAGCACTTTCAGATGGGCTATCCGGGAGGGCCGGCCGTCGAGCGCGTTGCCCGCGACGGAGATGATAGTGCGTTTGAGTTTCCGGTGCCGCGTCTTAAGAAGGGCTCGCACCGGTACGACGTGAGCTATTCGGGTTTGAAGAATGCCGTGATAAACCAACGAGATCAGTTTCACCGGCCGGGGAGCGGAACGAGCACGGCGGATATTGCCGCATCGTTTGAGCGTGCTGCAATCGATTTGCTCGTGGATCGCCTTGGGCGTGCGGTGGAGGACACCGGGATCGGGGAGGTCGTGATCGCCGGCGGGGTGGCGGCCAACGCGCGCCTGCGGCGGATTCTGAAGCAGCGACCCGAGTGGCGTGTAACGGCGCCGCCCATGGAGCTGTGCACCGATAACGGCGCGATGATCGCCGGGATCGGGTATCACTTGCTGGCGGGCGGGCAACGTGACGGGTTGGACTTAACCGTATCGCCGCGGGTCCCGGGGTTTCGGCGCATCGTCGGAGCGCGTGGTTCGCATTGAGGAGAATGGGCGTTCTGCGCTTGCGGTCATGCGTTGCCGGCGCTGAAACCTTCTCCGCACGGTTCTGCCTATCCGGGCTTGCCGGCCGCGGACACTATGCAGGTGGGGGCTCCGCCCGTCCCGCGCATAACGGCTTCTCCGGCTACCGCGACGTTTACGCGTTTGCTCCACAAACCGGCGTACATCATGTATCCTGGGGAAGCTATGGGTGAGTTCAACTTGGATGAGGCGATTCGCAAGGTCCCGGATTTCCCTAAGCCGGGGATACTGTTCTACGATATAACCGGAGTCTTAGTGAATCCGGAAGCATTTGGATACTGCATCGATCGGATGTTGGAGCGCTACCGGAATGTACAGCTCGACGGGGTTGTAGCAATCGATGCCCGGGGGTTCCTATTCGCCGCTCCTTTTGCTCGGGAACGGAAATTGCCGATTGTGCTCGCACGCAAAGGCGGGAAGCTGCCGGGCAAGAAGGTCAAGAAGTCGTTCCAGCTGGAGTACGGGGAAGATGAAGTCGAGATGCACGAAGAGGATTTGGCCACGGTGCGTCGCGTGCTTCTAGTGGATGATCTCATTGCGACCGGAGGTACCTTGCGTGCGGCGGCAGACCTCGTAGAAGAGTCGGGTGGCACGGTCGTGGAGATCTTCTCGGTCATTGGCCTGCCGTTTCTCGACTATGGGGGTACCCTCGGAGATATTCCGGTCACCACTCTCATCGAGTATCATGGCGAGTAGCCGGACGCGCCTGGAGTATTGATCGGAAGGTAGCCCATCGGTGCCCGGCGGACAGAGCGACCAACACTGCCATCAGTGCCGCGATCCAGGGGTAGAGGGCGGGGAACAGAAGGAACAGAGAGAAGAAAACGAGAGTCTCCGTCCCTTCCATTATGCCTCTCGGCATGGCCACTGTTGTCGTGCGCTTGGCCTGGGCTGGGTGCCGGCGCGGTGCCTGCTCACAGCCGCTTTCTTTCGGCTGCTTCGCCGGAACGTCGCGACCGGGGCTGCTATCGGGTTCGGCCGACCATCGTTCGGTGTCAGGGTCGAGCCGGGCCGGGACCGCCCGGCGTTCCGCACCTATCCGCTCGAGGATTGCCGCGGGATAGAGCCACGAAGCGGCGTTCAGGTAGAAGGACGCCAGAAGAGCGGCGGTAATGGGCCAAGCGCTTGGCGACGGGTGCCCCCAAGCAAGCCCCAAGGGAAGAGCGGCGTAGACGACAAAATCACCCAAGAGGTCGCTGTAGCCGCCGATGTCGCTGGGGCGTCCCAGCCGGCGCGCTACGGGTCCGTCGAGACCGTCGCAGCTCCGACTCATCACCCAGAGTCCGAAAGAAAGGGCAATATAGGAGGGGAAGATTGCCGCAACGGCAGCCGCTGCAATGCCGGCCGACAGGGCGATTGTTGTGAGCAGGTGCGGGCTGACACCGAATTGTGCGGCTCGTTCCGCTATAGGGTTGAGTAGGCGGTCTTTCCGGCTTCTGAGAGCTTGATCAAGCATAGGCGGAACAGACGGCCCGTCCTCCCACGTGCTGCACGATCTCAGGAGGCCGGTGGGCCAACGTAAGCCGTGCCTCCGTCCCGACATGCGAGCAACTCAGCGTTGCCGTCCGGTCGCATCGAATAACTATTGACACTCGGGCACCGGTTCGCTATTGTAGCGGCCCAGAAGGTTTTTCCCGGTTGTGTAATGGTAGCACAGCAGATTCTGGTTCTGCCAGTGGGGGTTCGAGTCCTCCCCGGGAAGCTCGGATGGCCCCTTCGTCTATCGGCTAGGACGTGAGATTCTCATTCTCAAGAGAGGGGTTCGACTCCCCTAGGGGCCGAAGCTAAAGGGCCGGAACAAGTCCGGCAACGGTGTCGGAAGAGCCGGCTTGCCCAGGCCGGCTCTTTTTGTGTCCGGGTGTCGGCGTACGCGGCCGTCTGCTTCTGCTTCCGGCCATGAGTCGACCGACCGTACGAAGGAGTAACCTGCATTGAGTATACGAGGCTTTCCACGTGCGTTTCTGGTGCTGGCGGACGGGACTGTGTTCGCGGGCCGTTCTTTCGGCGCCGATCCTCCTGCTGCGCAGGAGCTTCAACCGGGCTCCGGCGATCTCCCCGGCGCCGGGGAGGTAGTCTTCAATACCGCGATGTCCGGCTACCATGAGGTGCTGACCGATCCTTCCTGTGTCGGACAGCTGGTTGCCATGACCTATCCCCACGTTGGGAACTATGGAGATAGCGACGAGTGGTCGGAGTTGGGACCGGAAGAACGATTTCAACGGCCGGTCACTGCCTCGGGGTTGATCGTGAGGAATCTCTACGCGGGCGCACTTCCGGGCGGACGCCGGAGCTTGCACGAGTTCCTGCGGGGTGCAGGGGTTCCCGGGATCTTCGATATCGATACGCGCGGGTTGACCTTGAAGCTCCGAGATGAGGGCAATCAGAGCGGAGTCATCGTTGCGGCCCCCGCGGATCTGCACGCGAGGCACTCGACGGCATCCGAGAGTCCCGGTACGGAGAAGGACGCTGCCACAAGCTCGCCGAGTTCCGCCGGAGGAACGGAATCGGGCGGCGCTCGACGCCACGCGCTTGCCCTCCCCGATTTGGAGCGCATTCAGGCGTTTCTGGCCGAACAGCCGGGGATGAGCGGCCGAAACCTTGTGAAGGAGGTAGGCGCCGCCCGGACAGTGACGGTGAACGCGGAGGGATCACCGCACATTGCCCTTTTCGATTGCGGAACCAAGGCGAACATCATCCGGGAGCTTCAAGCACGGGGCTGCAAAGTCACGGTGCTGCCGTCGTTAACCACGGAAGAAGAGGTTCGGGAGCTGGCACCGGACGCGCTCTTCGTATCCAACGGGCCGGGCGATCCCGATGTGCTCGAGGAACAGGTGTCGGCGTTGAAAGGTCTCGTGGGCACGCTGCCGCTGTACGGGATCTGTATGGGGCATCAGTTGCTATGCAAGGCGGCCGGAGCACGGAGCGTGAAGATGAAGTTCGGGCACCATGGGGTAAATCACCCCGTTCGCGACGAGCACACGGGCCGCGTCTTCGTTACTTCGCAGTACCACGATTTTGCGGTAGACGAAGAATCGCTTCCGAGCAGCATGCGCGTTCGATTTCGCAATGCGAACGACGGGACGATAGAAGGGGTTGAGGCCCCTGATCTGAGGATACGGACTACCCAGTTCCATCCGGAAGGTGCCCCCGGACCCAGGGATTCCTGCTGGGTCTTCGACGAGTTCCTGGAGAGCATAGAAGAGTCCTGAAGAGACCACCAGACTACTAGAGAAGGAGCGCTAACCGGTGCCTGCGCGAACCGACATCAAACGAATCCTTATTATCGGAAGTGGGCCGATCGTCATCGGCCAGGCGTGTGAATTCGACTACTCAGGGAATCAGGCGGTACGGGCGCTCAAGGAAGAGGGGTACGAGGTCATCCTCCTTAACCCGAATCCAGCTACCGTCATGACCACTCCGGGACTGGCGGATCGTATCTACATGGATCCGTTGGAGGTACCGTATGTCGAGGAAATTATCCGTACGGAGAAGCCGGACGGGGTCCTGGCCACAATGGGAGGCCAAACCGCGCTCAACCTCACCATGGATTTACAGCGTGCCGGAGTGTTCAGACGCTACGACGTCGAGGTCCTGGGAGCGAGCGTGGATAGTATCCGGCTCGCGGAAGACCGCGGAGAGTTCAAGTCGGTGATCGAGCGGATCGGCTTGGAGAGCCCGCAGTCGGCCCTCGTGGGAAGCTTCGCTGAAGGCCGGGAGTTTCTGGACGAGGTCGGAGTACCGGTCATTATCCGGCCCAGCTACACTCTTGGCGGTCGCGGCGGAAATATCGCCACCTCGGAAGAGGAAGCCGAACAGTTTCTGGAGTGGGCGTTGAACGAGAGCCCGGTCCATCAGGCGCTTCTGGAGGAGAGTCTGATCGGGTGGAAGGAGTTCGAGCTGGAGGTCATGCGAGACCGGGCGGATAATGCCGTCGTCGTATGCTCGATCGAGAACGTCGATCCCATGGGGGTTCATACGGGTGATTCCATAACGGTTGCTCCGGTACAGACACTGTCGGACCGGGAGTACCAGCGGATGCGGAGCGCCGGGATCGAGATTCTTCGGGCGGTAGGGGTGGACTGCGGAGGCAGTAACGTCCAGTTCGCAATCGACCCGGAGAGCGACCGGATGGTGGTAATCGAGATGAACCCTCGCGTGTCGCGCTCCTCCGCTTTGGCCAGCAAGGCCACCGGTTTCCCGATTGCTCGCTGTGCGGCGCGGCTTGCGGTCGGCTTCACGCTCGATGAGATCGTGAACGACATCACCGGCAAAACCGTAAGCTGCTTCGAGCCCAGTCTCGACTACTGCGCGGTGAAGATTCCCCGCTTCGAGACCGAGAAGTTTCCGTCGGGCTATGCAGAGCTCGGCACTCAAATGAAGAGTGTAGGGGAGTCCTTGGCGCTCGGACGGAGCTTCCTTGAGGCGCTTAACAAGGCTATCCGTGCCTGTGAGTTCGGGTTCGCCGGGCTGGAGGATCTGCCGGATCGCTCGGATGAGGAGATCGAGCGGATGCTGATAACACGTGATCCGCGGCGAATCTTCGCCGTCTATACTGCCTTGCGGCGCGACGGCGGCGGCGAGAGGATCCCGGAGATCTCTCGGCGCACCGGCTATGACCCGTGGTTTCTTTCGAGCTTTCTGGAGCTCGCCGAAGTGGAGGGCGAAATCGCCGCAAGCGGCGGCAACCTCGGCTCCGAGCTTCTCCTCGAAGCCAAACGCCTCGGTATCGCAGACGCGCGAATCGCCGCGCTTGCAGGGATCGAAGAGAGCGTTGTTGCAGGCGCGCGTGATCGCGAGGGGATCCATGCAGTGTACCACTTCGTAGACACCTGCGCGGGCGAGTTTTCGGCAGCGACGCCGTATTTCTACGGAACATACGGCGAAATCGATGAAGGCGCTCCTACCGAGGGGCGCGGCGTGCTCATTCTGGCGAGCGGTCCAAACCGGATCGGGCAAGGGCTCGAGTTCGATACGTGCTGCACGCTCTCGAGCATGGCGTACCGCGGGCTCGGCGTGAAGACCGTTATCGTCAACTCCAATCCGGAGACGGTCAGCACGGACTTCAACGTCTCGGACCGGCTCTACATCGAGCCGCTTGTCGCGGAGGACGTCAAGGAGATCATGCGCAAGGAAGGGATCCGGGACGTCGTGGTGCAGCTCGGCGGGCAGACCCCGCTCAATATGGCGGAGGAGCTTACCGCCTGGGGCGCGAACGTCGTCGGGACCACCGTGCGAAGCATCCTGGACGTCGAGGACCGGGGGCTCTTCAGCAAACTGGTGCAGGCAACCGGGCTTACCCAACCGGCCAACCGCATGGCTGGAAGCCGTGAGGACGTGGCCGCCGCGGCCCGCGAGATCGGGTACCCGGTGCTTCTTCGTCCAAGCTTCGTTCTGGGCGGTAGGAGCATGTCGATCGCATTTAACGAAGACGAGTTAGGCGCCTTCCTTGCACGGGATGACTTCTCGGTGACATCGGAGCGGCCGGTGCTGGTTGACCAGTTCTTGGAGGATGCCTTCGAGTACGATATCGATGCGCTGTGCGACGGAAAGAACGTCTACGTCGCCGGCATCATGCAGCATATCGAGGCAGCGGGAATCCATTCGGGCGATTCGGCCTGCGTATTCCCGCCGTACAAGAGCGATCCGACTATGCTCCGCCAGATGGAGGAGGCGACCGCTACCATTGCTCGGAAGCTGGATGTGCGCGGCTTCCTCAATATCCAGTTCGCGGTAAAGGACGACACGCTCTACATCCTCGAGGTCAATCCGCGTGCAAGCAGAACCGTTCCCTACGTGAGCAAAGCCAGTGGAGTAGACCTGGTGGAAGCCGCCGTCCGCCTTTGGGAGGGCGAGCCGCTCAATGCGCAGGGATTGATCGATGACGAGGCTTCCGGACTTCCGGGTGTCGGGGTAGGCCGTTGCATCGTCGGCTGGGCCGTCAAGGAGGCGATGTTCAGCTTCGATCGTTTCCGTGGTCTGGACCCCATGCTGGGCCCCGAGATGAAGTCAACCGGTGAGGTCATCGGCATCGGCGAGAGCTTTGGGGAGGCGTTTGCCAAGGCGCAGCAGGCGACGGGAACTCGGCTGCCCACCGCCGGTCGTGTCTTCGTGTCGGTGCATCATGAGGACCGTGAGACAATCCTCCCGATCGTCAAGAAGCTCGAGGAGCTCGGATTTCAGATAGCGGCAACGCGGGGCACCGCGGACTTCCTCTTTCACAACGGAGTCTTCGCCGAGGTCATCCTCAAAGTTCACGAAGGGCACCCCAACGTGATCGATCATATGCACTCGGGCCGGATCGATCTGCTGATCAACACCCCGCTCGGGCGGTATACGCAGCGAGACGACGACTACCTGCGGATCGAGGCAGTGCGGATGAAGATTCCGTACACGACGACCACTTCGGCAGCAGCCGCTGCGGTGGAAGGGATTACGTATCTGCGCGAAGGACGGATCGACGTTCGCGCTCTCCCGGAGAAGGGAGCCGGGGCCGCCGCGCCGGCTTCCGGCCTACGCTCCGGTTGATCGCCGGGTCGACAGGTCCGGGCCCGGCGAGGAGCGCCGGACCAGCCGTGTGCGTGAAGACGGCGTCCGGGAGCTATGGGCCGGCGTTCTCCGAAGCTTCGTTGTCCGAGCTCTCCGAGACGTTTTCGAGCACATAGTTGTTGTAGTAGTACTCGAATCCATCGACGAGCGCTTGCCAGCTCGCTTCCACGATGTTCTCGTCGACGCCCACAGTGTCCCAGGTTTCGTTCCGATCGCTTAGGCTAATGAACACGCGAACCTTCGCGGCCGTCTCTTCCTCAGGGTTGAGGACGCGCACCCGGTAGTCAACCAAATGTACCTTGTTGATCCAGGAATGGTGCGGCGAGAGGGCGTCCCTGAGAGCATGGTCCAGCGTTTCCACTGGGCCGACGCCTACGGCGGCGCCCATTATCTCGTGGGAATTACTCCGCATGAACAACCGCCCTACCGTCTTAGCCGGTGCCTCGAGCGTTTTATAGCTTTCGAGATGATAGTTCTTGAGGATGAGGAGCGGTCGATAGGAGCCGATTACCCTTCGAATAAGCAAATCGAAGCTCGCCTCGGCAGCCTCGTACTCGTAGCCTTCTTGCTCCCGTTTTTTCAGAGTCTGGATAAGCTCGGCAACCTCCGGGCTTTTCTTGTCATAGTCGCCGTATCGTTTGAGCTTGTCGACGATGGTGGATCGACCGGCAAGCTCGCTTAGGATGATCCGCCGCTCGTTGCCGACCAGGCCACCATCGACGTGCTCCATGAGGCCGGCTTCTTTGTAGAGAACGTCGGCATGCTGTCCGGCTTTGTGGCTGAAAGCTGCTATACCTACATACGGCTGGCGCTTATCGGGGATTATGTTTGCCTTTTCGGCCACGTAGCGCGAAAGGGCCGTCAGCCGTTGCAGTCGGTCAGCCGCGGTGCACGATCGCTGCTGCTTGAGTACAAGATTCGGGATGAACACACAGAGGTCTGCGTTTCCGCACCGTTCACCCCAGCCGTTGATCGTTCCCTGTATGTGCTCGGCACCTGCCTCGACCGCGGCAAGACTGTTGGCTATCGCCGTACCACAATCGTTGTGGAAGTGTCCGCCGAGTGGGCCAAGGTTGTGTTCGGAGAGCGCCTCGTAGATTCGCGTTACCTCCGAGGGAAGAGTGCCGCCGTTGGTGTCACAGGGGATGACGCAGTCGGCCCCCGCCTCCGCGGCAGTGCGTGCTACCTGTACGGCATACTCCGGATCGTCGCGGTAACCGTCGAAGAAGTGCTCGCAGTCGAAGAGCACTTCGCGTCCATGGCTCTTCAAATAGGAGACCGAGTCATGGATCATTCTGAGGTTCTCATCGGGCGTGGTCCCCAGCACCCGATCTACATGAGCTTTCCACGTCTTACCGACAACAATAACGGTCGGCGTCTCCGCTTCGAGGAGCGCGGTAACGTGAGTGTCGTTCTTGGCCTCCCTGCCGGGACCCCTGGTTGAGCCAAACGCCACAAGCCGTGCATGTTCAAAATGCTCTTTGCCGGCTCGCTCGAAGAAGGCACGCTCCTTCTCGTTAGAGAGGGGAAACCCTCCTTCGATGTAATCGACTCCGAGTTCATCTAGAGCGCGCGCAATCTTGAGCTTGTCGTCCAGTGTGAAGCTGACGTCCAGGCCTTGCATGCCGTCCCGCAGCGTGGTGTCGTAGATAGCGACTGAGGTCATAGTCTCGCCTCCTTCTCAGGATAGCCCGGTCACAAGGAGACCGAGCGGATATTCCGCCGGGACAGCTAAGGCGTCCCGGGTGTTCGCCTTCTGTACCCATCTCGGCCGGCCGGCGCGCCTATGTGGACGTGTGCTCCGGACGCCCCCAAAAAAAAGGCCGCCCGGGTTGCCGGGCGGCCCTTCGTCTCCGCGTCTAAGACGCGTCCAAGCCTACAGAACCGGCCCCGGCCCCATCGCGGGGGAGACAATAATGAGGCCAATAATTGAACCGGTTATGAGGCGGATGTTCTTGAGGCGCGTAAACGAACGGTACATATGCTACGATAACAGATAGTGGTTCCGATGTAGTTTGTCAACACCGTTCGCGGAGAAGAGACCTCCGGCTGTGGCGATGGTCACATTGGTGTGCAGAATACCGTAGGGACGTTGACCTTCCGCTCTTGGGAACCTACGATGAGAGCATGTCGACTTCGCAGTCAACCTTCGACAGGCTCGTGGCGGAATTGAGTGACGAAGAGCGGGAAGATCTCTTTGCCCGCTTGACGGATTCACTGCTCCCAGTTGAGCCGAAGGGCCAAGAGCATCCGGATGCGTTGGAGGGCGTGGCGGAAGTCAACCTCGACTATGAGTTTCGGCGCCTCGGTCTCTTCCGGCGTCTGTGGGTGCTGCTGCGAGCGCTTTTCCAGGGGAAGGAACGGGATGATGTGCTCGAGCGGGACCTATTGCGGAGTACTGCGCGGGAGGTGAACCGGGCATGCCCCGGCTTCCTTGACTACGATAATCAGCGAGTACAACAGCCCTTTCACGAGGAGCTGCGCGGGCTTGCAGAGAACGCTCGGCAGTGTGGCCGCATGCTGCGCGACGTGATGGGGGAGAACCGTTCGCACTTTTTGGCGTTTCTTCTGGAGTTGGAGAACGAGGTTGTCGGGACCCGGCTGCGGGAAGAAACGGATCCTGACCGGGTGAGCCGCCAGGTGCCCGACATATCTGAGGCCGAGCTCAAGCGCAGAGTCGAGAGCGCCGTCGACGAGATCCTGAACTACCTGCCCGGTGACTTGCGGGAAGCGATGTATACGAATGCTCGTTTCCTCGATAATCTCAGAGTGCTCTGTGAGTATCCGTTTCCCCAGCTCCTTTCAGTATTCTATCAGGATGGGAGTGGGACCCCGGGGGAGAGTCCTTTCCAACGGGTGCGCGATCCGGTAGCCGAGCTTGCCGGCATCACGTACGGTTTGCACGTCACTCCCGGCAAAGGATTGGTACGGGGCGTTTACCACTATCTGCGCGGGCAGGCCCAGCGGGAGCAAACTGGCGGTGAAGAGGCCGTAGAGGAGTATCTCTCGAGTTTTACTCGCGCTTATGACTCCATCCAGCGTTTCGTGCGGACGGTCCCGCTGGTTAGGATCGCGCGGCTGGTGAACAATAGCATCCACTTCCAACCGGAGGTACCGAAGGGCGGCGAGGATTGGTTCGCCCGTGTGAAGCAGTTCTGGGCCCAGCGTGTTTCGGCAGCCTATCAAACGTATGCATTCTCTAAGAAACAGAGCCATCTGTTGGAAGAGTTGTCGGAGGCACTCGGTCGCAGCGTCTCACCGTTTGACCGACTGCGAGATCCCTTTGATGCTCGCCCAAGCAAGCTTGCCTATCCGCTGGGAATCGCGATGTCGTTTGTGAGCTCGGTGTACTTCGACGAGGTCCATCCGATTCTCAAGACGATCCATCTTAAGGGGCAGTTCTACAAGGACGCGAACCGAGCTGAGTTCACGCAATCGTTCGACAGCATGTCGGAGCTCCATGAACGCCTGGAGCGTTTCCGGCGCACATTCGAAGATGAAGGCGATTATACGCGGCCATATCATCGCCTGGAGAAGCTTGTTCAGCGAGGGCTGTCTCGAGACGATTCTGAAGTCGTGACAGCTGTGGAGGAGATCAGATCGATCGAGTCGGAGGCCGAATCACTCATCAAAAGCGCAATCAGGCACACGGGAAGCCTTGCCCGGGTGACAAACGGCATCCTCCACGGCGAGGTCGCCGGGCAATACGATACGTTGAGCAATCTCAAGAGTATCGAAGGGCCGAACAGCGACCGTTATCTCACGAAGCTGGGGGATGCAGCGATGAAGCTTCGGCGCACTGCCGATATCCTCTCGCGCAGTTACGATCTCTCCACCATGAAGTTGTGATGGAAGTCCGGAACCTGGAGCTGACGAAATGCCCGCTGGCAACTCAGGAAACCGCCCGCTTTCCGTTCCCGGGGCTGGCCGTGCTTACGCGTCGGCGGGCAGGGAACATGGGCCCATCAGCGGAGCCGAATCGTCGACGCGAAGAGTGTCTGGAGCAACTCGGGCTTTCAGCCGAAAGGCTCATAACCGTACGACAAGTGCATTCGCGGAAGCTGCTCGTCGCGTACCCCGACGGGACCCGTGAGCTCTATTCCGGCGCTTGGCCGACTTCCGGCTCCAAGGACGCCGTGGAGCGTCAGCGAGACGGCTGCACCGCTTCGGTGAGCACCCTCGACTCCGCTGCCGCTCCAGGTCCCGGCCAGGAGCGCTACCCCGGCTCGTGCCCCCCGCCGGGATCGGTCTCCAACTCGGAAGTGCCTCCCCGCCCGAATTCTGAAGTCGAAGGCAACACCGCGCTGCCCCCGGAAGCGGACGGAATCGTCTTACTCAACGTACCGCGTGCACGATCTCCGGAAGGTCACGCGTACTCGGCAGACCGTCCGCCTGACGCCAGTGGACTAGTCGACGGCGCCGTCACCGGCGCAGGCGCCGGCGCCGCAGAAGCTGCCGGCGTAACTGTCGCCGACTGTATGCCCATCTTTCTGTGGGCTCGGCTACCCTATGCGAGCTCGGCGGATGGATCCTGCGATCGGGATAACTTATGCGATTCCCGGGAAGGGTGTAGCGGCCCGTCGAATGCCGCGATGGAAGAAGGTGGAACACGGCCTGAAGGCTCGGCAACTTCGCGTAGCGATACGGCCGGCGATCTCGGGCCGATGAACGTCTCCGCGGACGAAGAAACGGACCAGGGTCCCCTCTACTGCCTTGAAGAGAGCCAGGACGTCGCGACCGTCGGCGCGATCCTCCATTCCGGCTGGAAGGGCACCGGGATTCTTGCGGACGCGATCAGCTTCTTCCGGGACCGACTCCAGGTCCCCCCCGACCAGATCGAGGTCCTGTTCGGCCCCTGCATTTGTCCGCGGTGCTACCGTGTTTCCGCGGAGCGGGCCCGCGCGTTTCGCGAGCGGTGGGGCGAGGATACGGCCGGCGTCTATGAGGACGGCCCACCCACCTCCACCGGTGGCCCCGCCGCCACGGGTGGCCCCGCCCCCACCGGTGGCGCTTCCTCTACCGGTGGCGCTAACTCCACGGGTGCCGCTGCCCCCACCGGTGGCCCCGCCGCCACGGGTGGCGCTGCCGCCACCGGTGGCCCCGCCGCTACCGCCACCCCCACCGAAGGCTGGATCGACCTCCGCAAGGCCAACCTGCGCATCGCCGAGGCCTGGGGCGTCCGCACCGTCCGCGTCGTAACCGACTGCACCTGCGAGAACCCCCAGCTCGGAAGCTTCCGCCGCGACGGCCGGGAGAACTACGTCGGCATGCTTGCCGCGCTGGCGCCTTTCGGGCAATAATCCGCGCCCGTATGGAACAGTATCGCCGGATCTGGAAAGAACGAGTGGAAGAGGCGCTCTCCGCCGTCGCGGAGGAAGAGGGCCACACGATCGACCGCGACGCCGTCGCCGCCGAAACGCCGCCCTCGAGCGAGCTCGGGGACATCGGATTCCCCATGTTCCCCTTCGCGCGGGTCTTCCGCACCTCGCCGCAGAACATCGCCGGCAAAGTCGCCGAGCGCATCGCCGACCGCTACGCCTCCGCATCCCAGGCTCCGGGCACCGTCACGCAGGAGGGCCCCTACGTGAACGCCAAGCTCGACCGGCCCTCGGTCTTCGCGAACGTCCTCGACACCGTCCTTAGCGCGCCCGAGCAGTGGGGCCGGACCGGGCGCGAAGAGGGCCGCCGCGTCATGGTCGAGTTCTCGTGCCCCAACACCAACAAGCCGCTCCACCTCGGCCATCTCCGGAACGACGCCCTCGGAGAGAGCGTCAGCCGCATGCTCGACGCCGCCGGCGCCACCGTCCGTAAAGTCAACCTTATTAACGATCGCGGAATCCACATCTGCAAGAGCATGCTCGCCTACCTCAAGCTCGGCGAAGGCTCTACACCCGAGTCGGAAGGCAAGAAGAGCGACCATTTCGTGGGCGACTACTACGTGAAGTACGAAGAGCTCGTCCGAGAGAATCCCAAGGTCGCGGACGAAGCCGCCGATCTCCTCCGCCGGTGGGAGCAGGGCGATCCCGAGGTCATGGAGCTCTGGAAGCGCATGAACGACTGGGCCGTCTCCGGAATCGAGGAGAGCTACCGCGCCACCGGCGTCACCTTCGACCAGATCTACCTCGAGAGCGAGACCTACACCTCCGGCCGCGACGAGGTCCTCCGCGGCCTCGAGCAGGGCGTCTTCTTCCGCGCCGAAGACGGCTCAGTCTGGGTAGACCTGGAGGACGTCGGCCTCGACAAGAAAGTCCTCCTCAGAAGCGACGGGACCAGCCTCTATCTCACCCAGGACATCGGCACCGCCATCGCCCGGTACCGCGACTGGCCCTTCGACCGGCTGATCTATGTGGTCGCGAGCGAGCAGCGCTACCACTTCCAGGTCCTCTTCACCGTGCTCAGCCGCCTCGGGTTCGAATGGGCTGACAGCCTCTATCACCTGGCCTACGGCATGGTGAACCTCCCGCACGGCAAAATGAAAAGCCGCGAAGGCACCGTCGTCGACGCCGACGACCTCCTCGCCGAGCTCCAGGAGCTCGCCGCGCAGGAGATCCACAACAAGGAGCGCGCCGACGTTGTCGGTGACGTCCCGGCCACCGCCCGGAGCATCGCCCTCGGTGCGCTCCACTACTACCTGCTCCAGGCAACTCCCAACAAGGACATGGTCTTCGATCCCGCAGCCTCCATCAGCTTCACCGGAAACACCGGCCCGTACCTCCAGTACATGGGCGCGCGGATCTCGAGTATCGTGCGCAAAAGCCACGGCGTCCAAATCGCCCCGTGGGAGGAGCTCGACCTCTCGGTGCTCTCCGCGCCCGAGGAGTGGGACCTCATCAAGCTCGTCTCCTCCTTCCCGGACACCGTCTCGGAGGCCGCCTCCGAGCTCAACCCCGCGCTCCTCGCCAACCATCTCTACGACCTTGCCAAGCTCTTCAGCCGCTACTACCACGAGCACCCCGTCATTACCAACGACGACCCCGCCCTCCGCGGCGCACGCCTCGCCCTCTGCCGCGCCGTCGCCCACACCCTGCGCGCCGGCCTCCCGCTCATCGGCGTCCCCTTCCTCGAGACCATGTAGACCGCCGGAGAGGGCGATTCACCCTCCGCTCCCAGAGAATCTGGGCGTGCCCCCGCCCCGAGCCGGCCCGTCCGCGAGCGCTCACCCCGCTCGCGGGCAGTGACCGCCCCCCATCCGGCAGCCCACCACCGCCGGCAGGCTCGGCGCGGGGTCAGGCCGTCCGGGGGTTCCGTCCCGGCGCAAGGCCGAACCCGGAACCGGCGCGCTCCCGCCACCCGACACCCGCCATCCCTCACCGCCGGCGCGGCTTGCGCCGGGACCGCC
>Ga0207421_10004776_pt1 | contig 15452 bp, 13 predicted proteins | sample SodLakKL_010_SED_4_FD_187542 | JGI IMG/M metagenome (GOLD analysis project Ga0207421, IMG submission 187542) | Alkaline sediment microbial communities from Lake Tanatar, Kulunda Steppe, Russia - 8KL_010_SED (SPAdes) (version 2) | ecosystem: Environmental > Aquatic > Non-marine Saline and...
CCCTTTCGGGTCACTGGTTTTCAAGACCAGCTCCTTCGACCTCTCGGACACCCCTCCCTTACAGGCTAATTTGCAATCTCAAGTATAGCAAAGCGTCAGGTCAATGTCAATCGAACTTTTCGGGATTTTTATAGGATTGCAAAAGGAGTAGCCAGGTTAAATTTCAGCTGATATTGTCCAAAATTTATACTTTCAGTGAGCTGGCTGGATTTAATTTGCCAAACACACCTTTTTAATTTAATAGTTTGAAGTAACTACAATTTCCTTGATTACCCTTACTCTTAATAGCTCACTAACGAATTCATCCGCATTGCTATATGCTATTTCTGAACCATCCCATATCTTAGATCTGCGATTTGTGTCTTCCATGTAGACAGTTACATTTTCCTGCGTATGGTCAGCTAATAATTCTACAAACCTATTGTAATCTTTTGCGTCTATTATTTTACCATCTTTAAAAATTGCTTTAATCACTGAATTTGTCCCCCCTTTAAAGAAAATATCATATCAATATGAAGCTATTACTCATTACAATAATCCTTATGAAATAATAAGTCTATATGAGATCGGATATATGCCATGTACCATAAAAATGGGTCAATGTTTACAACTATTGTTAATGCAGCTTACAATACAGGCGAATTCATGGAGTTGCTAATTGATTCTTTTACCGTTTACAGTCTCATAGATGGATATTAACACGCTTAATAAACACATGCAATGTAATTATATTTTCAACTGGAATCCTTTGTATCTTTAATTTATCAGGCCAAAACAGGATGATCTTAGTGATACAAACCTCAGAGACTTATGATATTTCAAAACATATAGTATAATCAAAACAGCGTCATTATCACAAAATAAATAGGAGGAGTTATCCGATATGAAAATTCTGGTTTGCACAGATGGATCAGAAGAAAGCAAAAAAACCTTAGAAAAATCTATAGCAATTGCCGAAGGGTGCAATGTTGATGAAGTAGCGATAATTCATGTTGATGACGAAAAATTGGATTTTTCTGCAATGCCAGTGGGGGAAGGCCACGTTCCAACAGAACATGAAATGGAAAGGCTTAGAAAAACACAGGAAGAGCATAAAAATGAGCGGAAAAAGATATTGCAGGATGCCTTAACGCTATTTGAAGAAAGAAATTTACATGCCCGCACAATTTTTAAAGAAGGGCACCCCTCGCACACCATTGTCGAAACTGCTCGGGAAGAAGGCTTTGATATGATTATTATTGGCAGCAGGGGCCTTAGTGGCTTCAAAAAAGTATTGCTTGGCAGCGTGAGCAGCGCTGTAGTTCAGGAAGCAAAAGATTGCATGGTAACCGTAGTGAAATAAAGTTAATTCAAGAATTCAAGTATATCGCTGTGGCCAAATAATATGCAGCGAACAAAATAATTCTTAAAACTAAGATAGCCCCTGGAGAAAAACGTCCTCCCGGGGCTATCCCTATAAGTGTTAACAGATTGTCCGGCATAACTCAATCTATCAGGTGTCTTATATCTTCGTGCTGCAAAAGCGTAGACGAACTGCCGGAATTAATTCTGGCAATACATCACTTCATAAAAGCACTTGGTGCAATGTAAAGGACAGGGACGCCTGGTTCCATTGGTTGCACAGGGATACTTGGCAGCCACTTTTACAGTCACATTTTTCTGGGCACTGTTCTTCATGCCTTTTCTTTTCATTTTCATAGTATCTGCCTCCTTTGTCTTTTATCTACCTTGCATTTTCGTATGCTTCAGCAACAGCAGCCAGGTAGCTTTCCACGGTAATAGTTACCGAGGTGGTCAACTCAGGCACATCAGGAACGTGCTGGTGAGCTTCGTCAACTACTTTCACCGGCATGCCTAAAACCTCATCTACGGTCTGACCGACCATCCACTCTTCTAATGCAGCAATCTGTTCATACCATTCTTTTTCAATTTCCGAAACCCTTCTCATGCCGTAATCATCTTCAAGCTGAGCTTTTGTTAAAGGGACTTCAGTCTTATCGGTAGTTAACTGACCTTCTTCATCGTAGTTAACCCTGATCTGGGCGTTGTCAATAATAGCGCCGACAATAACCCCGTCTGCATCAAATGCTACTGCTGCCATGGTGTTGTCAAACTGGGCCATCGGCATGATATCATTATCTGCGTCAAGGCCTCTTGACCTGCGAAGAGATATTTCACTGCCAAGGCCGGCAGTTTCTGCGTTTTCTACTTCAACGGAGTTTTCATATGCATGTTCTACAGCAGCAATATAACTTTCTACTGTAATGGTTACAGATGTTGTCAGTTCGGGAATGTCGGGAACATGCTGGTGAGCTTCATCAACCACTTTGACCGGCAGCCCTTTGATTTCTTCTACAGTCTGGCCGATCATCCACTCTTCAAAAGCGGCAATTTGCTCGTCCCATTCTTTTTCAATCTCTGATACTCTTCTCATACCGTAATCATCACCAAGCTCTGCCTTGGTTGTGCCCGGTGCGCTGACGTCGGTATCAAGCTGCATTTCTTCATCAAATGCTACCCTGTTCTGGGCGTTGTCGATAGTTACACTGACTACGCGCCCCTCTTCATCAAAGAGAACTGCGGCCATGACTACATCAGCCTGGGCCTGGGCAGCTAAATCTTCATCGGCATCTCTCGACCTGGCTATAGAGGGAACAATACCAAGACCAAGTCTTGCGCTGCCATCTACAGCTTCACCATTCTCAGGGGTATCTTCCGGTGTTTCCTCCGGGGTTTCCTCGGGAGCTTCTTCCGCAGGCGCATCGCCGCAGCCGAATACTCCAAGAGCCAACAACCCCATAATCAGCAGCAAAGCGAGTAATTTTTTGTTCATGCTTACACTTTCCTTTCTCTATTGTTATATTTTTCACGCGAGATTCAGTTTATCATATTGCCCCACCGAATACAATAGTTGTTCAATAGACTTTATTATAATACTTTCTTATAGATATTAGCGGGTATTTGTAATTCAAAATGCCTGAGAGATGCCTGCAATTTTTAGAATAATCAACAAAAAAGACCGGCTAATAATAAGAGCCGATCTTTATCTCCATTTATGATTTATTTATGCAAATATCAGGAAGCGGTTATCCTCTCCATGCCGCCGCAGTAGGGGCGCAGGGCTTCGGGTATGATTACACTGCCATCTTCCTGCTGAAAATTTTCGAGAATAGCGGCTACCGTCCGCCCGACGGCAACCCCAGAACCATTCAGGGTGTGAACAAACTGGGCTTTTTTACCCTGCTCCGGCCGGTAGCGTATCCCTGCCCGGCGGGCCTGGAAATCGGTGAAGTTACTACACGAGGAAATTTCACGATAAGTATTGGCTGCAGGCAGCCAGACTTCAAGATCGTATTTTTTGGCCGGAGCAAAGCCCAGGTCGCCGGAGCACATCAGCATTACCCGGTAGGGCAGACCAAGCAGCTGCAGGACTTCTTCAGCATTGCGGGTCAGTTTTTCCAGCTCGTCATCAGAGTCATCGGGACGCACAAATTTAACCAGCTCGACCTTATTAAACTGGTGCTGGCGGATTAAGCCGCGGGTATCGCGGCCGTGAGCTCCTGCCTCGGCCCTGAAACATGCGGTGTAGGCTGCATAGTAAAGGGGAAGCTGCTCATCTTCAAGGATCTCATCGCGGTGCAGGTTGGTTACCGGCACTTCTGCAGTGGGGACCAGGTACAGGTCTGAACCCTCAACCTTAAAGGCATCTTCGGCAAACTTTGGCAGCTGGCCGGTGCCGATCATGCTGGCCGCATTGACAAGAAAGGGCGGGAAAACCTCGCAGTATCCGTGCTTTCCGGTATGCAGGTCCAACATGAAATTAATCAGGGCTCTTTCCAGCCTGGCACCTGCCGCGAAATACACGGCAAAGCGGCTTCCGGAGATTTTACCGGCCCGGGGGAAATCAATGATGCGAAGTTTTTCACCGATATCCCAGTGAGCCAAAGGCTCGTAATCAAATTGCGGTTTAACTCCCCAGGTGCGGATTTCAATATTATCTTCTTCGTCACTGCCAATAGGTACTACTTCATCGGGGATATTGGGCAGACTAAGCAGCAGATGCTCCATTTTTGCATCGATCTGCCGCAATTGATCATCCAATTCTTTAATTTTTGCTGATACTGCCCGCATTTCTTCCTTCTTCTGCTGGGCTGCATCGCTGTCAGCACCCTGCTTCCCAATTTCCTTGGAAACACGGTTGCGGGTTTGTTTCAGCTCTTCAACCTCTTTTAACAGATCACGCCTTTGCTGGTCCATTTTTAACAGGCCGTCTAAATCGCCTGCTTCATTTTTAAGCTCCATGGCCCGGCGAACAGCATCAGGGTTTTCACGGACATATTTCAAGTCTAGCACAGGTAATACCCCCTAATTTATATTACATTTCTTCCGGAGCTTCTATGCCCAGGAGGGCCAGGCCGTTTGCTATAACCTGCCTGGTAGCGTTAATCAACAACAGGCGACCGTGCTTCAATTCGCCTTCGCTGCTTAGAACCGGACAGTTATGGTAAAACCGGTTGAATTCACGGGCCACATCGATCAAGTAGCGGGCCAGGATTGAAGGCTTATAGCTTTCTGCCGAGGCAATAATTTTATCCGGCAGGATGGCCAGGGTTTTAATCAAGGTAATTTCTTCATCCCGGGTTAAAAGCGATGCTGCATGGTCATCCCAGGCGGTATCATCCAGGCCGCCCTTGCGCAGGATGCTGCAGATGCGGGCATGGGCGTACTGGATGTAAGCGGCTGTTTCACCGGAAAAATCCAGTGCTTTATCCCAGTCAAATTCAATGTTTTTGACACGGTCATTGCTTAAATCTCCGAAACGAACTGCACCTAAGCCGACTGCTTTAGCAGCGCTATCTTTATCAGGCAGGTCAGGATTTTTTTCTTCTATTATTTCCCGGGCCATCTCTATGGACCGGTTTAATACTTCTTCTAACAAAATGATTTTCCCGGCCCTGGTGGACATTCGGCCTTCCTTAAAACGGATCAGGCCAAAGGGAACATGGGCACAATTTTGGGCCCAATCGAAACCAAGCAGTTCCAAAACTTTAAAAAGCTGCTGAAAGTGGAGGGTTTGCTCTGCGCCTACCACGTAAAGAGAACGGGCAAAATTAAAGGTTTCATAGCGGTAGATAGCGGCAGCCAGGTCCCGGGTAATATAGAGGGTTGCGCCGTCTTTTTTCTGCAGCATTACCGAAGGCAGATCGTACTGCTCCAGGTCAACCATCAGGGCTCCTTCACTTTCCCGGGCGATCCCTTTTTCCCTGACCAGATCAATTACCCTTTCTAACATCTGGTTATAGTGGCTTTCACCATGGTAGTATTCAAACTTAATCCCCAGGAGATCATAAATCTGCTCATAATTATCCAGGCTCAGGCGGCGAAAACGTTCCCAGTATTCAACCGCTTCACCGTCTCCCTGTTCGAGTTTCCAAAACCAGGAGCGCGCTTCGTCATCAAGCTCAGGGCTCTCCTCTACTTCCCTGTGAAACCTGACATATAACTGGTAAAGATAGTTCACAGGATCTTGCTTCAGCTCTTCTTCGCTTCCCCAGTGTTTAAAAGCGACGATCAGTTTGCCGAACTGGGTTCCCCAGTCTCCCAGGTGGTTAATGCCGATGCTGTTATAGCCAAGTGCCTGGTAGATCAGGTACAGGGAGTGACCAATCACGGTAGAACGAATATGCCCAACACCAAAAGGCTTGGCAATGTTTGGCGAAGAGTAGTCAATGGTTACATTTTGCCCTTCGCCAATATTCATATGCCCATATCTATCTGCACTTTTCCATACATCCTGGAGCACTGCATGGCCGAAAGCATCCGGAGCAAGAAAGAAATTAAGATAAGGCCCCTTTGGCACAGCTCTATCCCAGAAAAGTCCTTTTTCGCCGGCCAGTTCTTCACTTAATTCTTGTGCTATTAGCGGAGGAGCTTTTCTCCTGGTTTTTGCCAGAACAAAGCAGGGAAAAGCCAGGTCGCCATACGAGGGATCAGGTGGATCTTCAAGCAGGGTTACTACTTCTGCCGGTTCCATGCCGACGCGTGGCGCCAGCAACCGACCAACTTCTTCTTTTATTTTCTGCATCTATTATCTCCTTGGGGCTTTTTAATTTATTTTATTCGAAAGAATAACATTTGACAAATACCTGCCCACCATATATTTACTCAGGGTTTACAAAGGCCGGCTGCCGGTAAAAGCGGCTGATCGAAGGATAACCGGCCGGAGTTGTCCAGGGCTCGCCATCAATTAATATTTCCACCCTCTGTGCCCGGCTGTTTTCAAAAACGGTTGTAAACAATGCATCAAGGACAAGCATTGCCTGAGAATGCTCCTTCTCTGTAGGTTCTTCCGGAAATATTGACCTGAATGGACTATTCAAGTTAATCTGAACCTGCTCAGAAGACTGGTCAAGTCCCCTTAAATCTACATTAGTCGGAAAAAAAGGTAGAGAACGAGAGGCATGCAGGGTTTTTTCAAGCAGTTCGCTTAGATTGGTTTCAGTTTCACTTGCGTCGGCTCCTTCTTCAACTTTCAGGTAATACCTGTTATCACTCATAATAGGTAGATAAACGGGGTTTTCCAGCTTAACAGGTTGAAGCGGCTGGTTTAATTCCAGTTCAGGACCAATAGACTCTATAATTTCACCTTCCACGGTCAGGTAAATATCTTCGCCATTAAGAAACTGGCTGACCGTATGAATCAGGGACTCATAAATAGTTTTACCCTGGCTTGCGCCATTAATCCCGGACAGCTCCGAAGAAAAATCAATGGTAAGAATGCCATTCTCCTGATCAAGATCTGCTTCTGCAGTAATTTCTTTATCGGGAATAGTCCTGAAGAGGGCGCTGTCACGGGCAGGCCCACGAATTAATTCCTCAAGAGCTGCGTTGATGTGATCTTCTGTTTGATTTATTGTTCGGGTTACCGGAACCAGGTTATCATTACCATCTATAAAGTAAAGGATAATGTTTGATTCCCCTGCTCTTTTACCAACCGTTACCGGGTTGTAATACTGAACTTCCCGCTGCTCGTTGCTGTCTTCAGCTATCAGTAGAGGCTGCAGGTCAACCAGGTCAATATAGCCGTCTTCGCCGCAAACCACAGCCAGATGAGGATGCCCGGATAAGAGGAGGTGCTCAACTCGCATCGCCACTTCCCAGCTGTTCAGCTCTATACCTTCACGGCTCAGCAGCTTCATCTGGGTATAATCTTCCTTGTAATGACGCCAGGAGCTTGTTAATATATACTGCCCGTCAGGTGTAAAAGAAAATAGTGAACCATCAGCTATTCTACTCATCCATAGCAGATCATCGGCCAAATCATAATAAAAGAGATTTTCACCGGAACCTTCCCGGCTGCCATAGATCAAAACCCGGTTATAGTTCTGAGGGTTAAAAACTATTTTGCTGGGTTCAATGGGCAGGCCAGCCGACCATAGTGGATAACCTAATGAGTCGTAGACTGTCACTGTATCATCCTGGTAAGCAGCCACCCGGCTGCCATATTTCGACACTGCAGCAAGGGTCTTGTCGTCGAATCTCCACAGCTGATCACCGTCAATATTGACAGCACTTACTGCGGTCTGCCCCTCTTCCTCAGTTGTATAATAAATATTAGCCTGTTCAAGGTATTCACTGGTCAGGTAAAGATTTTTAATCGGCTTTGTCTCGAGGCTCCACTTTAAATCACCATCATGGTTATAGAGATCTAACTGGTATTGATCCTGATCGGGAAGGGCGCGCGCTGCGGCAATCCAGCTGGCATTGGGAGATACGGATATTTTTTTTACAGGGTAACCTTGATCGTCCCACGCAAAAACCTGGTCAACCGAGGTAAAGTGCAGCCTGCCACCCTCAGTTCCAATTGCAGCGTAGTTGCCACAGGAGGAAATGCGCGCCTGGTTAGGCTCTGTTTCAAAAGTTTTGTCCCAGCTTAACCTGCGTTCTCGATCAAGCAGGCTTACCGTGTTGTTGTCCGCACTGAAAAGAATTCTTTCCATGCTGTGGTCAACACTAATATCATATACTTCAACACTGGAAAACCAGAAGTCATAGAGACCTTCTGCCTGATCAGCGGTTTGGGGATCGACAGTAACAGTATTGCTCTCAGCAGCAGGAAAAAGCTGCATGGAGAATAAAACCAGGCCGCCTAAAATAAAGATTCCGGCCGTTATTACTATATAATAATACGGTTCGAACCGTTTCACTTCTTAAACACCTCCCAGCTTTAAAAGCCAGAGTGACGCTATTTTATCATACTCTGAGCTAAAAGCTTTAAATCTAGATTAAGGAGTATTAATTTTTTATAACATCCTGGCTATCTGCCAGGGGCAAGGCAAAGTAAAAACTGCTGCCTGAGCCTACTTCACTCTCAACCCAGACCCTGCCTCCATGCCTGGTGATAATTTCACTAACTATGGCCAACCCCAGTCCGGTGCCTCCGCCTTCCCTGGAGCGTGCCCGGTCAACCCTGAAAAATCGTTCAAATATATAACTTTGATCTTCCTCAGGAATACCGCAGCCGGTATCCCTGATCTCTGTAACCGCTTCGTTTTCATCCAGGTAAAGGCTTACCGTTACTGAGCCACCCGCCTCTGTATAATTCAGGGCATTATCCAGCAGGTTGCTTATTACCTGGCGAAGCTGAAGGGGGGCACCTAAGATCAGGTAATCCTCTTCCGGTATTTGATCATACAGGCCCAGGCCCGAGTGGGCGAAGCGGTACTGGTATTCACCCACCATATCAGCTAAAAGGCGGTTCAGGGCCACATTTTCAAGTTCTACTTCACTTTTTTCAAGCTTTGACAGCTCAAGCAGGTCATTAACCAGGGCTGTTAAACGATCAAGTTCTCCATCCAGGTCATCAATAAATTCTTTTTGCTGTTCCGGTTCCATCTCATGTTCCTTAAGAGCTTTCGTTAGCAAACTCATGGTTGTCAGGGGAGTTCTGACCTCGTGAGCAACATCTGCCGCAAACTTCTTCAGGTTACTGGTGTAATAATTAAGACGCTTGGCCATGATATTGAACTGTTCAGCCAGACGGCCGATCTCATCAGCCGAAGAAACTTCAATGTGCTGATCCAGCTTTCCCTCAGCCATTCTTCTCGCTGCCGCAGTCAGGCTTTCCAGGGGGCCGGTAAAGCGACGGGCCAGTGCAACGGACCCTCCACCGACGACGGCCATGGCTAGAAGGGTCGCTAAAAAGAGAAAGCGGCGAATATCATCGAGTGTCCGGTACACTTCTTCCAGTGAAGCTGATAAGAATACCACGCCAGTTACCGACTCATTTTCTTCCATTACAGGAACGGCAACCTGGATAACCTGGTGCTGTATCCGCTCACTGTATCCGGTTGTGCTGCTAACATTACCGTCTAAAGCATTATCAACCTGTTCATTATCCAGGGCTTGGTTCAACAAGCCGCCAACCCGGATAGAGTCTCCCACGACAATACCCTGCTGGTTTGCAAATAGTACGCGGGCCTGGGCTTGACGGCTAACATCTTCAGCCAGCGAGCTCAGACGGACCGCATCAACCTGCCCGCGCAGCTGACCAACAACAAAGTCGGCTGCCAGAAAGCCAGACCTGGCCAGGGTATCTTCAAGGTTGTTCATGTAGTAGCGTTCCAGGGTGTTAAGCAGGAAGATACTGATGATTATCATCACGGCCAGTATAATTGCCAGGAAGGTAGCTGTCAGGCGAAAGCGGATACTGTAAAACCTGGTCATTAAAGATCCTCCCTGAGCTTGTACCCGGTTCCCCACACAGTTATGATTAAATTCGGGTTGGCAGGATCTTCTTCAATTTTTTCTCGCAGGTGCCTGATATGGACATCTACGGTTCGCACATCTCCATAATAATCATAGCCCCAAACCTGCTCGAGCAGCTGTTCGCGGGAATAAACATTACCGGCATTGGACGCAAGAAAACTTAACAGGGCAAACTCCTTGGATGTAAGGTTAATTTCCTTATCATCAATCCTGGCCCTGTGCTGAAGCAGGTCTACTTGCAGTTTGCCAATCTGGATTACTTTCTTAGCCTCTTCATCACGTACCGTGCTGCGCCTCAAGATAGCCTTAATCCTGGCAACCAACTCACGTGAATTAAATGGTTTGGTCAGGTAATCGTCTGCACCCAGTTCCAGCCCTAAAACTTTGTCAATATCCTCACTGCGGGCTGTTAGCATAATAATTGGAATTTCCAGTTTTTTGCGAATCTGGCGGCACACTTCGAACCCGTCAACCTCAGGCAGCATTAAATCCAGGACAACAATATCCGGCTTCAAATCAAACACCTTTTTAAGCGCTTCTTCGCCATCAAAGGCTTGCTCAACCCGAAAGCCTTCCTTCTCCAGGTTAAAGGAAAGGGCTTTGACCAGTGTCTTTTCATCATCTACAACAAGCACTAATTCGTTGCTCATTTTTCGACCCCCCGGTCTAAATGATAATATTTCACTACTTCTTTAAAATCTTCCCAAACCGGCTTCTTCCTGCTGGGATCGCGCAAAAGCGCTGCCGGATGGAAAGTAGCAATAACCCGCATGCCATTTATTTCATGCCACTGCCCGCGAATCCGGGTTATGGCAGCATTTTTATCTATAATGGTTTTAGTAGCAAGCGCGCCCAGGCAAACAACAATTTCCGGACTAATCAGCTTAAACTGTTCGGCAAGGTATGAGCTGCAGGCATCAATTTCAGGCTGGACCGGGTTGCGATTGCCGGGAGGGCGACATTTAACTACGTTTGTAATATAAACATCTTCCCGCGGTATTTCCGCTGCTTCCAAGATCCGGTTTAACAGCTGCCCGGCCCTACCCACAAATGGCCTTCCAAGCCGATCTTCATCTCCGCCGGGGCCTTCACCAACCAGCATCAGGCGTGCTGCAGGGTTGCCTTCCCCGAAAACTACCTGTTTGCAGCCGGCACGCAGACCGCAGCGCTTGCAGGCAAGGGCCTTTTCCTCAACCTCACGGAGCTTCTCATCGTGGTTATTTTCCAGAGAAGGAACTTTACCTTCACCGCTATTGATCATATCTAAAAGTGACTCCTGTTTATCCGCTATTGCTCTCACCCCGTAATCAAAGTTTACTCCGGAGGTTTGTGCAGCAGAGAACTGCGGCGCTGGAAGCGTTCTTCAGCCAGTTCCATCAGCCTGCTAACCAGCATAGAATAATTGACTCCGCATGCCCCCCAGAGCTTGGAATACATGCTGATGCTGGTAAAACCGGGCATTGTATTAATTTCATTAATGGTTACGCTGCCATTAACGGTATCTACAAAGAAATCAACCCTGGCCAATCCGCTTGCTTCCACGGCCTGAAAAGATTTAAGTGAGTATTCCTTAACCTGCTGTTCCAGTTTTTCACCCAACTCTACCGGAATTACGAGGGTTGAGCGGTCATCTATATATTTTGCCCTGTAATCGTAGAACTCATTGCAGGGAATTACTTCGCCGGGCCGGGACGTTTCAGCATTAATGTTGCCCAGAACAGCACATTCGATTTCCCTGCCTTCTATATAAGTTTCAATAATAACTTTTTCATCGTACAACAGGGCTTCTTCAACCGCAGGAGCCAGTTCTTCAGGCTCCTTAACCTTAGATATGCCCACGCTGGATCCAAGGTTGGCAGGTTTGACAAAACAGGGGAATCCAAGAGCTGTGGCAACTTTTTCCTGCCAGAATTCTTCAGAGCCGCTCCACTGGCGCCTGTAAAAATAAAGGTAGGGAGCAACAGGTAGACCAGCCTGTGCAAACAGTATTTTCATCACCACTTTGTCCATGGAAGAACTTGATGCCAGAACGCCAGAACCAACATAGGGAATACCGGCCATTTCAAATAACCCCTGTATGGTTCCGTCTTCACCGTAGGTGCCGTGTAAAACCGGAAATGCCAGATCCAGGGGCTGAAACCGCCACTCACTTTTCAATGCATTAGCCTTGATAAGTAATCCGGGGTTGGTGGGATCTGTAATCAGAGCTGTCCTGTATGACTGATCCGGTTCTCTATCTTCCCAGAGAGACAACCAAACATCCGGGCCTGAGAGCCAAACTCCCTCCCTGGTAATACCTACCGGGATCACCTCGTAGCGCTCGGTGTCTATAGCATCCATAATTGAAGCAGCCGAACGCAATGAAACTACATGTTCACCGGATCTTCCCCCAAATATTACGGCTATTTTTTTGCGCAACATCAATACTCAGCTCCAGCGGTTCCGGGTCATCCCTGTTTTAAAAAAAAGACGGTTTTATCCCGGTTGCCCTATGTTTCCTTGATTATATCATAATTACCAGAGGATAAAAGATCCTCAAAGATCTTGTAATCTCATGAAAATCAATATAAAGTTATCATATATAGTTATAGATACCCTATATTCTTATCCTTTCAAATACGGGGACCAAAATCTTGCAAACACCGGTAGTAATGTTAGGAGCAAATTTTTACACCGCCCTGGGGGCAATTCGCACCCTGGGACGGCATGGTATTCCGGTTTACGCCCTGGATTACCACTTTCCCACAGCCTATGCCCTGTCATCCCGCTATGTGACAGAGAAAATCAAGTGCCCCAACGTCAATACAGATGAAGCCGGGTTGGCCCGGTTTTTAGTTGAACTGGGCAAAAGCTTTGAAGAGCGCCCAGTTCTGATGGCGACCGCAGATAACTATGCTTTGCTTATCTCCCGCTATGCCGAGCAGTTAAATGCTTATTATATATTTCCCGATAACAGCGGCCATCTGCTTGAAAAAATTATAGACAAAAGTGGCCTTGCCCAACTGGCAAAAGAGCATAGTCTGCTTATCCCGCAAACCCTTACTGTTGACAGCAGCACCAGGCTTCCCGGAGTTTTAAATAATATTTCATATCCGGCAATAATCAAGCCTGCCCTGTCACACAAGTTTGTCAGCCTTTTTCGCCAAAAATGTCTCAGGGTCAATGATCGGGAAAACCTGGAAAAAGCTCTTAAAACGGTTCAAAGCAGTAACCTGGAAGTAATGGTTCAGCAGATCATTCCCGGCTTTGATGACCAGATGTACGTCTTTGATGTTTACATCAACACAGAAGGCCGCCCGACCCATACCTTTACCGGACAGAAATTGCGCCAATTTCCAATTAACTTCGGTTCATCAACCCTGACCAGGCAGGTATATGTTCCTGAGCTGACCGAATTGGGGCTTGAGTATATGCAAAAACTTGGTTACCGTGGCTACGGGGAAATTGAGTTCAAGAAAAACCCTGATGACGGCAGGTTTTACATGATCGAAATCAATGCCCGCCTGAGCACACTGAATGTTTTGTTCGACAAATGCGGGGTTGAATTCACATATATTATGTATAAAGATTTGGTTGGCGATCCCCTTCCGGATTACCACCTGGCGGAAAACAAACCCTGGGTTTTCTGGCATGCCTATGAAGATTTTCTAAGCAGCACTGCTTATCTCAGGCAAAAGCAGCTCTCATTAAAAGAAATAGTCCGGCCCTGGCTAAGATACCACAAGGCCCACGCGATCTGGGCTGCTGACGATATCAAGCCTCTGTTTGCTTTTGCCCGCCTGATTTTTGGTAAAGTTACTTCTAAGTTATACCGTTTAATTACCCGGAAAAGCTAACAAAAGTCTTTTTAACCCTGCCGCATAGCGAAGCAGTTAGCAGCTGCTCAGCCATATTCTATCCCTGCTGCCTGTTGAAGAAACCTGTTTAAGATAGTTATATTAAAGGAGGCAGCCTTGAGACTGCCCCCGGTTTATCCTCTTGTCAGTATTATGCTTAATTATTCTTCTTCTTCTTCTTTTTTCGATTCGGCAATAACCTTCTCGGCCACCTGGTAAGGCACTTCCTCGTAATGTGAGAACTCCATGGTAAAGGAACCCCTACCCTGGGTCATAGAGCGCAGATCAATGGAGTACTTGAACATTTCGGCCATGGGAACCTGGGCCCGGATTTTTTGCACCCCGTCTCCCGGATCCATACCCTGGATCTTGCCGCGTTTACTGTTTAAATCGCCCATAATGTCTCCCATGTAGGCTTCAGGCACAACCACTTCCAGGTTCATGACCGGCTCAAGGAGAATGGGTTCGGAATTCTCCATTCCTTTTTTAAAGGCCTGCGAAGCAGCAATTTTAAAAGCCATTTCAGAAGAGTCAACAGTATGGTAGGAACCATCCACCAGCCTGACAATAATATCCTGGACAGGGTAACCGGCAACCACACCTTCTTCCATGGCTTCATTGACACCTTTTTCAACTGCCGGAATATACTGCCTTGGCACTGATCCACCAAAAATCTTATTTTCAAAAACCAGCCCTTCGCCGGTTTCAGCGGGTTCCATTTCAATGTAGACATGCCCGAACTGGCCTCGCCCACCGGACTGTTTCTTATGTTTACCTTCCACCCTGGTTTGCCCCTTAATTGTTTCCCTGTAGGGAACCTTGGGAGTGGATAATTCCACCTCCACACCAAACTTTTCCTGCAGGCGGCTTACGATAATATCCAGGTGAAGTTCACCTAACCCGGAAATAATTGACTGCTTGGTTTCTGCCTTTCTCTCCATGTGGAACGTGGGATCTTCTTCCAGGAAACGTGAAAGACCGCTGCCGACTTTTTCCTCATCACCCTTGGTTTTTGGTTCAACGGCAAAAGATATAACCGGTTCGGGAAAGTCAAGCTTGGGAAACACAATAGGCGCATTGCGATCGCAGAGGGTATCGCCGGTTACTGTTTCCTGCAGCTTGGCAACACAGGCAATGTCCCCGGTTACAACTTCATCCATGCTGACCTGATTTTTACCGCGCATGGCAAAAACCTGGCCGAATCTTTCATTAATGTCCCTGCTTGAGTTATATACCTGGCTGTCGGGCAGCACAGTCCCTGAATAAACCCTGAAAAAGTTAATCCTTCCGACATAAGGGTCGGCCAGGGTTTTATAAACAAAGGCTGACATTGGCTCCTCCGGGCTAAGCTTACGGGAAACTTCTTCCTCACTGCCGGGCAAATAACCCTTAAGTTCGCCCTGATCCAGCGGGGTTGGCAGGTATGTTTTTATCAAGTCTAACAGTGGTTGGGTTCCAAAGTTGCTGGTTCCCGCACTGCAAAGTACCGGAACAATTTTGTTATGCAAGACTCCCTGGCGAAGTCCCTGCTTGACTTCATCGTCAGACAGAGTGTCGCCTTCCAGGTACTTTTCAAGCAAACTGTCATCAGCCTCAGCTACTGCTTCTACCAGTTTTTCTCTCAACTCTTCAGCGTGATCTTTCAAATCATCCGGAATATCTTCCCGGGTAACGGACTTGCCATCCTCAGAAAACATGATCGCTTTCTGGCCGACGAGGTCAACTACACCTTTATAATCGGCTTCTTTACCAATTGGCATCTGCAGTGGGGCAACACTGTAACCAAAGTTCTCACGCAGCTGTTCAAGCGTGCCTTCATAGTCGGCATTTTCACGATCAAGCTTGTTA
>Ga0207421_10004777_pt1 | contig 15452 bp, 12 predicted proteins | sample SodLakKL_010_SED_4_FD_187542 | JGI IMG/M metagenome (GOLD analysis project Ga0207421, IMG submission 187542) | Alkaline sediment microbial communities from Lake Tanatar, Kulunda Steppe, Russia - 8KL_010_SED (SPAdes) (version 2) | ecosystem: Environmental > Aquatic > Non-marine Saline and...
CCTGTATAAGGAACCCCCTCTTTGATCCAATCAGGACCTTCCACACCTTTCAGGTAATGGTCAAAATATTCACGCATCCTGATGGTATAATCCAGCTTATTGGGATACTTCTGCGGATGGTGAGGCTCATCATGATAATGCAGAAAGATAACGTCTTTACCGGCACGTCTCATGGCCAGGTACATTTCAATGGACTGCTCCCATGGTACGGCACCGTCTGCATCACCATGCATGATCATCATGGGGGTATTGATCTCATGGGCGTAAAATACCGGAGAATTCTCGATGTACAGGTACCGGCGGTCAAACAGGGACGATCCGATACGGCTCTGACCGGTTTCATACTGGAACTGACGTGCCACACCTGATGCCCAGCGGATCCCGCTGTAGGCACTGGTCATGTTGGAAACCGGCGCACCGGCTATGGCTGCAGTAAAAAGATCCGTCTGGGTAACCACATATGCAGTCTGGTAACCACTCCAGGAGTGTCCGTGTAGTCCAATTGCATCCGGGTCAGCAATACCCATATCAATGACCTTCTGGGTAGCCGGGACAAGTGATTTCACCGCCGACATCCCAGGCCTTTCTTCGATAAAATGAATATCGGGAAGCAACATTACATATTCATTGCTGGCATAATATCCAAAACTCGGCCGGTGATTGATCACCGTCTCATTAAAATCATGCAACCGCTGCGAATACTTCGCATAATAATAGATAAAGACCGGGTATTTTTTGGAAGGGTCATAATTGCCGGGCTTGATCACAATGCCCTGAAGCGGCACTCCATCGGCCGACTGGTATTCGATCAGCTCCGCCTTGCCCCAGTTAAATTGCTCTACCTGCTCCTGCAGGTCAGATACTTTTGTCGTATTGCGAAAATGGCCATCGGTCACCCAAAGATCCGGGAACAGATCCTGCGATTCCCGGGTAAACAAAATTGTACTCTCATCTCCGGAAAGCTCACGCAAACGAAGGTTTTGTGCCACATCCATCAGCAAACGCACCTCATTACCTTCTACAGTATAGATGGCCCGCACTTTTGTGTTGTCATTGAAACCTTCAAGCAACAGATCATCGGTCCGGCTGAAATAAGGATCATCATCCAGTTTCCTGATGCGCAGGGAAATCTGATTATCACGGCCAAAGCCGCCGGTCACATTCCTTGCCTCTCCGGTGGCCACATTGAACAGCCAGATATCATAGCGGTCGTAAAGCAACACAGATACCCCGTCTTCCATCCAGCCTGTCATCCGGTAACTCGGAAGCGCGGAAGGACGGTCATGTGTTTCATTGTAGAATGGCAGGTCAATGTCCTCTGTAAGATTGATCCGCTCCCCGGTTTGTGTATTAAAAGAGTGCCAGTGCTCTTCCTCAAAATACACGAGAAAACGGCCATCGGGTGACAGCGAAGTGACATCCTGGGAAGCTTCTACCACCAGCTGCTTTTCGGCAGTATTCACATTCATTACATAGACATCCCGGAAAGTTCCTTCCCAGGTGCGAAGTTTTGTATAAGGCTGTAAAGTTCTGGCAATGACAAAATCACCAGCCGGTGCAGGGCGCACATCTTCCAGGCTTTCATCGGCCAGCTGAACCACCCGCCGGTCCGGCATATGCAATACAGAAATCAGGTTCTGGCGCCTCACCTGATTCCACAACTGGCGCTCATGGGTTTTAATGTAGGGATCTTCGCCATGCCAGACATCAATTTCGGCCTGTGCCTTAATGGAGTCCAGTTCTGAAACAAAGGATGGCTCTTCCTCAGCAACAGCAGCAAAGCCATCAGGACGGAACCCAAAAAACAAACGCTGTCCGTCGTTGGCCCAGCTCAGCTGATTATCGAAAGGGAGAAAATAGCCCTCAGGGGTGTCTTCCTGTGAGAGCAATTGCTCAGGGCTTTCAGCACCAGGTTGCCAGGTAAATAAGGCAGCGGTTTCTTCGGTTTTATCTTCCATATCTTCCTCGCGTGTGTATGCAAGGCGGGGTTCCTGGTTAAACCAGGTAAAACGATTAAATTTCATTTGATCGCCGGCATCTATTTCCTGAATATCACCGGCAAGGTCGTCCAGCGAAAGGGCGTATAAGCCATTATTGGCATCAAGGGTGTCTTTCTTGGTAAACACCAGGGTTGTGGCCATACTGTCGACCGTCCATGAGTCCACAAAATCAAGCGTGGTTGCCGTATTTCCCTGCAAGTCTTCCACATACAAGGGCGCACCGGCATCTTTCAGCTTTTCATTTTCTTCATCGGAAAGTTCTTCGTTTTCAACCACCTGGTGATGGACAAACAAAAAATCGCGGCTTTCACTGAAACGGGCTTGCCGCACATCTTCAAACAGCGTCTCCTGGCGGTCACTGGTTCGGATCAGCACCACATCGTTGTTGGGCCTGTCAGCAGAACGCACCCCTTCCGTTTCGGCAAAAGGAGGAACCTGGGTAAACAACACCCATTCTCCGCCATCGGAAAACCGGGGGCTCACCCCGCGGGGAACTTCATGCTCCCTCCTGCCATCGGCAGAAACCAGGATGCCATATCCGTCGCCACGATCCGGCGAAGCGGCATAAGCCACCCAGCTACCGTCATGGTTAATGGTTCGTGAGTCAATGTGATGGAAGCCCATCACATCTTCCAATGTCATGGCTCGCCGCTCCTGTGCAAAAGAAGCAACAGCTGCCATCAACAAAATAACAACCGGCAAAAGTTTTTGGGTCATTGATCGGGAAAAAAGCATTTTTTGTTGTGTTTTGATTAGTATATTGGTGAATTACGTGACCATGTAAGAGCTTCAAAATTAATGTTTTTTGTGAATTCTCACCGGATTTGGCCATGCGAATAGGGCAGAAACATCTTTTTTCAGCGATTAATTGTTTATGTCAGAAATAGTACTTACCATTGCAAAACAATACAGCAACAATGACACTTCATACCTGCACATATTACATCAGCTATTATTATTACTTTTTTGTCAAACACAAAAGGGGCTGATACGACTATGTGCTGAAAATAATGTATAATTTCAACCGGAGCCCCGCCAACAGCGGGGCTTTTTTTTTGTCTGGAAAAATGAATCAATCAAAAACCATATGCATCATCGGATTGGGGCTGATCGGCGGATCAATGGCCATCGACCTGAAAAAGAGGAGGTTCTCCGGGCATGTGATCGGAACCGACACAAACCCTGCCCACCTGGAATCCGCCCTCATTCAGGGGCTCATCGATGAGGCCTTGCCCATGGAAAGAGCGGTTTCGAAGGCCGATATCATCATACTGTGTACACCTGTTTGTGTGATCAGTCAGCTGCTGCCACAGGTGCTCACGCTGACAGAAGGGACAAGCAAAATGGTTACCGATACAGGCTCAACCAAAGCAGCGATCATTTCATGCGTGAGTACTCACCCCAACAGAAAGGCTTATGTAGCGGCACATCCCATGGCCGGCACAGAAAAATCCGGGCCGGAAGCGGCCTTCAGCGGGTTATTCGACAATAAATGTGTAATCATTTGCGGAAAAGAGGAGAGTGATCCTGCCGTCCTGGCGGTCGCCGAAGAATTATTCCACACACTCAAAATGCATATAACATATATGGATGCAGATTCCCACGATGTAAGCGCTGCATATGTATCCCATATATCTCATCTGGCCTCCTTTGCCCTTTCACTTTGTGTGCAGGAAAAAGAAAAAGACCAAAGAAACATTTTACGGCTTGCAGGGGGCGGATTTTCCTCTGCAGTCCGCCTGGCAAAGAGCTCCGGCGAAATGTGGGGGCCAATTTTTGAGCAAAACAACCAGAACATCATTGCGGTGCTGCAATCATATATTGACAAACTAGAGATCTTCAAGCACCACCTGACAGACATGAACAACCATGAAGTGCTTGAAATGATCAGAGAAGCCAATAAAATTCAGACAATCATCAAATAAAAACCTTCACAATGGAAGCACAGGTAGAAAGTAAAAAATCCCGGAAACAGACAGCTGCCAGGCCACATCCAATGATCATCGCCGGGCCCTGCAGTGCTGAATCCGAGGATCAGCTTTTGCGGACAGCAAGTAAGCTGGCCGCAGATAAACGAACAGATTTCTTCAGGGCCGGCATCTGGAAACCACGGACACGCCCTGGAAATTTTGAAGGGGTGGGCAATGTCGGACTCCCCTGGCTACAGCGCGTAAAGGAGGAAACGGGCATGAAAACGGCCACAGAAGTTGCCACCACCACGCACGTTTATGAAGCACTGAAGTATGGAATTGACTGCCTGTGGATCGGAGCCAGAACAACGGCCAACCCTTTCGCCACGCAGGAAATCGCCAATGCACTCCGTGGAGCCAATGTCACAGTTTGCGTTAAAAATCCGGTTAACCCGGATCCCGCCCTGTGGCTGGGTGCCATTGAGCGGATCAGCGATGCAGGTATCAAGGACATCATGGCCATTCACAGGGGCTTTTCAAGTTATGGAAAAACACGATACAGGAATATGCCTCAATGGGCGATCCCTTTGTGGTTAAAAAAGCAAATTCCCGCGTTACCCATCATTTGTGATCCCAGTCATATTGCCGGAAATCGCGAACTGGTCCCGCACATCGCCCGCCGTTCAGTGCTTTTGGGGTTTGACGGACTGATGATTGAAGTGCACAACGACCCGTCAGAAGCTTTAAGTGATGCCGGTCAGCAACTGACTCCTGAAGCTTTCGAAAGACTTATGGCAGGAAAATTCAGAAATTCATCCTATCTTTGAGATAAAACACCTTCATATGGAAACTTTATTTGTCAAAGGAATCTACAGAAACAGCCGCATTCTGGTGGGTGAACCACTGAAATTATTAAGGGAGCATATACCCGGCCAGAACGTTTTCATCATTACCGACAAAAACCTACATCGTCTGTACTGCAGGCATATCCCAAGCTACCCGGTTTATGTGATGGAGCCCGGGGAGGGCAACAAAACGATCAATAACGCCGCTAAGATCTGCAAATGGCTCATGGATAAAGGGGCCGGACGTGACGCATTTATTCTTGGCGTAGGTGGTGGCGTAGTCTGTGACATGACAGGTTTTGTGGGGTCAATCTTTTTGCGGGGGGTGGAGTTCGGCTTTGTCGCCACTTCGCTGATGGCCCAGATAGATGCCGCTATCGGGGGGAAAAACGGGGTAAACCTGAACGGATACAAAAATATCATGGGCACGATCAGGCAGCCGGCTTTTGTCATGTGCGACACCAAAATGCTCAACAGCCTTCCGGAAGAGGAAATCAAACACGGGCTGGCTGAAGCGGTCAAACACAGCCTGATCTCTGACCGCCAAATGTTTAAAACCCTGAAGGATCATGGAGAATCATTGCTTAAACTGGAAGAAGAGCTGGTGTATAAACTGGTGAACCGTTCTGTCAAAACCAAGATTGAGATTGTCAACAGGGATGAAGTAGAACAGGGAGAACGCAGAAAACTAAACCTGGGGCATACCTGGGGGCATGCCGTGGAAAAAACCGACCGTATTCCCCATGGTCAGGCAATAAGCATCGGACTTGTCTTCGCGGCAAAACTGTCTGAGCACAGGGGGAAATTAAGTACTGCAGAGCGCGCAGAGATTGTCAGCCTGCTGATGAAGCTCGGGTTGCCAGTGAAATCGGAAACCGGCCCGAAAACCATATTTAAGGCGTTATTGAAGGACAAGAAAAAGGAAACCGATCACATCCATTTTGTGTTAATGGACGGTATAGGAGATGTGGTTGTGGAGCCTATCCCCATCCAGGAGCTGAAAGCTTTTGTCAAGCTGCTTTAGAGTAAGGCTTGTTCTTTTGGCCAAAGCAGGATGCGTTGACCGGATGCAGCCTGGCCTCCTGAATAATTAAAGTATTCACTGAAAATGAACCGGGTGCCCGTTACCCGGCCTCAAAAGTAATGACAAATAAATTCTACGCCGTTTTCGGAAGCCCCGTATTGCACAGCAAAAGTCCGCAACTATTCAGCCCGCTGCTGGAGAAACGCCGAAACACCTGCTATACAAGGATCCGTCCGCAATCAGCAGAAGACCTGGCAGACATTGTCCGGAGCCTGAACATAAAGGGCGCCAGCATCACCTCCCCCTTCAAGGAAGATTTACTCCCCCTGATCGACAAAGCACATCCTGCAGCCGTGGAAATTGGTGCTGTTAACTGCATCCGGCAACAAAACGGATATATTGAGGGAGACAACACAGACCATGTGGGCGTAACCGGTGCCCTCCAGGAAGCAGGGGTTTCCCTGAACGGGCTGAAAGTACTGGTACTCGGAGCAGGAGGTGCGGCAAAGGCAGCCATCTATGGCCTGGCACATGCCGGGGCAAAAGTTACAATCAGCAACCGGACGTTTGCAAAAGCCGAAAAATTGGCAGCTGCATTTGATTGTGAAACAATTCCGTGGGAAGAACCCGGAGAATCCCGTCATTTCGACGCCGTGGTGTCTGCGCTTCTGCCTGAGGCGATTCCTTCCTTTATGGACTCCCTCGAGTACGAAATATTGCTGGATGCCATATACAAGCCGTCGGCCGTAACCGCATTTACCAAAAGGAAAGGGATTCCCGTAATCGGCGGAGAGAAATGGCTTATCCACCAGGGGGCAGAAGCAGCCGCTTTTTATATCGGGGAACGACCAGAACCTGCTATCCTGGCACAAAAGCTGGCCGAAAAACCTGACAGGGACAAACTGCAGGTTTTTGTGCTGACCCGGTCAAGCCTCAACCACTTTCACTACAGCGCCCACGATCTGGTCATTTCCGGGTTCGGACTGGACGAAACAACCATAAACCGACTGATTGATGAAGAACAAGAGCTTGCCTTCGGAGGTTGACGGACACATTCAGGCTCCCCCTTCCAAAAGCGCTGCACAACGGGCCATTGCCATTGCCGGCCTTGCGGCAGGAACTTCAGTGATCACCAGACCCGGGGAAGCTGATGATGTAATGGCTGCCGCGGAAATATGTCGCACATTGGGGGCGTCTGTTGAGCAAAAGTCTGGAAACCTGCACATTAAGGGAGGGATTCACCCGCCGGCAGTACCATTGCATTGCCGGGAATCAGGGTTGAGTATCCGGATGTTTGCAGGAATTGCATCCATCTTTTCTGAAGAAGTACAAATGACCGGGCAGGGGAGCCTGCTAAAGCGCCCTATGGAAGTAGTGGCAGCATCATTACAGGCATTGGGCGTTCACTGCAAAACCACTGCCGGAAAACTGCCCCTGTATATCCGTGGACCCATTAAGGGCGGCAAGGTAAGCATCGACGGCTCCCTGAGCTCACAGGTGCTCACCGGAATCCTCATCGCCGCTCCATATGCAAAAAAAGAACTCACCCTCCATGTCAGCCAGTTAAAAAGCAAGCCCTACATCGACCTCACCATGGATGTGATGAAAGCCTTCGGGGTTGAAACAATCAACGAAGACCACCAACGCTTCACCATTCCCCCCGGCCAGTTTTACAAGGCCTGCCGGTTTACCGTCGAAGGTGACTGGAGCGGAGCAGCCTTCCTGCTGGTTGCAGGAGCCATTGCCGGAAAGGTTGTTGTAAACAATTTAAACCCCGGCTCTTTTCAGGGCGATAAAAGAATCCTCGATGCATTAAAGGCTTCGGGCGCCATGGTCAATGTCACAGGCGAAGGGATCCGCGTGGAAAATAATAAACTGAACGCTTTTTCTTTTGACGCCACTGATTGCCCGGATCTTTTCCCACCCCTGGCCGCCCTGGCGGCACATTGCCATGGCACAAGCAGGATCAGCGGAGTCAGCAGGCTGCGGGCAAAGGAAAGTGACAGGGCCGCCACATTGATGGATATTTTCTCCAAAATGGGCATCTTTATTCGCCTTGAACAGGACACCATGCTGGTGGAAGGCGGGAAGCCTCAGGCAGCCACCGTTGAGTCACACGGCGATCACCGCATCGCCATGGCCGCCGCGGTAACCGCATTGAACGCCACAGGACCGGTACACATTGAAGGGGCAGAAGCGGTGAATAAATCTTACCCCGGATTTTTTAATGACCTTGCGAACATTACATAGAGCCCAAAAACCAGGGCGCCTGGCGATCGTGCACATAGCGATAAACAAGCCAGAAGGCAGGGCGCCTGGCGATCGTGCACATAGCGATGAACAAGCCAGGAGGCAGGGCACCTGGCGATCGTGCACATAGCGATGAACAAGCCAGGAGGCAGGGCACCTGGCGATCGTGCACATAGCGGTGAACAAGCCAGGAGGCAGGGCACCTGGCGATCGTGCACATAGCGGTTTTTTTATACACTTGCAAAAATCACACTATTATGAACAGCTTCGGCCGCCTATTCAGGACACATCTGTTTGGAGAATCTCACGGACCCTCCATTGGCATAACAATTGACGGGTGCCCTCCGGGTATTTCCTTGTCGGCAGATGACTTCGGGGAAGACCTTGGTCGCCGCAAACCCGTTGCCAAAGGCACCACTCCGCGAAAAGAAGAAGACAAGCCGGAAATCATATCCGGAATATTTAACGGATATACCACGGGTGCACCACTGACCATCGTTTTTGCCAATAAAAATGTACGTTCAGCCGACTACAGCCACCTTGCCGACAAACCCCGGCCGGGGCATGCAGACCTGGTGGCAAATAAGCGTTTCCTCGGGTTCAATGACCCCCGGGGCGGCGGGCATTTTTCAGGAAGACTTACCCTGGCGCTGGTGGCAGCCGGCGTGGTGGCAAAGAAGTTACTGACCGGGATAACACTGTCTGCAAAACTCATTGAAGCAGGCGGAAGACCGGATATTGAACCGGCAGTCAGTGAAGCACTGGAAGAAGGAGACAGCATTGGCGGTTTGATCGAATGCCGGGCACAACATATTCCGCTGGGTTGGGGTGAGCCGTTTTTTGACTCGGTGGAATCGGTCATCAGCCACCTGGCCTTCGCTGTGCCAGCGGTCAAAGGGATCGAATTCGGTTCGGGTTTTGCTGCCGCAGGCATGAAGGGCAGCGAGCACAATGACCCCATCACCAGCAAATCCGGCAAAACATCAACCAATAATGCAGGAGGGATTACCGGCGGGCTGACCAACGGCAATGAGCTGGTTTTCCGTATTGCCATCAAGCCCGCCTCCAGCATCGGGAAGCCGCAAAAAACACTGAACATGAAAACCAACAAGGAGGATATCCTGGAGGTCAAAGGTCGTCATGATGCGTGTATCGCCCTGCGGGCACCTGTAGTCATTGAAGCCATCACGGCCGTGGCCCTGGCAGACTTCAGCCTGATGGCAAAAGCCGGATGCATATAAATAATCGCAGATGCAACGAAGTATCTTCTTTGAAGACCGAATTCAAAAAATGACACACTTAAATAAACGACATGCTTAAATAAACATTCTCGCATGAACAATAAATAAAAATTTTTGTTTTCTTTAAATTGTAATTACATTTGCCAACGCAAAAACGCAAACAATGATTTATACAATCCATCATCTGCATCATCATACAACCCCCCGCAAAGGGTGTTGAACGGTGCTGTCGTGGATTTCACATAATTCCATTTAGCAAAAGCCCCGGGAAACACCCGGGGCTTTTTGTTTTTGGCACCCGTGTCAAACTACATGAATCGAAAAGGCCCGACAAAGGGTTCACCAAAAAATTAAACAGCACAGACAAAATAATCACAGCAAAATGATCCTGACCCATCATACCCATCATGTACACCATCTGCGCCAAAGGCGGCGGACCGGGTTGGGTATGATAAGTAATTAACCATCGTACAATAAATACCAGCAAAGGGACCCGCCGCTTAAGGCAGGTCCCTTTTTTTATTTCACACACAAAAAAACAAAAATGAAAAACGACACATTGACAATGGCCATTCAAAAAAGTGGCCGCCTGAGTGAAGATTCAGTCAAACTGCTGAAACAATGCGGCATCCGCATCCAGAACGGGAACAACAACCTGAAGGCCATAGCCAACGGATTTCCCATGGAATTGATATTTCTTCGTGATGACGACATCCCCCAATATGTGGAAGACGGCGTGGCCGATGCGGGAATCCTGGGGCTCAACGAAGTGCTGGAAAAAAACAAAGACGTAGAGGTCATTCAGCCCCTCGGCTTTTCACGCTGCAGGCTTTCAGTAGCCATTCCCCGGGCCATGGACTACCCTGGGAAAGAATTCCTGAACGGGAAGCGGATCGCTACTTCCTATCCCGTTTTGCTGGATAACTTCCTGAAGGAAAACAAATTAAACGCTGAGATACACCCCATCAGCGGATCGGTAGAGGTCACCCCGGGCCTTGGCCTCGCGGATGCCATTTTTGAAATTGTCAGCTCCGGAGGAACCCTGTTGAGTAACGGGTTGAAAGAAACGGAAACGGTATTGAAGAGTGAAGCAGTGCTGATCGCCGGAAAGAATCTCTCTGAACCGGTAAACAAACTGTTGCAACAATTGTTGTTCCGGATCCGGTCGGTACAAAAAGCCGCCAATAACAAGTATATTCTGCTGAATGCCCCGGAGGAGCAACTGGACAACATCATCTCCCTGATACCCGGCATCAAGAGCCCCACCATCATGCCGCTGGCCGAAAAAGGCTGGTACTCACTGCACTCTGTCATCAGTGAGGATGATTTCTGGGGAGTGATAGACAAACTGAAAGAAGCCGGCGCCCAGGGCATCCTGGTAGCCCCCATCGAAAAAATGGTCACGTAAGTAACATGTGACCCACCAGTAACATGTGACCCACCAGTAACATGTGACCCCCGTCGGGGTCGGAGTAATATGAGACCCCGTCGGGGTCAGAAAAGCAAACGTCCAGTACAAATAGCCACGAACATGAGGCCACTTGGGGGTCAGAAAAACAAACAACCAACAACCAATTAACCAACAACCGCTTCGCCCGTTTATCAAGCTATTGGCAGCTTTCCTGACCATGGCCAATGAGAACCAACAACCAATTAACCAACAACCAATTAACCAAAGGGGCGCAGCCCCCGCAAACCATAAAACCACCTAACCATGAGCCAACGATCCAAAAACCTTTCGACCCCGAAGGGGTCACCCGTTACTAACCCCGGCCAACAACCACAGTCCCCTCCGACCCCGAAGGGGTCAAACATCACTCACCCTCCGACCCCGGCGGGGTCGCACATCACCATCCTCCCTAACATCACCCGTAAGGACTATAAAAAATTACTCAGCCGTCCGGCTCCGGATGCTGCCGGCCGCGAGGAAAAGGTCAGCCAGATCATCCGGAAGGTGGAAGAAGGCGGAGACGAGGCCCTGCGTAAAATATGCCTGGAAATTGACGGGCAGGCGCCACCGGAATTTGAGATTCCCCGCCAGGAGCTGATACAAGCGGGGAGGGATGTGGACGAGCACCTGAAAACCGCCGTGAGGCAGGCCATGATGAATATCCAAAGTTTCCATGAGGCACAGCTGCCAAAGCCGGTAACAATGGAAACCATGCCTGGTGTAAAATGCAGCATCCGCTACACCCCCATAGAAAAGGTAGGTCTCTACATTCCCGGAGGAACCGCTCCCCTGCTTTCCACTATACTGATGACTGTCATACCGGCCACAATAGCCGGATGCAGGGAAATCATCGCCTGTACTCCTCCCGGGGCCTCACCGGAACTGCTCTTTACTCTAAGCCTGTTTGATATCCGCGTTTTCACAGTGGGCGGAGCCCAGGCCATTGCCGCCATGGCTTTCGGTACAGAAAGCATCCCGAAAGCGGACAAAATATTTGGTCCGGGCAATGCCTGGGTCACCAGCGCCAAGATGCAGCTGGCCGGCCGCGGGCTGGCCATCGATATGCCCGCAGGCCCGTCGGAAGTTCTGGTGATTGCCGACAATACGGCCAACCCGGCATATGTGGCATCCGATCTGCTGTCTCAGGCTGAGCATGGTGCCGACAGCCAGGTGATTTTGCTGGCCGATAGTATGGACCTGATCCGCAAAACCATCACAGAAATAGACACCCAGTTAACAACCCTTTCGCGCAGGGAAACCGCCAGCGAAGCATTGAAGCATGCCCTGGCGATCTGTGTGACAGATATCACCCAGGCTTTGGATATCAGCAACTATTACGGACCCGAACACCTCATTCTTTCCGTAAAGGATGCCCGGTCAGTAGCAGAACAGGTTACCAATGCCGGCTCTGTATTTTTAGGCAATTACAGCCCGGAATCCGCCGGTGATTACGCCAGCGGAACCAACCACACCCTTCCCACCGGAGGAGCCACCAGGGCATGGAGTGGCATTACCACTTCTGCATTCATGAAAAGCATCACCACACAAGAGATCAGCAGGGACGGATTAATGGGGCTGGCACCAACCGTGCTGCAGCTGGCCCGGGCTGAACAGCTGGATGCTCACGCCAACGCTGTTCTTCAGCGAATACAAACAGAAAAATGATCATTAAAAAACCATTATCATGCGCTTCGACCTGCAATCAATGATCCCGGAACATATCTCGGAACTGACCCCTTATTCCTCAGCCAGGAGTGAATTCGAAGGCAGCGGCTCAGTCTTTCTGGATGCCAATGAATTACCGGATGCTTTCCCAGGGATGCCCCCCGGAGTGAACCGTTATCCCGGCAAGGAACCACAAGAGTTCAGGGAAAAACTCTCAGCGGTTAAAGAAGTAGAACAAGACAGTATTCTCCTGGGAAACGGCAGTGACGAGATCATTGACCTGATCATGCGGTGTTTTTGCCGGCCCGGCAAGGATCAGGTCATGGTCTTTCCTCCCACCTTCGGCATCTATGCAGTACGGGCAAGGGTAAACAACCTGGAGGTGATTCCCGTAAACCTCGATGAAAAATTTCAGATCAACCCGGACGAGGCTTTGAAAAGCGCCACGCCTGACACCAGGCTGATGTTTTTATGTCATCCCAATAATCCGACCGGGAATGTGCAGACAAAAGAAACAATCATCCGGTTACTTGAGAACTTCAATGGCATTGTGGTGGTCGATGAAGCCTACATCGACTTCTGCCCCGAAAAAAGCCTCCTCCCTCTGCTGAGTGATTACCCGAATCTGGTTGTGCTGCAAACTTTTTCAAAGGCCCTGGGACTTGCCGGAGCCCGGATCGGGGCTGCTTATGCCTCCCGGGAAATCATCGAGGTAATGCGAAAAATCACTTTTCCTTACAACCTGGGAACCCCGGCCATCAGGTTGGCGGAAAAGGCACTTGACAGTTATGCCATTTACAGGATGAATGTGAAACGCATCGTTGACTCCCGGGAATATCTGGCCGGTGTCATCAGGGAATTGCCCCTGACTGAAACTGTATATCCATCGGATGCCAACTTTCTGCTGGTCAAAACCAGGAAGGCCGACGACCTGTACAACCACCTGGCGCGTAACGGGATCATTGTCCGCAACCGGAGCAGGGAGCCAGGGTGCAGCGGTTGCCTGCGCATCACAGTCGGTACAGCAGAAGAAAACCGGCGACTGTTGGATGCCTGGGATGCTTATGACCCGGCAACTCGGGAAAAAGGAGATACTGCTGCCACAGCATTGGCGGGGCAGGCAGAGACAGCCGGACAAATTAAACGGAGCGATACAGGCAGTCAGACAGAAGTCCGCCAGGCCACCGTCCGGCGGCAAACTTCCGAAACCGACATCACGCTCAGGATCAACCTGGAAGGAAGCGGTTACGCGGACATTCGTACAGGCATCCCGTTTTTTGACCACATGCTGGAGCAAATTGCCCGGCACGGCATGATGGACCTGGAAGTGGACGCCAGCGGAGACCTGGAAGTAGACCCCCATCACACCATCGAAGATACGGCCATTTCTCTGGGCAGGGCGCTTCGGGAGGCCCTGGGTGACAAAAAAGGAATTGAGCGTTATGGGTTTGAATTGCCCATGGATGAAAGCCGGGCCAGGGTACTGACAGATCTCGGCGGACGCAGTTACCTGAAATGGGATGTTCCCCTTTCAGGAGCGCAGATCGGAACTGTACCTGCACCACTTTTTAAACATTTTTTCAGGTCGTTTTCTGAATCCGCCGCCTGCAACCTGCACATCGAGGCCTCCGGAGAAGACGACCATCACATGATAGAAGCCGTTTTCAAAGCTTTTGCCCGGGCCCTGAAGATGGCCGTTGCCAGGAACAATACAGATGCCATGCCCTCCACCAAGGGGATGCTCTAAAGCTCAAATATGGCCGGCCGGTGATCTGTCTAAGATTGCCGAAGATGCGGGCCTGACATACGGGACCATCACACAGCGTTAATAAGATATAATCCGTCATGAAGCAACAGATCAAAATCGTACACTACAAAGCCGGCAATATCGCATCGGTACAAAACGCCCTGAAACGGCTCGGGATCACAGCCAGGCTGGCATCTTCCCCGGAGGATCTGAAAAACGCCGACAAACTGATCTTCCCGGGTGTGGGGCATGCCAAACCCGCCATGGAAGTGCTCAAACAACAGGGGATAGACCAGGCCATCAGGGATTTCAGCGGACCGGTACTCGGTATTTGCCTGGGGATGCAGCTGATGGCAGCATCTTCCGAAGAAGGAGACATGAAAGGGCTGGGAATATTTCCGGAGCAGATCAAACGTTTTTCGGGTGATCTCAAGATTCCTCACATGGGGTGGAACAGCCTGTACACATTAAAGGGCCCCTTATTTAAAAGAGTAACAGAAAACAGTCATGTGTACTTTGTACACAGCTATTATATGCCCCAAAGCGACCAGGCCATTGCCCTGTGCCGCTATGATCAGCCTTTTACGGCAGCCATCAGTCACAATCAATTTTTCGGCCTGCAGTTTCACCCGGAAAAAAGCGGGAAACCAGGCATGCAAATCCTTCAAAATTTTATTGACCTATGATCGCCATTCCAGCCATTGACATTATGGACGCTTCCTGCGTCCGCCTGGTGAAAGGACGTTTTGACCAGCAAATGACCTATGATAAGAGCCCGCTCGATACCGCCCGCGCCATTGAAGCGGCAGGGATCACCCATTTGCACCTGGTAGACCTGGACGGAGCCCGACAGGGCAAACCCGTCAACTTGCCGGTGCTTGAAACCCTGTCGAAGGAAACGTCCCTGCGGATAGACTACGGCGGAGGCATCCGGAGCATGGAATCAATCCGTAAAATCCTGGAGGCAGGGGCGGAGAAAGTAAACCTGGGAACCTTCCTGTTTTCTGACCCGGACATCCCCAAACGCTGTATTGACAAATTCGGGGCGGATCAGCTGATCGCTGCCGTAGACATCGATGAGGGCCGGGTGGCAGTAAAAGGCTGGCAGCAGTCGACCGAAACAGATACCCACACAGCCATCGAAGCTTTGCTGAAAGCAGGTTGGCGCTACCTGTCGGTGACCGATATCAGCCGCGACGGAACCATGCAAGGCCCGGACCCCGACTTTTACAGACCCCTGGTAAAAACCTGGCCGGAAGCCAGGTTCATCGGCGGAGGCGGGGTCGCCTCCATGAAAGACCTGGAACTGCTGAAATCCTG
>Ga0207421_10004778_pt1 | contig 15451 bp, 28 predicted proteins | sample SodLakKL_010_SED_4_FD_187542 | JGI IMG/M metagenome (GOLD analysis project Ga0207421, IMG submission 187542) | Alkaline sediment microbial communities from Lake Tanatar, Kulunda Steppe, Russia - 8KL_010_SED (SPAdes) (version 2) | ecosystem: Environmental > Aquatic > Non-marine Saline and...
TGATACAGCCGGTAGCCATGGAAGAAGGACTTCGTTTTGCCATCCGTGAAGGTGGCCGAACCGTAGGTGCCGGCGTAGTAAGTAAAATTCTGGACTAAAACTGATACGCAAGTGGCTACCCAACAAAAAATCAGAATCAAGCTGAAATCATACGATCACAATCTGATCGATAAATCAGCGGAAAAAATAATAAAGACCGTTAAGTCTACCGGTGCCGTAGTATCGGGTCCCATACCCCTTCCGACGGCCAAAAGTATCTTCACGGTTAACCGATCACCACACGTAAATAAAAAGTCACGTGAGCAGTTTGAATCTCGGTCGCATAAACGGCTTATCGATATTCTGTCGACAGGATCTCAGACTGTAGATGCTTTGATGAAGCTGGAGTTGCCATCTGGTGTTGACGTGGAAATTAAAGTTTAATCAGGAAATCAGTTCCTTACCAAGATGACTGGACTAATTGGAAAAAAAATCGGAATGACCAATGTCTTTGATGACAATGGAAACAACGTTCCTGTAACAGTAGTTGAAGTTGAGCCCTGTGTAATAACGCAGATCAAATCAATGGAAGTTGACGGCTACGATGCCATTCAGATAGCTGCTGTTGAAAAAAAGGAAAAGAACGTCAGTAAAGCACTGCGCGGTCATTTCGCAAAAGCTAATACCAGCCCGAAACGGTATATCCGTGAGATGCGGGATTTTGTCCCGGAAGGGGCCAAAGTGGGTGACACCCTTAAAATCGACGATGTCTTCAGGGAAAATACCTATGTTGATGTTGTCGGAACTACAAAGGGTAAAGGATTCCAGGGTGTTGTAAAACGCCACGGATTTTCCGGAGTCGGCGGACAAACCCACGGTCAGAAAGACCGCGAGCGGGCACCCGGTTCCATAGGTCAATCGGCCGATCCTTCCAAAGTATTCAAGGGAATAAAAATGGGAGGTCAGGATGGCAACAGCAGGGTCAAAGTAAAAAGACTACAGCTGATGAAGGTGCTTCCGGAGTCGAATCTTATTTTGATCAAAGGTGCCATTCCCGGTCCGAAAAACCGGTTGGTAGAAGTATATAATCACGGATAATTTGAACGGCTTTTTGCTATGAAAATCAAAGTTATAAATAAAGACGGATCCGAAAGCGGCCGGCAGGCAGAGTTTGACGATGCGCTGTTCGGTGCTGAGCCCAAAGACAATCTGATCTATGAGGATGTCCGATCTTATCTTGCCAATCAGAGAAAAGGCACGGCAAGCACAAAAGGGCGTTCCGAGGTCCGTGGCGGTGGAAGAAAGGCATATCGCCAGAAAGGTACCGGCATGGCGCGCAGAGGAAGTATCCGCTCACCATTGCTGAAAGGCGGTGGCACTGTCTTCGGTCCCAAACCAAGAAAGTATTCGGTGAGACTGACAAAGAAGATGAAACGGCTTGCCAGACTTTCGGCAATGATCTACAAACTGAATGACAATGCTGTAAAAGTAATTGAAGATTTTGACTTTGAAACACCTAAAACCAAAGCAGCTGTTGAGATTCTCAAGGCGTCCGGTGTTGAAGGGAAAAAAGTACTTGTGCTGACATCCGGAACCAGACCGGTGGTTTACAAGTCGTGCAGCAATCTTCAGAACGTCAAGGTACTTCAGGCAAACAACAGCTCTACATATCATCTGATGAATGCAGATGTTGTCCTGATGCAGGAAAGTGCTGTGAAAGAACTCGAGGAAAGTTTAAAAGGTAAGACTGTGGAGGCTGAAGCATGAAACGTGTCCTGATTAAACCATTGATAACGGAAAAGCTTACCGGTATTCAGGAGAAAGAGAACAAGTATGCTTTTCAGGTACACCCCAAGGCTACCAAAAAAGAAATCAGAAAAGCTGTTGAAGAGCTGTATCCGGAAGTGACCGTAACGAATGTCAACACGATGACCAACCCCGGCAAACCCAAGGGGCGGCATACACGCCGCGGATTTATTGCAGGAAGAACCACGGCGACAAAAAAAGCGATTATCTCTATTAAAGAAGGTCAGGAAATTGACTTCTTTACTGAAATATAAGGTATAAAAGCATGGCAACACGTAAACTAAAGCCCATTACTCCAGGCACGCGGCATCGCATTGCTCCGGATTATTCGGATGTCACAACGCGAAAACCGGAACGATCCCTGGTTGTAAAGCTCCACAAAACCGGTGGACGCAACCACAGAGGGAAGATAACCATGCGCCATATTGGCGGTGGTCATAAGAGAAGGTACCGCATTATTGATTTTAAAAGGGACAAGTTTGACATCCCGGCTATAGTCAAGACCATTGAATATGATCCCAACAGAACGGCAAGGATAGCACTTGTTGCCTACAGCGACGGAGAGAAGCGGTATATCATCGCTCCGGACAAGCTGAGCGTCGGGGATAAAATCATCAGTGCACAGAAATGGGTGTCACCTGACAACGGCAACACGATGCCGCTGGAGAAAATGCCGCTGGGTACAGTTGTTCACAATGTGGAATATCATCCGGGCAACGGTGGTAAACTTGTCAGAAGTGCCGGTTCAGGAGCACAGCTGATTGCCAAAACGGAAAAATATGCAACACTGAAAATGCCGTCAGGGGAGATCAGGATGATCAACGGCAAATGCCTGGCTACTGTAGGAGTGGTAAGCAATCCGGATCATTTTAATGTTCAGCTTGGAAAAGCCGGACGAAACCGCTGGAAAGGCAAAAGACCTACCGTCCGTGGTACGGTTATGAACCCGGTAGATCACCCCATGGGTGGTGGAGAAGGAAAATCATCCGGTGGTCATCCCCGTTCACCATGGGGGCAGATTGCCAAAGGGTACAAAACCCGGAAAAAGAAGAAGCTATCTTCAAAATTCATAGTTCGCAGAAGAAATCAAAAACAGTAAATCGGTATGCCTAGATCATTAAAAAAGGGTCCGTTTATACATCACAAGCTCCAGAAGAAGGTTGATAAAGCCAATGAATCCGGGAGCAAGAAAGTGATCAAAACATGGTCCCGCAGTTCCATGATATCACCGGATTTTGTCGGACTCACATTTGCTGTACACAACGGCAAACAATTTGTACCGGTTTATGTTACCGAAAACATGGTTGGACATAAACTCGGCGAGTTCTCCCCGACCCGGACATTTAAAGGACACCCTGTCAAAAAAGGTGAAAAAAAATAATAAATAATGGAAGATACAGTCACATATGAATCCAGGGCTGTTCAGCGGTTTATCCGTATCTCCCCGAGAAAAGTTCGCCTGGTAGCGGACCTTGTAAGGGGTGAACAGGTTGACAAAGCGGTAACACGACTTCAGTTTGTCAATAAGAAAGCATCTGAAGTGGTATCGAAGGTTATCCGTTCCGCTGCGGCCAATCTCAGAGACAGATTCGAAGACGAACCGCTTGACAATGAAGAACTTGTCGTTCGCGAGATATATGTCGATGAAGGTCCGACATTAAAGCGTATTCAGCCGGCTCCGATGGGACGGGCGCATCCGATCAAAAAGAGAACCAGCCATATTACGGTAGTGGTTACAAAAAAGGATGTTGAACTTGAAGATGAAAACCAAGTAAACGAGGAATAAGTTTTGGGACAAAAAGTAAATCCAACAAGTCTTAGACTGGGTATTATTCGCGGATGGGATTCCAACTGGTATTCGGAAGACCAGATACAGGAGAACCTCAGAGAGGATGAACAGCTGCGGAACTATCTTCATGCCCGTTTGCGCAACGGCGGTTTGTCTCGAGTGATCATTGAAAGAACACCGAAGAGAATTTTGCTCACACTGATGACCAGCCGTCCGGGTGTTATTATCGGAAAAGGCGGTGAGCAGGTGGAGTTGCTGCGTGAAGAACTTCGAAAGGTGACAAACAAAGATGTTCAGATCAATATCAGTGAGATCAAGCGACCGGAAACCGATGCCAATCTTGTAGCCCAGAACATAGTTCAGCAGCTTGAGTCACGAATCTCATTCCGCCGTGCAATGAAAACTTCCATTGCTTCAGCTATGAGAATGGGCGCGGAAGGAATCAAGGTCAAGGCCGCCGGCCGTCTTGGCGGAGCGGAAATGGCCCGGGTTGAACAGTACAAGGAAGGCCGTGTTCCCCTTCACACATTCAGGGCTGATATCGACTACGCTGTAGCAACAGCACAGACAATTTACGGAAGTATCGGAGTAAAGGTCTGGATTTTCAAAGGTGAAATTATCGGGGATGTTGATCTTACACCCTCAGCTGTAACCACCAAGCCTGAAGCCGAAGGGCAGCAGGAGAAGCGCAGGTCAAAAAGATCCCGCGGGGGTGGTCAGCGGCGCAGGAAAAAAAGCTGATTACTTTAAAGTTTTAAATAAATAGAAACATGTTAGAGCCCAAAAGAGTAAAGCACAGAAAGGTTCAAAGAGGCCGATTCAAAAAAGTTGCCGGCCGTGGTCATCAGTTGGCATTTGGTGATTTTGGTCTGAAAGCACTCGAACCGAAATTTATTACCTCGCGCCAGATTGAAGCTTGTCGTGTTGCAATTACACGGAGACTTCAGAGAGAGGGTCAGACCTGGATCAGAATCTTCCCTGACAAGCCTATTACAAAAAAGGCAGCCGAAACCAGGATGGGAAAGGGAAAGGGAGCACCGGATCATTTTGTAGCAGTAGTAGAGCCCGGCCGCATTCTCTTCGAAATAACCGGAGTGAGCGAGTCACTGGCGAGAGAAGCCTTGCGTCTTGCATCATTTAAACTTCCGATCAAAACCAAATTTGTTATGCGTCGGAGTGTCGACGGTAAATAACGGAAAGACGTATGAAAGCACACGAACTCAGAGATTTGTCAGTTGCTGAGCTGGAAGCTCGTATCAAAGATGAAATAGAGTCACTTCAAAAACTTTATTTCAACAAAGCTGTTGCCGGCCAGGTTGAGAGTCCTGCGACAATCAAGAATCATCGCAAGGAACTTGCTCGATTATATACCGTCATCAGGGAAAAAAAACGGGCTGAACAGGCCGAAGTTTAAGCAAAGAGGATAATTAAAACATGAGCACAGAAACAACTGCGCGAAATCAACGCAAACAACGTACCGGACGGGTTGTCAGTGACAAAATGGAAAAGTCCATCACTGTAGCTATTGAACGACAGATCAAACATCCGATCTATGGCAAGTTCATTACCAAAACCAGAAAATATATGGCTCATGATGAGAACAATGAAGCCAAGCCGGGAGATCTGGTACGCATCGTAGAAACCCGCCCGTTATCCAGGCAAAAGCGCTGGAGACTGGTGGAAATCATAGAAAAAGCCAAGTAACAAATCATTCTTGCAAGTATAGAAGGTTATAAGCCATGATTCAAACACAGTCCATACTAACTGTAGCTGATAACAGCGGCGCCAAAAAAGTGATGTGTATTAAGGTACTTGGTGATTCCAAGAGAAGATACGCCCGAGTTGGTGATCTGGTCATCTGTTCTGTTAAAACAGCTATTCCGGGCGGAACCGTAAAAAAAGGTGAAGTTGTTCGTGCGGTTCTGGTCAGAACCAAAAAAGAATTTCGTAGAAAAGACGGAAGCTACATCCGGTTCGACGAAAACGCCGCCGTTATTATAAACAAAGATCAGGAACCTGTAGGGACCCGGATTTTCGGTCCCATTGCCCGGGAACTTCGTGAAAAGAATTTCATGAGAATTATCTCACTGGCCCCTGAAGTACTTTAAACAAGCTGGATTATGCCACGTAAGAAAAACAAACAAAAGAAGCTTCATATTAAAAAAGGCGATAACGTCGAACTGATTTCCGGAAACGACCGGGGTAAGCGAGGGAAAGTGCTGCGTGTCTTTCCTGACCGTGACCGTGTGCTGATAGAAGGTATCAACATGAGAACCAAACATCAGAAACCGACTCAGGAAAACCCCCAGGGCGGAAGAATGAAACAGGAAATGCCTGTTCATATATCCAATGTCCTTCCGGTTGATTCCGTAAGTGATGAGGCAACAAGAGTCGGCCGGACCCGCGTCTCTGAAACCGGAAAAGGCCGATGGGTGAGAGTGGCCAAGGTCAGCGGCGAAACACTCGATAAATAGATTAGAATATTATCACTATGGCTGAAGCAAGATTATATACCGAATACAAAAGCGACATTGTCAGCAAACTGAAGAAGGACTTCAAGCTGGAAAATGATCTGTCTGTCCCTAAACTTACAAAGATAGTTGTCAATGCAGGTGTTGGTGAGGCCGTCTCAGACCGTAAAGTCCTTGATGATGTGGCTGGAAACATTGCCGCTATCACAGGACAGCGACCTGTTCTGACCAAAGCCCGGAAGTCCATTTCCAACTTCAAGCTCAGGGAAGGAATGCCGATCGGTTGCAAGGTGACCCTGAGAGGCAAGATTATGTATGAATTCCTTGACCGGCTAATCACACTGGCCCTTCCGAGAACCCGGGATTTCCAGGGTGTATCTGACAAGGGATTTGACGGTCGCGGCAACTACACACTCGGTATATCCGAACATTCCATTTTCCCGGAAATTGATACCGACAATCTGGACCGGATCCACGGTCTCGATATTACGTTTGTAACTACCGCGGAAAATGATGAGCAGGCATATCAGCTTCTGAAGCATTTTGGTATGCCATTTGTAAAACGAAATAACTGATTCCTAATATGGCCAAGAAATCCTGGATAGCTCGCAACGAAAAGCGAAAGAAAACGGCTGAGAAATATGCTCAGAAGCGAAAAGAGTTGAAGGAAGCCGGTGATTATGAGGCTTTGCAAAAGCTTCCGAGAGATGCCAGTCCAACAAGAGTGCGGCGCCGCTGCTCCCTTACCGGCAGAAGCCGCGGATACGTTGGAAGATATGGTGTTTCAAGAATCAAATTCAGAGAACTGGCATCCGATGGTAAAATACCCGGTGTAAAAAAAGCCAGCTGGTAAACAACAATTTCTGCAAACAATCATGACTGATCCTATATCTGACTATCTTGCGCGAATTCGTAACGCTCAGCAAGCCGGCCACCGCCGGGTTGATATTCCTGCATCCAAAATGAAAAGGGCTATGACCCAGATTTTGCAGGACAAGGGCTACGTTCAGCGCTACATGGATATCGATGACAATCAGCAGGGCTTGCTTCGTATTTTTCTGAAATACGATCATTATGGTCTGCCGGTCATCAAAAAAATGAATCGTGTATCACGACCCGGTCTTCGGAAGTACTGTACTGCCGATGAAATTCCGCGGGTCCACAACGGTCTCGGAATTGCTGTTCTGACCACATCCCGTGGTGTTATGACCGATAAGGAAGCCCGAAAGCTTCGTGTAGGTGGCGAAATTCTGTGTTACGTCTACTAAAATAATTTGTAACTATGTCTCGAATTGGTAATCTGCCAGTACCACTGGCCAAAGGTGTTGAGTTTTCCATTGACAAGGCCAACAAGGTCACTGTCAAAGGTTCAAAAGGTGAACTCTCCCTGCAAATTGATCCACGATTCAAAGTGGAGAAGAATGAGGATGAGGTTGTAATAGCCCGTGACTCGGAGGATAAAAAAGTAAAATCACTGCACGGTTTGTACCGTGTCCTGATTTCCAATCTTATTACCGGAGTAACAGACGGTTTCAAAAAAGAACTGGAAATCATCGGCGTTGGTTACCGTGCAATGGTTAACGGAAATGTACTTGAGATGTCACTTGGCTATTCCCACCCTTTCTTTTTTGTGCCGCCTGACGGAATCAATATTGAGGTGGACACCAAATCCTCAAAAAACCCCCGCATCATTGTGAGCGGAATCGACAAAGAACTTGTGGGCCAGGTTGCAGCTAAAATCAGAAGTCTGCGTCCGCCAGAGCCTTACAAGGGCAAAGGGGTGCGTTATGTCGGAGAATATGTACGTAAAAAAGCCGGTAAGTCTGCCGGAAAATAATCCAGGAGTCGAACAATGAGTAACTTTTCAAAAACGGCACGGAGATCAAAGATTCGGCGAAGAGTGCGGTCCAAAATATCCGGAACTGCCGATACACCAAGATTGGCTGTATTCAAAAGTTCAAAGCACGTATATGCGCAGCTGATAGATGATCAGGCCGGGCATACCATTGCGGCTGCTTCTACGGTTTCGAAAAACATGAAAGACCAGATGGGCGAGAAGGCCAAGATGGAAAAAGCCGAGGCCATAGGAGAATTTTTGGCCAAGGAAGCCATCGACAAAGGAATCAATCAGGTTGTCTTTGATCGCAGCGGGTACAAATATCACGGAATTATAAAGAGCCTCGCCGAGGGAGCTCGTAAAGGAGGATTACAGTTTTAATCCAAATCGAATATGCCAAAAGTTAAAAGAAAACAATACAACATTAAGGCCAGCGAACTCAATCTCGAGGAAAGACTGGTACATATCAACAGAGTCGCCAAAGTTGTAAAGGGTGGCCGGCGCTTCAGCTTCAACGCCATTGTTGTGGTAGGTAACAAAGAAGGCATTGTCGGACACGGACTTGGCAAGGCCAATGAAGTTGCAGACGCCATTCAGAAAGGTATAGACAATGCCAAAAAGAACCTTATCCGAATACCGTTGAACAAAGGGTTCACAGTACCGCATCCCGTAGTCGGGAAATGCGGAGCCGGGAAAGTCCTGCTGAGGCCTGCATCTGAAGGTACGGGTGTTATCGCCGGAGGAGCTGTGAAAGCTGTGCTTGAAAATGCCGGTATCCAGAACATCCTGACCAAGTCTTTGGGATCACCCAACCCGCACAATGTGGTCAAAGCTACATTTGATGCACTTAAGCAATTGCAGGATCCGATAGAAATTGCTCAGAGACGAGGTGTCTCTCTGAAGAAGGTTTTTGAGGGTTGAAAGAATTTTAATACCGAGGTAACTACCGATGAAATTACATAATCTTGCAGCACCGGCGCCAAACAGGAAGACCCGAAAGCGAGTTGGTCGGGGAGAAGGCTCCGGTTTAGGCAAACAATCAGGAAGAGGTCACAAAGGCCAGAAATCGGGCAGCGGATATTCGCAAAAGCGAGGATTTGAAGGAGGCCAGATGCCCCTTCAGCGCCGTATCCCCAAGTTCGGGTTCAAAAATCCGTTCAGAAAAGAATATGTCGGATTGAATCTGGACGTACTGGATGAATTCCGGAAGAAAGGAAAGTTGAGCGACAAGGTTACGGTTGCAGATCTCGTTTCGACGGGGATCATCCGAAAGAAAGATCGTGTAAAAGTTCTTGGCCGTGGTGAAATTGATGGGAAACTGCAGGTTGAAGCACATGGCTTCAGCAAGGCTGCAGTTGAAAAAATAGAAAAAGCAGGTGGCACTGCCACTAAAATCTGAAACATTTATTGATTGCTGAATCCGAATGAGTTTGATTCAAAATTTCCAGAATATTTTCAAAATTGAGGAGCTTCGCAAAAGAATCTTCTATGTTATAGGGATTCTTCTCATATACCGGCTTGGGACATATATCACCATGCCGGGCGTCGATGCTTCCCAGTTAACGGCAACTACAGGCGCTGCGACAGACCTGCTCGGGTTATTTGACCTGTTCGTAGGAGGTGCATTTGCAAGAGCCGGAGTCTTTGCCCTGGGCATCATGCCCTATATTACGGCTGCAATTATCATCCAGCTTATGGGTGCCGTTGTTCCCTACTTTCAGAAACTTCAGCGTGAAGGGGAAGAAGGGCGGAGGAAAATCAATCAGCTTACCCGATATGGTACCGTGCTGATTACACTGGTACAGTCCATCGGATTCTCAATTAATTTGATGAATACCTCTCCGGAAGCTATTGTCGTCAGTAATACCGCATTTATCATAACCGGTATGATTGTACTCACGGCCGGTACTGTATTTGTCATGTGGCTTGGTGAGAGAATTACCGAAAGAGGCATAGGAAACGGAATTTCGCTTCTTATTATGATAGGTATCATCGCCGCGCTTCCGACCAGCCTTCTGAATGAGATACAGACCAAAGACAATATCATCATCGTACTGTTTGAACTTGGTGTTCTTGTGCTCGTTGTCTCCTCAGTTGTACTGCTGACACAGGGACAGCGCAGAATTCCGGTCCAGTATGCAAAAAGAGTGGTCGGAAGAAAAGTCTATGGCGGTACCACGCAGTATCTGCCTCTGAGAGTAAATGCGGCGGGAGTTATGCCGATCATTTTTGCCCAGTCAATCATGTTCATTCCCAGCACGGTAGGGACCTTTTTCCCGGGCAATGAGACGGTACAAATGCTGACGGCATGGTCAAGTGATTTCACCGGTGTTGCCTATTCCATCATATTCGCAATTATTGTCGTTTTCTTCACGTTCTTCTACACTGCCATTGTGATTAATCCGAAACAGATGGCTGATACCATGAAACAACAGGGTGGTTTTATTCCCGGGGTCAGACCTGGTAAACAAACCGTTGAGTTTATAGACAATATACTTTCCAGAATTACACTGCCGGGATCAATTTTCATAGCCATTGTGGCCATCCTGCCGGCAGTAGCGGCGAATTTCGGTGTGACACCCGGTTTTGCCATGTTTTACGGCGGAACAAGCCTGCTGATTATTGTCAGTGTTTCACTGGACACTTTGCAGCAAATAGAAAGTCATCTGATGATGCGCCACTATGACGGTTTCATGAAAACCGGACGAATACGAGGAAGAAGAAGGTAAAAAACGTGATTCACCTGAAAAGCGACAACGAAATTGAAAAGATGCGTACCAGCGCCAGACTGGTTTCCAGAACACTGGCCAGGGTCGCAGGTCACATCCGTCACGGTGTGACAACGGGTGAGCTGAATCAGGTGGCTGAGGATTACATAAAAAAAAATGATGGCAAGCCGGTATTCAAAGGATACGGACCCAGAAGGAACCCTTTTCCTGCGGCATTGTGCATATCGGTAAATGAAGAAGTAGTTCACGGCATTCCCGGCGACAGGGTGCTGAAAGCGGGAGATATCATTTCAATTGACTGCGGAATCCTGAAGGATGGGTTTGTTGGAGATTCAGCTTATACTTTCATTGTTGAGGAATGCGATGATGATACGATGGATCTTCTGAAGACTACCATGGAGTCTCTCTACCTCGGCATCGAACAGGCACGCCACGGAAATACTACCGGTGATATCGGCTCAGCGGTTCAGCGGCACTGTGAGTCCCGCGGATATGGGGTGATCAGGGAGCTTGTCGGACACGGAGTCGGCAAAAAACTTCACGAAGACCCGGCTGTTCCAAATTATGGGATACAGGGCAGAGGCAAGCGTCTCAGAAGCGGTACCACCCTGGCAGTTGAACCGATGGTTACTATGGGTTCGCGGGAAATCAAGACACGTGATGACGGCTGGACGATCATAACTTCAGACAAAAAAAAATCAGCACATTATGAACATGACATTGCGGTCCGGGATGGTGAGGCTGACATTTTGAGCACTTTTGCCTATATTGAGGAGATAACCAAAATTCAAATAGACAACATCCTAACGCATGGCTAAACAAGAGCCCATAAAGCAGGAAGGTACCATTTTAGAAGCACTGCCAAATGCTCAGTTTCGTGTTGAATTGGAAAACGGGCATGAAATACTGGCTCATGTATCGGGAAAAATGAGAATGTATTACATAAAGATTCTGCCGGGTGACAAGGTTACCGTTGAAATGTCACCATATGATCTCAGTAAAGGCAGAATCACATACCGATACAAATAATTGATGAAGTGAACACGGCCGGACATGGTCCCGAATAAACAGGAGCATGATCAAGCACGGTCGATGAATTGCATGTGACATTATAAATCGAACTTAAGTAAACAGATGAAATACCCATGGCGGCTTATCGCCACACAGAAGCAAGCTTATTGCCAACATGGGTACTACATGTGACGTCAGAATCATAAATTAGAAACAGATGAAAACGAAAGCATCCGTACGTAAGAGAAGCCCGAGTGACAAGCTGGTTCGTCGCAAGGGAAGACTGTACATAATTAATAAAAAGAACCCACGGAACAAGAAAAGACAAGGGTAAACCCAGGAAACGAATCGTATGGCTCGAATTGCAGGAGTAGATTTACCAAAAAATAAAAGAGGTGTCGTTGGCCTGACCTACATCTTCGGGATAGGTCGTACACAGTCTCGTCGGATACTTGAAAAACTCGGAATTGATCTGAGTAAAAAAGTAAATGATTGGGATGAAGGCGAAGTGGCCAATATCCGGAAGGAAATTGAAAACGAGCACAAAACCGAAGGTGCTCTCCGCTCTGAAGTGAATGCAAATATCAAGCGGCTGATGGATATCGGATCTTACCGCGGCCTGAGACACAGAAAAGGGTTGCCGGTCCGAGGTCAAAGGACCAAAACCAATGCACGCAATCGCAAAGGCAAACGCCGTACGGTTGCTGGTAAGAAAATTGCCCCCAGAAAGTAACAGTGCAAACTACCTAATCAATTATGGCGAAAAAGCAAGCAAAAACAACGGCTTCAAGAAAAAAGAAGAAGCAGTTAGCCGATCCCAATGGTCGCGCTTACATCAAGGCTACATTCAATAATGTAACCGTAACCATTACGGATGCAGACGGCAATGTGGTGTCCTGGTCCACATCCGGCCGTGAAGGCTTCAAGGGGTCCCGGAAAAACACTCCTTATGCAGCACAGCTGAGTGCACAAACCGCTGCAAAGTCCGCATATGATATGGGATTGCGTAAAGTAGACGTCTTTGTAAAAGGACCGGGTTCCGGCCGGGAGGCAGCCATCCGTGCACTGGCTACATCGGGGCTCGAAGTGCAGGTAATAACAGACAAGACGCCTATTCCGCATAACGGATGCCGTCCTCCAAAGCGTAGAAGAGTATAACACAGACAGGTAAAAGATAACATGGCAAGATATACTGGACCCAAGCAAAAGCGAGCAAGAAGATTCAAGGAACCGATATTCGGTCCCAGCAAGGCACTTGAGAGAAAACCGTACGGACCTGGCGAGCACGGGCGTTCCCGCCGGATGAAGAAGTCCGAATACGCCATTCAGCTCGATGAAAAACAGAAAGCCAGATATACCTATGGTGTTCTGGAGCGTCAATTCCGGAATCTTTTTAAAAAAGCCAATGCCAAGGAAGGCGTAACCGGTGAAAACCTCATGAAATATCTTGAGGCGAGACTGGACAACACCATTTTCAGGATGGGATTTGCGAGAACACGCCGGCAGGCCAGGCAGCTCGTGACTCACCGTCACGTGATAGTAAACGGCAAAGTTGTAAATATTCCGTCCTTCTCCGTCAGAGCCGGTGATGTGATTTCCATCCGTCCCAAGTCAAGAAATCTTGAAGTGGTGAGTGATGCGATTAAAAACACATCCAGAAGAAAGTACAAGTGGCTTGAGGTAGACCGGAAGTCACTCTCAGGCAAGTTTCTGCACTATCCTGACATGGAAGACATTCCGGAAAACATCAATGTGCAGCTTATCGTCGAATTGTACTCCAAGTGATCCATTCAACAGTCTGAAATTAACGAAACCCCCGTTGCCTTATGAGCACGAACAATTTATTAATGCCCGAAAGCCTTGTAGTGGAAGAGTCGACCGAAACTTTCGGAAGATTTGTACTCCAGCCTCTTGAAAGAGGTTTTGGCGTGACCATTGGAAATGCGTTCCGCCGTGTTCTTCTTTCCTCCCTTCCCGGAGTGGCGATTACCGCTGTGAAGATTCAAGGTGTCAAACATGAATATTCCAGTATAGAAGGCGTTTCGGAAGATGTCTACGACATCATTCTGAACCTCAAAGAAGTAAGATTCAAGCAGGTCGAGCAGAGCAGCGGCGTGATCAATCTTGTCAAAGAGGGTCCGGGCGTACTTACCGCCGCTGATATCAATGAAGCAACTGCCGAATATACGGCACTGAATACCGATCAACCCATCGCAACACTCTCGGAAGGAACAAAAATCGAGCTGGAGCTTCGTATGGGAAGAGGTAAAGGATATGTTACCTCTGAAGATATGACCCTTGAGAACGAGGGTGACATTGACCTGATTCCTGTGGATGCTGTATTTACACCCATCAAATCGGTAAAATATGATGTGGACAATGTCCGTGTAGGTCAGCGTACCGACTATGAAAAGCTTTCGATGGAAGTAAATACCGACGGATCCATCAATCCTAAGGAAGCATTTACCATTGCAGGCAAAATTCTCAAAGATCACATCGAGAAGTTTATCACCGAGCAGATTGACGAGCCGTTTTCCCAGGAAGAAGATGAGGTGGATGCTGAAAAGGTGCGTGTTGCCAATCTGCTCAAGACCAGTATTGAAGATCTCAACCTCAGTGTGCGGGCTTACAACTGCCTGAAGTCAGCCAACATCAACACCATCGCTGAACTTGTATCCAAGGATGAAAGCGAGTTGTTGAAGTTCCGGAATTTCGGACGAAAGTCACTTGCCGAGCTCACTGAAGTAATCGAAGAGAAGAATCTGCATTTCGGAATGGATGTAGACAAGTATCTGGATGAATAATTTACGCTTAACGAAGAAATTAAAATATCATGCGTCATTTAGTTAAAGGGCGAAAGCTGGGCCGAACGGCTTCTCACAGAAAGGCAACGCTGATGGCATTGTCGGTGGGACTCATAAAAAATGAGCGGATTGTTACGACACTTGCCAAGGCCAAGGCTTTGAGAGGGTACGTAGAGCCAATTATAAACCGCTCAAAGCAGGACAGCACCCACAACAGAAGCTATGTATTTCGTCACTTAAGAGACAAAGAAGCAACAACCCGTCTTTTCGATGAAATAGCCCCCATGGTGGAAGATCGTGCCGGCGGATACACCCGGATAATCAAGCTGGGTGTAAGGCTTGGGGACGGTGCAGAAAAAGCCATGATTGAGCTGGTTGACTTCAACGATGAGAAGCCTGATGTTCCGGGTAAGAAGAAGCGCCGGACAAGGCGGGGAAGAGCCGGTTCAGGCGGCAAGAAGACGGCCAGGGGAAGTGGCAGGGCCGCTGAAAGCAAGAAGGAAAAATCCGGTGAAACCGGAGAAGCTGCTGCTAAAGCTGCTCCGAAAAAGGCGGATAAAGAGCAAGCCAAACCAAAGGCTGCCGCGACAGAACCGGAAAAGAAACCGTCTGATGCAGAGTCCGGGGCAATCAAGCAGGCTCAGCCTGAAACACCGGAAAGCAAAGAGAAGAAAACGGCTGAAAAAGAATCTAAAGAACCGGCAGCCAAACCTTCTGAAAAAGATAGTAAAGATACAGCTGCCAAATCTGATAAAGCGGAACAGAAGAATGAGTCCGCGCCGGAAAACAAAGCTGAAGAATCATCTGCCGGCAAAGATGAGGATGCAGGAGATACTAAGTCATCTGCGGAAAAAAAAGAAAAGTCAGACGACGCTGACAGCGACAAAACTGATAAAGACAAGTAGCAGATACAGTTACCATTTTTTCGCTGATTTGTATAAATAGATATTGACAAGGTCAGCGGGGTGGTGGTATATTGTGAGTTCCGCCGGCTGAGCAGGAAGGGAAGCGGGCGGGCGTTGTCG
>Ga0207421_10004779_pt1 | contig 15450 bp, 11 predicted proteins | sample SodLakKL_010_SED_4_FD_187542 | JGI IMG/M metagenome (GOLD analysis project Ga0207421, IMG submission 187542) | Alkaline sediment microbial communities from Lake Tanatar, Kulunda Steppe, Russia - 8KL_010_SED (SPAdes) (version 2) | ecosystem: Environmental > Aquatic > Non-marine Saline and...
TTCAGGTGTAGTCGGCCCGTTTGCGCCTTCAACAACAATTTTTGCCTTAACATCGGCAGCGTTACTGCCGGTAAGCTGGTTTTCAAGAGCAGCAGGAACAAGGATATCACAGTCCATGGCTAACAATTCCTGGTTGGTTATATCCTGGGACTCGGGAAAACCTTTAACAAAGCCTGTTCTTTCGACATGTTCAATTAACCTGGAAATATCAAGACCATTTTCATTATAGATACCACCGCTAACATCGCTTACCGCCGTAACAGAGCAGCCTGCATCTGAAAACAGCTTGGCCGCATTGCTGCCCACGTTACCAAAACCCTGGATAGCAACCCGGGCCTTATCAAATGGTATTTTAAAAGCTTTAGCAGCTTCCCTGGCCACAAAAAACACACCCCTGCCGGTTGCTTCATTCCTGCCTACACAACCGCCTACTGCAAGGGGCTTGCCTGTTACCACACCAAAGGAAGGCTCCCGCATATTACTGCTGTATTCATCTGCGATCCAGGCCATAACCTGGGCGTCGGTAAAAACGTCAGGCGCCGGAATATCGGTTTCCGGTCCGAGAATTGAACCAAGCACCCTGACATAACTGCGGGTCATCCGTTCACGCTCTTTGATAGAAAGCTTTTGGGAGTCACAGACGATCGCGCCTTTGCCCCCGCCAAAAGGAACTCCCACCAGCGAACACTTCAGGGTCATCCACATCGACAGGGCTTTAATACTATCAGTTGTCACATCGGGATGATAGCGAAGACCTCCCTTGTATGGACCAAATACATTGTTGTGCTGACAGCGGTAACCGGTAAAAACCTTGGTACTGCCATCTTCCATTTCTACCGGCACTGCAACTTCAACAAAGCGCATCGGGGTCTTCAGGTGCTCATAAACCTCGGGAGACAAATCAGCCAGCTCCACTGCCTGCTTCATCGCAGCCAGCGTCGCTACCAGTACATTGTCTTCCTTTTGAACCTTTTCCACTTCTACCGACATTAAAATATCCTCCTTGTAGGTTTAATTAAACTTTAACCCGCTTTATATTACCACTTATAACATGTTTGCGGAGCATGACATTATTAAAATCAGCAATGTAATAAAAAAATTACCTCTTTGTAATACTGCTGTAATATTACGGCCCTATAATTGTAAGTGAGTTGACCCCCTCTTTTTATATATATTGACTTGACGCAGTTTCTAACTGCGTCATTTTTTTCTAATCTAAGTTTACTGCATAAGTGAAATAAAATCCTCTAACCCTGTTTAACCTTTAATAATGAGGCTTTGAGCGTTTTTTCCCCCGCCAACAGGATCTGCTCATTGCAATTGTAAACCATTTCCCACCTAGTGCTGGTTGACATTAGCTTTCTTTAGGGTTACGATCACTATGCTTTACTTATGGGAAATAAGAAATTATTAGAAAATGTGAGGTCTACCCTTGTCTGAAAGTAAAGAAATAATTTTAAATGAGCTGCGCAAAAACCGGGAATGCTACTTATCGGGTGACCGCTTAAGTCAAGGCCTGAATATCAGCAGGGCTGCCGTGTGGAAACATATTCGCGAGCTACGGCAGAAAGGCTATTCAATTGATGCAATTCCCAGGCAGGGATACCGTTTAATCCGCGAACCGGTCCAACTTGATGCTAAGGAACTGGAGGGCAGCGGCATTTACTATTACCAGTCACTGGACTCTACTAATACAACTGCCCGCAAATTAGCAGAAGAGGGTGTTCCAAACTACAGCATCGTAGTTGCTGAACAGCAAATTCAGGGCCGTGGCAGGCGGGGGCGTGAATGGTTCTCACCCAAATCAAGCGGCCTGTGGTTTTCCATCATTCTTCGGCCCTATGAACTCAGCCCATCGCAGGCTGCTCCTGTAACCCTGGTGACCTCAGCTATCATGGCCAATATTTTTAACAATTATTATGAACTGCCTGTAAAGATTAAGTGGCCCAATGATCTTTTACTTAGGGGAAAAAAGGTTGGCGGGATTTTAACTGAGCTAAAAGGAGAACTCGATCAGGTTGAATATTTGATAGTCGGCGTAGGTTTAAATGTTAACCAGCAGTTAGAAGATTTTCCAAAAAATTTAAGAAAAATTGCCACCTCCCTCTACCTTGAGGATAATCAATATTATAACCGGACAGACTTACTGTTAAAAATTCGTGACAGCATGGTCAGGGGGTTTAATTTATTCTTTACAGAAGGCTTCACACCTTTTTACCTGCCCTGGAAAGAACATAATAACACCCTGGGGCGCGTAGTAACTCTGAGCTGGCAGGGAGGCATCTTACAGGGTAAAGCCCTGCATATAACCCTGGATGGTTCGCTGCAAATCCAGGACAACAGGGGCGAAATCCACACCATTAACTATGGAGAACTCATATAAGAAAAGATCAAAACCTCACAGCCTTACTGCCAGGTTAACTATCAGCGCTATTTTCACTGCACTTATTGCTATTTTAGCCCAGTTCGCAGTGCCGCTGCCATTTAGCCCCGTTCCGGTAACAGGCCAGACTATCGGTATTATTCTGGCAGCACTTTTACTGGATAAAAGAACTGCAATCATCTCTGTTTTAGCTTACCTGCTGCTTGGGGCAGCCGGCGCACCGGTTTTTTCAATGGCCCGTGGCGGTATTTACATGATTACCGGACCAACAGGTGGATACCTGTGGGGATTTTTGCCTGCAGTTTACATGGCATCGATTATATCAAACAGCAACCCGGGGTATTCAATTCAAAAAGCAGCGCTGGGTGCGATAACAGCAATGGCTGTCATTTATTTTTGTGGAAGTTTACAATTAGCGCTAATCATGGGCTATACCCCGCTGCAGGCCTTTTTGATCGGGGTGCTTCCATTTTTAGCAGCAGATTTAATAAAAGCAGGCCTCGCAGTATTCCTGGGCCTGCAGATTTACAAAAGTTTGGAAAGAAACAAGTTAGGCCATTTAATCAGAGATTAGGGGGAATGTTATCGAACCCTGAGGTATTATGTAAGTAAACTGCTCCTGATTATCCCCATATATTTCACGAACTGCTTCCTGAAGAGATCGGGCAGGAATAAACCCGAGCATTTTAGCTGTGTCAGGCCGCAACGCTGATACAAGGTAAACATCCCCACGCTGGAGCAACCTGGCGACAGTATAAGCTTTGTGCCCACCGAGCATAAAATTTTTGCGCAGGGCTGCTTCTACTTCTTCGACCTTCCTGTAGCGGGTTGCCCACTCCTCGTAGGCGGCAGAACCAATTCCTTCAGGACATTCTGCCAGTAAAATCATCTTGCCTCCTGGTTTCATCGCTCTTATACAATTATCCAGTGTTTTATGAGCCTGGTAAACGTTAATATCTTTAGGGTAACCCCCGCAGGAGGCAATAACTAGATCAGCCAATTGTTCCAATTCTACCCCATTTGCTTTTTGCACCAGGTCGCAGGCCTTCAAATGAGCTTTTATCATATCCCCGGCAAAAATACCCAGTATTTGCTTCTTTTCATTCAGCACGGTATTTAAAAGAAAATCGCAGCCAACCATAGATGCTGCTTCAAGCAAGTCTTCATGAACAGGGTTGCCTTCAAGTTTTCCACTTTCCGCACCTTCCTCTAAAAGCAGGCTGTGGTTTTTACGGATAGTTTCAAACCCGGCCACACCGGGCATCAGTGCCTTGCGTCCGCCACCAAACCCGGCAAAAAAGTGATGAACAACGCTACCGGTTAAAATGCGCCTATCTGCCTCTAACACTTTTTTATTTACATATACAGGGGTCTTAAATGAAGTTTCCCCCAGGTAAACCAGCTCTTTTTCATTTTTGCTGTCATGATTAAACATAGCTATATTATTAGCAACATCATGACCAACCAGGTTTTCCATTTCCTTTTTATCCATTGGCCGGTGAGTGCCGTTTGTAAATACTATGAAGATGTCTTCTTTTTTAATGCCGGCTTCTTTTAACTCGTCAATCAGGAAGGGAAGGAAAAACTCACTACGGGCAAGCCTTGTTGAATCATTAACCAGCAAACAAATGCTTTCACCCGCCTGAACCAGTTTCCGTAAAGGGGGAGAAGCAATCGGATCGCGCAGGGCTTCCTGCAGCGCTATTTCAGGGCCAGAAATAGGTTGAACCGGATTAGGCTGGAGCAGCATAGAGGGCACATCTTCAGGCAGCTCCAAACTGAGCTCTTGCTCTCCGTATGCCAGTTTCATAAGTAATCCTCCCGGTTTAAATATAAAGATCAAAACATTGCTGATTTATATACCTTAAAACTACTCACCCAGAGTCATTAAAACATAGCCTGGTTATCTGTTTTGATCCAGGCAACAGTGTAATCCTCTTTACTGCCAGAGCTTGTAAAGATGTTAATCACAATTGTTTACTTGATAGTATTAAATTTTCCCATCACAGCCGAGAACATTAACAATCTTATGTTTTACAACCTCTTTAATTGCGGCCCTGGCTGGCCCAAGGTATTTGCGAGGGTCAAACTCCCCGGGGTTCTCTGCGTGATGTTTTCTGATTGTTGCGGTCATCGCCAGCCTCAGATCTGAATCGATGTTAACCTTACAGACAGCCATTTCTGCTGCTTTTCTAAGCATTTCTTCAGGTACACCTTTCGCTCCGGGCATGCTTCCGCCATAGCGGTTAATCATCTCAACATACTCGGTAAGCACAGATGAAGCACCATGCAGTACGATCGGAAATTGCGGTAATCTTTGCTGAACATCTTCCAGGATATCAAATCTCAGGCGCGGTTGATCTTTGAACTTGTAAGCACCATGACTGGTCCCGATCGCAATGGCCAGGGAATCAACCCCGGTTTTGGTTACAAATTCTTCGACCTCTGCAGGTTTTGTGAAGGCTGCATCCTCCTCTGAAACATTTATTGCGTCTTCGATTCCGGAAAGGCGCCCCAGTTCTCCTTCAACCACAACACCTCTCTCATGGGCGTAATCGACCACCTTTTTGGTCAGGGCAATATTTTCTTCTAAAGACAGGTGAGAACCGTCAATCATAACAGAAGTAAAGCCGCCATCAATACAGGATTTGCAAAGTTCAAAAGAGTCGCCGTGATCGAGATGAACACATATGGGCAGACCAGTTTCTATTTCGGCAGCTTCGATCAGCTTCATCAGGTAGGTGTGATTAGCATACTTTCTCGCTCCAGCAGAAACCTGTAAGATTAACGGACTATCAACTTCTTTTGCTGCTTCGCTGATACCCTGAATGATCTCCATGTTGTTGACATTGAACGCCCCAATCGCGTACCCGCCGGCATAAGCCTTTTCAAACATTTCTTTCGAAGTAACAATTGGCATAGTTCTCATCCCCTTATCTTATAATTGTAACTCTATAATAATCCTGTTTAAGAATTAATTCAAACCTTTATGATAGATGTTTCTACTGCCAGTATAGAAGCAAATTACCATTGCTTTTTAGACAGTTATTTCCTCTTCGGCCAGTAAAGCGGCTCCCAGGGCCCCGGCAATTTGCGGCTCTTCGGGGACAATAATTTTAGTTTTTAACTTTTCATTTAAAGCTTTAACTACTGCCCTGTTCCTGGCAACCCCGCCGGTAATCATAACAGACTCCTGCAGGCCGACACGGTTGACCATTCCTGCTGTCCGGTCAGCTATAGCCTGGTGTAAACCACGGGCAATATCTTCACGGGGTAAACCCCTTGCTATCAATGAAACAACCTCCGACTCGGCAAATACAGTACACATACTGCTGATAGAAACTGTATTTTCTGCCTGGTCACTTAAATCAGATAACCCGTCCAACTCCACTTCAAGCGCCTGGGCCATAACCTCGAGGAAACGGCCGGTACCGGCAGCACACTTGTCATTCATGGTAAAATCAAGCACTTTGCCACGCTCGTTAAGGCAGATTACTTTGCTATCCTGCCCACCGATATCGATTACCGTTCGCACATCAGGGTTAAGGTTATAAGCCCCGCGCCCATGGCAGGTTATCTCTGTTACCCTCTTGTTGGCAAAGTCAATACTTACCCGACCGTAACCTGTCGCAACAATATAATCCAGGTCAGAACGCTTTAAGGAAGCTGCCTCAAGAGCAGTATCCATGGCTTTTTCTGCAGCTGTTTTACTATTGTAGCCGGTTGGCATGATAACATAATGGACTATTTTGCCCTGGTCTAAAATTACCACTTCTGCTGTTAAAGATCCGACATCGATACCAGCTACTGGCACTAATAAAACCTCCCAATTAAACTATATCCTTAATTGCCTTCCAGATCTCGTCTTTACCGGCACCGGTTTTTGCGGAAAAGGGCAGCAGCAAGTCATCTTCAAAAAAACCGAGCCCTTTTCGGATTAAAGAAAGCTGCTTGATCAGGGCTCCACGGGACATTTTGTCGGCTTTTGTAGCAATAGTAATTGTATTTATAGTATGAGCGCGCAGCCATTCTGACATTGCCCTATCATCTTCGGTAGGTTCATGTCGACTGTCAATTAAATGAAGGCAGCCGCGCAAATTAACCCGGCTGCCAAGATATTCTTCGATGATCGGCGCCCAGCGCTGTCTTTCTTTCTTGGAAACTTTTGCGTACCCGTAGCCGGGCAGATCAACAAAACAAAGCTTCTCATTTAAAAGGTAAAAGTAGAGCCCACGGGTTTTACCCGGCGTGGAACTGGTGCGGGCTAAGTTTTTACGACCGATCAGGGTGTTAAGCAGTGATGACTTTCCAACATTGGAGCGGCCGATAAATGAAACTTCCGGCAAATCCCAGCGGGGAAAGTCGTCAATGTTGTAAGCAGCTGCCTTTAATTCAGCCTGTTTAACCTTCATTTTTTCATCCCTTTAATACGGGCACATTTTTTAGTGCCGAACCTGGCTTTCCTGGGTTCCTTCCGGCAGGTTCAGATCGTTTTCTTTTGCTTCTCTTGACTCTGATTCAGCCGGCATGCTGCTTTCCGGCTTGACCAGGGCATATTCCAACACTTCATCCATGTGCTCCACCATCTTAACCTCAACTTTTCGCTTCACATTTTTAGGAATATCGCTCAAGTCACGGCGGTTTTCAGCAGGCATCAGCATATACTTTATTCCGGCCCGGTGAGCGGCAAGCATTTTTTCCTTCACTCCACCCACAGGCAAAACCCGGCCGCGCAGAGTTATTTCTCCAGTCATGGTAACATCATTTCTAACCGGCATCTTAGCCAGGGCGGAAACGAGTGCCGTTGCCATGCCAATCCCGGCTGAAGGACCATCCTTGGGAATCGCCCCTTCGGGAACATGGATATGAATGTCTACTTTTTCATAAAAATCCTTTTCGAGACCAAGTGATTCAGCCCTTGAACGGATATAGCTCATTGCTGCCTTCGCTGACTCCTGCATAACATCACCCATTTGACCGGTTAATGTCATTTTACCTGTTCCCTTGAGCTGGGTAACCTCGATTGAAAGCAGGTCACCACCGCTTTCAGTCCAGGCCAAACCGGTTGCCACCCCTATCTCATCCTGTTTTTCTGCAACACCATAACGATAGCGCGGCACACCCATATATTTCTGGATATTCTGACGGGTAACGTTAACTTTGGCTTTGCGATCCTTGGCAACTTCCCTGGCAGCTTTCCGGCAGATAGCCGATATGCTGCGGTCAAGGTTACGAACACCTGCTTCCCTGGTATACTCCCGGATGATCCGGCGTATGGCATTTTCTGAAATAACCAGGTTCTCGTCAGGCAGGCCGTGTTCCTTTAACTGTTTTGGTATCAGGTATTTAATGGCAATCTGAACTTTATCCTCTTCGGTATACCCGGGTATCTGGATTACTTCCATCCTGTCAAGCAGCGGCTGTGGTATCTTTTGTGAGATATTACCTGTTGTAATAAACATCACCTGTGATAGATCATAGGCCAGCTCAACATAGTGATCACTAAAACTGCTGTTCTGCTCAGGATCGAGCACCTCAAGCAGGGCAGCGGATGGGTCGCCCCTGAAATCTGTAGCCATCTTATCTATTTCATCCATCAGGAAAACAGGGTTTTTTGATCCGGCCTGGCGCATGCCCTGAATGATCCGGCCTGGCAGCGCTCCTACATAAGTCCTTCGGTGTCCCCTGATTTCAGCTTCATCGCGAACCCCGCCTAATGAAATACGGACGAAATTACGTTCCAGGGCCCGGGCCACCGACTTGGCCAACGAGGTTTTACCAACACCCGGTGGGCCGACCAGGCAGAGTATCGGACCTTTCAGTTTCTCTGCCAGCTGGCGGACAGCCAAAAACTCAATTATTCTTTCTTTTACTTTCTCCAACCCGTAATGATCTTCGTCCAGTATTTTTTCAGCTTGATCAAGGTCAAGACAATCTGCTGTTTCAGTTTTCCAGGGTAAACCGAGCAGCCAGTCAATATAGTTCCTGATTACGGTCAATTCTGCCGCTTGCGGCGGCATTTTCTCCAGACGATCAATTTCCTTTAAAACCTTTTCTTCCACTTCTTCCGGCAGGTCTGTATCAGCCAATTTCTCACGATACTCTTCCGCTTCAGCTGTCCGTTCATCCTTTTCTCCGAGCTCCTCCTGAATAGCTTTCATCTGCTCACGCAGGTAGTACTCTTTTTGCGTTTTTTCCATCTGCTTGCGGACACGCATGTTGATTTTCTTTTCAATTTCAAGGATTTCTATCTCTTTTACTATTTCTTCATTAAGCTTTTCCAGCCGATCCTTGACATCAAGTGCCTCTAATATTTCCTGGCGTTTTTCAATACCCATAGTCAAGTGTGACGCAATAACATCGGCAAAACGCCCGGGCTCTTCAATATCTGAAACAGTATTTAAAGTTTCAGGCGGAACTTTTCGGCTTGCTTTTATGTACTGTTCAAATTGGTGAAGCAGGCTGCGCATCCTGGCTTCAACCTGCGGGTCTACCTCGGTGCTGTCCTCAACAACTTCCACTTCGGCTTCCAGAAACATTTCTTCAGTAATAAGCTTAAGAACCTTTGCCCGGTCCAAACCTTCTACCAGAACCCTGATTGTTCCGCCGGGCAGCTTGATCATCTGTTTGATCTGCGCAATAGTACCAACTTCATAAATTTCATCCTGTTTTGGTTCATCTACCCCTGCATCCTTTTGGGTAACAAGCAGGATCCGATTGTCCTGCATCATTGACCTTTCCAGGGCCGAGACAGATTTTTCTCTTCCCACATCAAGATGTAACACCATATTGGGGAATACCAGCACCCCCCTTAAAGGCAGTACTGATAATTTTTCTTTATCAGGCATAACAAGAAACCACCTTCCCGTAAAAGTTAAAGCGAGAAGCTTTGATTAGAATTATTCGCTTCCCGCCTATTTATCCCTTTTTGATTATGTCGTCCAGGCAATAATAAGCCAGGCCTTAAGCGCTTTCTTCTTTCTTCTTGCGCTTGTTATTCTTTGTAACCAGTATCGGGCTCTCTCCATTGGCCACTACTTCCCTGGTGATAATGCATCTTTCTATATCGTCCCTGGATGGCAGGTCATACATAACGTCGAGCAGGGTTTCTTCCATGATAGCCCGAAGACCCCTGGCTCCTGTATTTCTATTCATTGCTTCCTCGGCAATAGCCTGCAGGCAGTTATCCTTCAATTCCAGGGTCACACCATCAATCTCGAAGATTTTCTCATACTGTTTGACAAGTGCGTTACGAGGCTCTTTCAGGATACGGACAAAAGCCTCGATATCAAGTGTATCAAGAGTAGCGATAACAGGGATCCTGCCGACAAATTCGGGAATTAAACCATATTTTAGCAAGTCCTGGGGCAGAACCAGTTTTAAAACATCGCCCAGGTTACTATCATCACTGGTCATAACATCAGCACCGAAGCCGATCCCCTTATTGCCTACCCGGTTTTGAATGATTTTTTCCAGACCGTCGAAAGCACCTCCACAGATGAAAAGAATATCCGTGGTGTCTATTTGCATAAATTCCTGGTGCGGGTGCTTACGGCCGCCCTGGGGCGGAACACTTGCTACGGTGCCTTCGAGAATTTTTAATAAAGCCTGCTGGACACCTTCCCCTGAAACATCCCTGGTTATGGAAGGGTTATCAGTCTTGCGGGCTATTTTGTCAATTTCATCAATATAAATTATCCCTTTCTCCGCTTTTTCCAGGTCATAGTCTGCAGCCTGGATCAGCTTTAAAAGGATGTTTTCCACATCTTCGCCGACATAACCGGCTTCCGTCAACGAGGTAGCGTCGGCTATGGCAAAGGGAACATTTAAAATCCTGGCCAGGGTTTGTGCCAGCAGCGTTTTACCAACCCCGGTCGGACCGATCAGGACAATATTGCTCTTCTGCAGTTCCACGTCTTCCACTTTCTGGCTGGCATTAACCCTTTTATAGTGGTTATATACCGCCACGGAAAGGCTCTTCTTGGCTGCTTCCTGACCAATAACATACTGGTCAAGCACTTCATTGATATCATGGGGGTTAGGTAGTTCAACCTGCCCCAGTTCAGTCTCTTCACCAATTTCTTCTTCAATAATCTCGTTGCAGAGCTCAATGCACTCATCGCAGATATAAACCCCCGGGCCGGCTACCAGCTTGCGAACCTGTTCCTGGGTTTTCCCGCAAAATGAACACTTCAAGTGTCCTTTTTCTTCGTTAAACTTAAACATAGGGAGATATCACCTCGTCTCCAATAAATTATACTCATTAACTCCTGTTACTCAATATTTCGTCAATCAGGCCATAATTCAAAGTCTCATCGGCTGACATAAAGAAATCACGGTCAGTATCTTTAGCAATTGTATCAACCGGCTGACCGGTATGATCTGCCAGGATCTCATTTAAAGTCTGCCGGATTCTCAGAATTTCCCTGGCATGAATATCAATATCAACAGCCTGACCCTGGGCTCCACCCATTGGCTGGTGCAGCATTATCCTGGAATTAGGCAGGGCGAAACGTTTGCCTTTTTCTCCTGCAGCCAGCAGGATTGCCCCAAAGCTGGCAGCAAGGCCAACACAAATTGTTGAAACGGCAGGCTTAACATAACGCATTGTATCATAAATAGCCATGCCTGCATAAACTGAGCCGCCCGGTGAATTAATATACAGGTTGATATCTTTCTTGGGATCTTCCGACTCCAGGAAAAGCATCTGGGCAACAATCAGGTTGGCAACATTATCATCAATCGCGCTTCCCAAAAAAACTATCCGATCTTTTAATAAGCGCGAGTATATATCATACGCTCTTTCGCCACGACTGGTCTGTTCTACAACCATCGGCACTAAAACACTCATTTACTTTACCTCCTTATATTTACATGTTAAATTTTCATACAAACCATCTTAAGTGCAAATCTTTTTTTTGATCCTTACAGAATTCCTCTAAAATTATTTATTCTGAACCTTCCACTTCTATTATACTACTATTCGTCACTTTCCTGAACAGCATTTCCTTTTTCAGTTTCGTCTTGCTTTTCTTCTGCTTCTTTCTTTTCTTCTGCTTCTTTATCTTCTTTTTTAACCATGGTTATATTGGCTTCTTCGACCATTAGATCTATAACCTGGCGAATCCTCAGTTCTTCTTTCATGACCGGTATGCGGCCCTGCTTCTCTAAAATATCGCGAATCCTATCCGTTTCATCGTTATAGCTATCTGCTATTTCTTTTATCTTTTCATCTAATTCGCTATCTTCAACAGTGAACCCTTCTTTTTTTGCTATTGCATCTAAAACCAGGTTAGCCTTTGTCCGCTCTTCTGCTTCTTCTCGCCTGTCTTCGCGCAGCTCTTCCCTGGTTTTGCCTGATAATTGCAGGAATTGATCAAGTTCCATGCCCTGGTAACGCAGGTAGTTCTCAAGATCGCCGATCAGCCTGTCAATCTGCCTCTCAACCAGGGTCTGTGGTGGTTCAACCGTAGATGCAGCTGCAACCTGTTCAATCAAAGATTCTTCTAACTTGTTTTTCGACTGCTCTTCAGCATTTTTAAGCAGTTTTTCCTTTAGGTCTGTTTTCATTTCATCTATGGTCTCAAATTCACTGATCTCCTGGATAAACTCATCATTAAGCTCAGGTAGCTGCTTTTCTTTAATCTGCTTAACTTTTACCTTAAAGACAGCATCCTTGCCGGCAATATCATCCTTGCGATAATTGTCCGGGAACTTAACATTTACTTCTCTTTCTTCATCAACTCCGGCACCGATCAGCTGTTCCTCAAAACCGGGAATAAAAGATTTTGAACCAATCTCCAGCTGATGGTTTTCAGCTTCGCCGCCTTCAAATGGCTCACCATCTACAAATCCCTGAAAGTCTATCGAAACCAGGTCGCCGTCCTTAACTTCGCCATCTTCCTTTGGCACAAGCCTGGCATTTTGTTCCCGGAGCATGTAAAGATGGTGATCTACCTGAAGATCGTCTATTTCCACTTCTTCCTTCTCTGCTTCCAGGCCCCTGTATTCACCAAGTTCCACTTCAGGTATTACTTCAACTTTTGCTTTAAACAGGAGCGGTTTGCCCTTTTCCATTTGGACCAGCTCAAATTCAGGGTTTCCGACCGGATCGACATCCCCTTCCCTTATTGCTTCTTCGTAAGCAGGGGGAACGAGGATTTCCAGGGCTTCCTCATGGAGTATTTCCGGGCCGAACCGTGACTCTAAAATACGCCGGGGAACTTTTCCCTTTCGAAAGCCTGGCAGGTTAACATCTTTAACAACCTTATGATAAGCCTTGCCCAGGGCTGTATCGACGTCAGGCTCGGGAACCTCTATCTCCAATTCAATTTTTGTACTCTCTATCTGTTCCTTGTTTTTTAACATTTATACCCTCTCCTTACCATTTCGAGTCGATCATAATAAAAACGCCTTTAGTACAGGCGTCAAATAGCAATTATATATTACCATAGAAAGATTATCCTTACAACAATAATCAAAAATTGCATTTATCTTTCTTGTTGCCGGTAAAATAATCATAACAAAGAAAGAATTATATCCTGTGCATACCTGTAATTTCCGACTCCTATCGGCCTTTAGTAGTAGTTCCAAAATAATTGCGATAAATGTTGATTATTATCTCAAAAAAGTATACAATAGAAGCGAATGAGCCTTCATTCATTTTTCGGGAGGGGTAAATTGGCCAAGCGCAGCGGAGAAAAATTTCATGATATTCTTGAAGCCGCAGTAAAAACTTTTGCCCAGACCGGATACCACCGGACCCGGGTAGCTGATATTGCCCGCGAAGCCGGAGTGGCCGACGGCACCGTATATATATACTTCGAAAATAAGGAAGACATCCTGGTTTCCCTCTTCCAGGATTTGATGATCCGCTTTGTAGACGATCTATGCAGCGAGCTGATCCAGTGTGGAGATGCCAACGAAAAGCTAAAAGCAATTATCTCTTATCACTTAACCACGCTTGGCAACCGGCCGGAACAGGCCAAAGTTACCCAGATAGAGTTAAGGCAGATTGACCAGACTATCAATGAAGGCATTTCCAGGCCGCTGAAAGGATACTTTAACTTATTGGAGGAGGTGATTGAAGAGGGCAAAGAGCAGGGCCTCTATCGTAAAGAGCTTGATACGAGAACTGCCAGAAAGGTCATCTTTGGAGGCATAGACGAGGTGGTCACCTGCTGGGTCATGTCCGGCAAACCATACAGCCTGGCAGCCTTAAGCGATTCTGTTTATGGCATACTGGTTAGAGGTCTGCGGTAACTTATAATTTACTATCATTTAAGTTGTAAAGTAATGTTTAAATTTAGTCATAAGGAGGTATTTTAATGGCCGTAAAAGAAATAAGGAAAGCTGCTGTTCTGGGCGCCGGGGTTATGGGCGCTACCATAGCCGCTCATTTGGCCAATGTGGGTATTCCATCTTACCTGCTCGATATCGTACCACGTGAACTGACCCCGGAAGAGGAAAAAAAGGGGCTTACCCTTGAAAGTCCGGAAGTTCGCAACCGCCTTTCGGTAACAGGAAAGCAGGAACTGCTCAAGAACAAACAGAAACCGCTATACAGTGACTCGAATATTGACATGATTACTCCCGGCAACTTCGAGGATGACATGGACAAGTTAAAAGATGTCGACTGGGTCATCGAAGTTATCGTCGAGAACATGGATATAAAGAAAAAGGTTTTCAAGCAGGTCGAGGAAAACTGGACACCCGGGACAATCGTTTCATCAAACACATCTGGACTTTCAATAAACGAGATGGTTACCGAAAACTCACCCGAATTTCGCAAATATTTTCTGGGGACCCACTTTTTTAACCCACCACGCTGGATGAAACTCTTAGAGATAATCCCCTGTGAAGACACTTCGGAAGAAGTTCTCAATTACATGCACCGTTTCTGTGAAAGGGTGGTCGGTAAAGGCGTTGTCTTCGCCAAGGATACTCCCAACTTTATCGCCAACCGCATCGGCACCTATGCAATGGTCTATACTATCGACCTGATGCTGGAAAATAACATGACCATTGAACAGGTTGACACCATCACCGGCCCGCCGATGGGCCACCCGAAGAGTGCTTCTTTCCGGACCCTGGATATGGTCGGTCTTGACACTTTCTGCCACGTGGCGAAAACAGTTTATGACAAAACAGACGATCCAGAAGAAAAAGAAGTATTCGACGTTCCCGAACTGCTGAACAAGATGGTCGAAAATAAAATGCTCGGTGATAAAACCAAGCAGGGCTTTTACAAGAAAGTCAAGGGAGAAGGCGGTTCTGAGATACTAACCCTTGACTACGAAAAAATGGAATACAGGCCTAAAGAAAAAGCCCGCTTCGACATCCTGGGCAAAACCAGGCATGAAGAGTTAAAAGACGGCTACAAAATGCTGGTTGAGTCAGATGACCCCGCCGGTAAGTTTGCCTGGAACCTATCTAAAAAGTTCATGATCTACAGCGCCAAGATGATCCCGGAAATTTCTGATGACATTGTCAACATTGACCGTGCCATGCGCTGGGGCTTTAACTGGAAGCTCGGTCCCTTTGAATCCTGGGATGTTATTGGAGTCAAAGAAAGTGTTGAACGGATGAAGAGCGAAGGGGAAACCATCCCTGCCAACGTTGAAGAAATGCTCGCCAAGGGCTTTGAAAGTTTCTACAAGGAAGATGATGAAGGCAACCTGACCTACTACTGCTTTGAAACAAAAGACTACAAGCCGGTTCCGATCAGCCCTGAAATTATCAGCCTGCCCGCCCTGAAAAAGCACAGCAAGCTTATTCTCGGCAATGACGACGGCAGTTTGATCGATCTGGGCGATGGTGTCTGCTGCTTAGAGATGCACAGTCCCAACCAGGCCATTTCTCCACTCTTTATAGAAGTGACCGGGCAGGCCATAGAAGAAGCAGAGAAAAACTATGTCGGTATGGTTATCGGCAACCAGGAAAACAACTTCTGTGTCGGAGCCAACGTAGGTTTGATTATGATGATGGCCCAGAGCGGCGATTGGGATATGCTTGAAAACGCAATTAAGACCGGCCAGGATACCATGATGGCCATCAAATACTCAAAA
>Ga0207421_10004781_pt1 | contig 15449 bp, 16 predicted proteins | sample SodLakKL_010_SED_4_FD_187542 | JGI IMG/M metagenome (GOLD analysis project Ga0207421, IMG submission 187542) | Alkaline sediment microbial communities from Lake Tanatar, Kulunda Steppe, Russia - 8KL_010_SED (SPAdes) (version 2) | ecosystem: Environmental > Aquatic > Non-marine Saline and...
TTAGAGGATTGAGAGTGAGTAAGGCAAACGGCGAACGATACGACATGCAAACCGTACTCGACGCGATCAGCGGTAGCGGCGCGATTATGTCCACGATTGCCAAACGTCTTAACTGCGGATGGGCGACTGCTCGCAGCTACGTGCAACGATGGGAGGAGACGCAGCAGGCGTACGAGGACGAGGAGCAGACTATCCTTGACATGGCCGAGAGCACGCTGTATCAGGCCATACGCAATAACGACGTGCAGGCAGCGAAGTGGCTACTCTCGACTAAAGGCAAGCGGCGCGGGTATAGCGAGCGGTACGAGCACGAGCACAGCGGTCCGGGCGGCGAGCCGATGAGAGTGGAGGTTAAGTTTGTCGGTCGTGACGATTAGCGTAGCCGAGCAGTTTGAGGCGTTCACGAGGCACGCGCGATACAAAATAGCGTACGGTGGCCGTGGCGGCGCTCGCTCGTGGTCGATTGCGATACTGCTGCTAACGCGCGGCATGCAGAAGCCGCTGCGTATACTCTGTACGCGCGAGTTCCAGCGCAGCATACAGGACAGCGTACACCGGACGCTGCGGGACATGATAGACCGCTGCGAGTTCGGCAACTTCTACACGGTCGAGCGGTCGCGGATATACGGCGCCAACGGGACCGAGTTTCTGTTCATGGGCCTGCGCCATAACCCGAGCGAGATCAAGTCTACCGAAGGCATAGACGTTTGTTGGGTCGAAGAGGCGCATAACGTCTCGTCCGAGTCGTGGGACTATCTCGTTCCGACGATCCGTAAAGACGGCAGCGAGATATGGATGTCGCTCAACGCGGTCGACGAGGACGCGGCAACGTGGCAGCGGTTCGTCGTGCACCCGCCGGATGATAGCGTGGTTGTCTACACGACGGTGTACGACAATCCGTTCGCGCCGAAGGTATTGCTGGACGCAGCCGAGCACGACCGCCACCATGACCCGGACAAATACGACTGGATATGGTTAGGTAAGCCACGCAAACTGACCGAGGCGGCGATATTCCGTGGCAAGTTTCGCGTGTCTGATTTTGAGACGCCTAACGACGCGCGGTTCTATCACGGCGTAGACTTCGGGTTCGCGAACGATCCGCTCGCGTGTGTGCGGTGTTTCATCCTGGGCAACTCGCTCTACGTGGACGCAGAGAGCGGCGGCGTGGGTGTCGAGATACAGCAGCACCCGGCGGTACTCGACGAGATCCCGACCATGAGGCAGTGGCCGATCTACGCCGATAGCGCGCGGCCCGAGGTCATCCGCTACTTGCAGAAGGCGGGCTACCGGATACAGGGCGCCAAGAAGTGGAAGGGATCGATTGAGGCGGGGATCGAGTACCTACGCAGTTTCGACGAGATCGTGGTACACTCACGGTGTCACCGGATGGCCGAAGAGATGCGGTCGTATTCGTACAAAGTCGATCGCAACACGGGCGAGGTTCTGCCGATAGTATTGGACGCCCACAATCACTGGGTCGATGCGCTCAGATACGCGCTGGTTGAGCGCATCCGGCAGCAGGGACGGGCAAGCAATTTCAGCGCGGCGAGGTTAGGATTATGATCTGGACGCACAAGATTCAGAAGGACAGGTTTCGCGACGAGCTCAACGAAGAGGGTAGATTATCGCATCGATCGGTTCGGGATATTTTGCATTTCATGGGATATCGTTGGGAGCACTTCGACCGGCTGCGCTACTACTACGAGGGTACCAACTGGCGCATCCTGCACGCGTCGAAAGGGCGTGATCCTCAGTCGGTATCGTACGGGCGCAAGATTATCAACACGGTATCGGGCTACATGTATAAGCCGGGCTCGATCAAGTTCACGCACGACGATGAGCGATACTTGGACGAGCTGAACGAGGTGCGCAATGCGACACACGACGATATCGTGACGGCTGAGACGGGCAAAGAGACAAGTATATACGGCGTCGGCTACGAGCTGCACTACACTGACGACGACGGTATGCCGAGGTACGTGGTAGTGCCGAGCCAAGAAACGCTCGCAATCTACTCGCGCGAGCTTGGCGACGACGAGCCGATAGCTGCGGTGCGGTGGTACGTCGAGGACGAGCAGATGCAGCGGCTCGATATCTACTACTCCGACGTGGTGCATCATTTTATCAAGAAAAAGGGCAGCTCAGTACCTCGTCCACAGTCTACGCTCTATCCCGACGAACCGGATGAGGAGCCACACGATTACGGTCGCGTGCCGGTTGTCGAGTATGAGAACAACCGGGAGCGTGCCGGGGATTTCGCGCACGTACTACCGCTCATTGACGCATATGACGCGCTCATGACCGATTCGGTGTTCGAGATCGAAAAGTTGGCCGAGGCGTATCTGGTACTGACGAACGCGAGCATACCCGAGAACGACGTAGACAAGATGCGGGCGAAGCGTATCATTGAGCTCTACGAAGGAGGTAAAGCCGAGTTCTTGACCAAGAACGTGGACCCGTCGTTGCTACAGTTCATGCGCGACTGGATACGTCGAGAGATTCACCAACAGTCTCAGGTGCCGGACATGTCGGACGAGCAGTTCGCCGGGCAGCAATCGGGCATAGCGATCCGCTACAAGCTACAGGACCTTGAGAACCTGTGCGCGGCGAAAGAGAGCTGGTTCCGCAAGGGTCTACACCGGCGCATTCAACTACTCGATGCGGTGATACAGGCTGCGGCGGGGACCGAGAGCGATGGGCAGGTAGAGATCACGTTCACGCGCAACATACCGACCAACTACGTAGAGATAGCGAACATCATTGAACGCCTGCGCGGGCACGTTTCGCACCAGACGATACTCGATAAGATAGTGCCTTTCGTCGACGATCCGGCGGAAGAGATCGAGAGGCTAAAGGACGAAGAGGATGTCTACCCGACGGAGCCTGACGAGGCTCCACCAACAGATTAGCGACGAGCTGAGCCGTCGCATCGGTAGCGTACAACGCGAGCTACAGAGCGTATACCGAGACGTGCGCGAAGAGGTGCAGGACGAGATCGCGAAGATGCACGAGCGGTACGCGGTACAAGGCGAGTTGCGACGTGCCGAGATGACCAAATACAATCGGTTGACGAATCTTGAAAAGAGGTTAAACAAGATTGCCGGGCGCGGATCGCAGAAGGCGCGGGCGCGGCTGACGCGACTGCGCGAGACTCAGTTCAACGCGGCATTCTTTCGTTACGCGTGGGCAATCGAGCAGCACACCGGGATACAGATATCGTGGGGCATGTTCAGCGAGGACGCGGTAAAGGCGGCAATCGAGAGCGATCTGTACAACCGGGCAGTGCAGGAGCTCACGCGGCAGAACGCGCGGAGGATCAACCGGACGGTGGCCGAGTCGATCACGCGTGGGTCGTCGTTCTCGCGCATGAGCAGGGACATTCGCAGGCAGGTGGGCAACACGCGGCGCGACGCGGACCGGATCGCACGGACCGAGGGCGCGAGAGCGCAGAGTATCGGGCAACGCAAGTTACACGAGCAGGCACGGGACAAGGGTATCGACGGCAAGCGCGTGTGGATTGCTACTCTGGACGACCGGACACGGGTTACGCCGCCGGACAAGTACGACCACGGCAGGCTCGACGGCAAGGAGGCGGACCCGGAGAAAGGGTTCTGGATTGAGCAGTTGGGGCGCTACATACCGGGACCTCACGAGAGCGGCGAGCCTGCGTTCGATATTAACTGCCGGTGCGACGTGCGGTATGAGGTCGAAGAACTGGCGCCGGAGCTGCGGCGCATCCGCGACGAAGAGGGTCTGCAGCCATACGTCACGTTCGACGAGTGGTACGGCGAGAGGGTGGAGGAGTAATGGCAGGTAAGCGCAAAGACAAGCGAATGAGGTGGCACGCTATAGTTGATCGCGTCGGCACAAACGGAAAGCTCGTAGGAGCTGAGATCGGGGTGTGGCAAGGCAATCTATCTCGCAAATTGCTGGAGATGATACCTGGCTTGACACTGTACATGGTGGATACGTGGACTGCCTATACCGACGAGCAGCGCAGCCGGGACTATGAGTCGCAGCTGACCACGAAGCCGCAAAGAGAGTTTGATCGAGCACGCAAGCAAGCGCGCGAGGCTACTAAGAAATTCCACGGGCGAACAGTGATCTTGGAGATTCCGAGCGTCGAGGCGGCGGCGAGGTTCGAGGACGGGCCTTTGGACTTCGTGTATATCGACGCGGATCACACGTATGAAGGCGTGACGCAGGATATCGAGGCGTGGATGTCGAAAGTCAAGTCGGGTGGGTTGTTATGTGGTCATGACTATGGGCAGCGAGTTGGCGTAACGCGAGCGGTGGATGAATGGTTCGCCGGTCGGTTCGAGAAGGATGCAAACTCAACATGGCATGTGATCGTTTCGTGAGGTGCATATGCAAATAGTTAGCGTCGTATTTGGTAAACCTGTCTATTACCGGCTCGCTCGCGTATGGGAGTGGTCAACACGGCGGCATCACCCGGATGCTACTGTAAAACTTGTAGATGTCGGCGGCGAGACGCAGGATCACCAAAGCAACAATGAGTACAAACTCACCAAATGGGCGCGGATAGTAGAGGAGACCGACGACGACTTGATACTCATGGACTCGGATATGCTCGTGCTCGGCGATATATCGCATGTGTTTGAGCAAGAGTTCGACGTTTGCTATACGAAACGGACGCGCAGCGGAATGCCGCTCAACGGCGGCGTGCTATTCGTTCGGCCGTACAATCCGGGCGTGCGCGAGATGTTTCGCGATTGGTTAAAAGTCGATGCAGGCGTTCGGCGCGGCAAGTACAAGGAGTACAAGAAGTGGATTACGAAGTATGGAGGTCAAAATCAAGCGTCGTTCGGGTACATGCTTGACAAAGGTTTACTAAACATCCGTGTTGCACATGTTCCTTGTACGTCGTATAATTGTTGTCAAGAGGAGTGGCGTTTCGTGGATGATTCCACGCGCGTCATACATGTCAAGAGTAGCCTGCGCAAGAGTGTACAGCGCGGGTCAACGCAGGCAAGGCGAAAGTTACAGAAGGCGCTGTCGCTCTGGTACGAGGCAGAGAATCAAATGCTGGCCGAGACGCACGGCGGTTCGGACAGTTACGGAGGATGACAATGGCTGAGGAGACGCAAGAGGGGCAGACTGAAGATCAGAGCGCTGAGAGTCAAATTGAGGATCAGGGCGCTGAATCCGAGCAGTACGTACCTCGCGAAGAGTACGAGAAGATAAAGCAGGCGCAGGCCGGATCGGATCGAGCTTATCAGCAGACGAAGCAAGAGCTCGATCAGGTCCAGCAACAGATGGAAGAGCTGCGCAAACAGCAGATGTCCGAGAAGGAGCGGGCAGAGTACGAGCAGCAGCAGCGCGAGCAGGCGTTGCAAAAGAAAGAGCGTGAGGTTCAGGAAGCAACGTTGCGCCTCACGAAATTGCAGGTGCTCGGCGAGAAGGGAATGCCGACGGACCTGGAGCGATTCGTCGTTGGCGAATCAGAGGAGGAGATACGCGAGAGCGCTGACACACTCGTCGGACAGATCAACAAGCTGGCCGAGGAGCGGAGTCAGAGCGGGCGCAAGGCGGCTCCTCCGAGGGCGGGAAAACCAAAGACGGCTGACGTGAACGATTGGATACGTCAGCAGGTCAATGAGAACAGGGGACGGAAATGAGTCAAGTAGAAAACACGGGTGTGTATGGCACCACGGAGCAGGACGCATGGCCTCTGATGCAGGAGGAGATTGCACAGCAGGTCATTGATGGGGTAACGGAGCAGAGCGCGACGCTGAGGTTGTTTCAGCAGTTGCCGAATCTTTCGACGCGGACTCGAAGGCTGCCGGTCCTGAATGCCAAGGGCATGGGCTATTTCACGGCAGATACGACCGACGACAGCCTGACCGGCGATACGGACGTACAGTTCGACGACGATACGCAGGACGAGAGCGGACCTCCGGAGACGGAATTCCCTGGGCGCAAAAAGACGCATCAGTTTGAGTGGAAGAACGTCTATATCAACGCCGAGCCTATCGCGATCATCGTGCCGGTGCCGGAGGACGTGGTGGCGGATCTCAACTACAATATCTGGGATCAGGTACGGCCTCATATCGTCGAGGCGTTCGGCGAGAAGATCGACGAGGCGGTGATTTGGGGGCAAGGCCGACCGAACACGTGGCCGAGCGGCATTGTTCCGACGGCGGTTGCTCGTGGGTATACGGTCACGCGCGGTACGCACACCGATCTGGCGGACGATATCAGCGAGCTTATGGGGCTGCTCGAGGAAGATGGTCGGCGGCCTACGTCGCACATGGCGGACCCGTCGCTGCGTAAGGACTTCCGCGGGCTGCGCGATAGTCAAGAGCGCCCGCTCTATCATCCGAGCGTTCGTGAAGGTGATATGGACATGCTCTGGGGCCTGCCGCTGTCGTGGGTATGGAACGACTCGTTCCAGGTGGCGACATCGAAGCTCATCACCGGCGACACCAACAAGGCGGTCTACGCGATCCGGCAGGACATGGAGTTCAAGGTGCTCGACCAGGCGGTCATTACTGACGATAACGACGAGATTGTGTTTAACCTCGCGCAGCAGGACATGGTTGCGTTGCGTGTGGTGATGCGGCTCGGCTGGGCGGTACCGAACCCGATCCACACGCGAGCGCGTGATCGGAGTCAGAGCTATCCGTTTGCGGTACTCGAAGAGGCAACCTAATGGCTATAGTCGACCGTGAGAAAGTCAAGACGTTCCTGCGCATCGACCACGCGGACGATGACGAGCTCATAGACGCTCTGATACCTCAAGTTGAAGCGCACTACGAGCATATCCGGGGCATCCCGTTCGACACCGACGACGACGGCAACACGGTGTACCCGGACGGCAGCGAGCTAACGGCGGCGCTCATGGTCGGCTATCAGTTGACAGCAAACAGGCGCGCCGGGGGGCTGCAATCGGAGTCCCTCGGCGACTATTCGTACACCTACGCGGTGGGCGCTGACGACTACCCTGCGCAGGTTATAGGATCGATCCGGCGCTACGTGAGGACGAAATGATCTCGGGGCTCAAAAACACAATGTATCGTGCTCAGGAGCGCGTCGAGCTGGAGGGTTGGGGCGACGATTACGCGTGGAGCGACCGGGAAGATGGCCGAGGGCGCATCCAAGCAATGTCGGGTGGTCGGCAGGTTCAGGCGCAGGAGTTGGGGCGGCAGAGTACGCACCGGCTCTACGTTGACCGTACCGATATGATCGAGGGCGACCGGCTCGTGATCGAGAGCGGCGCGTATCGCGGCGACTATCGGGTCGAGTTCGTTGATCGCAAGTTGCAAGGCGGGCTCGACTTCGTGCAAGTGGATCTGGAGTACAAGAGCGCGTTGCAGGACGTGCCGGTTAAGAGCGCGGTGACGTACGGTGGCGAGATAGTCACGTACGAGGGAGATGTCGTATATGCCTGAACTCAGAGACTCGGTAACAATAGATTGGCTGCTCAGCAACGGCGAGTTGCGAGCGAACACTATGCCGCCTGTCGTGATACTAAGCCGACCGACGTCGACGGAGCTAACGGCAAGCGATACGTGGGAGCAGGTAGCGTTTACGGATACTGAGATGTCGTTAAATGCCGGGTTCGAGCGCGACAACGGTGCACTCAAGTGTCTGCGTAGCGGATACGTTTTCGTAGCGGCGGCGGCTCGCATGCTGTGGGGAGGTAGCGGCAATCCGGTCGTCACGAATGCGATTCGCGTAGTCAAGAACAGTACTGAGATCGGGTGGCTTACCGACGAGGGTATTCGAGAGCGCGGTGACGGCGATGCGACGCGGTTAGACGTGGCCGGTACCGTGCGAGTTGAGGCCGACGACGAGTTAGAGCTGCAGGCGTACACGTCGCATCACAATGACATTAGCATCGAGGCGTCAGGGATTTTCGACGACGCGTCGGCGGCGCGGATGAGCGCACACTACGTAGCGAGGGATGCGTGACAATGAGCGTCGAACACATCCGGCACTTCGACATGGCGAAGCACACGCGAGAGCAGGCGTCGAAGATGATCCACTCTGCCACGCTCGCTATCGAGGGGCAGGCGAAGCTCAACGCACCGTACAAAACCGGCCTGTTGCGCCGGTCTATCACACACGAGGTATCGGAGTTGGAGGGCGCGGTCGGCACGAACGTCGAGTACGCTGAGCACCAAGAATACGGCACGCGGTACATGGATGCGCAGCCGTACTTACGTCCGGCAGTTGATGAGATAGCCGGACGGATACGGAGGATGTGGGGTGGCTAACACGGTCGAGCAACGAGTATACGAGCATCTGACAGAGGACGGGGAGTTCGTGGCCAAGTTTCCCGGCGGGGTGCACTTAACGAGCGCACCGCAGGGATCGAAGTTGCCGCGACTCGTGTTCTGGCAGGTGGATGACCCGAATGACAAACGATTCTTGTGTTTGCACGGCGGGCAGGCTCGGATACAGCTGGACGTGTGGAGCGATAACAAGTACGACGTCGTTGAGTTGAGAACCGACGTCAAGACGAAAATGCGGACGCTGCGCGGGGCCGACGGCATCTACGTGATGTATGCGAAGATCGCCAATGAGTTTACCCGCGAGATGACGGACGAAGAACTGTTTCGTGGCGTCGTGGACGTCATAGTCGAATGGCAGGAGGCGTGAAATGAGTCAGGAGAAAACAAGGCTGGTTGGAGTAGACGGTAAGCTCGTACGAGTTACGTACGGCGATACCGAGAGTGGCGAGAGCGTGCCGAACGACGGGTGGTACGAGATCACCGCTAAGGCCGAGTCGAGCGAGCTGCCGGACGCGGCGAATGTTGGTGATCTGATCTATCTCGAAGAGGACGACACGCTCGCAGCGGACGACGAGGTGACCTCGTTGGAGCTCACGGATCACTGCGACGTGACCGAGTTCTCATTCGACATCGATAAGTCTGAGATTGACGTCACCACGCTCTGTGACAACGTACGCAGATACCGGGGCGGCAAGACGGATATGTCGGGATCGCTCAACGGGATCACGACTCTCGGGCTAACGGACGAGGACGGCTGGGTTATCAATCAGTTCCTCCGGGTGGTCCGACAGCAGGCGGACGGCAACGGCGGCATCGACTACGAGGTGAGCGAGATCGACGATTCGCCTATTTACCTCATGGGCGTGGTCAAAGAGGGGATAAAGCCGGGCGAGCGCGAAGCGTTCGTTTGGGCGCGCGTGACTATGCTCGGCAGCGAGCTCGGCGCGTCGGGCGAGGACGCACAGTCGTTTTCGAGCGAATTCCGCATCGCACCGGGGGATCCGGAGCCGACGTTCTACATTCGGACCATCCCGGAGGAGAGCTAAATGGCTGAGCCTATCCGCGTCAGCAAAGGTGGCACGTACGTACCCGATTGGGGCAACCAGGACCGGGTGGACGGCGAGAAAATTGTCGTCCACTACCGGTTTCTATCGTTCGCCGAGCAGCAGGAGTTACTGACGCGCAACGATGTGCGGTCCGGCAGCTACTCGTACGAAAATAAAGTGGTCGCTGCGTCGATCCACAAGATCGAGAATCTTGAGGTTGAGGACGAAGACGGACGGCGCGCAATCACGACCGGTGACGAGCTGGTAAAGGAACCGGGGTTGGATAGGCTCGCTTTGGAGCTGTGGCTTGAGCTGCGTGACAAAAGCGCGATCGATAAAAAAAAATAACGCTCGGCATGCAGCTCTGGGGCCAGGGTAAGCACAACGAGACGGTGCGCAAGGAGATCGGCGATGGGCGATTGCACGTTGAGGACGGCGGCAAACTCGTTACACTCTGGCGCAGTCAGATACAGGACGTGTGCGACGAAGCATTCTACTCGGTTCTCGACTTGTGGTGGCGCTGGAGGACGTTCGGCGGTCTACCGTTCGCGGGCGGATGGGCCGAGCAACCGGCTCATATCATGTACGCGATAGAGGCGGCGGAGAACGGGTGGAAGACCGAGGAAGCGCGGCAGGCGAAGCAGGCCGAGAGGAGAAACAGACGTGGTAGCCGAGGAGCTAAAGGTCAAGGTAAGCGCGGACACAAGAGACGCTGAACAGGGCCTGTCGAACGTCAAGAGCAAGAGTGATTCTGCCGGCAGCTCGATGGACGACGCAAGCGGCTCGGCGTCCGGGTTTGGAACCAGCTTACGTAGATTCGGTCCACAAGCTGCTGCTGCGGCGGCGGCTATTGGAGTTATCGCCGATCAGGCACGCAGGAGCTTGGATGCGTGGTCCGAGCTTGAGATGGCGCACCAACGCATGTCTGCAGCTGTCGAGGTGTCCGGCGAGAACGCCGAAGAGATCATACCTCAGTACGAAGAGTTAGCAAGTAATATACAGGATATCACGACCGTCAGCGACGGCGCTGCCATGGAGATGATAAGTCTCGCGCAGTCCATGGGCGTCACGTCTCGCGACATGGATCAGGTTATCCGAGGTGCAGTTGGTATATCGAGGACGTTCGGAATCAACACGCAGCGTGCGATCCGTGGCGTGACCGAGGCAATGCAGGGAAATTTCACGTTGTTGCAACGATACATACCGCAGATACGAGAAGCTGAGGACGAAGCGGAGAAGCTTGCGATAGTACAGGAGACTATGGCGGACAGTTTCTCGATGGCAGAGGCCGAGACCGAGACCTATCAGGGGTCACTCGAACAGCTGGCTAACTCGTGGAGCGATTTGCGCGAGGAGCAGGGCCGGTTTCTCGCGGAGTTGGCGCAGCCGCTCATTGACTGGGCGGACGAGTTCGTGAGCCAATTATCCAAGCAGGCTCAGTACATAAACGATCTTCGCGAGGCAAACGAGGCTGTCGATGAGGGGACAGCAAGCGAAGAGCAACGCATAGATGTGCTCGAGCACTCGTTAGAGCGCGAGGAAGCGCGGCTCTCGCAGATGGAGCGATTAGCCGACCAGCAAGGCGTTGATGTCCAATATACTGAGGAGCAGATCGAAGCTCAGCAATCTCGGGTGCAGGAGATACAAAATGAGATATCGGCTCTACGTAGATTAGAGGGCGTCAATGCTCGATTAGCGGCGCATCGTGACGAGATGGCCGAGCAGGAGCGCGAGGAAGAGGAGCGAATACAAGAACTGCTTAGGCTACAATCCGACGCGGCTGAGCGCCAAGAGGATTGGCGGCGGGAGCAGCTTAGCGACGCAGAGCGGCAGTTGGAGGCGTATCAAGAAGAGTGGTCCGAGATTGTCAATGTGAGGGACGCGCTACGTGACGCAGGCGAAGAATACGCCGTTGTGCAGCAACGTATAAACACTGTTTATGCGGAGAAGCAGCGTCTTAGAAACGAGATTCGCCTTGCTAACTTGGAGACCGTTGATCTGACGCGATCCGTCGAGCAAGAGGCTCAGTCGTTCGATGAGCTCGCCGACAGCGTAGGCGATACGCGCAGTGAGATAATGGAGCTGCGTCCGGTATACGAAGGTACGTACGACGCATTGACGCAGGCGGGCGAAGAGGCGACACGACAACGTGAGCAGGAGCATGAGTTTTTGCGTGAGGACTTCGAGCGCATGACCGAGGGAAGCATCGCGGCGATCCGGCGGCAGGCCGATGAATTCCGCGAGGCGGGCGTGGATCAGGTCGAGGTTGCGCAATGGATGGCTGGCGAGATATCGCAGGCGGTCATGGGATACGTCGATATGCTCGCAGGCCCGGCTATGTCACTCACGCGCGAACTCATGTCGTTAGAGCGGAGTCGTCACCAAGAGAAGATCGATAACCTCAACCGCGAGCTCGATGAAGTAGAACGGCGACACGAGCGAGAAGTCGCATGGGCCGAGGCCACGGGAGCCAGCGAGGAAGAGATTAGCGAGATGAAGGCTCGGCAGATGGAAGAGCGTCACCGGATGGAGGAGGAGCGTGACCAAAAGGAGGCCGAGCTAAAGCGAAAGCAATTTGAACGCGAGCAGCAGATGAGCATCGCGCAGGCGATTATGAACACGGCGCAGGCAGTAACTAATGTAATAGCAAACATACCTCCACCTGCGAATATTGCTATGGCAGGTGCGATTGCAGCTATGGGCTGGAAAGAGGTAAACGCGATACGGCAGCAGAGCCCACCGGCATTAGAGAAGGGCGGGTCGTTCGTCACGGATGGTCCGCAGATGTTCTTGGCGGGCGAGGGCCAAAGTCCACGCGAGCGCGTCACGGTTGAGCCTCTGAGTGGTCCGTACTCGAATAGCGCAGGCGGCAATATCACGGTCAACGTATCGGGTGTGATCGGCGACCGCGAGAAGGTAGCCGAGTGGGTGCATGAGGCGATCCGGCGCGGGCAAGAGAGAGGCAAGGTGAGAGCATGAATAAAGAGTTTCGCGTATGGATAAAACTCGCTGACGGCAGCTACGCCGGGCAGAATCAGTGGGACGACGAGACGTGGTTCGCTCTGCATGACTGGGACGGCCGTAGTCTGCTGCGCGATAGCGAGTTTACCCGTGAGATGACCTTGCACCGTGACCTGGAGCCCGTCGAGGACCGCGCTACGTTGCGCATCGACTGGGTTATGTCGCTCGCGCAGGATCTACTACTAATGCCATGGGATCTGATTGTCCAGATCGATATTGAGCATTGGGATGGATCAGAGTGGCAGGATTGGTTCTTTGGACGACTGCGACATCTTACTGAGTGGACTATCGAGGAGGATCGATACATTGATCTGGAGGCTCTCGATAACTCATGGCGATTGGAGAGCAAGTTAGAATCGCAATACAAAGAGAGTGACAAAGAAGTTAAAGAGCACATTGAGGCATTGCTTGATTTGGCCGGGTATAGTAGCGATGAGTATAATGTACCTGATATTATAGACGATGACAGCAATATAGTGTCTCTACCGATTCTTGAGATCAATGAGCGTGACGAATCAATAGGAACTTATATACATGCGCTTCTTTTGGCATATCGGTATATCTATTATTTTGATGAATCAGGTACATTTCAAGTCTATAGCTGGGCCACACCGGAGTCTATAACTCACGATCATACCATAGGTGAGCACGACATGGTGGGCACTTTAACCGTAACTCGTGACGATGAGAGAGCGGGTGCTCGGTATGATCCTGACGCAGAGTTGGAAGAGATCAAGATACCGTACTACTCAGGACCTCACTCAAAGTGGCAAACGCTATTTTCACGAGATATAGAGAAGCATTATGACGAAAAGAAACAGGTCGCTCATTATGAAGACAATCCTATTGGATACTATCCTGATCCATTAAATGACGATCATGAGCAAACCGTTGAAGTTGATTTCTCGGGGTCTCTTGCTGATGACGATGACGTGACGATTATAGGTATAGAGACCGTTGATAACGGTAATAAAAGAGCTCTAATATGCGTGAACGGAGAGTTCGTGCATGAAGGAGCATGGTATCAACTGAACTGGCAGAGGACTGGGTTTACTCACGTTTTTTGGTGGCCAGCAGAGGGTGAATATTCTCGGTTTGCAGGAGTAGAAAAAGCAGAAATAGACGAGAGTGTCGGCAGTGGAAAGATACAGCTAAAGTTTGATATACCGGAGTCTGACTCTCAGACGGTTTATAATGTCCGCAGAATCCATCTAAAACGTTATTATCTAGGCGCAAAAGTGGAGTACACACAGAGGGATGGATACGCAACTCGCAAAGTTCCTAGGGGAGTTGTTGATTTAGCTGCGGATATGCGAGGCCTCTTATTCGATGAGGATCACGCGGATGCTCTCGTGGATGCGCTGGAGAAAAGAGTATCGACCACGATATATCAGTATCAGTTCAAATCAGAGAATATATACTCTATTGGAAGTTATGTTGAGATACAGAGTGATCCTGGCAACCTCAACGTCACGGCATCTGCACGAGTTATTAGCGTAGAATGGGCATACAGAGACGGTGTGGACATTTACACATATACGGTAGAAGTAGTAGAAGAGCCCGAGCCGAGAGTGCCGGTTATTTCATCGCAAACGGGGATACATAAGATCACGGATTCAGATGCTCTTGGACTGTTCTCGAAAGTGGAGTCCGGCATAAATGAGGATGGCACAGTCAAAAAGCAGATATCCGGCGCATCTATGGAGGATGAACTAATTGACGCTGAGACTATGCGTTCGCCAGGTGAGAACACGGTTCTATTCACGTCACGACGTATCGGATTCTATGACTTCGACACCGACTATTGGCCGATAGAGATCGAGAACGACGACGGCGTCGGCAAGTTTTACCTCGGCAGCGCTGACAAGGCGCGCAGTATCGAGTGGGACGGCGACGAGCTATACGTCAAGGGCGCTGCGACGATCGACGGGACGATCACCGCAGGCGACGGGATCGAGAGCGACGATTACGACGAAGGTGAGGCCGGGTGGCGTATCGACGGCGACGGTAACGCCGAGTTTAACGCGGTGACGGTGCGCGGTACGATCGAGAGCGGTAGCGGTGAGATAGGCGGGTGGACGATCGGCGGGGACGCGCTATCCGTCGGTGACGATGCGACGCTACACTCGGACGGTATTCTCACGCTCGGACAGGGCGACGACGTGATCGTGCTCGACTCGACTGACGGCACGTACCGCATGTGGGCGGGTGACGATAACAAAGACTTGGCGCCGTTTAGGATCGACAAGGACGGCGCGATCACTGCCGCAGCCGGGCTGATCGGTGGTTGGCGTATCGAGAGCGATGTGCTCACGTCACGCTCGGGTGGTACGGGCGTCGGCGTGACGCTGAACCACACCGACAATCGCGTCGAGGTGTGGGACGCGACCGAGACGAAAGCTGCAATGGGGTATCTCGGTGGCCTACCGAAGTACGACAGCTCCGGTACATGGGATGAATCGATCTATGGTTTTTGGGTGCGCGAAGGCGACGAGATGCACATGGGCGGCGACTTCGACTTCGAGGAGGGCTCGATGCTGCTCGAAGAGGACGCATCCATTCGCATTGAGGCCGCAGACGAGACGACGGTTGCTCGTGTCGGTACGCGTGCAGGACGGAAGGGTATTTGGCTATACGAAGATCGCAACCCGGCGCTACATGAAGAGCCGGAAGACGGCCCATTCGGCGAAATGTCGACGGAACGATTTTTCATCGGCAACATGGGCACCGAGGAGGACGAGGCTACATACATTGAGTACGACATAGCGGCGAAAGAGCTAACGCTACGCATGGTGACCTTCGAGGTCACGTCACTGCGCACGAGCGTGAGCGGCGAGCTTGAGATATCGAGCGAGGGGCCGGTCGATGAACTCGACTACCCGGTTACGCTCACGACGCGCGAGATCGGCGGCGACCTGTGGGGCGAGATCGCGCAGGAGAACGGCATCGAGCTTGACGCGCCGGTGGTGGAGGTGACCGGCGAGCTGCATGTGTCTGAGCAATTCGCGGCGCTAAACGGCGGGCATATTTACGCACCGACAGCCGACGGTCTCGTCGCCTATTGGCCGCTCGACGAGGGCGAGGGCGACGAGGCGAAAGACGTCAAGGGCGAACACGACGGCAC
>Ga0207421_10004782_pt1 | contig 15449 bp, 11 predicted proteins | sample SodLakKL_010_SED_4_FD_187542 | JGI IMG/M metagenome (GOLD analysis project Ga0207421, IMG submission 187542) | Alkaline sediment microbial communities from Lake Tanatar, Kulunda Steppe, Russia - 8KL_010_SED (SPAdes) (version 2) | ecosystem: Environmental > Aquatic > Non-marine Saline and...
CGCTTCAGAATGCAGAGCACTGCCGGAAACTTTTATTTTCCCAATGATTATGTCGGTTACGGGGCAATAGATGTTTTCCGGGCCCTTGCTCCGGATATGCCCAATATCAAGGTCTTTGCTGGTAGAGAATCAGGAGAGCAAATAATCCTGAAAAGTGAGATTGCGGAAGTCTGGGGCGGAGAATACATGCTGTATCGGGTTGAACCCGGCAACCACAGAATTTATGCCTGGATTGATGCCAATGGAACTGGAAAGATTGACGAGGGCGATTATTTTGCCCGCAGCAGTGTTTATTCTTTCCCCGAAGGAGGGGAAAGAAATATTGAAATTCTTAATCTGCTCTACCAGTGGGAAGATTATTTCGCCACCCTGGGAGTAGAAAGCCTGGAGATTGTGGAGGAAGAATAGCTAGTCCCCGGGTGGTAGATTTGGGGGACAAAAGAGAATCTATTAAAACAGGCTAAGAGAGTTATCCAAAAAGAATTTTCCCCTTAAATTCCTGGGTTTGAGAAATAATAAACCCTGCCCCCAATTAATAGGTTCAGGGTTTTAACTAAAAAAACAGGTAAAATTGTCTTTAAAAAACCTCCCGCGGGAGGTTTTTTGTCTGGGAAAGGTTTTAACTGAGAAGAATGGTTAAAATAAGGGGAATTGTAAAAAAGCTCAGGGCAGTAGTGGATAGATTAAGGGAAGAAACAAGGCCCGGGCGAGCATCAAATTCTGTTGCAATAATAACAATGGTAATTGATGAAGGTGTTGCTGCCTGGAGAACGAGGGCGTTGCTGCTCAGGGCATCCAGCGGAAACAAACCAACCAGGAAAAAAGCAAGTATCGGCCCTATTAATAACCTCAGAACAGCATTGACCCCGATCTGGGGCCACTGCCTGGTAAGCTGGGTTTTGCTGAGCTGAATTCCCAAGATCAGGGCTCCCAGAGCAACTGCGCTTTCTCCAAGAAAACTGGTTCCTTCCCATAAAAAGGTAGGGAGAGAAAAACCGGTAACTTTAATGATGATTGCGGCGAAAGCGGCATAGGGCATGGGCATGCGGAAAATGGATTTGATGGCCCCGTAATTAACGTTATTCCTTGCACAAAGAAAAATTCCCAGTGAATAGTGGAGCAGAGAGTGGATTAAAAGGAAAACTGCCCCAATGTGGACCCCCTCTGGGCCGAAGGCAAAATAAAGGAGAGGAAGACCAATGTTTCCCGCATTAATAAAGGTCGAACCCAGCTGAACGGGAAGAATATCTGAATTGGACCAGCCCAAAATTTTGCCCACCGACCAGGAGATAAAAAGGAGGGCTGTGGCCATTGCCAGGGCGAAGAGGGCAATGGAGAAAAAATCTCGCCCCCCTATCTCTGCCTGGAGAAGTGAAGTAAAAATCAGGGCAGGGGAAAGAACGTATAAAAAAAGGCGGGTAAGGCTGCGGACGTCAATGGGAGATACCCGGTTAAAAATGTATCCCAGGGCGATAATTAAAAAAACTGGACCTACCACTTCATTGGCTAGCTGCATATAATGATTTCCTTTCCGGGGTTTTTGATACTTTTTCGCATTTATTTGCTCTCTTTCCTGCCAGAATGAAAAGAAAATTAAATATTGGTTTTAAAAACAGAGTAAAGAAAAGAAAGGCGAGGGTTTTAAACGGCAGGAACCTCTCTTTTTAGGGCGAATAGGTACTAAGGAAAGGTTGGGTGGAGTTTATGGCCTTCTTAAAACCTATTAGCGATAGGTATTTAATCAGAGAAATGACAAAGCCCCTTTTAATTGCCTGCATGGGGATTTCAGTGATGATGGTCAGCGGGTTTTTATTTGAACTTGCTGATTTAATAATAATTAAACAGGTCGAAGTCTGGGCAGTAATTAAACTACTGGTCTATAGACTTCCGTCACTGATGGTTCAAACTTTTCCCCTGGCTGTTCTATTTGCGACCCTCTATTCCCTGGGCAGGCTGGTAAAGGACAATGAATATACTGCTTTCCGGCTTGGAGGCATGAGTTTTCAGAGAATTATGGTTCCTTTCCTTTTTGTGGCAATTATTATGGCTGGATTAACCTTTTTTATCAACGAGAAAATTTCTCCCTGGGCTACCCACCGCTCCCAGAATATTATCAGGCAAGTGGTTTTGCAGGAAACTCCACCGGGAGTGGAGGAGAATGTGTTTTTTCGGGGTCCGGGAGACCGGTTTTTCTACGTGGGGCAGGTCAAGCCCCAGGCGGGAACTTTAGAAGATATAATGGTTTATGAACTGGAAGGTGATAACCGGCTTCCCCGGCTGATTACCGCTTCCAGCGGAAGGTTTTTTGATGATATCTGGTACCTGCATGAGGGCCTGGCTATTGATTTTGACGAGGCAGGGTACCCGGCTTTCCAGGTTCGCTTTGACCAGTATGAAATCAATGTGGGCCAGCAAATAGAGCGCTTTTTTGGCCGGCAGAGGACCCCACAGGAAATGAGCAGAGCAGAATTACGGCAGGAAATTCAGCTTTTTTCCCGGAGCGGGTTGAATGTTAACTCCCTGCTTGTTGATTACCATATCAAGCTTGCCATTCCCATTTCGGCTATAGTATTTGTCCTGCTGGGAGTTCCGCTGAGTATTAACTTCGGCAGGGGCAAAGGCCTTGCAGTTGTGTTGAGCATAATCCTTATTTTTGGCTATTACGTGTTGCTTTCCCTGGCACGATCGCTGGGGCGCAACGATATCCTGGCACCGTTTCTTGCAGCCTGGCTTCCCAATGCGATTTTCCTTTTTTTGGGGCTGCTTTTAATCTTAAGAGGTGAGGGCCGGCGGTTATAGGAGGAGTAGATTGTGCGACGGATTGCACTTGGCATTGGAATTATTATTTTAATTTTTAGTTTTTCTACCCAGGCAGCAACCCGGGTTAATATCACAGCAGAACGCCTGGATTATTTTCTCAAGGAAGAACAGGCTGAAGCCCAGGGCAGTGTTGTTGTTACCTGGGAAGACAACAGGCTAACCTGTGATGAACTGTTTATCGACTTTGGCGAAGGCTTCCTCACCGCCCGGGGCAATGTTTATTTTGTCCAGGGAGATTCGGGTTTTAAAAGCCAGGAAATAACCTATTATTTTGAGCAGGAGAAAACAATTATTCTCGATGCCAGGGGAGAATTTGTCACCGATGAAGTCGAAGGTTATGTATACCTGCACAGCAGTAGAATTGAAGGCGATAGGGAACAGATATTTTTTGATGAAGCCAGGGTTACAACCTGTGAATTAGAGGAGCCCCACTTCTTTTTAAGGTCGACCAAGGTTGAGGTTTACCCGGGGGACAAATTAATTGCCCGGCACGTTTCCTTCTGGGAACTTTCGGGAAGGCTGCCTGTTTTTTACTGGCCCTACCTCTATATTTCCCTGAAGGAAAGGGAACAGCAGATTACTCCTGAAATTGGATATTCAGCCAGGCGGGGCTTTTTTGTTAAATTTAGTTACAGCTACTTCCTGGAAAATTCTTACGGCCAGATATTAACCGACGTTTATTCCCGGACTGGCCTGGCCTTCGGATTCAGGCACACATATCTTGAGCAGGAAAATGATCTGGGCCGAGTTAATTTTTATATTCAGCAGGATAGAGCTGAAATAGGCCTTCCTCTGTGGCAGGCCCAGTGGGAACATCGACAGGGAACACCTTTTTCGGGTGATTTTTCCGGAAAGCTTGGCCTGACCAGTTACCAGGGAGAAAAGGTTATTTTGAGAACAGACCTTGATTGGAGGGGCGGGCAGGATGCATGGGACCTGCGCCTGGATACAGATATTGACGGCACCTATTTTTATGGCGGAACTGAAGACGCCTGGAGTGAACTGGAGGCTTCTCTTTCAGGCCGCTATAACTATGAGCTTTCCCCCCGACATCGTTTCCGGTTGGATGGAGAATATGATAGTGAGATAGAAGACGGAGAATTTGATGATCGCTGGGCCGGGTCTTTTCTGTACAGGGGAGGCGATTCGGGCCTGGGGTATGAAGTCCTTTTTGAGCGCAAAGTTCCCAGCTTAGGGGGTAGTGGAGACCACTTTTACACCATCCCCGAAGTTAAAGTTACTACCAGGCCAGTTTACTGGGACGAATCCCCCCCGTCTTACCTTCGTCCTTTTACCTTTGAAATCCTGGGAGGCTATTACGATGACCGAAAAGTTGATCTGCAGGCAGGAAGAGCAGGTTTAAGGGCTGACTATAACAGGTTTTTCCGGCCTTTTACCTGGGCCAATCTCCAGCTTACCCAGCGGGCGAGTCTTTATGGTTACACCACCCGAGATGTGCATGCAGAATTATACAGCCGAAACCGCTTAACCCTGCGCCCTTTAAACTGGCTCAGTTCCACCTGGACCTATACTTACCGCCAGCCTTTTGGCGATAGCCCCTTCGGTTTTGACTACCGGGGACTGCAGGATAATCTGCGGGCTGACCTCCGGCTTAACTGGCAGTCCTGGTCGGCAACTGTAACTTCGGGCCGGGATTTTGCCGACGGGAGATTTTACGACGTAACAGGTCAAATCCGGTACCGGACTCCCGGTACGAATCTGAGGCTCGCCACGGGATACAGTATTGAAAACCAGCGTTGGCGGGATGTTGTGGTCAGCGCTGGTTTGGATTATGATAAAATTGAACTGGGACTGGGTTATCGCTTTAACCCCAGCCCCTTTGAGCATAAAAAAGTCGAAGGACAGATAGCCTGGCAGGCTACAGAGGATATTAAGCTTGAAAGTATTATCTCCTATGATATCGCCAAAAACGAGTTGGACAGCGGGGCCATTCGAGTGGCCTGGGATTTGCACTGTCGTCAGTTGATTTTTTCCTATGATCACGTTCGGACCGAATTTCTTGTGCAGTACCAAATCCTGGCCTTCCCGGGACAGAGAGTTCAGGTTATCAGTACTCCCGAAGAACCGATGTTATTTGATTTAGATTTGGGGGACCTTTTTGATGATTTCAGGGAATAAAAAATGGTTGATTGTTTTACTGGTGGTTTTAATTATTGCTTTGGGAGCGGGAATTTTTTGGTACTTCCAACCCCGGGATTTTGTCCTGCCCATTGGTGAAGAGGAAGAAATCAGTTTTCATTTTCGGCTGGCAGGCAATGAAGTTGTAGGCTGGAGCAGGGGAGAAATGGTCTGGAGAATAAAAGTCCAGACAATTGTTGATCCCGAGCGGGAACGTAGCGGAAAAATGGGGGAAAGATTGATATTAAAGGATATTGAAGAAGGCTATTTTTACCGGGATGGTGAAGTTTTTTTTACTTTTTCTGTTGAAGAAGCCCATTACCATACTCGGAGCGAAGACTTAAACCTTTTTGGTTTTCGCATGGAAACTCCCGGGGGAGACTGGATGGAAAGCGATGAGATGATCTACATCAAGGCCGATGAAATCCTCCGCTCTCCAGGGCAGGTTATTGGGAAAGTAGGTAGAACCGATATTGAAGCCGAAAGAATGATTGTTCTCCTGGAAGAAAATGAAATTATTTTTGAAGGTGGCGTCGAAATGATCCATCGACTGGAGGTTGAATGATATGCAGAAAAAAGTAATCTGTATTTTGTTATTGCTTTTACTCCTGGGAGGAATTGCAGTTGCAGAACGAAAGGTTTTTATTACTGCAGAAACCACTCGTTATCTCAAGGACGATATAATCCGCTTCGAGGGTGGGGTAGAAATCCGTTACGAAGATATGGTCGTAACTGCCCTTACGGGGGAATTTGATAGCGAGGAAGAAGAACTTCTACTAAAAGAAAATGTGGAAGCAACCCAGGATAAAAACAGGATCAAAAGCCCGGAAATGTGGATGAACCTTGACGAGGAGCATATCATCTTCCGGGGTGGCAGGGTAGAATCCCTTTTCTACTTCCAGCAGGAAGAAGAGGGAGAAGAGGTGCCGGTGGAGATGTGGTCCGATACCCTGGAAATCTGGCAGCAGCGGGGAGAAATGCTGGCAAAAGGGGATGTAAAGGCCTATTACGATGATATGGATATGGAGGCAGACGAGGTTTTAATAGAAGAGGAAAAAGATCTTCTTACTGCTACTGGGAATGTATATGTTTTAAGAGACGATGGCTCCTGGTTCCGGGCAGAAAAAGTTGAATACAATATGGAAGACGGGACATTCGTGGCCTACAGGATGGAAAGTGAATTTGAATTAAGAGAGAACCCTTGATTCGGTTTTTTTGTTCAGAGGAACAGTTATCGGAAAATTGATTTCTTAGCTGGAGGTATTTAGTTCCCTGGTTTTAACGGCACGAAATTCCACCCCTGAGATGCGTAAAATTCTTTTAATAAAATAAGTGATAGTTTAGTTTGATTCTAAAGGACCTGGAACCTTACTTTTCGCCCTCCATTTTCCTGAAGGTTTTTCAAATCCAATAAAGAATATATTTATATTATCCAGTGATTTAGCCCCCGAGGAGTGATTTAAATGGAACGCCCATTCAAGCAAACCAAATTTGTAACCTTCGACCTTTTGCTGGTATTAGTTCTGCTTTTGGTTGGTGGGGCGGTCCTTATTCCTTGGGGTTTTGCCGACCGGGATGAACCTGCAGAACAGGTGGAAATTTACCACCCCAAAAGAATCCTTGTAGAATTTCAAACGGAAAGGAATCCAGAAGATATAATAAAAGCCTGGGGCGGGAGGGTTGAAACTGCCTGGGAACCCATTGATCTGTACCTGGTTCGAATGCCAGTGGGGATCGCAACCTCACAGGCCCTGGAATCCCTTCTTGCCATGGGTGGGATCCGCCAGGTCGAACCTGATTTTTTGTCTTCCTCCGCACCAACCCCATCCCCGGCAAGAACTGGTGGTAGGTGGGGACTGGATAAAATTCGAGTGGCAGATGCCTGGAATATTACCAGGGGTCATCCAGACGTTGTTATAGCAGTAATGGATACGGGCCTGGATACCCAGCATCCCAAGCTAATTAACCGGGTTCTGGATGGTTTTTCCCCGCTTTTAGACGAGGAAGAAACTCCCATACCTTTCCACGATGATCATGGTCGGGGAACCCACATTGCTTCGATAGCTGCGGGTGGAGGCATGGAAAGAATGAGGGGAATTGCCCCGGAAACCAGCTTTATTGGAATTAAGACTCATGATTCCGATGCACGCCATTACCGGGCTGATTTGATTGGAGGCCTGGTCTGGCTGGGGCATTGGGCTAAAGAAAACCCTGATAAAAGAATAATCGCCCTGCTGGATGGGGGATGGCGTTTCCCCAGTCCCTTCCTGGAGCAGGCAGTAAAATTTGCCCAGGATTCCGGGATTCTTATCGTCGCTGGAAGCGGTGATATGGGTTTGGAAGAGAAGTTTTTCCCCGCAGCCTCTCCGGGTGTTCTTACCGTAGCTGCTATTGATCCCCAGGACAGGTTAACTAGCTTAAGCAATTACGGGGATTGGGTTGATATTGCAGCACCAGGTGAAGATGTGTTTTCTGCTGTAACCGGTGGAGGTTATGGTTACTGGGATGGAACTGCTGTTGCTGCTGCCTATGCTGCTGGAGTGGCGGCCCTGCTCTGGTCAGAAAAGATGGACCTCTCTCCCCTGGAAGTTAAAGATCTGATTAAAGGTTCCTCTAGAATAATACCCGGGCTGGAAGATAAGATTGGCGGGGGAATACTGGATGCCCATAAAGCGATGGAAAAGCTAAAAGAATAGTCAAAAGTTCCGGGACCTATTCAGGTTCCGGTTTTTTTTGGGGCTGTTTTGCATAATTATAAGAAAACGGAAGAAAAAATTTGAAATAAAAAACTTATTAGCTGGAAGTCGGAAGAAAACAACCATAAGGGAAGGCTTTATAAGAAAAAAGGGAGAAGAGTGGCCTGGAATAAACTGCAAAAAAACCTAAATATTGTGATTTAGTTTTATTTGGTGGTATTATAATTCTTTTAGATGTTTTTACGAAACAATAATTTCAAATGATCTCTTATACTAAAGTAAGTATTAGAAACCAGAAAACCAAACAAAAAAATAAAAAGGTTTTCTTTCTGAGCTATAACGCAAGTAATAATTGGGATGCGTTTAACAAAAAGTGATTAAAGACGGGAAGATATTTTTTTTCAAATAAACTTTTTCCCCCTAAAGGGGAAAATTTTTATTTGTGTAGAGGAATAAAAATAAATAGAACTATAAAGGAGGTGGACCTAGAGAGGATAATTTTTTTGCCCCTAAATGGAAAATTATTACAAAAAAAGGAGGGCGAGTAATGAGAAAGTGGTTGGGAATTGGAAGCCTTATCTTTTTATTGCTTTTTTTTACAGGTTGCGGTTTGTGGCAGACGGAACGCTCCCTGACTGGCGTGGTTGCAGACCAGGATATTGGAGTTCCTCTGGAAGGAGTTTCTGTAAACCTTGACAATTTTTTTACCACAACTGATTCTTCCGGAGCTTACACTTTTAAAAACCTTCCCAAAGGAGATTACACGGTCCGGGCGGTAAAAAGTGGCTACCATAATAAAGAATTAGAAGTGGCCATAACCGGGGAAGAGCTACTTAATTTTGCTCTGGAAGCAACTAAAAAAGGTAGTGTTTCTGGAGTTGTAACTGATGAGCAGGATGGAACAATTATTGAAGGGGCTGAGGTGTCACTAGGGACCAAAGCAACGGAAAGCGATGATGAGGGAGAGTTCCTTCTGGAAGGTCTTCCGGTTGGAGATTGGACTTTAATAATAAAGGTTAATGGGTATTCTCCGCAAACCAAGACAGTTCTGGTCGAAGAAGATAAAGAAACAGAACTGGAAGTCAAAATGGTTTCTACTGAAGCTGGTGGGATCAAAGGTATTTTAACTGACCAGAAAACAGGGCATCCTGTTCAGGAAGCTATTATTAAGGTAGGCGAAGATTCTGTTGAAACAGCAGGGGACGGAAGCTTCCAAATAACCGGCCTTCCCAGCGGGGAGTGGGATATTTTTGCAGAAAAAGCCGGGTATGCTGAAACAGGTGATGAGATTATTGTTGAGCCCGGGACCATTACTACCAAGGACCTCACAATTTCACCTAATGTGGTAACGGGGAAGGTTGTTGACGAATTTGGTCAATATGGCCTTGCAGGTGCGACAGTTACTATTCCTGGAATAGCCCAGGCCAATACAGCATCAAACGGGACATTCCAACTCCACCCCGTTCCCCTTGGAGAGCATTTAATCCAGATTGAAAAAGCTAATTATGGTTCCTTAGAGGGAGCTTTTGAGCTTCAGGAACATACAATGAATTTGGGGGAAATTGAACTTAGGTCAACAAAAATGGGAGCGATAACCGGTTTGGTTCATATAGAAGGCGATCCCGCCCCTTGGGTGAAGCTATATGCTTACAGTGACGGTGTTTTAAAAGGAGTGGGGCAGAGCAACCAAGATGGAATTTATACTATTTACGACCTGGCAAAAGGCCCCTACGAAATTGCACTCCAAAAAGATGGCTATAAAGCGGCTGAGGACTTTGAAAGCCAGCTTGTAATGATTTCGCCAGGCGAAAAAAGAACCTATAATATTGAAATTGAACCAGTTATCATTGACTATCCTCTTTCCGGGTATGTTACCGATACCAGGGGAGGGCCACCTCTTGTTGGCGCCGATGTTGAGATTGATGGGCTGGCATCCGTTGTGACTGACTCCACCGGCTTTTTCTCTTTTGACAGTATTCCCGCAAGTCCATTCGATGTTTATGTTAGTAAAGAGGGTATTGGAGGAGCAAAGGTTCAGGATGTTTACGTCGATTATTCCTTACATGTGGAAATCCCCACCCGCAAGGTTTTCAACCCCGATTGGTCTACAGTTCCCCCAACAATAAGTATCAGCGGGGTTGAAGCTTATGATGAAGTAGCAGGTGACCTTGTAATTGACATTGCAGTCATGGGAGATGATTTCCTTTTCCCCTTTGTTTTCTACGTTTATTTTGGTGGAATGCAGCGCTTCCCTGTAGAGGGGCAGACTTTTATCGGTGTTTCTGGAGCCCAGGTAACCATTAATACCGAGAAACATCCCGATGGGCCCAGCTTCATCAGAGTGCTGGCATATGATGAAAACGAAAATACAACGCAGAAGATTATCCCGGTAACTGTAATCAATGATCAGATCGCAGCTTCTCTACCGGGAGAACTTCCTTATATGACTGCTTTTAGTTTAACAATGGGCAAAACCTTTGGTTTTTATTCTGACCAGAGGGATAAATTATTCCAGGAAAGAGACCTAACAGGTTCTCCGAATATTTTGGAACTCCCGGAAGGGCAGGAAATCAACCTTGACAATATGGATCCTGGAGCCACTCATTATGCTCGGGTCGAGTGGGTTCATGCTCCGGGAGCTGATGGTTATGCAATTTACCGGGGAGATAAACATTTAGGAAATATTAACGGAACCAGGTATGATGACTACAGCTTATCTCATGAGTATTTTGGAAGTGAGGTTGTTTATACCGTAATTCCTTACAACGACTATGGCTTTGGCAAAGCGAAGAGCAGGGTTGTTCCGGTTTTAAAACCTTTTAATGTCAATCTAGATTATCCCGGTAATGAAGATACAGAGGTGGAATTGAGTCCGACTTTTGCCTGGAGCCTGACTCAGTCCTTTGACGCATTGGTTGAGCTTTATTATGAACTCCACCTTTTTGAGGCAACTTACTGGAAAATCTGGGAAACAGAAATTCTGGACATCCAAGAAATAAAATACCCAGATGTGCTTGAACCTGGAGTGGTTTATTCCTGGGATATTATTTATGCCGAAGCCTCCTTGGAATGGGAACTGGATGGAACTGGTTTTTCTTTCGGTGTTAGCGTGGCTGGTGATATGGATGGTTCCCTGGAAGGTGAAAATATCTTCACCACAACAACCGAGGTTAAATAATAGGGAGAAAGGAGTGAAATAAATGAAAAGGATACCTGTTCTTTCAATATTACTAGGGATAATCCTGGTTTTGTCCGGCTGTTCTGTTTTAATGCCCTTTGAAATTATAGATACAGATCAACCCGGGAGCAAAATCCCTGAACTGGATGATTCTTACTATGAGGATCTAAACTATAAAGACCAGTATGTCCTGATCCGCCCCAAATCAATGGGAAAAATTGATGAAATCCTTGTTGAGTTGGGTAGTGAGGAAATTAACCGCTGGGATCAGATTGAATGGGCCCGGGTAACCGTTCCAGAGGGCAAAACTGTGGAAGAATTTTTGAAGACAATCAATGAACACGAGGAAATTTATTTTGCTGAACCTGTCCTGGAATATGAGTTGCCGTGGTTTGAAATTGAAGAGGATCCCCGGATTGGTGATCCCGAACCTCCCCGTCCCCTTGATACAAACGGAGAAATTGAAGCTGCTTTGTATTTTTTATTATGGGGAATGCAGCATATCAATGTTGAGCAGGTCTGGGCTGACCTAACCACTGGAAATGAGGATGTAATAGTCGCTATTGTCGATACAGGAGTTCAAACAGACCATCCAGAATTTGCAGGAATTAACTTTTTGGGACACTTCGATGCAACTACCGGGGGAACGGACGTTACAGATTACCACGGCCACGGAACACATGTTGCCGGAACTGCTGTGGCTGATGGAAGGGGAGGGTTTATTGCAGGGGTTGCCTGGGATACATCTGTTATGCCCATCAAGGTAATGGATGATGAAGGCTTGATCTGGACAAGTTACCTGATTGATGCCATGGTGCACATGGGCGACTATGCAAAGGATCATGGGGCCTCAATAGTTGCCAATATGAGTATTGGCGGTCGAGGGTATAGTCTGGCTTTTAAGGATGCAATTGACTATGCTGCTGGGGAAGGGGTCCTTCTGGTTACATCAGCTGGAAATGCCTACAAACGAGTTTTAAGCTATCCCAGCGCATATAACGGGGTTCTTTCAGTAGCTGCTATTAATGCGCGCAGAGAAAAAGCCGATTTCTCAACTGAAGGTTGGTGGAATTCTGTTGCAGCTCCCGGGGTAAAAATTCTCTCCACTTATCCCGGGGATGGATATGCATTTATGCAGGGGACTTCCATGGCTTCGCCCCATGTTGCCGGTGCGGTTGGCCTCCTTCTTTCTCATTTGGGCCCAATGGACCCAGTGGAAATAATTAACCGGGTGCAGCAAACCGCTACGGGTGATGAGTTTACCGAGGAATTCGGATACGGGATCCTCGATGTTTATGCCCTGCTTACTGATCAAGTTGAACCTCGCTATGGAAAAATATTTGTCCAGAGTGATGTTGCCTACGGGCTGGTGACGGTTTTTGACACAGATGGGAATATGGTCCATTTTGGTGCTACCGGAATTGAAAATACCCATATTTTCCATACGGTTGATCCCGGTGAATATGAAGTGACCCTTTCTTACAACTATCAAATCAGGGATAGAAAAAATGTGTTCGTTGAATTGGGAGAGGAAACCTTAGTCGAGTTACTTGTTTACCCTGGAAAGTAGAAGAGAAAAGGCCTGCTCTGGCAGGTCTTTTCTGTGTACCGGGCCAATCGAACTTGCAAAAAATTAGAAAGCTAAGAAAGTGGCCTTTCTGTAGATGGGACCAGTTAGAAAAGAAAAAAGAAGTTTAGAAATAAATGCCTCGTTGTTCTTAACAAAAAAAAGGGTTATAATAGGGTTACTGGGAGGTGTTGCAAAAATGAACAGGAAAATATTTATGGGTTTAATTGTTCTGACCCTGGTTATTGGGCTGTCTTCAAGTTTAATGGCTGCTGATTTATATTTTGATGGCCGTAGAGTAAGACCGGAAGTCAATCCCCTGGAGATTGACGGACGGATTTTTGTTCCCCTGGAAGAAGTAACCGATTATTTTAATGTTGGTTTAAACTGGAATGTTACCGGGAAACAGGTCAGGGGACGGGTTGCCAACAATAACTTTGTTATTGACAGGCCAATTATCGTGCACGGCTTCCTGATGGTTTCCCTGGAATTTTTAGAGGACTATGTTGGCCTTCATACCAACTGGGATCAGAGGAGGGGTATTATCGACATTGAAAGAGGAGAACCTTCTCCCCCAATAAGGGATGGGAGAGGGCTCCTGGTTTTTATTGATACAGACCGCTCCAGTTATAAGTACGGTGATTATATTGCGGTTTCCATGCTGATTTTCAATAAATCCGATCGTTCAGTTGAGCTGGAATTCTCCACGGGTCAAACCCATGACCTGATTTTACGCAGAGGTGGCCGGGTAGTCTGGCAGTGGTCGCATGATAAAGCCTTTACCCAGGCTTTCCAGACAAAAAAGATGGAGCCCTACGAAACCTGGCTGGGAACCTTCCTTATTCCCACCAATCAGATCCGGACTTTTGTTACCGGAAATTACACCCTGCAAGGAAAACTTACTACCTATGATGGGGAAGTAAGCAGCGAAGAAATCACCATTAATATCAGCAGGTAAAAAAATTATTGTTAAATAGATCTCCCTTCCCCGGAAAGGGCGGGGAGATTTTTTCTTTTTTCTAGGCTGTTTCTGCCAGATAGAACGGTTGAGCTTTTCCCCCTTTATGCAGGAAATATAAGGCTTCTTCTTGAAATACTACATAGCCTGATGAGGACCGGGGTGAGGCAATGTTAATAAATAGCGGCAATCAGCATACTCTGCAGAATAAGGTGAAAATTGAGGGCCGAGGTCTCCACTCGGGGGCCCCGGTTTCAATGACTGTAAACCCCGCAAATCCCGACAGCGGTTTTGTTTTTTGCCGAAAGGACCTTCCCGGAGAACCTTCTTTAAAAGCAGGGCCAGAACTTGTAATTGAGACAAACCGGGCCACCACCCTGGGGGAGGGTAGATGCCGGGTGGGTACTGTCGAACATTTCCTTGCGGCGGCTGCAGTCCTGGGATTGGATAACCTGAAAATAGAGATCAATGGACCGGAAATGCCCATTCTTGACGGTAGTGCCCAACCAATTTATAGCGAATTAAAGGAAGGTGGAATAAAAAAGCAGAGAGCTCCAAGGATCTTTCGAAAAATCGAAGCGGCTTCTTTTGTTCGGGAAGGCCTGGCTTCCCTGATTGCCCTCCCCTGGGATGGCTTTAGAGTTACCTGCGTTTTTATTGCCCCTCCCCCTATCGGGCGGCAGGTTATAGATATTGAAGAAGGCTGGGAGGATTTGCTTCCTGCTCGCACCTTCGGCTGGGCTGAAGAGGCCAGGGTTTTAAAAGAAAAAGGGCTTGCTAAAGGAGCCGGGGAAGATTGTGCACTGCTAATTAAACGGGGTGATAATGCTCCCCCGTACCGGATTCCCGACGAACCGGTTTGCCACAAGGTCCTTGATCTTCTGGGGGATCTGGCTCTTTACCGACCAATTCGTGGTCACATAATTGCTGTTCGAGCCGGGCACAAACTGCATAATCAGCTGGCCAGGAAACTGCAGGCAGAGGAGGTTGGACCTGGTGGAGGAAATATGTCTGCGGATAATTGAGGGAATAGAAGGGTACTGCCGGGTAAATTTTTCCCGGAATGAACCCGTTTTTTCCGTTCACTTTCCTGATTACCCGGTAATGCCCGGTGTTTTGTTGTTGGACCTCCTCATAGGTCTGGGGGCCAGGATCAAGGGTATTGCCCCGGAAAAAATTTTTCTTAAAGAATTAAATAAGGTTCGCTTCCGCCAGCAGGTTCGGCCAGGAGACCAGATTGAGCTGGAAGCCAGGGTAACCGAGACCCGCCTGATCAGGGGCCGGGCATTAAAGGATGGCCGGGTAGTTCTGGAAGCGGAATTTTTATTACAGGAGGAAGAGGATGAAGGATAAAATACATCCCACGGCAATAATTGAAGAAGGAGCAATTCTGGGCAGGGGAGTGGAAATCGGACCATTCTCCTTAATTGGGCCGGAAGTGGAAATTGGGGATAGTTGTGTAATTGCTAATAATGTTACTATTACCGGGCGGGTAAAGATGGGCCCGGAAAATAAGGTTTTTAGTGGAACGGTTGTCGGCACTCCGCCCCAGGACCAGGGAGTGGAACTTGATGTTCCCTCTTCAGTGGAAATAGGCCGGGGGAACATAATCAGGGAATATGTGACCATCCACAGGGCCTCGGAAGAAAATGGTTCCACCCGGATAGGTGATAATAATATGCTGATGGCCTTTGTCCATATAGCCCATGACTGTGTCCTGGGCAATCAGATCAATATTGCCAATATGACCGCCCTGGGGGGTTATGTTCAGGTTCAGGATAAAGTTTTTTTATCGGGTTACTGCACTTTTCACCAGTTTGTTCGGGTAGGAGAAATGGCCATGGTAGGGTTGCAGAGTTCAATTACCCAGGACGTGCCACCGTTTTTGCTTGTGGCCGGACAACCTGCGGTAGTGAGGAATATCAATGCAGTTGGACTCAGGCGGAATAAGGTTAATTCAGAAACCCGTAAAGCCCTCCGCAGGGCTTATAAATACCTGTACCGTTCCGGTTTGAATACAGGGCAGGCGTTGGAGAGAATCAATACTGAGCTGGGGGTATTTCCCGAATGTACAAGGATGGCCAGCTTTAT
>Ga0207421_10004783_pt1 | contig 15439 bp, 11 predicted proteins | sample SodLakKL_010_SED_4_FD_187542 | JGI IMG/M metagenome (GOLD analysis project Ga0207421, IMG submission 187542) | Alkaline sediment microbial communities from Lake Tanatar, Kulunda Steppe, Russia - 8KL_010_SED (SPAdes) (version 2) | ecosystem: Environmental > Aquatic > Non-marine Saline and...
AGCACGGAACATTTTATGCGCAAAGCAGCGAGCGAAGGTATAACACAGACCCGAGGCGCCCCTGGTGCTTATTAGAGGTTAGTGGTTAGAAAAGAAAAGTCTTCCTTTGTTTCTTATTCAAAATATTCTGTTGTAGTAATTAGTTGTTATTGAAGGAATTTTATTAATCTGTATCGTAATTATGTATTAAGCAAAAATAGTATGAAAATATATGCTAAAAAGAGGTATAAAATTGCAGGGATCAATGTTTGATGTGGAGGAGGCTATCTCCTTTGCGTTTGATACTATCGGGAAGCATCTGGTTTTTTTCTTGACAGTTACTGTACTGTTTTTTCTTATTGTAATTGTATCAGGGATTATTTTAGAATTATTATCATTGGCTGTTTATGAGATGAATAATATAGTGAGTATTGCTTTCAATATTGTATTGGGCATTATATATTGGGTTATTTTTTCTATACTGTATATGGGATATATTTTAATTACCATAAAAATTGTGGATGGCAAAACACCAGACTTGTCAGATATTTTTCCTCGCTATAACATAATAATTAAAGTGATTTTGGCCCATATAATTTTTCTATTTATTGGATTTTTAATTTTATCCCCGGCTGTAATGTTAGTTTTATTTGGAATAGATACGGTAGGTATACCGTTATTTTTAGCTGCAGATCTTCTTTTCCTTCCCCTGTTCGTGGTATATGTAATTATTGGTACCAGGTTGTGGTTTTTTGATTACTATATTATGGACCAAGATACTGGAGTGTGGGAATCTTTTTCTTTAAGCTGGATGGTTACCAGGGGTCATGTTTTTGATTTACTAGTTTTATTTTTATTAAGCTTTTTTATTTTTGTAGCAGGTATAATAGCCTGCTGTGTGGGAGTGTTGTACACAGCCCCTGTAGCAGCGTTGGCCGTGGCGTACGCTTACCGGAAGTTCTCCGGGGTGGAAGAGGAGAAGCCTCCCGGGCCCCTTGAAGTTCACTAAGTAAAATATGGTATGTTGTTATATTTAAAAAAATGAGGTGGAAAAATGCAGGAGTCAAAGTTTAATGTGGGAGACGCTCTTTCTGTAGCTTTTGAAAAGCTGAATCAAAACCTGGGTTTTTTGTTTCTGGTTACACTGGTAGTTATGGCTATTATGTTTTTTGCAAATTTCATATTACAGTTCATGTTTATGATATTTGAGCTGTGGAGCGAGTTTGTTTCTGAAATTGTAGGTATTATATTTATGATTTTTTTTGTAGTAATATTTTCTGGTTTTTCTATTTATATTTTAATTGGTTATGTTTCGATTATTATTAAAATTATTGACGGTAATAAACCGGAATGGAAAGATTTATTCAATTTTGATATCAATTTAGTTATTAGAATTTTTCTGGCATGCTTGGTTCTCTATTTAATATTTTTCGCAATAACTTTTTTAGCTATTTTTAGTATTATTATATTGGATCTGGCAGGTGAAGAAATTATGACAGAAATATCAGCTATTTTATTAATGTCTTCTTTAATGATATTGTTCATATTTTTGTTTGTCAGGTTATGGTTTTTTATCTTTTTTATAATAGATCAAAATGCGGGAGCTGTAGAATCTTTAATCCTCAGTTGGAAAGCTACCAGCGGGCATACACTAAAACTTGTAGGATTATATTTATTAACATATTTAATTTACATGGCCGGCATTTTTTGCTGCTGTGTGGGTGCGTTTTTCACAGCCCCTGTAGCAGCGCTGGCCGTGACGTACGCTTACCGGAAGCTCTCCGGGGTGGAAGAGGAGAAGCCTCCCGAGCCCCTTGAAGTTCACTATTAGGCGGGAGCAGCCGCTAACTTCTAACAACAAGGGCAGGGGGTATTGTTGACAGTACCGCCCGCCTCTGTTAAATTAATGTTTAAACAGAATACTGGTGATGAAGGAAAAGAGTAGCCGTGGTGAAAACCGGACAGCGAACCGGGGAAGGTGAAAGCCCGGTAAAACGCGGTGAAGGGATTCCGAAGCCATATTTTATTTAAAGTGGGCCGTCCCGGCCAAGTAGGGTGGAACCGCGGGATAACCTCCCGTCCCTATAGTTATCTATAGAGGCGGGAGTTTTATATTACCATATATTGCATATACAATTAATTAAACCGGGGAGGGATTGATGTGGAATTGCAGGCCCTTATCGCCGGCCTTCAGGATTTTTGGATGAAGCAGGGCTGTGTGCTCTGGCAGCCTTACGATGTTGAAAAAGGAGCGGGCACCATGAACCCGGCCACGTTTTTGAGGGCGCTTGGCCCGGAGCCATGGTGGGTGGGATACGTGGAGCCTTCCCGCAGACCTGCCGATGGGCGCTACGGGGAAAACCCCAACCGTCTTTACCAGCACTTGCAGTACCAGGTTATTCTAAAACCCGGGCCTTCACACGTGCAGGAGCTATACCTGGACAGTTTGAAAAGCCTGGATATTAATCCCCTGGATCACGACATCCGGTTTGTGGAGGATAACTGGGAGTCCCCAACCCTGGGAGCCTGGGGCCTGGGCTGGGAAGTGTGGCTGGATGGCATGGAGATAACCCAGTTTACCTACTTTCAACAGGTAGGGGGGATGGATGTGGAGGAAGTGTCCGTAGAAATAACTTACGGGCTGGAGCGGATAGCCATGTATGTCCAGGACGTGGATAACGTTTTCGACCTTACCTGGACCGGCAATATTACTTACGGGGAGATATTTCACAGGGCGGAAGAAGAGCACTCTCTGTACAGCTTTGATTACGCGGATACGCAAATGCTACAGCAGCTGTTTAATTTTTACGAGCGTGAAGCGCGGCGTCTCCTGGAAGAAAAGATTGTGCTGCCGGCCTACGATTATATTTTGAAATGTTCACATACATTTAACCTGCTGGATGCCCGCGGAGCCATCAGCGTGACCGAGCGAACCGGATATATTGCCCGGGTACGCGACCTGGCCCGCATTTGTGCGGAAAAATACCTCCAGCAACGTAAAGAAGCCGGTTATCCTCTCTGTAAAGGAGGTTCAGAAGTTGTCCGCAAATGATCTGCTTTTGGAAGTAGGATGCGAAGAGATGCCTTCGGAGCTGTTGCCCGGGGTGCTGGATCAGCTCCAGGAAGAATCAAAAAGATTGTTTAAAGACAGCCGTATAAATTACTCCGGCATTGAAACGTACGCTACCCCCCGACGGCTGGTTCTCCTGGCGCGGGGCCTGGATAGCAGGCAGCAAGAGGTAAGGGAAGAAATCAAAGGGCCTTCCAGGCAGCACGCTTTTGACGAAGAAGGGAGCCCCACCAGGGCTGCCATGGGATTTGCCAGAAGTGCCGGTGTTGAAGTGGAAGATTTATACTTGAAAGAGCTAAAAGGGACCGAATACGTCATGGCTTTGCGGGAGACTCCCGGACGGGATACCGGGGAACTGTTGCCTGCACTAATGCCGCAGCTGCTTAAGTCGCTGCGTTTTGCCCGTTCCATGTACTGGTTCAGCAAGGAAGTAAAATTTATCAGGCCGCTGCGGTGGCTGCTGTGCCTGTGGGGTGACCAGGTGGTTTCTTTTGAATACGCCGGTGTAAGCTCAAGCAGGCATACATACGGACACCGCTTTTTGGCGCCGGGCCCCTGGGAGATAAAAGATATTCCGGACTATCTGGAACGCCTGCAGCAGTGCCATGTTATACTGGACCAGGAACAAAGGAAGGCAGCCATAGAGAAAATGCTAGAGCAGTCCGCGGAAGATATAAACGGGGCCCCCTGGATAGACCGGGAGCTCTTGCAGGAAGTATGTTTCCTGGTGGAGTACCCCGAAGTGGTAAGGGGTAGTTTCCCGGAAAACTACTTGCAGCTTCCCCGCGAGGTATTGATAACTACCATGCAGGTGCACCAGAGGTATTTCCCGGTTGTGTCAGCTTCCGGGCAAGATCCTGCTTTGCTTCCTCATTTTCTGGGAATCAGCAACAACTGCTATACGGAGTACACCCGAAAAGGGTACGAAAAAGTGCTGCAGGCCCGCCTGGCCGATGCGGATTTCTTTTACCGTGAAGATCTCAGAAAGCCATTCCAGGATTACGTGCCCCGCTTGCAGGAGATGGTTTTCCAGGAAGAGCTGGGTACCATTTACGATAAGTCCTTGAGGTTAATGAAGCTAGTGCAGGAGATGGGCGGTAATTGGGGTTTATCCCCGGAAATCGTAGAACGATCCAGCCGCGCGGCTTACCTGGGTAAGGCGGACCTTATGACCAACATGGTGCAGGAATTTCCTGAACTGCAGGGGGTTATGGGTAGAGAATATGCGCTTGAAAGCGGGGAAAAATCCAGGGTGGCCGAAGCAATTTATGAACACTACCTGCCCCGTTTTGCCGGGGATGACCTCCCGGAAACGCCGGAAGGTGTGCTGGTTTCCGTAGCCGACAAGGTTGATACCCTGGCAGGATGCTTTCATGCCGGGATACAGCCCAGCGGATCCCAGGATCCCTATGCCCTGAGGCGGCAGGCCATGGGTGTGGTAAGCGTCCTGCTGGAAAAAAGGGTACCCCTTTCCCCGGATGAAATAGTGCAAAATGCCCTGGAACACTTTACCGGCGAAGCGAAGCAGCAAAATGAAAATAATGACCGGACCAGAGAAGTTTATAACCACCTGAAAGATTTTATCCAACAGAGGATACGCTATGTTTTTCAGGAAAAGGGCCTTTCCCACCATGTTATTGAAGCTGTGCTGGCGGTTCCCTATCGTGACCTGTTATCACTTTACCAGAAAGCCGCCGCCCTGGGAAGCGAGTTGAAAGAAGGCAGGTTGGAGGACCTGCTGGCCGGGTTTACCCGGGTTAACAACCTGGCACGGAAAGTGGCTGCGGAAGGAGAGGTAGCTCCTTCCCTTTTCCAGGAAGAAGCGGAAAAACAGCTGTGGGGAAAAGCCGGTGAAGTCCGTGAAAAGGTTGAAAATGCGCTTTATGCCAGAGATTACCACGCTGCCCTTCAGGAGCTGGCCGGGCTGAGGAGTACCGTAGATCGCTTTTTTGATGAAGTAATGGTGATGGTGGAGGAGGAGAGCCTGCGGCAAAACCGCCTTCAACTTCTCCTGGAAGTTAAAAAAATCTACCAAATATACGGGGATTTTTCGCTGGTGCAGCCAGCTGTATAAAATATGTAGTGGGAAGTGTAAGGAAAATTATTCTCCTGCGGGGCTTAAAAGCCTTAGTGGTAAAAAAAATATTTACTAAACTGAGCAATTACTTAAATTTTTATGAATATAGTTTAGTAGGCAGGAACCTGAGGGGTGAATATAGTATATACTGTATTGGGTATGTATCAAAAACAGGGTAGCCTGTTTTTGGGATGGTTGTATGAACCTGAACCCGTTTAGATTTTTATGCCGGTGTTAAAGGGGGGCGGGGAAATATTGAGTTAAACCAGAGACAGAAAGAGATCCTGGAAATAGTAAAAAACGAGGGTCCTATTTCGGGGGAAGATATTGCTTCGCGCCTGAGCATATCGCGGGCTGCGCTAAGGCCTCATATTGCTATATTAACTACCTCCGGTCTGTTGGAAGCAAGGCCCCGTGTTGGCTACTATTACGTGGGCAAAGAAGGAAAACATTTCTGGTCCGATTACTTCAAGCGGGTAAAAGTAAAGGAAATAAAATTTATGCCCGTAGTAGTAAAAGAGCAGACTTCAGTGTATGATGCCGTGGTAACTCTTTTCCTGGAGGAAGTGGGAACCTTGTTTGTGGTGGATGAAGAGGGTTGTCTTAAAGGCAGCGTTTCCCAGAAGGACCTGTTGAAGGCTTCCATTGGGTCTTCCGACTTGACCATGATGCCGGTAGCGGTGATAATGACCCGCGGTGGAGGGCTGGCCACCCTGGAACCGGAAGAAAGTGTGCTGGATGCTGCGACAAAAATGTTTGAATTTGGAGTAGACGCGCTACCGGTAGTTAGCGAAGAAGAAAACGGCAGGTTAAAAGTAACCGGAAGAGTCAGTAAAACCACGCTGGTGCGTTTACTTGTGGATATTGGAGAATAGGTGATAGCAAAATAATTGTGTTGGCTTAATTGGTGCTGTGCTGCAATTAACTGACTGAGGAGGTTAAAGGAGTGAGTACGGAAAAGCCTGTTATTTATATGGTCTCCGATTCTATCGGGGAGACAGCTGAACTGGTGACCAGGGCCGCAATAATCCAGTTTAATGACGGAAATGTAGATATGCGCCGAATCCCTTTTGTAAAAGATGAAGAAAAAATTGAGGAAATAACAGAAAGTGCGGCCAGGCAAAACAGTGTTATAGTGTATACACTGGTTTACCCTCATCTCCGGGTGGCCCTGGAAAAAGCTTCCGAGAAATACAAGGTTGTTGCGGTGGATTTGCTGGGGCCTTTAATGAACGCGCTGTCCACCATTATGCCGGAAAAACCGCGGCTGGAACCGGGGCTGGTGCGCCGCCTTGACGAAGAATATTTCCGCAGGATAGTAGCGGTAGAATTTGCAGTTAAATACGACGATGGAAAAGATCCCAAGGGCCTCCTGTTGTCCGACATAGTCCTTATTGGTGTTTCTCGTACTTCCAAAACACCTTTGAGCATGTACCTGGCGCACCGCCGTCTTAAAGTAGCCAATCTTCCCCTGGTGCCCGAGGTGGACCCCCCGGAGGAACTTTTTATAATTCCACCGGAAAGAATTATCGGGCTTACCATTAACCCGGAGCAGCTGCAGAGGATACGGCAGGAAAGACTAAACAGCCTGGGTTTAACCACCCGTTCCCAGTACGCTTCTATGGAAAGGATTTTAGATGAGCTGGATTATTCCGATAAGATCATGAGGCGTATCGGGTGCAGGGTGTTTGAAGTGTCTAACAAGGCGGTTGAAGAAATAGCCAATAGTATTTTAAATCTGGTCAACGAGGAGGGGCTTATGGATGAGTAGTGAAAAACTGGTATACCTGTTTTCGGAAGGAAATGCTTCCATGAAAGAACTTTTAGGAGGTAAAGGAGCAAACCTGGCGGAGATGAAAAGCATGGGCCTTCCTGTACCCCCGGGTTTTAGCATTACCACTGCAGCTTGCATGGAGTATTTCCGCAATAACGGGGAATTAAGCAGTGAGCTGCAGGAAGAAGTAAAAGAAAAAATTAAAGTCCTGGAAAGTGAAACTGGCAGGAAATTTGGCGACCCAAAGCGCCCCCTTCTGGTTTCTGTCCGCTCCGGTGCGGTAATATCCATGCCGGGCATGATGGATACCATATTAAACCTGGGGCTTAATAGTGATACCGTGGAAGGTTTTGCTGCAGAAACCGGGGACCGGCGTTTTGCCCTGGACTGTTACCGCCGGTTTATCCAGATGTTTGGAGAAGTAGTTCTTCATATAGAATATTACGATTTTGAAGAAATTATACAAAAAGAAAAAAAGAATAGTGGAGCGGAAACTGACGCTGATTTAAGCGAAGCATCTTTAGAGAATGTGGTAGAGATGTTTTTAAACAAGGTTAAAGAAAAAACAGGACGGGATTTTCCCCAGGATCCCTGGGAACAACTTGACATGGCCATCTGTGCTGTTTTTGATTCCTGGAACACCCCCCGGGCCAAGGTTTACCGTGAAGCCAACCGTATATCCGAGAACCTGGGCACAGCGGTAAACGTGCAGGCCATGGTTTTCGGCAACATGGGAGACGATAGCGGCACCGGGGTGGCGTTTACCCGCAACCCCTCTACCGGGGAGAACAGGATATACGGGGAATACCTGTTAAATGCCCAGGGCGAAGACGTGGTAGCGGGGATAAGGACTCCGCAGCCGTTGGAAAAGTTGAAGGAAGAACTTCCCGAAACATACCAGCAATTTTTGGATGTATCGCGGAAGCTGGAAACTCACTACCGGGATATGCAGGATATAGAATTTACTATAGAAAGAGGTAAGCTTTACTTGCTGCAGACCCGGACGGGCAAGCGTACCGCCCCGGCGGCGGTTAAAGTTGCAGTAGACATGGTGGAAAACGGCATTATTTCCAAAGAAGAGGCGCTTTTAAGGGTGACTCCGGAACAGATAGAACAGCTGCTGCACCGTCAGATAGACCCCGCAGCAGAACTGGAGATTTTAAGCAAGGGGCTTCCCGCTTCTCCCGGGGCCGCTTCCGGGCAAGTGGCTTTTGATGCTGATACCGCGGAAAACTGGTCCAGGGAAGGCAAGAAAGTTCTACTGGTCAGGCAGGAAACTACTCCCGACGATATACACGGCATTATAGCTTCCGAGGGAATTTTAACCAGCCGTGGAGGTATGACCAGCCACGCCGCAGTGGTGGCCAGGGGAATGGGTAAACCCTGTGTGTGCGGCTGCGAAGAGCTGGAAATAGATGAACGCTCCCACAGCCTTAGCATCAACGGGGTATACTTAAACGAAGGAGATAAACTATCCATTGACGGGGCTACCGGCCGGGTTATCCAGGGCGATGTACCCATGGTAGACCCGGTTATTGATAAAGATTTTCAGGCGATACTGAAATGGGCCGATGAAGTCCGTCAGCTTTCTATAAGGGCCAACGCCGATACCCCGGAAGACGCCCGCAAGGCTGTAGAGTGGGGGGCCCGCGGTATAGGGCTTTGTCGTACCGAGCACATGTTTTTTGATTCTGACCGCCTGCCTGTAGTTCAGGAGATGATCCTCTCCGGCAGCAAGGAAGAGCGAGGCGGCTACCTGAAACAGCTGCTTCCCATGCAGCAACAAGATTTCAAGGATATTTTCAAGGAGATGATAGGCTACCCGGTTACTATACGACTCCTGGATCCTCCTCTGCACGAGTTTTTACCCGACAGGGAAGAGCTGCTGCAGGAGTTGGCCCGACTGAGGGAAACAGGCAACCGGGAAGAACTTCACCGGAAAGAGATGCTCTGGCAGAAGGTGAAGACGCTTTATGAAATGAATCCCATGCTGGGACACCGTGGATGCCGGCTGGGGCTTACTTTTCCCGAGATATACCAGATGCAGGTCCGGGCGGCGCTGCAGGCGGCCGCGGAACTGATAGAAGAAGGGGTGGAAAAAGACAAGATACTGCTGGAGATTATGGTGCCCCTGGTGGGCCATGTCAATGAACTTAAAGAGATGAGGAGCAAAATGGAAGAAACAGCAGGAGAAGTGCTTAAAGAAAAAGGCATGGAAATTCCATACACAATCGGCACCATGATAGAATTGCCCCGCAGCTGTGTAACTGCCGACGAGATAGTGCAGGAAGCCGACTTTTTCTCTTTTGGAACCAACGACCTTACCCAGACCACGTTTGGCTTTAGCCGCGATGATGCAGAAGCCAAGTTTTTACCCTTTTACTTGCAGAATAAAATTATTACGGAAAACCCGTTTATGGAAATCGACCGTGAGGGAGTTGGAGAGCTGGTCAAGCTGGCCTGCCAGAGAAGCCGGCAGGTTAAAGATGACGTAAAGCTGGGTGTATGCGGGGAGCACGGCGGCGATCCCCGGTCTATAGAGTTCTTCCAGCATGTAGGGCTGGATTACGTAAGCTGTTCACCTTACCGGGTACCTGTAGCCAGGCTTTCTGCGGCTCAGGCTGCTTTAAGAAGTTAAACAAAAAAAAGAGAGGCAAGACTAATCTCATGATTGATAATTGGGAGGTGAGCCTCTTTCCTTTTTCCCAATGCAGGTGTTATCACCGGGGGAGGAAGGTGTTTTTGGTCTCAATGTGGGTGCTACTTGACCCGGGGGTAAATCTACTACCTCCGGGTTATTTTAATACCTCCCTGCCGCGGGCCTTTTTCTTCCTAAAATTTTAGCTAAAAATGCCGGTTATACCTTCCCAAACAGTTTGCAATAGCCCGCTGAAAAAGAATTTTACGCTGTTCCAGAGGGAGGCCCAGAATCCCAGTTTTTCCACATCTTCGGCGGCTTCCACTTTGGCGATATCCAGCAGCTCTTCTCCCAGGTAAACTTCTACTTCTCCCAGAACTTCGCCTTCTTTTACCGGGGCGGTTATTTCCAGGTCAAAATTTAATTTGGTGTGCACGTTTTCCGCTTCTCCGCGTGGAATTAACACTTCCAGGTCATGGCCCGGTCTTACGGGAACTGTATCCTGCTTTCCTTCGTAAACGCGGGCATCGCCCGTGTGTGCGCCGGTAGTGGCGACTGTGTAGAGTTCGTAATTATTAAAAGCGTGGCTCAGAAGGGCAGTGGCGTCTTTTTTGCGCTCTTCGTTGTCTTCCGCGTTCATGATTACGGCAATAAAACGCATACCGTCTCTTTGGGCGGTAGCAGCCAGCGAATAGCCCGATTCATCCGTCCTTCCTGTTTTTATACCGTCTGTACCCTGGAAAGACCCCAGCAGCGGATTGCGGTTGTACTGTTTAATATCGTTAAAAGTAAAAGTTTTCTCCGACTGGTATTTGGCGGCCTCCGGGTAATTGGAAATAAAGTAGTGCGAAAGTACTGCAGTATCCCGGGGGCTCATATAGTGGTCTTCAGAATGAAGCCCGTGGGTGTTTACGTAACTGGTGTTTTCCAGGCCCAGTTCATCTGCCTTTCGGTTCATGCGGTCTACAAATGATGCTTCACTGCCGTATATATGCTCTGCAACGGCTATGCAGGCATCGTTGGCGGATACAATAGCAATTCCTTTAATTAATTCCCGGAAGGAAACTTCCTGGTTGTGATCCAGGTACATTTGTGATCCGCCGGTCCTCCAGGCGTTTTCGCTGACGGTAACGGTATCCTCCCAGTCCACCATGCCGTTTTCCAGTGCTTCCATGGCTATTGCCAGGGTCATGATTTTGGTAAGGCTGGCGGGGTAGTTGTTTTCATGGGCGTTTTTTTCATAAAGCACCTCTCCCGTATGGGCTTCCAGCAAAACAGCATGTTCTGCTTCCAGGGAGATATCTGTTTGGGCATGCACCTTTTCTGCATCTACGCCCGGCAAAAATGATGCGCATAAAATAAATAATAATAACGTGGTAAAAATTTTTTTTAGCTTTGGCTTCATGGCATTCAGCCCTCCCGGCAGTTGTTTTGATATAATATAATAATTAATAAAGTGTTTATTGTTTAATATAATTATAATACAAAGTAAAGGAGGTTGGTATAGTGTTTTTAGTTGTAATTAATGGCAGCCCCAAAAAAGAAGGAAATGTTTCTTACCTCTTGAACCTGGTGCGGAAAGAAGCGGAAGAACAAGGGGCCGAAGTGGAGATGATCCACGCGCATAGCGTAATGAACGGTCAGAATGATCCTTTTTGTGCCGCGTGCGCTAATCCCTGCCCGGGCACCTGTTACAAGGGAACGGAGCTGGAAGAAGCTTACCGCAAACTGGAACGTGCCCATGCGGTAGTACTGGGTAGCCCGGTTTATTTTGGTACTGTTTCTGGCCAGCTGAAAGCGTTTTGGGATAAGACCCGCCGGTTGAGGACCGAAAAAAAGCTGATTAACAAGGTGGGTGCAGCGGTTACTTCCGGGGCAGCAAGGTTTGGCGGCCAGGAAACTGCTTTAAGGGCCCTGCACGATATGCTGATGGTCCAGGGTATCACCGTGGTGGCGGACGGTCACCCTGAATACGATGCCGGGCACCATGGGGCTTGTGCTCAACAGCCTTCCAGTGAAGACGAAACGGCCCAGAAAAGAGCCCGTATAGTTGCCGCCCGGATACTGGAAGTAGCCAGGGCCACCGCCGGCCTCCGGGACAGTTAATTGCCGGCATCCTTTTCTTTTGGCAACTAACCCTGGTAACTACCCGGAGTTATATAATGCCGGAGTAATGAGTGTTATATTATGCTGGAGATTTTGCGCAATATACTGTGGCAATTAACAAAATAATTAAATAATTTAATTCTTAAGGAATATTTCTTTTACAGAAGAGGAATAACTTCAATTTAAGTAGAATTATACATGAGTAGTAAACATTATATTTTAATATTTGCGAAGGAGTGATTACCGTTGTCTCACCATTTCTACCAGGACAACCAGTCTTCCCCGGTGCCACCGTGCCAGGCGGCGTGTCCCATACATCAGGAAGTCAGGGACTATTTATTCAGTATTGCTACAGGCAATTTTGATGAAGCGTTAAACATAATAAGAAACGCAAATCCCTTGCCTGGTATCTGCGGCACTATCTGCGCCCATCATTGCGAAGATGAGTGCAGGCGCCAGGATGTAGATAAACCTCTGTCAATAAGGGGGTTGAAGAGGTTTGCTGTGGAAAAAGGCAGCGCCGAGCCGGTTGAGGCCCCTGAACCGGACCCGTCGAAAAAAGTAGCCGTTGTAGGCGGGGGGCCCAGCGGGCTTACTGCGGCATGGGACCTTGCCCTGCAGGGTTGTGAGGTTACCGTTTTTGACCGGGAAAAGTACATGGGGGGTGCCGTGCGCCACTATATTCCCAGCTATCGCCTGCCAGACGAAGTAATGGACAAAGATGTTGCCGAGCTGGAAAAGATAGGGGTAAAGCTAAAACCGGAGACAGAAATAGGTTCCGATATTTCACTAACCGAACTTAAAGAACAGGGATTCAGGGCCATTCTTTTAGCCATGGGGCTTCCCAAAAGCCGCACCCTTCCCATTCCGGGTGCCGACAGCCCCTCGGTTGTGGAAGCCCTTCCCTTTTTACAGAAAGTCAAGCGCGAAGGATACCGCTTTGAAGGGAGCCCTACCGTAATAGTTATTGGCGGGGGCAACGTGGCCATGGACGTAGCCCGTTCATCGGTTCGCAGCGGTGCGGGCAAAGTCAAGCTAGTCTGCCTGGAATGCGACGAAGAAATGCCGGCCTTCTCCTGGGAGATTGATGAAGCCAAAGAAGAAGGGGTGGAAATGTATCCCGCCTGGGGGCCCAAGGAAATTAAAACCAGCGGTGACAAGATTACCGGCCTGGAAATAAAAGAATGCACTTCTGTTTTTAACGAACAGGGCAACTTTTCTCCCTGCTTTAATGAAGACAACACTAAGGTGCTGGAAGGGGATATAGTAATATTTTCTATAGGGCAGGCAGCCGATCTTTCGCCCCTCAGTGGTGAAGTAGAAGTAAACGAGCGGGGGAATATCGTTTATGACCGCCAGACCATGGTTACCAGCATGGATGGTGTGTTTACTTCTGGAGAAGTAGCCCAGGGGCCGGGCACCGCGGTACAGTCTATGGCTTCAGGCCGTCGTGGTGCCATGGCGATTATGTCTTACCTGGAAGGCAAAACGTTTGTAGTGGACAGCATTGAAGAAGAGGTCGCTGCAGAAAAACTGGACAGCGAAGTAGCTGAAAAAGTGCTGCCGCGTGAGCGCCAGGAGCTGGAATTGCTGTCGGTTGAAGAAAGAACCTCCAGCTTCAGGCACATCGAATACTGCTATTCCCTGGAACAGGGCCTGAATGAAGCCCAAAGGTGCCTGGGATGCCTGGCGGGAGCCAATCGCATTGACGAACTGTGTGCCAACTGTCTTACCTGCCTGCGTGTGTGTCCTTACGGCGTGCCTGTAGTTAACGAGGAAGGCACAATAACTATCCGCAGTGAGCAGTGCCAGGCTTGCGGTCTTTGCCTGGGCGTGTGCCCTGCCGTGGCTATAGATTTTCGTGCCGACATGGTGGAAAAATCGGCACAGGCCCTGGATAAAGCGGCCTCTCGCCTGCCATCGGGCGGCGGCAATCCTTCTCTTTTGGTAATAAACTGTGCCTTTGGCGCTTATGCCGCCCCGGAATTCAAGGAAAAGTATGCCGATGGTTCCGGCGGCGTAGAAGCGGTTAGCTTCCCCTGCGTGGCCAAGGTGGACAGCTTGCATCTATTGAAAGCTTTTGAAGCAGGAGTGGATGGTGTTCTTATTGCAGGATGTAAGGAAGAAAAGGAATGCACTTACCGGGATAGCTATTTCTGGGTGGAAAAGAGAACGGCTCATGCCCGGAAAGTTCTGGAAGATTTGGGCATAGAACCGGAAAGAATAATGTACAAACAGCTTTCTGCGGAAGAAGTAAGTGACTTTCCCCGGGTGGTAGAGGAAGCCCAAAATCAGCTAAAAGAAACCGGCCCCAGCCCGGTGAAAGCGTAAGCCTATAACGCCTGCTCTGGCCTGCAGGGTAAGGCGTATAAAAAGCTAAATCATAGAACAAACGTAACTACTCAAGCCAAGCCAAGCCAAGTAAAGGTAAGTTAAAAGACATGCTGCGCCTGCGGGGACGGTTCGAGCGTCACCGCAGGCGCAGCGGAGGTCCGAAGGGAAGACGATGGAACCGTCCCCCTGGCGCAGCAGTGGATGCCTGAGTAGTTACGAACAAACAAATAGAATAAGCAAATGGTAGAATAAATGATATAATTGGATTGTAGCTTGATAAACCAGGTTAACAAACGGCTAATGAAAAACGGTAATGAAGAGGAAGAGTCCCGGCAGGTTTTCATCTCCTGCCTGGACTCTTCTTCTCTCCACACAGCTTTCTACACAGTTTTTATCTTTTTTTTATAAGAAAAGTGGTGAGCAGCTTGAGTATTCGAGAAGAAGCGGAAAAATTTGAAAAGAGCTATCTTTCACCCGTTGCCGCTTTAAGCTCGGGGAGCAGGGGACGGTCCAGGGAAGAAACCCCATGTCGGGTGCGTACTGCTTTTCAGCGCGACCGGGACCGCATAATTCACTCCAAGGCTTTCCGCCGCTTGAAACACAAAACCCAGGTGTTTATAGCGCCGGAAGGCGATCATTACCGTACCCGCCTTACTCATACGCTGGAAGTATCCCAGATTGCCCGGACTGCGGCGCGAGCGCTCCGCTTAAACGAAGATTTGACCGAAGCAGCTGCGCTGGGACATGATCTGGGGCACACCCCGTTTGGGCATGCCGGGGAGGAAGCTTTAAACGAGCTTTTACCCGGGGGATTTCGCCATAACGAACAGAGCCTGCGGGTGGTTGATTTCCTGGAGCAGAACCGGGGCCTTAATTTAACAGATGAGGTAAGGGAAGGTATCTTAAAACATACCGGTAAAGACTTCCCTGAAACCCTGGAAGGGCAGCTGGTGAAAATATGTGACCGGCTGGCTTATATAAACCACGACATAGATGACGCTATGCGTTCCGGCGTAATCTCTACTTCCGATCTCCCCCGGGAAGAGATAGGTTACCTGGGCAGTAATGCTTCCGAAAGGGTTAACACTATGGTAACCGACCTTATTTACCATAGCAGGGAAGCGGATTGCATTCAGCTAAGCCCGAAAATGCGGGAGGTAATAGAAGAAATGCGCCGGTTTATGTTTGAAAAAGTATACGTGGATTCGGTTGCCAAGAGCGAAGAGCATAAAGCCAAGAGAGTGATTAAAGAAATCTACTACTATTTTCTTCAGAATCCTGCTGAAATACCGCATTTTAACGGGTATTCACCAGAGAGCCTGGAGCAGCAGGTATGTGATTATATTGCCGGAATGACAGACCGATACATTATTTCTCTTTTCCAGGACCTTTTTGTGCCCCGTCCCTGGGAAAAATAAATTGCCGGGTGGTATCCGGGTGGTATAAGATTAAATATTTGTA
>Ga0207421_10004784_pt1 | contig 15439 bp, 14 predicted proteins | sample SodLakKL_010_SED_4_FD_187542 | JGI IMG/M metagenome (GOLD analysis project Ga0207421, IMG submission 187542) | Alkaline sediment microbial communities from Lake Tanatar, Kulunda Steppe, Russia - 8KL_010_SED (SPAdes) (version 2) | ecosystem: Environmental > Aquatic > Non-marine Saline and...
CCTGCCATATCGACTCACGCACCAACACAGCGCCCAGGGGCATGTATCCGCTCCCCATTCCCTTGGCCAGTGGCATCAGATCGGGGACGATGGACCAATGATCGACGCCGAAGTGGGCGCCGGTGCGACCGAATCCGGTCATCACCTCATCGGCGATGAGGAGGATGTCATATTCATCGCAGATCTCCCGCACGAGGGGCCAATATGCCGGGGGAGGAACCAGAGCTCCCGCTGCCGCGCCCACGATTGGCTCGGCGATGAAAGCGCTTACATATTCGGGTCCCACGCGTTTTAATGCCGTTTCAAGCTCCCGGGCACAGGAAACGTCACAGTGGTCGGGCTTGTCTTCGTACGGGCACCGGTAGCAGTAAGGCGCATTGATATGGGGGAAATCCAGCAAGTATGGTTGATAAAGGCGTCGTCTCGGGGTAATGCCACTCATGGACATAGCACCGATTGTATTGCCGTGGAAGGAATTCCACCGGGAGATGACGAGGTGCTTCTGGCTCTGGCCGTCACGCTCGAGGAAATATTGTCGGGCCATCTTTAAGCTGGCCTCGGTCGCCTCCGATCCCCCCGATACGAGGTAGATTCGGTCTAGGTCTCCCGGGGATATTTCTGCGATGCGTGCGCCGAGCGTTCGGATGGGTTCAGATCCAAAACGTGACAGGTGGGCAAAGGCCAGGGTACGTGCCTGTTGCGATAAGGCCTCGGCGACCTCCTCTACCCCGTGTCCGATGTTCGAGACCAGCGCGCCCGAGCACCCGTCGATGTATTCATTTCCCGCTTCGTCGTAGAGATAGATGCCTTGCCCTCGCACGATGGTCGGGTAATCTTTCTTGACATTGCGGAAGAACACGTGGTGATCATGGGCATCTTCTTTCACGCTCTGCCTCCTATTCTAACTGGGCACATCTCGATGGACATCTTCGGCGTAAATCCCATAGGTTTCCCAGACGCGTTCCATTTCTTCCAGTGCACGCGCGGTTTGGTCCGGATCCTGGGCACCGATCTCGGCCAAAAGCGCATTAATGACGCTCAAGGGTGCACATAGAGAATCGACATACGATACGTGTTCACAGCGTGCTGTTAGCAGCAGATCCGCGTATTGCGCGAGGGGAGAGATGGCACTATCGGTGAGCACGATGGTGGTAGCGCCTCGATCTTTCGCGATTTTCAACATGTTCAGGGTGGCTTGGGTATAACGCGGGAAGGAGATGGCGAAAGCAACATCCCCTCCCTGAACGCCCATCATTGCGTCTATTCCGTCGGTCGGAGATCCCGTCGGCAGTCTTACGTTACGCAACACCCAATGAAGGCCCAGCCCCAGCACCTGCGCTAAACCCATTGTGCCTCGGCCGCCGAGAACATGAATCGTGTCGGCCGTCCGGAGTACACCGACGGCCCGTCGAAATTGTTCGCGATCGATTTCTTCCATAGTATGCCGGATCGCCCTGAGATCGGCGTGCATCACCGTCTCGAGCATGGGGGTGTGCCCATCGGTCCCGGGGGCGGAATGCTTGAGACGCTCCACCGTCGTAAGCTGTCGGCGCAGCATGTCTCCGAGTGCCCGCTGAAGATCCGGATAACCATCGAATCCGAGTGCCCGCGCGAATCGCACGACACTCGATTCACTGACACCTGCCTCGCGGGCCAGATCGGCAATGGAAAAGAATGCGGCTTCGTGATAATTCTGGCTGACATAGCGTGCGAGTGTTCGCTGTACGGACGTGAATGCGTGTTGGCGTTCCCTGATTCTGAGGATTACGTTAGCCATCGGCATGGCACCTTTCTGCCAAGAATACCTATGTATTGAAAAGTTCTTGCCAATACCCAACATTCCTCCCTCAGCATAGAATGTATATCCCAACCGGATCGCACCGGTAGCCAGGGACTGCCCGTCTCGGTTGACCCCCGGTACCGCGAATGAATGATGCCTGACCACGTCACCCGAGCGAGTTGTCGAGTGGGAATGCACCGAGCACTTTGATGGTAGTTACGGGAGGGGCCGGTCCATGTTTCTTGGATCAGCCCCTGCCGCTCGTGGTATTGATACGGGATGCGATGTCCTTGAAATCATCGCCGGATTCCCGCGAGCGTTATCGGGGAGACGGAGGAAGGAGGCGCCAGTAGATGCGGGTATCATGGTTGTTTATTGGCGTGGCATAGGATCGTGATCCCTCTTCGCCTGAATCTCCTGGCGCGCGATGGTGTGCATCGGGGCTTTAGGTTTTAGTTCTCGAGAGAGTCCGGTGAACAACCGGGAGCAGTCATATGTCCGCTGGCGCGGCATGCTCCGGGGCGGTTCACTATGAACCGCCCCGGGATTACCGGAGACCATATTCTATGGGAGGATGGAGTCGATGGCGTTAGCCAGCAACCACTCCGGGTAAATCAAGGTTCACTATTGGTGAAGCAGCAGACTTCAGACCAATCACCCCAGCCGTCGGCATCTAGCACCGACACCTGCCAGCAGTAGAGTTCACCATCATTGGCGAAGTTAAAAACGGTATGGTTGCTTTCTGTACTATTGGTGATTTGGTTGTAAAAGACTATGCCATCGCTTTCCCTGGTGATTCTTAATCTATGATCTTCAGCATGCTCAACGGGCTCCCACTTGAAGGTCACCGAAGTTCCCGGGATATACTCCCCTTCTGCAGGGAAGAGCACCTCGGGTCCCGCCGGCTCCATCTGCTCCTCCGCTTCTTCTGCTGCGCCTACCTCTTCACTGGGGATTTCGCTGTCAGCGACCGAGTCTTCTTGCGGGTCTGCTGCCGGCTCCTGCGTGCTTCCCCCACACCCTGCAACGGCTATAGATACTATGAATAATGCCGAAAGCAACAAGACCACTCTGTTTGTTTTGCACACTTTGATCCCACCCTCCCCGCTCGCTTCTCCTCGTGTTCCATGACAACTGTCGCGATCCTTGCTCGGCTCCGTACTTGCCTTGGTATGCCATGTTTCTACTAACCACCCATCCACCTATCCATCAATCACTATGGATGAGATCAATTTGTCATGCCAACCCTGGTTGTTGTCGTCGATGAGAATCCAGATGAACCCCAGGCTGAAGATGAATCCAGAGATGAACTTGCCGATGATTTCACGAACGAACATTGCACCGAACCCGAACGGCTGCCCGGTATTTTTGTGCACAACAGTCATTCCAAAGAGATGTTTGCCAATAGTTCTTGATTGCGTCCAACACCAAAGCTCCCAGCCCCATACTCCCAGAAACGCAAAAACTGCCAGGGTCTCACCGCTCAAAAGCAAAAGGGGCACCACAAATAGGATGAATGCTTCTACAATATAGGCGCCCAGACGGCGAGAGGGAGAAGAGATAGGTGGGGAGGTTGGAATTGAGTATGTACCCTCCATGTTCTTCCCTTGGGGGGAAGGGTTCGCGTACCCCTGTGTGGAGCCCTCATGAGATAGATCTGAACCACATTCGGGGCAGAAGCGATAGGCAGTGCCTTCAGAAACAAACCCGCATTGGCATTCCTGTTTGCTCTCGGCCATACTTTGCCTCCTTGACTTCCCGGGCATATCTCTTCTGAGTTCTCATGACTCCATCCTCTCACAGAATAGGGTCTCCGGTAATCCCGGGGCGGTTCAGTCTGATGATTCGCCCAATTGATGGGATACCCTCCCGTATTCGATTCGGCTTTCGGCAGAAGATTTCGAACCGTAAACGCCCCGGCTCTTGGGAAGATTATGGGCGCTCCAAAATACGAAAAGCGGGAATGGCTTCAGAAAACATTCTGCTTTCTTTTCACGTGTAGAATCGAAGCATAATGCGCTCTCCGCGAGACTTGGATCAACTCCGAGATGGCGCGATAGCGTCGCGCCATACGGCCCGCCATGCACAAGGGGCATCCTGGAAGCCGGGGTGACCATAAGGCGCCAGAGAACGTACCGAGACCAGCAGCTACGGTGACAGGTTGCACACCCCTTTTGCGAAGTTATCGAAAGCGATGATCGGATTCCCCGCTCTCCCGCCACAGCCAGTACAGTGTTGGCAGCAGGAGAAGTATTCCCAACATCAGGGTTGGGATTCTCGGAATACTCGGTACGAATTGCAGGATTACCCGGGCTTCGAAGACGGAAACGGCATTCATTCCGATGTGTAGTAGCGCTGGAATCCAAATGGAACGAAACCGCTGGTAGCCGAGGCCGAAGAGAAGCCCGGTGACCGTGGCATAAGCAACTTGCAGGGGATTACCATGCATGAGTCCGAATATGAGGGCCTGCAGAAATAGAGCACAAGTCCCCGGGAAGACTGTTTCTAGGTGTCCGAAGATGATACCGCGATAGAGGATCTCTTCGATTACCGGGATGGCGATCCCGACGGTGAGCATGACTGCTAGGAATGGACCCTCTCCGACGAGGCGGGCCATCAGGTCGCCGTGCTCGGGAAACATGCGGTGTAGCCCACTCAAATGAAGCAGGGAGTTTAGCGAAATAGACCATCCGGCGCCGGCGATTAGCGCGAAAAGCATCGACCGGGGTCGCGGTGGCTCACGGGATATAACCTGGCCCATGCGTCGTCCGGATGAGCGGAGCAGCAGCCAGTACACGACCAGGGTAAGGACACCGGCCGTTGCGGTCAGTAATGCCAGCTGGGTTTCGATATATGCTTGTATGGCAACCGGTGCCATATCGTGGACGGTGCCGAGGTAGGAGGCAATGGCCAGGGCGACGGCGAAACTCGATACGAGGTGTAGGATGATCACCAGGCCCACGTGACCGAGGGCCCCAAGATACCTGCGCATGCGCACACGCCTCTCCGGGATTTGGGTCATGTTACCAGTGTAATGCGAGTACCCCGGACGACGTCAACGCTGTCTGGAGTGGGGGCTGCAATGGGTCGGGTGCGAGGGGGTGGTTATTACCGATGAGGCGAACAGAATTCAGTAATGGTCGCGTGTACACCATGACCGGGACCGGGGAGAAGGTGAGTCGGTTCTCGGTCCTGGATGAAAGGTTCTATACCGTTGGAGGGACTCCGCACGCTTCTTCGGACCGGCTGGTTGACCTCGAGGGACGCACGGTGATTCCCGGGATCATCGACTCGCATACGCATTTTGTGCAGTACTGCTCGGATGTTCTCGCTGGAATGGATCTCGGTGGTTGTGACGACCTTGACGAGATTGCCCACCGTGTCATGGATGGAGCGGCTAAGATGTCCCCTACCCCGACCGATGCGTGGTTGCGGGGCGGGGGGTGGGATAAGAACGTCTGGCCCGGTGATGTGTTTCCAGACCGCAAAGCTCTTGATGCGTGGGTTTCCGATCGACCAGTTGCCCTGATGAGCAGGGATTGTCATGCCCTGTGGGTGAATTCCCGGGCCCTGGAAATCTCCGGTGTGGATCACCGGACCCCCGATCCGCCCGGGGGTGTCATCGCAAGGGATGCTGACGGATCACCCAAGGGCATCCTCCTCGATTCTGCCATGGATCTGGTCCGGGCGCATATTCCACCTCTTCGGGGTGCAAACTTGCAAGCAGCACTGGATAAGGGGTTTGCGCAAGCCCTTTCCCTGGGAATCACGGGGATCGTCGCCTGTGAAGGAGCACACGCGTTGCATGCCATGGCACGCCGGGCTGTAGACGGGCAACTTCCCCTACGCACCTGGCTGACCATACCAGATGATTCCCTCGGGGCTTTGGAGGCACTGGGTTTGTGCGGTGGGATCGGCGACGATTTCTTCAGGATTTTCGCCGTAAAGGTCATGCTCGACGGTGCCCTTGGATCACAAACCGCATATGTGGACGCAGGATACCCCGGTGCCGATGGAATCGATCGAGGACTTCTGCTGCATACCACGGGGCAGCTGCGAGGTATCGTTCGGCGTGCGGCGGACCTTGATCTGCCCGTGGCCATCCACGCCATCGGGGATGCGGCCTGCGAACGTGCCCTCGTTGCCGTGGAAGATGAAGCGGTGAGGCACTTGCGACATCGAATAGAGCACGCCCAACTGCTGCGTCCTGACCACCCGGACCGCATGACCCAAGCGGGCATTGTGGCCTCCATGCAACCGGCTCACCTTTCGGATGATATCCCGCTCATTGAACGGCATTGGCCCGGTCGCGAGCACCGGGCATACGCGTTTGCCAGCCTTGCTCGAGCCGGGGCGGTGTTGGCCTTTGGTTCCGACGTGCCGGTGGCACCGTTGGACCCCTTCCTGGGGATGCGGAACGCAGCCTTTCGCATGGATGGTCACGGTCAGCCATGGTATCCACAGGAGGCCATCGATATGCATGATGCACTTCGCGCCTATACGGCCGGATCCGCTTGGGGAGTGGCCGCGGAAGAGTCAGTGGGGGCCATTGCGCCGGGATACTTCGCCGACTTTGTCATCTTGGATCGAGATCCGCTGCTGGCGTCATCCCCTCGGGACGTGGACGCATCCCAGGTGGTCTCCACCTGGGTCGGGGGGGAAGAAGTCTATCGCAGGGAGGGCTCTGGACTTTTTGACCCGAAGGGGTCGTGATATACTTTATTAGGTTTGCCACTTCCCCCGAATATATTGCGGCGATGGAGGGGTACCGATACGGATTCGGCGTAGCATTATCGAAATACGGGGTCGATCCGCTGAAGGGGAGTTCGCGGGTTCTGTTTGGATCCTTGTCCCCGTCCTCATCCTGGTTTTCTTGACGTTTGGTGGCATGGTGCCACGGGCCGTGGAGGCATCACCGCCGGGGGGATGGTGGGTGCCCGAATCCTCTGAGATTCGGGCCGCTGTGAGCAGTATCGGAGAGTATCGATCGCAGACCGTACGTGGTTTCTACCTGCCTAGCATCCTTGTTTCCAGTCAATCCCGCATGGAAGAGTATTTCCGTATGATCGAGGAGACCGAGATCAACGCGGTTGTGATCGATATCAAGGATGATCGAGGCTGGATCACCTATGAGACGGACCTCGATGCCCCAAGGGAATACGACGCAGTCGATGCACGGCTGGGCGATTTGGAGCAGTTGGCGAGCGAACTTGCGGATCGGGGAATTTACGCCATCGGCCGCTTGGTCGTATTCAAGGATGATCGATTGGCCCTGGCCCGCCCGGATCTCACCATCACGGTATCGGGCACCGGGTCGTGGCGCGATCGGACGGGTGCCTATTGGATCGATCCGTATAGTCGCGAGGTGTGGGAGTACAATAACGACATTGCGGTGGAGGTCATCGAGAAGGGTTTCCCCGAGGTCCAGCTTGACTATGTTCGCTTTCCGACGGACGGAAATGTGAGGGCGGCAGAGTATCGGCATCGCGATCCAGATATCGCGCGATCCCGCCTTATCGCGGACTATATCAAGGATTTTCACTGGCGGGTGTTTTCTGCGGGTGGGTTGAGCTCCATTGATGTGTTCGGTCTCGTCCCAACGGTTCGTGATGACATGGGTCTCGGACAGCAGTGGGAAGAGGTGGTCGAAGTGACGGACTACGTATCTCCCATGGTATATCCCTCTCACTACGGTCCGAACATCTTTGGCTTGCCGGTACCCGACGCGGCTCCTTATGAAACCGTCTGGCACAGCATGCGAGATGGCCTGCAGCGGATGAATGAAGCAGACTCCATTATGCGACCCTGGTTACAGGATTTTTCCTGGGGACATCGCTATGGACCGGATGAAGTGTATGCGCAAGTCAGGGCTACGGAGGATCATGGGATAGACAGCTGGTTGCTTTGGAATTCCGCGGGGCGCTATACCTGGGACGCCCTGCGGCCTGCAGACAACGTCGACGATGGTGATGCACCGATCACGCACGCGCCCTAAGCATCGGTCATCGCCTTGGGTATCGAATCGAGGAGGAGATAGCAGGTGGCCAAGTACTCTACCGAGCAATTGCGTAACATCGGTCTTGTATCACACAGTGGTGCAGGCAAGACGACCATGGCCGAGACGATGATGTACTTCGCGGGTGCCACGTCTAGAAAGGGCAGTGTCGACGATCAGAACAGCATTCTTGATTTCGAAGCCGAAGAACGCGAGCGCCAGGTGAGTATTAGTACTGCCCTGGCTCCTTTCGAGTGGAAAGATTGCCGCGTGAATCTCCTGGATACACCGGGATATTTTGATTTCGTCGGCGAAGTCCGGGCGGCACTCAGGGCCAGCGATGCCGCATTGGTGGTCGTGGAAGCGGTGTCCGGCGTCGAAGTGGGTACGGAACTAACCTGGGGCTATGCGGGCGAATACGGCCTCCCGAGGATTGTATTCGTCAACAAGTTGGAGCGCGAGAACGCCGATTATTTCAAGGTTCTCGAGGAATTGCGTGAAGCATTTCCCGAGACTATCGCCCCCCTTTACTTGCCTATTGGAGCGGAGGATGAGTTCGCCGGACTGATTGATCTGCTGGATCAGCGTGCGCTTATGTTTGATGCCGATGGCAACGTCTCCGCGGAAGAAATACCGGCTACCCTGATGGATCAGGCTGAAGAGTATCGCGAAGAACTCATCGATGCCATCGCCGAACGCGATGATGACCTATTGATGATGTATCTTGAGGGTGAAGATTTGGATCCAGACATGCTTCGCAGCGTTTTGCGGGAAGCCATCGTGGAAGGTGAGGTCGTACCAGTCCTGTGCGGATCCGCTTTCACCGGCGTGGGCATGCAGACCTTGATGGATTTCTTTGTGCAGAATTGCCCCGCACCAAGCGAGCGCCCCGCTGAGGTCGCGACCAACCCCTCCGGTGGCGAGGAAGTTGAGCGGAGTGCGTCGGAAGACGATCCATTCTCGGGCTTGGTTTTCAAAAGCCTTGCCGATCCCTACGTTGGTAAGCTCACTCTCTTCCGCGTGATGTCCGGTACCATACGCTCGGATTCCACGGTGCGGAACAGCTCAAGGGAAGAGAATGAGTCCCTAGGCCAGCTGATGATCCTGCGTGGCAATCAACAGGAATCGATTGATGAAGCGGTAGCCGGGGATTTGGTCGCCGTCGCCAAGCTGCAGCACACTGTAACGGGCGATACCCTTTGTGATGCCTCTAGTCCCGTTGTCTTTGCTCCGATCGCCTTCCCGACCCCGATCTACAGCGTGGCGGTGGAGCCGGAGGCGCGCGGCGATGAGGACAAGATTGGTTCGGGGCTCAGCAGGCTCACGGAAGAGGATCCGACTTTCACGGTAGATCGCAATGCCGAGACAAATGAGCACATCCTTTCGGGAATGGGCGACGTCCACGTTGCCGTCATCACCCAGCGCCTGAAACGCAAATTTGGCGTAGGCGTCGTGACGCGTCCGCCCAAGATTGCATACAGGGAGACGATCCAGGATACGGCTACCGCACGCTATCGACACAAGAAACAGTCCGGTGGGCGGGGTCAGTTTGGTGAGGTCTATATTCGTCTCGAGCCACTGCCGGATGAAGATTTTGAGTTCGCCGACGAAATCTTTGGTGGAGCTGTCCCGAACCAGTTCATCCCAGCGGTGGAGAAGGGCGTTCGGGAATCCATGGTCGAAGGACCCATTGCAGGGTATCCGGTGCTCGGTATCAAGGCAGCCCTGTACGATGGCAGCTACCACTCGGTGGACTCTTCGGAGATGGCTTTTAAGACAGCCGCATCCATGGCATTCAAGCAAGCGTTCATGGATGCGTCCCCGGCCCTGCTGGAACCGATTTATGATGTCGAGGTGCGCGTGCCCGAAGCCTACATGGGTGACGTCATTGGCGACCTGAACCGCAAACGAGGAAAGATCACTGGCATGGAGCCGGAGGGCCGAATGCAGGTCATTCGGGCCAAGGTGCCTGCGTCCGAGATGACGCGGTATGCGATTGACCTGCGCTCCATAACCCAGGGACGCGGAACGTATGCCATGGAGTTTGCCAGCTATGAACAGGTTCCACCGCATATCCAGGAGAAGATCGCGGAAGAAGCCAACCAGGAAGAATAGGGGATTGCGACGGGGAGCGGATGAACCGCTCCCCGTCATTGGTCGATGGAGCCCATCGCTTCTCCGAGATCCCCAGCCCGCTTCATATCATCCTTTTTGTGTCTGCGTTCATCTTTGCCCCTGAACCGTGGAGGCCTAGGGGTCATTATAGTTGGCTACCTCGGCCCGGTGCGCACGCAGCGGTGTGAATCCGCAATCCCCGTACGCCCGGGGCGTGTCGGGTATCTCCGGAAAGTCATTCCCGTTCGGGTTCCCGTGGGAATTGTTGGTCCAGGTAGCGCCACATCATGTCCTCTGGATCCTCCGAGGGTTGTGGCGACCGGGCATCCGATTCCGAGGCTTCCTCATCCTTACCATCGTCCATCTGATTCCGGATATTCTCGAGGGCGGCCCGCTGTGCGTCGTTGAGGGCGGTGGGATTGTGGATGGCGCGAATCTCACTATGTGCATCCAGCAGTGCTTGGACTTCCTCCGTGAGTGCACGACGTTCTTCGATGTCCGCGACGCGGTGGGCCTCAATGCGTAGTACTTCATACCCCTGTCCGCGAAGGACATACCCCTTTCGCTGATCCGCCTTCGCGCGGTCGCGTGCGACGTGATGATACCCGTCTACTTCGACAATTATGAGATTCTCGATCACGAGGTCAACCTCGTAACGTCCAATGATTTGCCGCCTGCTGACGGAATAACCGGATTTTTCCAGGTGATCGGCAAGGAAGTTTTCCGTACCGTGCATGATGCTCGGGCCTCCTCTGCTGACAGTATATCGGTAAGTGTGCGGGACTCGAAGCACGGTTTGATCGGGATTGCTAAGATTATTGTGCTGAGACTGCGAGGCGATTGCGCGAAAACGCACAAGAATCGTTATGATGGCGTATGGATCCACACACTGTCAAGGTCAAGGCGGCGAGCTTCGCAAGATCTGGACCAGAGGATCGTGTCCAACGGTATAAAGGACGCCGGATAGCCGCTTCGAAACTCCGGGTGCCGGGGTTGGGAGGGTCCTCCCGATAACGGGGCGAACAGTGATCGCTATTGAACGGACGCCTTCAACCAGTCAACAAGTGTGGTAGCGTGAGTGCCTGCGTCCTTCGGCGCCGGGAACCTTTTTCGCCTTTACACACTGTGGATCGGGAAGACGGCTCTGCATGGCCTGGGCAAGGCGCATAAATCCGAGGACACCAAGATGGTGCGCGTCGAGGTCTATCACGGATGAACGGTTTGGTGTTCCGCGCATCCGGGGCCAGCGGGACTGCAATGGATAATTCCGGCGGTTACCATTTACTGGGCGTCGGGCACTGTGGATCCGGTGAACGGATGCGGCGACGTGGGAGAACGGGTTTGGTTTATGGCATCGCCTTGGATTTCTACCCCAGGAAGTATCTCGACCGGTCCAAAGTGCCGAACCTCCTAAACGGACAACAACTTAATGGATCCCTTCCACTTGCCCGAGGCATGGCAACTGCATGACGTTCTGACCCCGTCCGCCTGGTCGAAGGATCCGTAGGATTTGACCCCGAGGTAATGGGATGTTTACAGTTCCGGCGCGTATGGTATAATTGCCCCGTAAAGGTCAGGAAAGATCAGGGAGGTGTTGCGACGGTGCCCACCTTAAGCGATTACATCGAGCGGTATCTCCGGGATTTACTCGAAGAGACCGGGGAGATGGTGGAGATCCGTCGCGGGGAACTAGCGGAACGGTTCCGCTGCGTTCCCAGCCAGATCAACTACGTATTGGAGACTCGCTTCACGCCCGAGAGAGGATATGTCATCGAAAGTCGGCGCGGCGGTGGTGGATATATACGTATCTTTCGCCTCGCCGATGGTCCTGAAACAAGACTGATTCGCCGTCTATTCTCCTCGATCGGGGATAAACTCGGGGTGGCAGAGACGAGGGGCTACTTGCAGCGCCTTCTGGAGGCAGAAATCATAAGCCCACGCGAGGCCCAGTTGATGGCGGTAGCCCTTGGTGTAGATCCGGGTGCTCGGACACGGGCCACGGATGGATGGAGGGCAGTGATGATGCGGCGCCTTCTTTCCGTAATTTCCAGCACATCGCACAGCTGACACCCCATAGCGAGGAGGAGTGCCATGTATTGTGAAGCGTGTGGGCAAGCGAAAGCGACTGTTCACATCACCCGGACGATAAATGGGGAGACCCGCAGGATGCACTTGTGCTCGAGTTGTGCCACCGAAGGTGGACATTTGTCATGGGCGTCCGGATCCAATTTGCCCGTGACGAGCTTGCTTGGCGGATTGTTGGACATGGGGACGGGGTCTGCAGTTGATCGGCAAGCAACCGGGGGCACCGCGTGTCCCGCGTGCGGACTGACTTACCGACAATTCGCGGAAACGGGATTGTTGGGTTGTTCCACGTGTTATGAGACGTTCTCCGCCGCCATTGAACCGCTACTGAAGCGAATACAGGGAGAAACAATGCACCGGGGCAAGCGTCCCGCGGGTGCCGCGACTGAGGAAGAGGATGTGGCGAAAACCGAAGAGCAGTTGCGCGCGAAACTCCAGCGTGCAATCGAAGAGGAAGATTACGAACGTGCGGCAGAGATTCGCGACGCCTTGCGTGAACTGGATGGTGATTCGAATGCCTGAAGTCCCCGCGCCCTTTGCGACGAGCGTGAGTGAGTGGATGCGCAGTGGAGGGCCTTCCGATGATGTGGTCGTGTCCACGCGGGTCCGGCTGGCGCGCAATCTCGTGGAATATCCCTTCACCCCGGTTGCTTCTCCCGAAGCGGGGAAAGAGGTTAGGGATGCGGTCGCGCAGGCCACATGCGAGATTGGCCGGGTGAGTTCGGAAGGCTACGCCGTATACTTTCTCGATGAAATGGATGCGGTGGACCAATGGATATTGGTTGAGAAACACCTCGCCAGTCCCCATTTGCTCGACCAGCGGGCCTGCGCTGCCGTGGTGCTTGACGATGCGGAAACGGTGAGCATCATGGTGAACGAGGAGGATCACTTGCGGATTCAGTGCCTGTTCCCTGGCTTCGACATGGATGCAGCCTGGGAACGCGCGGATTCTGTAGATGATCACCTTTCACGCGTCCTGGATTATGCGTTCGATGGGCGCTATGGTTATCTAACGGCTTGCCCGAGTAATCTTGGTACGGGTTTGCGGGGTTCGGTAATGCTTCACCTTCCAGGGTTGGTACTGAGTGGCCAGATGGAACAGATCATGTCGGGGTTGCATAAGGTCGGTGCGGTGGTGCGCGGCGTGTATGGTGAAGGAAGCGCCGCCGAAGGAAACCTCTTCCAGGTATCCAATCGCGTGAGCCTTGGTGTCACGGAGGCGGATATCCTGTACAATCTCTCGGCAGTGGCCACGGAACTGATCAACCGCGAGAGATCGGCTCGCGAAGCGTTGTTCAATGCGGATCAATATGCCCTCGAGGATCGCGTATATCGCTCCTATGGAATCCTGGCGAATGCCCGGAAGATGAGCTCCGAAGAGGCGCTGGGCCTTCTATCCATGGTGCGCCTTGGTTCGGACCTCGGGATTCTGACGCCCAAGGTGCGCGCAACTTTTGCGGAACTGATGGTTCGGATGCGCAGAGCGAGTCTTCAGCGGATTCTCGAAGAAACACTGGATGCTGAGCACCGTGATATTCGGCGGGCATCTATGATCCGTGAGCGTATACAGCAGGCGAGTTAGGGAACTCTTGTAGCTTGGATAAAGGAGGAATCAATTGTGTTTGGAAGATACTCGGCTCGGGCGCACAAGGTAATCATGTTGGCCCAGGAAGAGGCGAGAAGGCTTAACTACAATTACGTTGGCACGGAGCATTTACTCCTGGGCCTGATCCGCGAGGGCAGCGGAATTGCTTCGAAGGCGCTCGAGAATGTTGATGTAGATCTCGATCAGGTGCGCGAGGAAGTGGAGAGCATTATCGGACAAGGGAATACCCCGGTTTCCGGCCAGGTCGGTTTCACCCCTCGGGCCAAAAAAGTCGCCTTGGAGCTGGCACCCGAGGAAGCCCGTCGCCTGGGGAACAATTACGTGGGTACCGAACACCTTCTTCTCGGATTGATACGGGAGGGAGAAGGGGTTGCCGCCCGTGTCCTGGAGAACATGGGGGCAGACCTCGACAAGGTCAGAAACGAGATTATCGAACTGCTTGGAGGTGCAGGGGGCGGGGCTTCGTCATCGGGATCCGCAGGACGTGCGGAAGACCCGAGAGCGGGCGGAAAATCCAAGACCCCTGCCCTGGATACCTATGGCAGGGATCTGACGGTCATGGCCACCGAGGGACAACTGGATCCCGTCATTGGTCGTGATAAGGAGATCCAGAGGGTGATCCAAATACTGAGCCGACGGACCAAGAATAACCCGGTGCTGATTGGGGACCCCGGCGTGGGCAAAACGGCCGTCGTAGAGGGACTCGCGCAGCGGATCGTCGAGGGGAAGGTCCCGGAGATTCTCAAGGACCGCCGCGTCGTCGGATTGGATATGGGTAGCCTCGTCGCCGGATCCAAGTATCGCGGTGAGTTCGAGGAACGTCTCAAGCGGGTCATGAGCGAGATCATCAAGGCCGGTGACATCCTGTTGTTCATCGATGAGATGCATACGATCGTGGGAGCCGGTGCTGCAGAAGGTGCCATAGATGCTTCCAATATCATCAAGCCAGCGCTGACCCGTGGTGAGCTCCAGGCTATTGGTGCCACGACGATTGACGAGTATCGCAAGCATGTGGAGAAGGACGCGGCCCTGGAGCGCCGTTTCCAGCCCATCGTCGTGGATGAACCTTCCGTGAGTGAGGCGATCGCCATACTGCGCGGCCTACGGGATGAGTATGAAGCGCACCATCGGGTGGAGATTACCGATGACGCCATCGAGTCCGCTGTGAAACTGGCCGATCGGTACGTAACCGACCGATTCTTGCCGGACAAGGCTATCGACCTGATGGATGAGGCGGCTTCGCGTGTGCGCTTGGATGCCTTCGTACCTCCCCCGGAGATGAAGGAGATGGAGAGCCAACTCGATGACCTTCGAACGCAAAAGGAGGAAGCGATCGCCAATCAGGAGTTCGAACGTGCTGCCGAGCTGCGCGACCAGGAGATGAAGCTCAAAGAGGAGATCGCTCGCCGCAGGGAGGATTGGGCCGAGGAACAAATGACGGAGAAGTGCATCGTCAACGAAGAGCACATTGCCTCGATCGTATCCGATTGGACCGGCATCCCGGTGTTCCGGCTCACGGAAACCGAGACAACCCGCTTGCTCAACCTCGAGCACGTGTTGCACGAGCGGATCATCTCGCAAGAGGAAGCGGTCAGTGCGGTGGCAAAGGCTGTGCGCCGTGGCCGGGCCGGGCTTAAGGATCCAAGTCGGCCGATAGGGTCGTTCATATTCCTGGGCCCGACGGGAGTCGGAAAGACGGAACTGGCGAAGACGCTGGCTGAATCCCTTTTCGGTGACGAAGATGCCATGATTACAATCGACATGTCCGAATACATGGAGCGGCATACGGTTGCCCGTCTCTTCGGTGCTCCCCCGGGGTATGTCGGTTATGACGAAGGTGGGCAGCTTACCGAAGCGG